>OLNI01000180.1_pt1 | contig 66873 bp, 52 predicted proteins | sample 1672921 | NCBI WGS metagenome assembly OLNI01 (sample SAMEA3136737, study PRJEB25190) | human gut metagenome | biome: human gut; feature: human-associated habitat; material: faeces | place: Austria | collected 2013 | reverse complement strand
TTCTCAATGAATCTTTCAAGGTTATTTCACTGTTCAGTTATCAAAGTTCTTTGTTTCGTTGCCGCTTAGCAACTTTTATATCTTATCAGATGTTTAAGTGCTTGTCAACAACTTTTTTAACTTTTTTCAAAGCTATTTGTTTTTGTTGTGTCACTCACGCGACATCTTGTATATATTATCATAAGCACTTGCGCTTGTCAACAACTTTTTTCTTTTATTTTCAACTTTATTTCTCAGCCCTGTTTTTAGAGCAAAAAAATAACGGAGAAAGAGGGATTTGAACCCTCGCGCCGCGCGAACGACCTACACCCTTAGCAGGGGCGCCTCTTCAGCCTCTTGAGTATTTCTCCATATTTTTTTATAAAATTGATGCGCCGTAACGCTTTATCTACTATACAAGACCTTTGCCTTTTTGTCAATAGCTTTTTTTAACTTTTTTGAGAATCCTGCAACTTCTTCTATTACTACATACTTTTACTACGAATTTTGCGACCAACTTTTAATCATATTGAAAACCTTATGTTTCACATAAACGCTCCTTCAAAAAAGTGTTCCGCTTCGTAACAGTCACATTCCTGACCGCATAGGACAATGCCTTTCTGGTTCCTACTATTACCAGAACCTTTTTTGCACGGGTGATGCCGGTGTAAATCAGATTTCGCTGCAACATCACATAGTGGTTCATCAAAACAGGCATTACCACGATCGGGTATTCCGATCCCTGCGCTTTATGAATGGTTGTGGCATAAGCATGCACCAGTTCATCCAGCTCCGATGCTTCATATTCTATGATATGCTGGTCAAAATTTACTTTCAGCATCCGTTCCTGCAGATCCACTGACTCCACGGTTCCAATATCCCCGTTGAAAATCTCTTTTTCATAGTTATTGCGAATCTGCATGACCTTATCCCCGGCACGGAACAGATATCCGCCCCGGCGCAGACCGTCTCCCTGGGAATTCAACGCTTCCTGCAAAGCCAGATTCAAATTTGCCGCTCCGACAATACCTTTCTGCATTGGTGTCAGCACCTGAATATGATTCCACGGTGTTTTGTAATAGCGCGGAAGGTTATTTTTTACCAGTCGGACGATCTCCTGAACTGCTTCCTCCGGGTCTTCTTTTTCTATATAGAAGAAATCCGTATTTTTGCCATTGGAAATATCCGGGAATTTGCCTTCATTGATGGCATGTGCATTCATGATAATCCTGCTGCTCTGTGCCTGTCTAAAAATCCGGGTCAGACGAACCACCGGAAACACACCGGAATCAATAATGTCGCGCAATACATTACCTGCGCCAACAGATGGGAGCTGATCGATATCCCCCACCAGTATCAGACGCATTCCCTCCGGAATTGCTTTGAGCAGCGCGTTCATCAGTATCATGTCGATCATAGAACACTCATCAATGATCAGCACATCTCCCTCCAGCGGGTTATTCTCATTTTTCTGATATCCTTCCGGCGGTTTGCACTCCAACAGACGATGGATTGTCTTTGCCTCTAATCCGGTTGCTTCTGTCATACGCTTAGCGGCACGACCTGTCGGTGCTGCCAGCAGGATTTTTAATCCAAACGAACGGTAAGCGGCGATAATCCCCTGCGTTGTCGTGGTTTTTCCGGTTCCAGGTCCTCCCGTCAATACCATAACTTTGGAAACAGCTGCTTTTCGAATGGCATCCGCCTGAATCTCATCATATTCCATGTGTACTTTTTCCTGAATTTTACTAACATCAATGGACAGGCTTTCGTTTCCTGTCTTCTGCCGTGCATCCATCAGTGCATGCCAGAGCCGGTCTGCTGCCGGTGCCTGCGCCAGACGTTTTAATTTGCCTGCCACACCTGCTTCCGCATAATAAAATGCCGGCAGATATATAGCTTTCATTTCTGCCTGATCTGTGTTATAGTCTACCGTTTCACAGATCAGATCTTTGTCCATGATCATTTGATCCAGAGTCATTACGATGCTGGATTCTTCCGCTTCCAGTAATTCTGCTGCCTTCGCGATCAGCTGCTCCTGATATGCAAACACATGCCCCTCATCTGCCAGATTACTGAGTGTATACATAATACCGCTGCGCAACCGGACGTAAGCCTCCTTTGCAAAACCAAGCTTCTGTGCAATTCCATCTGCTGTCTTAAATCCAATGCCCCAGATATCATCTGCCATCTGGAACGGATTTTCTTTCATTTTATCCAGACTTTCATTTCCGTACTGACGGTAAATTTTTGCTGCAAAAGAGGTATTGACGCCATGATCCTGCAAAAAAAGCATAACATTTTTAATCTCTTTCTGCCGTTCCCAACTATCCCGGATCATTTTTATCCGCTTCTTCCCAATACCATCCACTTCCTGCAGCCGGGAAATATCTGTCTCAATCACTTCCAGCGTTTCTATGCCAAACTGTGCTACGATCTTTTTCGCATATTTCGGACCAACGCCTTTGATCAGACCGGAACCAAGATATTTTTCAATACCAAATACTGTGGCCGGAAGAGTTTCTTCCCAGCTCTCTGCCGCAAACTGTCTGCCGTAACGACTGTCCACTTTCCAATTTCCATAAATCAGAAGTACAGATCCAACATTCACATCCAGCAGACTTCCGATGACTGTCACAAGTTCTTTGTAACTTTTTACTGCACATTTAAGGACTGTATAGCCATTTTCCGGATTCTGATAGGTAATGCGTTCTACTACTCCGCGGATTTTTACCGTAAAATGCTGTGGACGCTGCTGCACTTCTACGCCTTCCGACTGTGCGTTTTCGTTCTGCGTCTGATTACGATTACTATGTGCGAGATTATTTAACGAATTTACTGCCATCTGATCTGCGTTTGCACTTGTACCTGCATTCGCTGTTTCTGCTGCCTTTTTTCTTGCTTCCTCCAAACGCTTCTTCTGTGCCTCACGCATCTCAGACACCATACACTCATACACTTTCTGGTTCATATAGCAGTCATTCAGTGCTCGATGCGCACCTTCCGATGAAATACCATAATACTCCGCCAGATCCACCAGACGATGATGATCCATCTTCGGTAAATGTTTTCGCGCCACCTGCAACGTATCCACATAATTGTTCTGCGGAATTTCGCCAAAATACTGCTCGGCGTCACGCCAGATGAACTTCATGTCAAACCGTGCAATGTTATGTCCCACCAGAACAAGACCTTCCGCAAAATCCAGAAACTCTGCCAGAACATGCGAAAACGCCGGTGCCTCCGCAACCATCGCATTTGTAATTCCATTCACTTTCGTCGCTCCAAATGGAATCTTGCGGCCCGGGTTCACCAGCGTATTAAATTCATCCACTACTTCGCCACCTTTAACCCTCAGCGCTGAAATCTCAATCACTTCATCATAGTTCGGTGAGATTCCAGTCGTCTCAAGGTCAAAGATGACATAGTCTGGTGTGTATTTATTGATCAGAGTTCCTTTCTGTGTGGACATGAGTATCACTACTTTCTATTCATTCTTTTTCGTATCTTATCATATCCCATTTTAAAGTACAATCATCAATAGTTTTTCTCAGTCTGAGTTAAAAAATTTACTCATATCTCAGCGCATCAATAACTTCCATTTTTGCTGCTTTCTTCGCCGGATAAGATCCGAAGAACACACCGATCAGCATTGAAAAGCATACGGAGAGGATAATTGCTAATACAGACGGATGTACATTCATGATAATATAACCTGCATAATCGCTGTAGTAGCTGTTGATGACAAGCATTGCCACTTTTCCGAGAATAAATCCAAACAGGATTCCGATTAGAATTCCAATGATTCCACCAACGAGGCAAAGCACCACCGACTCGATCAGAAACTGCTGCTTGATGGCCTTATTTTTGGCACCCAGCGCTTTTCGGATACCGATTTCCTTTGTTCTTTCAGTGATAGACACCAACATGATATTCATGACACCAACGCCACCGACGATCAGGGAAATTGCTGCAATAAAAGAAATTGCCACGGTTACTACATTAATGACCGTATTAATAATCCCCATATCCGAAGACATATTGTACGTTGTGACCTGCCATTTTTCATTTTTCGCATATTTGTCTCCAAAAAAGCTCTGAATATCTGTTTCTGCCTGATTTTGATCTGCACCTGTTTTTAAAAGAACACTTATATATGTATATCCATTGGTCGCTTCACTATGATTTAATTTATTTGCAGTTGTAGCAGGGATATACATGGTAGTGCTGCGGTCTTTTTCCGGAATCGTCGTATCCTGTTTACCGAAAATAGCAGCATTATATTCATACACACCTACTACTGTAAATTCATAAGAATAACCATCACTTCCACTGTAAATGATCTGCTGTCCGATAGGATCTTCACTGCCGAAATAATAGGATGCCATCGTATCGGATACAACACATACACGCTTCTCCTTTTTCATATCCTGCTTTGTCAGATTACGTCCACGAAGAATATTAATTTTCATGTACTCCAGTTCTTCTTTTGTCGTTCCTGTTGCGTCCACATTCGCATATTTATCACTGTTTTTGTAAATCTGACCGCTGCCAAGATAAGCTGAAATACCAAAACCTGCGATCTCGTCCGGGTATGTTTCCTGTAATTCATCCAGCATATCCTGCGTAATATAATCATCTGCTGTCATCTTCGGATATTCCCAGTTTGACCAGTCCGCATCATCCTCCGGATAAATAGCATCCACACTGGCGCTGATACTGTTTCCACCAAGGGAGTTTAATGTAGCATTCAACGTTGATTTGATAGATGTTCCAATGGTCGTGATCGTGATAACCGCAGAAATACCGATGATGATTCCAAGCATGGTCAGCAGGGAACGCATTTTATTGGAAAGAAGGTTCTGAAAGGCTTCTTTGATATTCTCTATCAGCATATCATTCCCTCCTCTCCGATTTCTGGCTTATTGCATCCATCATTCATCTTGTGATGACCTGACAAATCACAGCCTTTCTCTGTTTTTTTGCTGTCGGATACGATCATACCATCATTTAATGTAATGATTCGCTCGGTCTCTGCTGCCAATTCCTTTGAATGAGTGATCAGCACGACTGTTTTTCCCTGTTCTTCATGAAGCTTGTGAAAAATATCCATGATCATATGACCAGTCTGGGAATCCAGTGCACCCGTCGGCTCATCTGCAAGGATAATGGAGGGATCATTGATCATCGCCCGGGCAATGGCAATCCTCTGCTTCTGTCCACCGGACAACTCATTTGGACGGTGCGTGGCACGGTCTGCCATTCCCACCAGTTCCAACATCTGCATACCGATTTCTTTTGCATTTTTCGGACGATGTTCACTGTACATCAAAGGCAACGTTACATTTTTTAAGGCATTTGCTCTCGGGATCAAATTAAAATTCTGAAATACAAACCCTATTTTTTTATTCCGCATGACACTTCGCACGGTGTCATCCATGCTGTTGACATCCTCGCCTTCCAGAAAATAGTTGCCAGAAGTCTGGCGATCCAGAATACCCATAATATTCATCAGAGTACTTTTTCCGGAACCGGATTCTCCTACAATAGAAATAAATTCGCCCCGTTTGACATCAAGGTTAATTCCATGTAAAATCTCCAATTCATTTGGCTGACCAATGTAATATGTCTTCACAATCTGTTCCATGCGGATCATAATTTCATTTGACATGTATAAAAACCTCCATGATTAATCCGCAGTTACTTTGGAACTCATACCTGTAGAACCACCATCTTCCGTTTCACTTACATCACTTCCTCTTTCTCCCTGGAAAGTATCTCCTTCGGATATAGAGTAATCCATGATAATGTAATCTCCTGCTTTCAGATCGCCACCGGTCACTTCTGTATAATAATTAATCTCATCACCAACTGTGATATTTTTCTTTACAGCTGTATAAGTACCATCTTTATTTTCTTCTGCACAGAGTACGTAATTTTTGCCATCCTTATCCTGCTGCACCAGATCATACGGTACGGACAGCACATTTTCACGATCTGTCAGAACAATTTTTGCCTTTGCACTCATACCACTGATCAGATTACACGGTTCTAATTTAATCTGTACCGAGAATCCACCTGTATTGGCTGCTCCGGAAGTCTCCTTTCCGGTTTGTTCCGTCGTCGGCTGGGAAGCATTATATACTTTTACTACTTTAATAATCTCGCCATTGATTTTCTGATCATCCAACGCATCAGAAGTAATGATTGCTTTCATACCTTCCTTCAATTTCAGAATATCTTTTTCTGTTACACTTGCATTCACGATCATATCAGTATTATTTTCTACTGTTACTAATGTAGCATTTGCTGTATTTACATCACCGACAGAAACATTGACTGCAGTAACAATACCTGCACTTTTACTTGTGATCGTACAATCGTCCAGTTGTTTTCTCAACTGATCCAGCTGCGTCTGTGTATCACTGTTATCAGTCTGGTTATATTTTGCAGACTCAATACTGCTCTGGGCAGAATAAATCGCATCATCGGTGGAGGATTTTACGCTCGTATAATTATTTTTTGCTTCTTTGCGGGCACTGTCTGCAGACGTAAGATCACTTTTTGCACTGGAAAGCTGATCCTGAAGATTGGAAAGTTTTTCCTGAAGTTCTGCCTTAGTATCTTCATCGGATGCCGCATTTACTTGATCTGATACAGATTTAATCTGGTTATTTAATGAATTTACAGTATTTTGTGCTGCTGTATACGCAGCTTCTGCACTGTTGATACTGTCATTTGCCTGTGCCAGTTGATTTTGCTGATCTTCTTTGGCACGCTCAAGGGCTCGCTGATTCTGATTGCTTTCATTCTGCTTTAATGCAGCTGCATTTGACAGAGATTTTTCCAGCACATCAATCTGTTTCTGAATAGAATCTTTATCCAGAGTTGCGATCACATCGCCTTCTTTTACAACATCTCCAACCTGAACATTTACAGTTTTGATCTCAGTCGCAGCTGTAGAAGAATAATTGATCTTCGTCTCACCACTTACCGTTCCTGTCAGAGATATAAAATCGGACAGGTCACGTTTATCTACTTTTTCCAACTGTACAATCTTGGTCGCTTCTGCTACACTGTTTAACTTTCGTTTGGCTACGCCAACCAGCACAATGATTGCTGCTACAATGATAACCAACACAATCACCAGTTTTTTGTGTTTAAATTTTTTTTTCACCGTCAGTCCTCCTGTATTTACCTAATGTAAGTGATGCTATTATATAAGATAAAACCTTGTAAAAAATGTATGAATTTCTTAATTTTTTATAAAAAGAAATCAGAGCTTCCTCCTGCGACTGGCGGTTGCAGAAGGAGGCTCTGATTTCGTTTTAATAATATTAAATTTTAAATAGATTTAATCAACAACCGCAAATTCTTTGATGGCAGTTTCATACAGATTATTTCCCTCAGAGTCTATGACTACGATAACTGGGAAATCCTCGACTTCAATCTTGCGGATTGCCTCTGCACCAAGGTCCTCGTAGCATACAATCTCAGATTTTTTGATGCATTTTGAAAGCAATGCACCTGCTCCGCCGATAGCTGCAAAGTAAACAGCTTTGTTTCGGATGACTGCATCAATGACTTCTTTGGTACGCTTTCCTTTTCCAATCATGGCTTTTTCCCCCAGATCCAGCAGACGCGGAGCGTATTTGTCCATACGACTTGCGGTAGTCGGACCGGCAGAACCGATCGGCCGTCCTTCTCTGGCCGGAGACGGTCCCATATAATAAATCGTGCAGTCTTTGATATCAATTGGAAGTTCTTTTCCTTCATCCAGTACTTCCATCATGCGTTTGTGTGCCGCATCTCTGGCCACGTAAAGTGTACCTGTGATATAAACGTAATCGCCGGCCTTTAAGTCAGCAGTTATTTCTTCTGTAATTGGTGTATGTATATGTTTATCCATAATGATTTCCTCCTGGTATTCAATCAATTTTCTGGTCATTCATGTTCCTAGAATTTTCCCGGAAGTCATAAATATTATCTATATTCCTGTAAATTTCCCGCATTTAACTTAAATCTACAGTTCTCTTACTGCATGTCTGTTGACATGGCAACAGATATTGATTGCCACAGGAAGTCCTGCGATATGGGTCGGATAAGTATTGATGTTGACTGCCAGCGCTGTGGTTGTGCCGCCAAGTCCCCCCGGTCCAATACCAAGATGATTGATCTTTGTCAGCATTTCTTCTTCCATTTCTTTGACATATGGAATGTTGGAATGTTCATTTACCGGTCTGGTCAGCGCCTGTTTTGCAAGCAGGGCACATTTTTCAAAAGTTCCACCGATACCTACGCCCACAACCATTGGCGGACAGGCATTTGGACCTGCATCTTTGACTGCCGCCAGAATCGCATTTTTTACACCTTCGATACCGTCTGCCGGTTTCAGCATAAAAATGCGGCTCATATTTTCACTTCCGAATCCTTTCGGTGCGAGAGTTATTCTTACTTTATCACCCGGGACAATTTTTGTATGCAGAATTGCCGGTGTATTATCCTTTGTATTTTCACGGATCAGCGGATCTTTTACCACAGATTTTCTCAGATAGCCGTCCACATAACCACGGCGGACACCTTCGTTGACAGCTTCCTCAAAATCACCGCCCACAAAATGTACGTCCTGCCCTATTTCCATAAAAATAACGGCCATTCCGGTATCCTGACAAATCGGGATCATCTCTTTATCTGCAATTTCCAGATTTTCCTGAAGCTGATTCAGGATTTTTTTTCCAAGCTCTGATTTTTCTGTCTCAACGGCCTGTTTCATGCATGCATCCATATCCGGTGACAGATAATGGTTCGCCTGTATACACATCTCGCTGATGTTATCGGTTAATTCTTTTACGTTAATTTCTCTGATCATTTTTTCACTCCCTACATTTTTCTGTAAGCTATTTTAACAATAAGATTATAGTCAAAAATGTATGTCATTCTTCTACACATTTTTGTAATCCTGTAAAAAAGAAAACCATCCACTTCTCTGATGTTTTCCCATAGATATATTTATCATATCTCAAACAAAAAGAAATGTGAATGGTTTTCTAATTATATTATTTAGAAATCATGCTTATAATCAAGTCGAACATACGTAATATTTGGCGCGTGATTCTGGTTAGCGTAAACTGACATATTCTTCTAAGAATTAATGCACCTCTACATGTCTTCCCGCTCCAGCGGCATGCTCATACACCGTGGACCGCCCCGACCTCTGGAAAGTTCCGAACTCGCCATTTCCAGTACTTCGATACCATGCTGACGCAAAATCTCATTCGTCACATAATTTCGATCATATACAACAACTTTTCCCGGCTCAATACAAAGAGTATTGGAACCATCATTCCACTGTTCACGCTCAGAAGCAATCCGGTCTTTTCCACCGCATTTGATCAACGTCACTTTATCCAATTCCAGATATTTTGCAAGAATATCCGAAAGCATCGCATCGGACTCCGTTACTTTCAGCTGTCCTTTCCGATCTCCCGGTTTGATTTCAAAAATACGCAGCGTCTGCATGATACCCGGATGAATCGTAAATTTATCATAATCCACCTGCGTGCATACTGTGTCCAGATGCATAAATGCACGTACAGCCGGAATATCCAATGCGATAATCGTTTCAATCTCTGACGCTTTATCCACGAAAATATTCTGTGCCAGAAGTTCAATGGCTTCCGGAGTGGTACGCTGTGAAATTCCAATGGCGATCACTTTATTGCTCAGGTTCAGGATATCTCCGCCTTCAATAGAAAAATCCATATCCCGATCATAGTAAAACGGTACTTTTCCTGCAAAATCCGGATTATATTTTAAAATATATTTTCCGTAAAGTGTTTCCCGTCTTCTGGTTCGGGAATACATCCGGTTCAGACTGACACCGTTTCCTATGCAGGCAAAAGGATCTCTGGTAAAATAAAGGTTCGGGATCGGATCAAGTAAAAACTGACTTTCTTTTTTCACCAGGCTTACCAGCGGGCAGCTCATTTTTACATTCAATTCAGAAGCCCGGATTCCGGACATGGTCTTTAACACCAGTTCTTTTTCATCTGAAATTTTCATCAGATAGTCGTACAACTGGTCACGGACTTTCGCTGCCGAAGCACCGCCCTCTGCAATAAATTCCCGGACAAACTGCTCCTTTTTCTCCGGATTTTTCAGTACATCTGCGGTCAGATCTTCCAGATATACCACTTCCACTCCCTGTCCCCGCATGATTTCTGCAAACATATCGTGTTCGATTTTTGCGGTTTTCAAGTACGGAATATCATCAAATAAAAGCCTCTCCAGATCTTCCGGAACCAGATGTTCCAGCTCCTGACCGGGTCTGTGGAGCATAACTTTTTTCAGTTTTCCAATTTCGCTTTTTACATGGATTGCCATTTTACGGCGTCCTCCTTCTCCCGTTCATTCATAACGTACATTTTATCCCAAAATATAATTTTTTTCACTCTTTTTTATAAAATATTTCACATGCATACAGACTGACAGGACTAATGTACACAGTTCCGAGGAAGGAATCGCGATCCACGCACCGTTCAAGCCCAGTACGTGCGGCAACACAAGTAAAAATAAAACGGTAAAAAGCAATGTCCTGCAAAAAGAAATCAGCGCAGATACTTTTCCATTAGACAGAGCGGTAAAAAATCCGGAAGATGCAATATTAACCCCACTGAACAGAAAATTTATCGCAAAAATCTGAAATCCTACAGAGGCCAGTTCCCAGGTTCCAGGATCCTTTGTAAATATCGAAACGATTGGTTTTGCCAGAAATGCAGCGATCACAGTGATCACAACAGATGATGCAATTACAAAAATAAAAGTTGTCTTATATATACGCTTCAGCTGAGCTTTATTTTGTGCACCATACTGAAAACCGACAATCGGAGCAATTCCAACAGCGAATCCAAGATGAAAGGAATTAAATAAAAATTCTCCATACAAAATGATCGTGATGACAGCCACACCATTTGCACCGGCCAGCCGCATCATAACTGAATTAAATAAAAACGTGATAATAGCTGCTGCCAGCTGAGATACCATTTCGGAAGAGCCATTATAGCATGCATGAAAAAAATCTCCAACTTTCACACGAAACCGTGTAAAACAAAGTCCCTTTTTATTTGTGAAAAAGAAAATCAATCCCGCAATTGCCGGTATCGACTGACCAAGTCCGGTTGCCAGCGCTGCACCGCTGATTCCCAGATGGCAATGCACGATCATTACATAATCCAGCACTGCATTTAAAACTCCTGCTAAAATGATCAGAACCAGTCCCAGTGTCGGACGCTCTGCAGTTACCAGATAACACTGAAACAAAGACTGTAACATACAAGCCGGAGCAAAAAATGCAAGAATCATCAGATAGTTTCTGCAATATGGCAGTAATTCATCGGTAGAACCAAGCAGATAGCAGATCTGATCCAGAAAAATCAGCGTGATCAGCATAATCACCACACTGACAATTAAAGTAATGACCACAAACATGGTAAGCCTTTCTTTGGCTTCTTTCTTTTTTCCTTCTCCCAGATATTTACTGATGATAGCATTTCCACCAGTCGCAAGCATCGTTGCAATTGCGATCATAATATTTACAACCGGGTACACAATATTAGTTGCAGATAATGCATTACTTCCCACAAAACGTGATACAAACATTCCATCAATGATCGTATACAACGACATAAACATCATCATAATGATGGATGGTGCCGCAAATCGCAACAATTTCAAAGGAGTAAACTCTTGGTTCAAAGACATACTCATAAAAACACCTGCTTTCTCAAACTTACATACTTTTTTATAATACTTCTATCCGTTATCTGCACATTTTCCCCATATGATACAACGTGACAAATGTGCTTTTTCACCTTTTATATCTTGACTTCTGACAGCATATACTATAGGGTAACCCTATAGTCAAGCAGATTTTTACAACATGTCTGAAGGAGATTTTTTACATCATTATCAAATTAGATGTTAGGGTCAAAAGATGCCTTACGAATTGTTCCGTACTTCGTACTCCCACAATTCTACCCAATATTCGCATATCGTGAAGCTAACGCTCCACTTTTATGCTCATATCGGGGCGGGTCATTAAGCCATAAAACCACTCCTGTGCAAGCACATCGTGGTTTCAGGCTTTTGACCCTGGCATCTCAAATTATAATCTACTCAAATCACATAATGCATAGGAATCACAGGATGCCTATAGATTGCAATTACAAGACAGGAGAAGTTAAAGTATATGGAACGCAAAGATTATCTGACCACCGGCGAACTGACCCAGCTCATGGGTATTACAAAGCATACACTTTTTCATTATGATGACATAGGTCTGTTTCAACCGAAATATATTAACGAAAAGGGTTATCGGTTTTATTCCATCGATCAGATTGATATTTTAAACACAATTCTGGTTTTGCGTGATCTCGACATGCCATTAAAGGAAATTCAAACATATGTTTCACAGCGAACCCCAGAACTTTTTCAGCAGATATTTCTGGAACATGAAGCACAGATTGCAAAGCAGATTAAGAAACTACAATCCATGAAAAAATGGATGCAGCAACAGAGAAACAAGATTCAGATTGCGGAACAGACCGATTTTTCAAAAATTGAAATCACGACTTATCCGGACTGTTACTATCTTTACAGAGAGGCAGAGCCAAATTCTAATCAGTCTTTTTCCAAAAATCTCAATAAGCTGATTTCATTGTTACAAAAGACCAATCCTTATCTGGATTATGATATTGCTTATTTTCAGTACGGAAAAAATGTGGAACATGGTATTTACGATGCCTATGATAATGTTGCTCTGCTCATGGAACAGAAGCCTGCAATAAAAAACTGCCAGATACTTCCCGCTGGAAAATATCTGACAGCCTATCATGTCGGTCATTGGAATACAATCGGTGAGACTTATGAACGAATGCTGAATTATAAAAAACAGCATCAGCTTAAGACCAGTGATCTTTACATTGAATACGACGTGGTAAATAATTTTATCACCAAAAATGAAACTGAATTTGTGGCGAAAGTTGAAGTAGAAATTATTGAGTAATATATATGCAAATTCTAAAAAGGTAAATTGACCGCATTAACTTAAAGTTGCTTTTAATCCCAACTCAGTTTCTGCCAGTTCCAGTAAAAGAGGGTGCTCATCTCCCGGTTGATTTGGATAATGCAGCAGGTATTTTAACGCACCTTCTTTTGTGTGAAAAAACATCCCATGCCCACCATCTGGACCAAAAACAATCTGCTCCAAATGTCTCCACGGTCCTTCTATTTTTCCGGAATCAGAAACAGCCTGACCAACAGTATAACCTTTTTCCCCCCAACTGGACCAGAGAATCAGTATTTTTCCATCTTTTTGACGATACACTGCTGGTCCATCTGTAAAATATACATCTCCATCCATACCAAACTCAGCTTTTGCAAAAGGTATCGGAACAGCCCAATCCGCATCTTTTGCAGAAAATAATGTGATAATTTTGCCTTTTATACAACTGAGATTTTCTTCCAGTTCAACCATACACATATCACCATCCGGAACATCCTCAAAAGAATGAGAAAATATGAGATAAATTTTTTCCTTTTCCTGATAAAGCATCCCATCAATACAATTCCAATTGTCCGGTGTCAGCGGTTTTTCGGTCATAATCTGAAATGTTCCATCTGGTGTATCTGACTGTAAAATCTGAATGCCCTTATGTTTTTCACTGCCAAATGTGGCAACCAGATAATACTTTCCATTAATTTCATAACATTCCGGAGCCCAGAAACAACGATCTGCCCAAAAATCTTCCGGTTTGTGAAAAATTTCAAATGGTCCTTCCCAGTTCTCCAGATCCTTACTTTTAAAACAGTCAAATCCTTCTGCCGCTCCCCAACAGGTCTCTGCTCTGGTTCCGTACATATAGTACCAGTCTCCACTACACAAGATGTATGGATCTCTTATATTAATATCTGTTAACTTCATTTCATTCCTCTAAATATTACTTATTTTCTGTATGCTGTTTTTCATATACAGCTCTTACTTTCTGTCTGACTTCATCCGTGATCGGATATTTCACCAATGCTAAAATAATGACAACTCCACAAATAGCCGGAACCACAAATCTTGCAACCGTAATTCCCGTGATAACCGCCTGTGGCTCTTGTCCAATGGCATTTGCAATATATCCTGTTGCTGCAAGTGTAAAACTTACGATTGCGCTGGAAATAGCAATACCTGCTTTATTGGAAAATCCTTTCAAAGCTGCCATCGTTCCATTTACAACTCTTCCAGAATTAATCAATACCAGATCTGTCATTTCTGTCATCATCATTGCACTGAATGGCATAGATGCTGTTGCAAACATAGATGCAACGCCAGAGCAGACAAATAATACTGTCATGTTTCCATGAAAAATTACGATTAAGATATCACATATAATTACTGCAACCTGAGAAATCGCAAATGCTTTTTGTGTCTTGTGGAATAATCTCATAAACAGTGGAACAATGATAACAATTCCAAGAAGTCCAACCAGTGAAACATCCAACATATACATAGAGATTAAATCCGGTCTGCATAAACAGTACATAATGTAATAAACAGAAGATGACATCATGATATTATACGCTGTGTATGCTGCCAGCCAGACAGCAATAACACTTAACAGACCTTTTACATGAAATAAACTTTTAATTTCTTCCAGCAGCGGCTTCTGCTCATTATGTTGTACACAAGTCTCTTTTGTCGTTGAAAAACACATCCAGCATGTAATTGTCATGATAAGACCTGCCAGACCAACAACGATCATATATCCCTTTGCTGTATTATCTCCACCAAACAGCGAAACCAGCGACAAACCAAAAGAAGTTGCAATCGTTGTGCAAATTCCCATTACCATTGTATAAGCATTGATCATTTTGCTTCTCTCTGATGGCTCATCTGTAACTGCATTGATCAGTGCACCACTTGGAATTTCAATGGCAGTTCTGAGCATTCCGTACAAAATATAAAAGACTGCTGTCCATATGATTTTTCCATGTGTTCCAATATTTGGACTTGCAAACAATAATACTACAACAACCGTCAAAATCGCCGGAATAAACAGAAAATACGGTCTGTATTTTCCCCAACGGCTCTTTGTTCTGTCAGCAATCGTTCCCATCATCGGATCATTAATTGCATCCCATACAGAAGCAACTACAGTAATCACACCAACAGCTCCTGCCGGTACTCCAAACGTATCTGTCAGGAAGATCATCAGATACGCCCCAACTAAAGAACCCATGATCTGATATCCACTTCCGGTTGCCAATGCATAAGACAAAATCGTTGACAACTTTAATTTTTCTCTTTTCATAACAAACCTCCTGCTTGTTTTCTTTTAATGATGAGATTATAATCTATAATGTCACAAATTTTATGACATTTATTTCAAAAGAAATGACACAAAAAACTCATTCATATATTCATTCTTATACGGTTGGAATGACTCATTTAGAAAAATTCCGAAAGTAGCTGTTGCAAAAGGAGACAGTTATCATGATATCAGAGAACAATTTGCTTCCACTTAATGACACTGAGCATTTTTTAAAAAATTTTTTGAAAAAATTTCCGGTTTATCAGACCAAAATCATTAATCCCTTAGCAAATGAGCAGGATTATATATATCTGCTGCATTTGCTGGAAGCGGAATGGCACAGGCAGCTCCCGGATCAGACTTTTTTTCTCACCGGTTCATCCGGACATCTTTCTGAAGATTTTTTTATCCCGGAAAATCAAAATGTCTGTATTTTGAAAAATCTGAGATATATGCCACTGCTGATGCATTCCCATCAGTTTATTGAGATCAATTATGTTCTGAAAAGTGATCACAGCCTGCTGATTGATGCGGAGAAATCCACCCCACTTCAGGATGGGGATATTATTTTATGTCCTCCAAACCTTCAGCACACATTTCAGACACAAAATAAAAACAGCATCATTGTTGATTTCATTCTACGTGTCACAACATTTGATACTGTTTTCTTTCATTTGCTGAATAACAATAATTATTTATCCACACTGTTTTCCAATGTGATTTACGGAGATTCTAACGGCTATATTATCTGGCACTGTCAGAATGACTCTGCATTAAAAGAATTGGTCTTAAAGGTCTATGAAGAATGGGAAAATAATCTAAAATACTGCGATAAAATGATTGAACTGCTTGTCATGGAATTTATTCTGATTCTTATGCGTTCCCATGAAGATGAAGCTGTTTTTTCCACTTCATATATCAATAATTCTGATGAAAATTTCCGTTCCCTGCTGAATTATATGCAAATGCATTACCAGACAGTTACGCTATCAAAACTTGCTCTTGCTTTCAATTACAGTGAACGCCAGATTATCCGTATTTTCAAAAAAAATACCGGGAAAGGCTTTTCTGAACTTCTGACGGAAATCCGCATGAATAAAGCCATTCAATTGCTGAAAAACAAAGATATTCCAATTAATGGCATCGCATCCATGCTCGGATATTCCAGCACCTACTATTTTAACAAAGTATTTCTGGAAACATTTACATTCTCACCGGAATCTTTCCGGAAACGAATTTTTCAGACATAACTCTGCTCTATTTTGATCACACAGCGATAGCACGGATTCCATTCAGTCACCCGCTTCTGCAAGTAGGATGTAATCTCGCTGTCGCTGGCTTTGAATCCAGCTGGTTTTACACAATCAAAAATCACGTTACTGGATTCTTTTCCCTGAACCAGACGAACCTCATGGATCGAAAGTCTTTCATCAAACTCTTTGGCCGCCTTACTTACAAACGTTCGGATTTCTGCCACTTCTTCATTTTCTTCAACAATCGGATCATAATGGATCGTCAAAATCATATGCTCCTGTTCCTGAAAATCACGCTCAATCTCATCCATGACTTCATGCGCCTCAATGACAGGTGTTTCCGCCGGAAATTCCACATGTACCGTGGCAAACAAATTTCCCGGACCATAATCGTGGATCATCAGATCATGCACACCGATGACTCTAGGATACGACTGGATTTTCTCTGTAATATGATTGACAAATTCTGCTGCCGGCACTTTCCCAAGCAGCGGACTTAAGGTTTCTTTGATCAAACCGATGCCGCTGTATAAAATAAATACTGCCACACCGATACCGGCAATACCATCAATAATATTCCATCCTGTTACTTTACATAAAATGGTTGCAACTACAACAGCTGACGTAGAAATCACATCATTTCGACTGTCTGCCGCCGTCGCGATCAGTGTATCGGATTCGATTCTCATACCAATTTTCTTATTAAAAATACTCATCCACAGTTTTACACAAATGGAAATAAGAAGTACTACGATCATCAGCACATTGCAATCCACTTCTGACGGATGAATGACTTTTAAAATACTTTCTTTTGCCAGTGACAAGCCGATAGCCACGATAATGACACAGACCACAAGTCCCGCCAGATACTCATACCGCGCATGACCATACGGATGCTCCTCATCTGCTTTTTTTGATCCCAGTTTAAATCCAAGCAGACTGACAATATTGCTGGACGCATCACTTAAGTTGTTTACCGCATCTGCTGCAATCGCAATAGATCCGAATAACGTTCCGATCAGATATTTTCCCACAAACAACAATACATTACACAAAATACCTACGATACCTGCCAGATTGCCATATGCCAGACGAACCTTTGTATCTTTCGTGTCCTTACTGTTTTTCACAAAAAGTTTCACCAATAACTCAGTCATAATTTTTCACACTCCCTTTTTCAAGAATACTCTTAGCATTCTTTCTGCAAATCTACACTCCGTTAGGGACAGCGCCAATCCAGAGTCCATATTATTTCAGTTATTCCTGTCCTACCTTTTTTTCAGTCTGCTTACCTTTCTTTCATATTTCTTACAAAAGATACGCAGTTCTAACTTCCCGTATACTAAGAAAAGCATCTCAGATGCTGCTCTGAGATGCTTCGTATTTCTATTCGTTTTTATGATAGTAAAAAAGTCATCCAATCGGATGACTTACAATGCGCCTTCAGGGATTCGAACCCTGGACAAATAGATTAAGAGTCTACTGCTCTACCAGCTGAGCTAAAGGCGCATACGTCTTTAACGCAAGTGCTATTATAACGGATATAAAACTAAAATGCAAGTATTTTTGGAAAAAAGTTGTTATTTATGATACGATAGTTACAGTTCACACGCGCCATTCGCAAAATGCCCTTTCGGGCTTCTCCGTAGCTTCGCTACTACTTTTGCTCATAAAAAGGCGCTCCCTTCATCACTATGTATCCAGCTAATTCCTCATGCAAGCATGATCATTACCTGAATACATGTGATGAGTGAACTGTAACATACGATACGATTAATACCTCCAAGTAAAGGAGCATTTACTCTTATGGATAAGAAAAAGCGGACCCTCATCTCCTGCGCCATGCTTGCAGATGAGGTCAATCATATTTTACAACAAACGGACATTGATCTTCCCGTCATCTGGGTGGAACGCGGTCTGCACAGCACGCCGGAAAAACTGAACCGAATCTTGCAGCATTATATTGATGCCTTGCAAAATCAAAATGAAATTCTGTTGACTTTTGGGCTTTGCGGCAACGGAACTGCCGGACTTATCAGCAAACATACGCTGCTTCGTCTCCCGCGTTTTGATGACTGTATTAATCAGTTACTTTGCAAAAAGCCTCGAACCGAACGCAAACAGACCGAAACAGATGCGATCTACCTGACCCGCGGATGGACGCTGGATAAAGAAGCGATTTTACAACAGTACCAAATTTTATCCCGCCAGTATGAACCTGAAATGCGCAATATGATCCTACAAACGATGTATGATGGCTATCACACCTTATCCGTAATCAATACCGGATGCTTTGATTTAAAACCAGTGGAACAATATGCGGACCAGGCTGCTGCCTGCCTGAATTTTACCAGAAATACGGTTTCCGGAAACATTTCCACACTGGAACATCTGATCGTCGGAACCAATGATCCTAACATTTTAACGCTGAATCCCGGCGAAATGATACAGGCATCTTTATTTGAACTGTAATTTTTCATACAAAATAACAAAAAAATATCATTTTTTTATGAGAAACAATAGGCAAAGTAGCTTGCAATTTAAAGCAAAACGTATAAAATAGAAATGACGAGTATATTAAATTATTAATGGAGGTAACCGAAAACAATGTTCAAAACATTAATACAGAAATTAAAAGACAACCCTCGTACAATCGTCTTTACTGAGGGAACAGATGCACGTATTCTGGAAGCTTCTTCACGTCTGCTTGCAGGTACATTCTTAAAACCAATCTTAGTTGGTAATGAAGCTGAAGTTAGAGCTGCTGCTGAGGAAGCAGGCTACAATATCAACGGTGCAGAGATCATCGATCCTAAGAACTATGACCGCATGGATGAGATGGTTGCACAGATGGTTGAACTTCGTAAAGGTAAAATGACAGAGGAGCAGTGCCGCGAAGCATTATCTCATGGTAACTACTTCGGAACAATGCTTGTAAAAATGGGCGTTGCTGACTGCTTACTTGGTGGTGCTACATATTCTACAGCTGATACCGTTCGTCCGGCTCTTCAGCTTATCAAAACAAAACCAGGCAACAAGATCGTATCATCCTGCTTCATCCTCGTTCGTCCGGCTGCTACAGGCGACAACGAAGTACTGGCAATGGGTGACTGCGCAATCAACATCAAACCGTCTGAGGATGATCTGGTAGAGATCGCTCTTGAGACAGCTCAGTGTGCTAAAATCTTCGGTATCGATCCTAAGATTGCTTTCCTTAGCTACTCAACACTCGGATCCGGTAAAGGTGAGGACGTTGACAAAATGCGTAACGCTTGTGCAAAAGCAAAAGAAGCTGCTCCGGATCTTGCTATCGATGGTGAGCTTCAGTTCGACGCTGCTGTATCTCCGCGTGTTGCTGAGACAAAATGCCCGGATTCAAAAGTTGCCGGACATGCTAACACATTTATCTTCCCAGACATCAACGCTGGTAACATCGGTTACAAAATCGCTCAGCGTCTTGGTGGATTCGATGCTTACGGTCCGATCCTTCTTGGTCTGAATGCACCGATCAACGATCTGTCTAGAGGATGCAACGCTCTGGAAGTTTACTCCATGGCTATCATTACTGCAGCTTTAAGCTAAGTTGTGAAAACTTGTTTTTAAACGATAGGTTGTGATAAAGAAAAGAAGAAATTTACCTCCGCAGCTAATAATCGCTTGCTGAGGAAAATTTCTTCTTTTCTTTCATTTACGTTACATATCCCTATTTCATATCGATACTTATTTTTCTACAATACTTGTAACATTTTCCACCATTTACAACTGGAAAGTTTCTTTCTGGCACGCAGCGCCGTCGTGGCGTAAAATTTTATGATTGCCGTAACGTAAATAGCGTCAGTCAGGCAATCTTACCTCGGCAAGCGATTGTTAGCTGCAGAGGTAAGATTGCTGACTGGCGCTTTCACAACCTAAAATTTTCATCCACCAAGCAAGATCTTAAAAGCGCTTCCGGTCCCGTTGTGCCATTTCGTACATCATCTTCTCGCGCTGCGCCTCGAAATATACGTGCAGAACATCCCAGGAGGCGTTTGTAGCCGTCATAATCATTTTATAGTCTATCTTTACCTTATGGTTTCTTAAATCCATCAGAAGCCGATCTAGCTGCTTCTCCGTAAAGTCACACATTATGATCATGCTGCCCTTCGGATACTCACCGCCGAAATACCCACCATCATCTTTTCCCCTGGCAAGATCCCCCAATGCCATATGAAATTTCGTCTTCGGGACAGACACCGCCTGTATTTTCATTGGTGTCAGAATCTGACGGATCTCATTCTCATTTTCACACTGAAATAATAATACTTTCGCCATTTTTTAGCAGTCTGCCTTTCCTGTAATGATCCATGGTGCCGGCTGCTGCTCGAAAGAATTTTTGCTGTTCAATCTGGCTACGGAAATCTGGATAACCTCAGTATCTTTGATACCGTATTTTTCAAAAATGCCGGAAATAGATGCCGCTACGCCAAAATCTAATGTATAGATCACAATGCTGATCTGCGGATTTAATTTTGTCAGGTACTCAATCTCCTGCTCCATACTTGCGGATGCCACCATAAATACCAGTGACGGAACCGGACATCCTTTCATCGTCTCCTCATCCACATGATCGATCACCTGAATGTTGTGCAAGCCAAAATGGTCAATGTTCTCTTCCATGGTCGCACGGTCGTCTTTGTTGTATTCTACAGCGATCACAGTGCCCTCTGTAGCGATGATTGCAGCCTCTACTGCAATACTTTCTCCACTGATGACACAAATGTCGTCCTGACGCCCTACATGCATCTTATTTAAGATGACGGAACGGATCTCACTTCCTACATAATGAATGGAACCACGTTTAAAATTATGGTTGTCCATACCAATCTTGTAGGTGTTACGCGCATGCTCATTTACGATCAGCATGCCTGCGGATGCGTTGATGCCACGGTTGATCATATTGCTCACTTTATCGTGTTTTATCTCGCCTGCAGGCTCTGAGCCCTCGTTATACCATACATCGCAGTCCCCCAGTCCTGCGTTCCACATCCGGTAAAAAATATCGTCAATTCCAGCTTCCGTAAACACCAATACTGCTTTGTGTGACTCAACTGTCGGAATCAGGTTTTTATTTTTTCGGGTGATATCAAGCATCTTTACTTTTTCCAGATCAATGGCTGTGTTTTTCGCAAAATACTGCAGCCAGGATAAAATGCTCTCGTTGGTAAAAATCTGCTGTTCCATAAAAAATACCTCCCAATACATTAATCAAAAATGCCTTCAGCATCTAATTATGTTAATTTTACCATTATCAAAAACACACGTCAATAAATCCATGCTTTTCGAATACATCCCAGAATGTTCTCCGTTACAGTTCACTCATCACATGTATTCAGGTAATGATCATGCTTGCATGAGGAATTAGCTGGATACATAGTGATGAAGGGAGCGCCTTTTTATGAGCAAAAGTAGTAGCGAAGCTACGGAGAAGCCCGAAAGGGCATTTTGCGAATGGCGCGTGTGAACTGTAACTGTTCTCCGTGTATTTGGCGTGTAACATCTATAATAATGTAAATCATTTCACACCTAAGGTATCATTTCCGTAAAATACTACAGATTTGCCTTATTATAATTTGTTAAGAGATACTTTCTTTTTTCTTCATATTTCAGCCACAAAAAGAACACAATTTCCCGGTAATATAACAGTATCAAATAAATCAAGTGAAACGTATAACAAACATTTGAAATTTGATGAAAGCCTTAACCTGAGGTAAAAAGATCAAGTCGAACGAATATGAGACTTGGTTCAGTGATTTTAATTAATATGAGTTGATATACTTTTAGAATCACTGTCAGATATAAAAAGCTTCTGAGGGTAGTCAGTTAACCAGCATTGGCACATTCAGGGGCGACAAAAAACTATTTCCTTTATATAGATAAATTTTTCATAACTCACTCTCCCCCAAAAAACCGGATTCGTAAGGAACCCGGTTTTTTATTTCGTATCTGAACATAATTGGTCAAGCGGATATTCGCAATCCGCTTCGCTACTTGCTCATAACCGAATAACTGCTCCGCAGTTTATCAGAAGGAGCTTGCACTCCTCCTGATACAAGCAAGTCCCCACCCACTGCTTATTGCTTTTCGCAATTGAAGCAGGGGACTTACTTGATTCGGTTAAAAAGCTGGCATGTATTAAAATATGCATATTATTAATAAAATGTATATTTATGCATTTCTATGTATAATTTAAGCCACCCAGATTTTTGAGTTATAATAAGTATTTCTTATTATTAAAAATCCGGATGGCTTTTTCTTTTTTAACTACATATTTGTATGTTCATATTTTTCAACATTGTTTTTGATCTGGTCAATGATCTGATGCACTTCCTGATCTTCATTTTTGAATTTACTGCTGAACATGAACACTTTTCGTGGACTGTTTTTCTTACATAACCAATAATCTCTGCCAGCCAAAACAGATCTTTCCGTTGTCACTTCAACAAAATATCCCTGTTGATAATGATATCTTGCAATTACTTCAATACCCTTTTCCATAAAATTCACCCTCTGTTGATAATTATTTTTTTATGAATTGGTTGTGTGAGTTATCAACAACAACATGCTCAAGTATAACAGAAAAAAAGTTTAAGTTAAGTATTGAAGTTTTTTTTCTTGTTGTTCTCATTGATATAGAAATAAAAGATTGGTTTTGATGTAAGTGAAAAAATTTTTTGTTTATCAACGACACCGTTGTTGATAATATTCTATTCTTTTTATTTATTTGTAAACAACATACTTATATTCTTTATTTTATATCCACAAAAAATGTCGAAAAACGTTGATTTTACGGGATTTTTGAAAATAAAGTACGGACATTTACAGGCTAAATGACGGTGGCTGGTTGGAAAAGATGCGAATATACGTGGGTGAAGAAGCGGACAAATGTGGGATACCCGGAAAATCGAAGAAAAAGCGGGCTATTGGCGAAGAAAAAGGCATAAATGGGCAAAGAAAAAGGCAGATATTGGTCCCAGATTTGTCCGTTAAAAGAAAAATTGAGCCTTATTTTTGGCCATTTTTGCTATTTTACGGACATTTATGGGCAATAATTTGTGAACTAACGGCAATTTTGAGGAGAATTGAATTGTTTTACAATTGTTTTTTGGAAAGAAACGGACAGATATGGGATTAAAAAACTAGAACTAACGGACAGATTTAGGATACTTTTTGGTTAATTAACGGACAAATGTAGGACTTTTCGGGGGATTTTTGTGGAAGAAACGGACAAATTTGGGATCAATGAGTGGAACTAACGGCATTTTTGAGGCAAACAAATGTTTTAACGGACATTTATAGGATGTTTAGTTTTAAGAGATATCTACATATTGTGCCGTAAGTTCGGAAATAATACTTTTTTAACGGACAAATTTAGGATAGTAGTTTGGGAACTAACAGACAAATGTGGGATACCCCTTGAAGAAACGGACATTTATAGGATGTAAAAAAATAAGAATAAGACATTTGTGGGTTCGAACGGATGTTTTTAACGGACATTTGTAGGACCCCATCGAAAGAAACGGACAAATATGGGATGCCAAAATACAAGATATGGACATTTCTGGGTGAAAAAATGGATATTTAGTGGACAAATGTAGGATGCTAAAAATTTTTTAGCGGACATTTATGGGATATTGTTGTGAAATAACGGACGTTTATGGGATGGATTTGAATCTTTTAACGGACATTTTTGGGTGTTGATAACTTTTTCAAAAAAGTCTGACAGTTTTTTCATTGACAAATTGAGGATTTAAAGGCATAATTAAGGAAGTAAATTAGAACGGAAAATAGTTAGTTTATCTGGTGCAGTTTTGCATCAGATCGTTTTGAGGGATACAAAAGAGAGAATATAAAAAGGAATTTTATCACTAATGGCAAAGAATGAGATAGCGAAATCGGATAAAACGATGTTCCCGGACATGTTAAAGAAAAGTAATTTTCTGATTTCCTCCGTATACAGAGCATCGCTTTTAGAGAACAAAGTGCTGGCACTGGCATTGACAAAAGTGCGTTTGAGTGATCAGGGGCGTCCGGTGGCGACACTCCGTACGAAAGAAATTAAAGAAGTTTTACATGTAACCGGAAATGCAATGGGTACATATCTGAAAGACGTTGCTACTTCTCTGGCAGGTCGAACCATGTTTATCGAATCTGCAGATGGAAGTTTTAAATGTATGAGTCTGGTCGGTGTGGTAAGTTATGAATCCGGTTCCGGTACGATGGAAATTAAGTTTGAGCCTGAGATCAAAGATTATATTTATGATCTGAAGGCTAATTTTACTATGTTAAATATTCCTATGATGTTGTCATTTCGTTCCGGATGGTCATACCGTCTGTACGAACTGCTTTCTTCGCGCGCCTATCATACGAAATATGATAAGGAAACAGGCAATGTTTTCCATATAAAATATGGTGTTTCGGAGATCAAGCTGCATCTTGGAACCGTTCAGATCAAAGACGATAAAGGCAAGATCAACCGTGATATTCAGCGTGAATTGGAGAAAAAAGAGATCGATTATGACTATATTGTCAACGAATTAGTGCATGAAAAGCTGAAATCCTTTGATAAATGGTGTGATTTCAAGCGTCGTGTTCTGGATGTTGCGGTCAATGAGATCAATGAGAAGTCTGATATTTCTGTAAAATATGATCTGATGCGAAGCGGTCGTGGCGGAAAAATCTATGGAATTGATTTTGAAGTAACGAAGAAAGATGTGACGGTGGAACCGACACTGGAAGAAGAAGTTCCGACACCAGCAGATGCAGAACTGGATGATCTGATCGATAAAGTCATGGATATTATTGATGAAAAGATCAAGATTTCTCAGGCGAAAGCATTATTAAAAGTAGCAAATTATGATATTAATAAGATTGAATATGCGTATGAACTGGCATGTAAGCAGGAAAATATCAAAAATCTGATCGGCTGGCTGACTGCTGCGATTCAGAATGGATATGAAGATGCGCCGATTCATAAAGTAAAGGGATATTCTCAGGAACAGACAGAAGAATTCGATGAATATATGGAACAGATGCGTCTGGAACATTATGCAAAGGCAGATTCTACGAAATAATTTTATGGATTTTGTAAAAAATAATGGTGTAAATAAAGTCAATAATAAGAAAATGTGATGTATAGAAATGTACATCACATTTTTTTGTACAAAAATTGGGTCCCATAAATGTCCGTAAGTTCGCCTATAGATGGCGTGAGTAAAAAATATAGCCTATAAATGTCCGCAAGTTTGCCTATATATGTCGTACATAAAAAATAGATCCCATAAATGTCTGTTAGTTTACCCATAGATGGCGGGGATAAATATAGCCTATAAATGTCCGTTAGTTTGCCTATAGACGGCGTGCATGAAAAACATAGCCTATAAATGTCCGTTAGTTTGCCTATATATGTCGTGCATAAAGAATATAACCTATAAATGTCCGTTAGTTTACCCATGGGTGGCGTTTATAAAATATAGCCTATAAATGTCCGCTAGTTCGCCTATAGAGCGCGTGTATAAAGAAATAGCCCATAAATGTCCGTTAGTTTACCTATAGGTGGTGTGTATAAGGATATAGCCCATAAATGTCTGCTAGTTTTCCTATAAATGTCTTGCATAAATATACATCCCATAAATGTCCGTAAATTTACCTATAACTGTCCGTTAAAAAAGACAGAAGAATGAAATCTTCTGCCTTTTTATGAGCTTAATCCTGTAGCAATGCAAGTAATTCTTCTCTGGAAAATGCCGGATTTTTAGTTGTTTCTCCACCAAGAATCTGATCTGCCAGCTGTGCTTTCTTTTCCTGTAGTCTCAGAATTTTTTCTTCAATGGTGTTCTGTGCAATCAGACGGTACACAAGGACTTTGTTTTTCTGACCAATACGATGTGCACGGTCGGTTGCCTGGTTCTGTACCGCGGTGTTCCACCATGGATCGTAATGGATCACGATATCTGCTGCTGTCAGGTTTAGTCCGGTTCCGCCGGCTTTCAGGGAGATCAGAAATACTGGTGTTTCATCCTGATTGAAGGCGGTTACAAGCTGCATACGCTCCTGTTTTGGCGTGGAGCCTTTCAGTACATAGTATGGAATATTTTCCTGTTTTAAACGCTCTGCAATGCCATCCAGCATGGTAGTGAACTGGGAAAATATCAGTATTTTATGTCCGCCGGAGATTGCATTCTGAACAAGTTCCAGACACAGATCCAGTTTGGCAGAACCTGCCTGATAATTTTCATATAATAGTGCCGGATCACAGCAAAGCTGCCGCAGTTTGGTCAGTTCCGCAAGAATTTCAATTTTGGACTGATTAAATTCTTCCTGAGACTGTTTGGATAACAATACCTCCAAACGCTGGACATGTGCCCGGTAAAGGTCTTCCTGCTCTCCTGTTAACGGCGTAAACATGTTTTTCTCCAGTTTTTCCGGAAGATCCTTTAATACATCCTTTTTCAGACGGCGCAGCACAAACGGCGCGATCAGTTTTTGCAAACGTTCCAGTGCAGCGGGATTGCCGATTTGAACGATCGGGATTTCAAAGGTGACATGGAACCGCTTGTAGGAATAAAGGTATCCGGGCATCAGGTAGTCAAAAATACTCCATAATTCGCCCAGATGATTTTCTACTGGTGTACCGGTCAGGGCAATGCGAAAATCGGAAGCAATCTGTTTGACCGCTTTTGCTGCTTTCGTGGTGGCATTTTTGATAAACTGTGCTTCATCAATGATCTGGTAGGCGAAGGTCAGCTGCTGATACAGTTCAATATCCCGGCGGAGCAGATCATAGGATGTGATGAAAATGGCACCTTTCTGGTGGTGTTCAAGCACGGATTTTCGTTCTTCTACGTTTCCGGCTACGGTATAAACGGTCAGTTCCGGTGCAAAATGGTGGATTTCCCGTTCCCAGTTGTATACAAGGGATGCAGGGCAGATAATCAGTGTATTTTTGTGTGTTTCCTGCCGTTCAATGTAATGGGCGTAGAGAAATACAATCACCTGAAGGGTTTTTCCAAGTCCCATATCATCAGCAAGAATTCCACCAAAACCGTTCTGGCAAAGGGTTTCCAGCCAGAGATAACCGGTTTTCTGGTATTCGCGCAATACTTTCTGGAATTTTTCCGGAACTTCAAAATCACTGTCTTCCACTGTTTTCATATTTCGGATCAGTTCGCGGAAGCTTTTTCCTTTTTGTACGGAAAGAAAACTTCCCTGCCGTAGCTGTTCGTCTAGATAAGGGGCACGGAATTTTGGCAGGGTGATATCACCGGAAGCCAGTTCCTCATAAGTGAGCATCAGTCCTTCCTGTAACTGAGCCAGAGTATCCAGATCTGTGTCCTCTACAGGGAAAAATTCACCGGATTTTAAGCGGTAAAACTTCTTTTTGCGGTCGTATTTGGACAAAATGTATGCCAGTTCGTCCAGATCAATGCTGTCTGATTCAATCTGAAAATTCAGAAGATCTTCTTTCATCATGATACCGATGGATATTTTTGGCGGCTGAATTACCCGGATTTTTTTCAAACGATCAGAGATAAAGACTTCAGCAACTTCTTCAAAGGCTCCCAGTCCTTTGGTCAGAAGTTCGAACATGCAGTTTTCATCACTGGAAGCTACTGGATTGCCGGTTCGATCATCGATGGCATTACAATAACTGGAGATGAGTGCAGCAACTTTTGCTTCTTCCCGCATATTTCGATTACTGTCTTTTTGACGATTACTGCCGTCAAAAACATGGTAAACCTGGTCATTTCCGTAGTCTGCCACCAGATCGCAGGTGATCAGATTCTGTTGTGGAAGATCCAGATATACACGGAAAGCAGCTTCATCTGGAAGGTATTTTTCCGGAACATAGCCAATTTTCTGAATCTGATACACGGATTCCAGTTCTGGAAGAAAATCACGGGTAAATACCGGTAGATCGTCATTAGCGATAAAACAGTTTCCGTCCCAGCGAATAGTCATATTTTTCTCAAATGTATTTAGTGCGGTTGAATTTCGACGGCTGATCCGGTAGATTTTCTGATCGGAAAATACATATTGCCAGTCGTGACTGTAAATGACCGGTGGTTGTTCCAACGTCAGTTCAATTCCATCTTCTACGGATGAAATCTGCAGAGATTTCCGATAGGGTTCGTCTACCGGATACCACAGTTTGGAGGATTTTGTATAAGGTGCCAGATAGATTCCTGTGGTGCGCACAACGTCCATAAAGGAATCCAGCGTCTCATGCCGAAGAAAATATTCTCTGGAACTTGTGAAGTTATACCATGCGTCACTGTCTTCAAACTGGCGCATAAAATACTCCATGAGCGGTCGGCTTTCCGCATCAAAGGCTTCCAACTGATGGGTAAATCCGAATTGTTTTCCATAAGCAAACCACTGTCCGGTCTGTACGCGATTCACCAGAGCTGCAATATCTTTGACTACATACATTTTGTTTTCGCCGATTCTCAGGGAAACACATGGATATCTTGTGTCTGTATGTAAAATTGCTTCCAGATGAATTTTGCCTGCGATGGAACCGGAGGTAAGAAGCCAGTTTTCCTGCTCTCCCATCCGACGTAAAAGCTGTGCCATTCCATAATCTGTAGAACGGGCACTGGTATTGTCCTCAGGGAGTTCAACCAGGGGAATACGTGAAAAGGTATGTTTTGGCTCATCTGGCGTGAAATCATCGTCAATCGTAAGTAATGATTTTTGGGGCTTATGGATATAGTGAAGCAATGTGGCAACACAGTGTTTGCACAGGTCTTTTTCTTCGCGGAAATAATCACAGGGACAATAATAGTCAAAACGATCTTCTTCCATGTCGTCATCGTAGTACATGGTCACTTCTACAGAGTAGGAATGCTCATTTTTGTCCCGAACTTCTGCAACGATATCCAACTGAAGATCACCATATTCGGATGTGGATTTATAAGTTTCAAAAGAATATACGCCGCCGGTCATCTCAATCAGTCTTCCCTGATAAAAAAGCTGAGGATCCAGCGTAGTTTGTAAATCACGTTCTGTCCACATAGATTCAGAGTTCCTTCTTTCTTTGGTAATAAGTTTGATAACTATATTTTGCATTAAAAAGATAAAAATAGATATATCAAATGAGAGATGTCTCCCACCGCTATAGGTGGGAGCAACAATGCCGGGATCATTCTTGAACCTGGTATCAAAAATATAGTTATCAGTTGTAAGAAAATAATAAATCAGATGTTATCATTATACATTAGGAATCTATGATGGCACAAGTGAAAACCGTGATAAAATCGAAAAAATGTTCGATTACATTTGCTTAAAAATAAAAACATTACAGATAAATGCCTTTCATGGCCCGGTAAGTTGCTGCCAGTGCTTCGGAAAACGGTGTGTAAGTCAGACTGAGTTCATCGGTAAGTTTGGAACCGTCGAATAATTCACTTTCTGCTTCTGTTAATGGGAAAGGAAATGGAATTCGGGCAGTCAGTGAGCGGGCAACGGTCACATTCTGTTCGGTAAAATCCACATCACTGGCGTTGTGCAGTTCATCAAGAAATGAAAACCCTGCTTACATGGAGGCGCATTAGCATAATAAAACCGCTTGTCAGAAAAGCGGTCAAATGGTATTCTTTTCATAGGCAGTGGTGTCTTTCTGTATTGAATTGTTTTGTGTGGTAACTTTACAATATCAAATACTGGTAAGAATTGCCATTGCCTATTTTATTATTGAGAAAAAGAAAGCTGCGCCACAGCCTTGGCAGGCCATCGCGCAGCGATTTTGTTCAATCGGGATTTGTATATTTCATCAAAAGTTACATATTAAAATTAACACAAAGAGAGAGGTGGTAGAATGAAAGCACATAAATATTGGTCACTTGGAGCATTACTCACAATGTTTGGCACTTTTTATACCGGATATAAAGGTTCAAAATCAGAACATAAGTATTTTGCGGTTAGTTCTTTGATTTGCATGGTTATGGCTATTTATTCAGGACATAAAATGCTTTCTGGGAAAAAGAAAACCAAGAAAGAATTGGTGAATGCAGAAAATGAATAATGAACTAACCTTGTGCCCACTGGGCACGAAGTTGGCACAGTCATTATGGTGTCAGGAGAAATCCTGGCATCTTTTTTATGTCTTTTTACACTTCAAAAAATAAAAATCGCTTGCCGGCAGAAATTTATCTGCCGGCAAGTAATTTTTTGTCAGAAAAGCCTGTTTTTTTGTTGACTGCATTTTCAGACATATGGGACTTGTGGAGGAATTTGGAAAATTTGCATTTTGCATTTAAAAGATATAAAATGAATGTCTACGGAAAGAAAATAAGCGAATTTATGAAGGAGTTAGCGAATGTCAAAAGACGAATATTTAATTACAGATGCGCCTCTTAAAGCGCTGACTGTTTTTGCAATGCCTATGATTTTAGGCAGCTTTTTTCAACAAGTATATAATATGGCTGATTCTATTATCGTTGGTCAGTTTGTTGGCTCATCTGCACTTGCGGCAGTCGGTGCCAGTGCTGCACTTACGAATGTCTTTATTTGTATAGCATTGGGCACTGGTGTTAGATCTGTGTTTTGCAGTTCTTGCTTTTATAGTCATTGAAACACTGCATACGCAGATTTCTTCGTTATTCCTGGGCAAAGATGGATCTGCCTTGGCATATCAGGTGTCAGGGGATTATATGAGATGGCTCGGTTACTTTTTCATTTTCATGGGTATCAAGATGGCAACCGATGGAGTACTTCGTGGACTTGGAATCATGCGCCCGTTTCTCATCGCCAATATGGTAAATCTTGCGATCCGTTTGGCAGTCGCTTTGATTTTTGCGCCCCGGTTTGGCATTGCATTTGTCTGGCTTGCTGTACCGGCTGGCTGGTTTGCAAATTTTCTGATTTCCTATGTGGCACTTAACGGATGTAAAGTGTTCTCACCATGAGCACAGCCATGAGGAAGGGCATACATGTGGCGAGCATGGATGCGGTATTTAAAATAAGTCAGACAACATACAGAGATAGAAAAATAAGGGCAAAAAATTCACTTAAAGAATTTTTTGCCCTTATTTCGTCTTGCGGCATATAATTCTAAAGGATATAGAGTAGTAGGTAATTTTATACCCCACCTAATGTTATAAACTATAGCTATAAAAGGGAAAACAGATCATTTATTTTCAAAGAAATGGAGGAACTGGCAATGAAAGGTTTTAACACAGGTGACGGTTATATGGGAATGGTAGATGGTGAATATATCTTATTTGCCAGCGAAGCGGATTATTATGATTATGTGAATGATTAAAAAACAGGAAATATGTGGAATATATTTCCCACGCATGTGCTATACTGAACTTAATTAACCAGAAGGAGAAGTTCTATGCAGGTATCAGACAAATTAATCAAGCCGCTGACAGAAGCAAAATATTTAAATGCCGATAACGTAAGCAGATACCGCTGTATCATGCGTATCTTTTTCGAGCATTATGAGAAATTAAAATACTGGCTGTATCAGGAAGAGGTCTATGAAGAAATGATACAGGACCCGCTTTTTGCGGATTACAGACCGGAACAGTGCCAGCAGGATCTCACCATGCTGACAGAGTGGAAGAACCTGAATACAATCCAGGATACAAAAAAGGTCGCATCCATCGAAGAATTCAAGAACAAAAAGTACCGGTATCAGATGACAGAGTACAGTGTGGAGATAGAGCGTCTGGTGATCCGGTTAGAGAATCTGTTCATCGAGGGAGCATCATTAGAACCAACACTTCTGGAGCGTATAAGGAGAAGTGTAGAGCATTTTCCAGACATGGCAGGAAAAGATAAGAATGAAGTATACACATGGTGGACAGATCTGAATAATGATTTTGTCCGGTTGAATCAGAATTATCAGGATTATATCAGGGATCTGAACAGCGTCCGGGCAGAAGAGATGATGCATACGAAAGAATTCCTGGTGTTCAAGGACCGGCTGATTGAATATCTGCGAAGCTTCATTAAAGGACTGCAGAGAAATGTCGGAGTGATCGAAGAAAATCTGCGTTTACAGAACGAAGAACTGAAAAAGCAGGTATTTGAAAAAGTTATAGATTATGAATTGTCAATTCCGCGTATGGAGATAGAAGTCTCGAAAGAAATGATAGAGCAGAAAGTCCAGGGACGATATCAGAGCATCTATGACTGGTTCGTGGGAAATGAAGGACAGGAGAATGAAGCGGGAAAACTTTTTGATGCCACCAATGATATCATCCGAAGGATTACAAGATACGCTGCACAGTTGAGCGAAAAGAATGCACTGGGTGCGAATAGAAAAGAGGAATACCGGAAAGTAGCAGAATTGTTCCTGCGGTGTCAGGATGTGGAAGAGGCGCATAAGATGTCGGCGATGGTATTCGGCATGGAATGTCCGCAGCATCTTGCAGGAGATCTGATCCGTGAGACAGACAGCATGAACATCGGAGTCTACGAAGAGCAGCCAATGGAAATTTCTCTGAAACCGAGAGTGCGTACATACCGAGAAAAATCCAGGAGAAGTGCCATCCGTGAATCAGCAGAGCAAAAGCAGGAAACAAGACGTAAGTTGCTTGAGAAGCAGAAAAAAGAGACGGAAAAACTACAGGCGTTGGAAGTAGATGGAAAGATATGTTTTGATAAACTGCCTGTATTGGAACCTAGGATTCGCGAGATTCTTTTGAAATGGTTGTCAGATGCCATGGAATCCGCAGATTTTTCGGCAAGGACAGACGATGGAAGAAGATATATATTGGACAGAAGTCAGGCAGGAGAAAACTGTGTAGTACATTGTGAGGATGGAAACTTTACAATGCCGAAGCTGTCCATTGTATTTCAGGAGGAAGAATGATGAAGGAGCTGGAGGTTCTTTTAAATAAAAGCTGGGTATTAAAATCCAGAGACAAAGAAATGTATTATAAAATAAGGGATGCACTCGGAGAACTTCGGAAATTTACTACAGAGAAGATGGGATGTCAGATTATTGATAATTCTCTCCTGATCAAGATGGAGAAGATTCCGGTAATTCCGGAAAGCTTCATGGGCATTCAGAAATTTTCGTCAAAAGAAGAGTATGCTTATCTATGTATCCTGTTGATGTTTCTGGAAGACAGGGATGCGCAGGAGCAGTTTATTCTGTCACAGCTGACGGAATATATCACGGCAAATCTGCCGGGAGATATCTCGGACTGGACTTTGTATACGAACCGAAGAAAACTGATCCGTGTGCTGCGATTTGCGGTAGATCAGGGAATGGTTGATGTCACAGACGGAAAAGACGAAGCATTTATGGATGATGAGGCCGGAGAAGTACTCTATGAAAATACAGGTGCGTCCAGATACTTTATGAAGAATTTTTCAAAGGATATTATGGAGTATACGAAACCGGAAGATTTTCAGGAAAGTGACTGGTTCGAAGTGGACGAAGACCGTGGATTTGCAAGAAGACACAGAGTCTACAAAAGACTGATCTTTGCGCCGGGCATGTATAAAGAAGATGGATCACCGGAAGATTTTGAATATTTGAAATATTATGGACGGAGATTGAGCGAAGAACTGGAACAGATCTTCGACTGTCAGGTGCATATTCACAGAGGAAGTGCGTATCTGTTATCCGGGGATGAGTGTAGAATGGGAACGGTATTTCCGGGTAATAATTCGATATCCGATATTTTACTTCTGTGTTTTGGCGAAATACGAAAGAAGATTGAGAATGGCGAATGGAAGACGGCAGCGGATGAAAGTTGTCTTACAGATCGGATCGAGTTTGAAAATCTGATAAAAGAAGTGAAACAGGAATATGGAAGTGGATTTTCAAAAAATTATCGTGAGATGCCGGAAGGTGAATTTGTAAAAAATGTGATCGATGCAATGGAATTGTGGATGTTTATAAGGAAGGAGAAGGCAGCTCATCAGATTAAGATCTGCCCGCTCACAGGAAAGATACAGGGAAGCTATCCGGAGGATTATACGGGAGGAAGAAATGATGAATAGTAGATGGCAGGCAAATAAGATCGGACTGATTAATTTCTGGTATTATGATGAACAGGAATTCCCGTTTGTAAAAGGAAGGATGCTTCTTCGTGGATCGAATGGATCGGGAAAATCCGTAACCATGCAGAGCGTGGTACCGCTTCTTCTGGATGGCAATATGAGCCCGGAACGATTGGATCCATTTGGTTCCAGAGACCGTAAGATGAGCAGTTATCTTCTGGAGGAAGATGATGGACGCGAGGAGCGGACCGGTTATCTGTATCTGGAATTCAAAAGGCAGGACAGTGACACATATCTGACGATCGGTATGGGAATCCGGGCGAGAAAAGGGAAAAATCTGGACAAGTGGTATTTTAGTCTGACGGATGGAAGACGGGTAGGAAAAGATTTCTTCTTATATAAAGACACAGGAGAAAAAGTCACACTTTCCAAAAAAGAACTGGAGAACAGGATTGGGACAGGCGGCCGTGTTATTGACAGACAGGCCGATTACATGGAGTATGTCAACCGCCAGATCTTCGGATTCGAGACGGCAGAAGAATATAAGGAAATGATAGACCTTTTAATCCAGCTCAGGACACCGAAGCTTTCCAAGGATTTTAAACCATCTGTGATCAACGATATCCTAAGCGATTCACTTCAACCATTATCGGATGATGATCTGCGTCCGATGTCTGAAGCAATTGAAAATATGGATACCATGAACATGAATCTGAAGAATAGAAAAGAAGCAAAACAGGCAGCAGAGAAGATTCAGGGAGTATTTTCAAAATATAATCAGAAATTATTATATGAAAAAGCAGACCGGTATGAACAGGCCGGAATCAAATTAGAAAATGCCAGGACACAGCAGAAAGAGCAGGAGAAGAAATTATCCGAGTGCAGACAGAATATTGAGAAGCTGCAGGCAGAACATCAGGAACTGGATGCAAAACATGAGTCCATGGAAAAAGAACGGGAATCTCTGAATAAAAGTGATGCTGTAGCATTAAAACGAAGAGAAGCAGAACTGACCACAGAATTAGAGGGGCAGCAGAAAAATCTAAGAGAAAAGCAGCATTTTCTTGAACTGAAACAAGAGCAATATCAGGATGCACAGAATCAGATCAAAGCAGAAGAAGACCGGAAGTATGAGAAAGAAAAAGAACTGGAAGAACTCATAGAAGAGATGCAGGACGAGGCAGATATCATGGCTTTCGAAGAACATGCATTTATGAAAGAAGAACTGGAAAAGCATCCGGAAGAACCATATAAGTTCGAATTACATCAGCAGCAATATGAGCATACGAAAGAAAAAATCAATGAAGGAACAGAAATCCTTGCAGAGACAGATCATCTGGAAAGGCAAAAAGACAATCTGATCAAAGAAAGAGAAAAACGGATCCGTGAATTGGATACACTGCAGAGAAAAGTATCGGAACTGGAATCTGTATTCGTGCAGACACAGAATGAATGGAAAGAAGCCCTGTATCAGTGGAATGGTGCGAATCGGGAACTGGTACTGGAAAAAGAATTACTAAAAGAGTTAAGCACATTTGCAGAGGCTTATGAAGAGACATCTGATTTCGCAGAGGTTCGTCAGAAGATTGCAGATGTGTGGATCGGGAAAAATGCGGATGTTGAATCTGGGATTTCTTCGAACAGGGCAGAGAAAGAAACAGCAGAAAAAGAACTAGAAGAAGTGAAAGCAGAACTGACGGAATGGGAGAATCAGAAAGAACCACAGCCGGAGCGCTCGGAAGCGGTCATCCGTAACCGTCAGAGATTGGATGCACTTGGAATTCCGTACCAGGAGTTTTATAAAGTTATAGAGTTCGGAGACAATCTGGATGAAGAAGATTGCAACCGGCTGGAAGAAGCATTATTGAAAATGGGAATTCTGGATGCGCTGGTGATTGATGAACAATACAAAGAGCAGGTTCTGCATTTGAAACAGGGATGTGAAGATCATTATCTGTTTAGCTGCAAAAATGTTCAGAAAGAGCTGCAACCAGGAAAGAGTCTGTTAGACGTACTGGAACTGAACGAAGAAGTCAACGACATTTTCTCCAATCAGCGGTTGACGGGAATTCTTGAAAGTATTGCATATGATAACGAAAGTATAATTACGATTGCAGAAGACGGTACCTACCGGATGGGAGTACTTGCAGGAACGGTAACCGGAGAATATGAGGCTGGATTCCTTGGAACAAAGGCCCGTGAAAGACACAGACAGGCAAAGATGGAAGCCTGCAGACAGAGAATCGCAGGGCTGGAAGAAGTATTACAGCAACTGGAAGAAATGTATCGGAAGTTATCCGAAAGAAAAGTCATTCTCAGACAGGAATATGAGAATCTTCCAAAAGATACAGATATGCGGGAAGCCCTTCAGATGATGCGTGCGGAGGAACGGGCATGTGAACAGATCAGACGGGAAAGTGATAAATTAGAAGAGAGGGTCCGTGAACTGATCGAAATATTAAAAGAGAAGAAAAAGAAAGCACTGGAAATTGCGGATTCTCTGTATCTGACCTGTTCTTATGAAGTATTCAAAGAAGCAAAAAGTGCAGCGGAAGAATATGGAAAGCATCTGATCAGTCTGATTGCAGCACATGAAATGTTCCTCAGAAGCCTGGAGTATCTGAAAGAGAGGAGAGAACATCTGGAAGATCTGGATGCAGATATGGAACAGATCCGGTATGATCTGTTCGAGATTCAGAAAGAACTCCGGAGAAAGACGGAAGAACAGACCTCTATTCAGGAACAATTACGTCTGACCGATTATGAAGAAATCAAAGATCGTCTGGATGCATGTATCAAGTGGCTTCAGGAATATCCGGAAAGACTGCGCATATGTGTAAGCAGACAGACGCATGAAGAAGACGAAGTCGGACAGCTGACCCTGCGTCTGGAAGAGGGTCGGAAGAGAATCGAAGAATATGAAAAGAAGACGGCATATTTTTCAGAATGTTATGAGCAGGAGAAGAGTCTGCACTATGTGGAAATACCGGAAGAGATACCGGATGATGCCGGACATGTACGGAGCTATCTGGAGTCTGACGTGAAAACACTAGATAAAGACAGTGTGATCCGTGATCTGAATAAAGTATATTTTGAAAATAGAGGATTTCTGACCGATTATCATCTGATGCAGAATGAATTATTTGCAGAAGCAGAGCAGACAGAATTCCCGGCAAAACGACTGGATATTTCGGCCAGATACCAAGGGGTAAAGATATCATTTTCAAATCTCCTTGCACATCTGGAAGAAGACATTGAAGAACTGGAGAATCTGATCAAAGACGGTGACAGGGAACTGTTCGAAGACATTCTTGCCAATACGGTAAGCCGGAAGATCCGTGGAAAGATCAATGCATCCAACACATGGGTACAGAAGATGAATTCCCTGATGAATGGGATGAATACATCCAGCGGTCTGAAACTCAGCCTCAGATGGAGAAGCAAGACGGCAGAACAGGAAGATCAGCTGGATACAAAAGAACTGGTGGATCTGTTAAAGAAAGATTACCGTCTGATGAGCGAAGAAGAAGCATCCCGGCTGTCGGCACATTTCCGTTCAAAAGTAGCAGAAGCGAGAAGGAATGCAAGAGACAGTGCCGGAATGATATCCTTCTATCAGATTATGAAAGATACACTGGATTACCGTAAATGGTTTGAATTCCAGCTGTTCTCACAGAAGAACGGAGAACGCCAGAAAGAACTGACGAACAGTGTATTCGGAACCTTCAGTGGCGGAGAAAAAGCGATGTCCATGTATGTACCGTTATTCTCTGCGGTTGTAGCGAAGTATCAGGGAGGCAGAGAAGATGCACCAAGACTGATCTCGCTGGATGAAGCATTTGCCGGAGTGGACAATAAGAATATCCGCGATATGTTCCGTCTGATGACAGAGTTCGGGTTTGACTTTATTATTAACTCGCAGGTTCTGTGGGGCGACTGTGATACGCTGGATGCATTGGCAATCTATCAGCTGATCCGCCCGGGCAATGCAAAATTCGTGACGGTTATGCCGTATCTGTGGAATGGAAAGAAGAAAGAATTGTTGGAACGTGAAGAGGAAGTAGAGCAGAGAGGGGCCGAGATTGGACAGCAATGAATGAGAGTGAGCAACAAGAACTTGAGAAGATAAAAAAAGAATGCCTGACATATTTCCATCAAAGTCCAGTTTGGAAAAAAGTTCTGAAAGGGTTTCGTGATAAATACAGTTCTTATGGAAGATTTGGTGGTAAAGTAGTTCTGAAGAATTTGAAATCACAGGATATCGAAGAACTGGAGGGATTCTTCGGCAAGTCTTTTCACGGACAGAAAAGTGTAACAGTGTCTGCAGAAAAATTCCGGCAGGCATTGAGAGCAAGCCGCTATAAAGATATCCCACCGGAATGTCTGTTGGAGAATTTTTTCGGAGAACCCTTGCTTGGAAAACAAGAACAGAAACTATTAAGAATACGGGAAAAAGAGAAAATCTGGCAGAAATTTTTAGAAGATTATGAAGGCACTGTGATAAAGTCGGCGGCGGAATTACTGAGGAATATTGTCAAAGACAGTGACAGTCAGGAACTTGCAGAATGGGACCATGCGCTGCGGCTTGGTGCAGAAATCTATAATCATTTGCCATATCGTCAAAGGGATAAGTTGTATCTGGCTGTGTTTGCAGCCATGCTGACAGGAAATCCGCATGCATTTGACAATGGAACTGCAGCAGGGAATTTCCTGTATCAGATGATACAGATGGATCTGGAAATCAGAGAAATTAAGATAGAATCATCGGAGATATTTCCGGCTTATAAGCGTCAGAAAAGTTATCTGATGGCCGGAATTATGCTGGATGATATATCAAATTATGCAATGTTATATCAGGTACAGGCGGTCAAGAAAGACGGAAATCTTCATAAAGGCATGGAGGGATTTGCGAGTGAGCAGCATATCGTACAGGTTCCGCTTGCGGTGATTACGGAGTGGGAGTCGCTTCATTGTCCACAAGATGAGATCTACATTGTGGAAAATCCGTCTGTTTTTGCGGTATTGTGTGGAAAAGAGAAATCAGGGAACGCAAGAAGAGCATATATGTGCATGAATGGACAGCCAAGACTGGCAGGTCTGATGGTGTTGGATTTATTTGCAAAGTCGGGAATCCGGGTATATTATGCGGGCGACCTTGACCCGGAAGGAATACTGATCGCACAGAAATTATCACAGTATTATAAGGGAGAATTTCATTACTGGCATATGGAGACGGCGGATTATGAGAAGTGCAGGTCAGAGGAAGTGATATCGCCGAAGCGTATGAAGATACTGGAGCGGATTACGGATGGGAGATTGAAACCGGTGGTGGATAGGATCGAAGAGTATGGGACTGCCGGGTATCAGGAGATGTTGGTGGAGGAGATGTGATTAATGGTGATTATTCTGAACAAAAAGTAGACTAGGATAGAAACTAAATTGACTATATGGCATATATGCCATATAATATTACAAAGGAGAATAGATGACAAAATTTGAAGTTGTATTATATGAAAAGGCAAATGGAGAATGTCCAGTAGAAGAGTTCATTACATCTCTTGACATGAAAATGCAGGCTAAAATGATTGGTTTGTTGGAATTATTAGAAGAAAAAGGAAATCAACTTAGGGAACCTTACAGCAAATCGATAGATGATGGAATATTTGAACTGCGATGTAAAGTGGGAAATAATATAACCAGAATATTATACTTCTTTTATTATGAGGGAAAGATAATACTTACAAATGGTTTCGTAAAAAAGACACAAAAAACGCCAACGGAAGAAATAAAACTCGCAAAAGAACGGAGATCAGACTTTAAGGAAAGGATGGGAAAAGTATGAAAACATTACAAGAATTAAAAAAAGAACAAATGAAGAATCCGGAATTTGTAAAGGAATATGATGCAATTCAACCAGAGATGGATGTTATCAGAGCTATTGTAGATGCGAGAACATCGCAGAATATTACACAAAAGGAACTTGCAGAAAGAACAGGTATTAATCAGGCGGATATCAGTAAACTCGAAAATGGTACCAGGAATCCTTCAATCAATTTACTTAAAAGACTGGCTGAGGGAATGGGAATGGTGCTTAAAATAGAATTTGTGCCAAAGAAAAATGTGTGAGGAAAATTAAATATATAGCAGTTAATAAGGCAGAATTAAAAGTAACTTAGATGATGGATGAAAAGAAGCGTGTACAATAAAATTCCCATGTGTTCTATACTTTACTCATATCACGAAAAGGGGAATACTTATATGCCAAAAGGAACAAATCAAAAGCTAAAATTATACCGTCTCGCACAGATCATGCTGGAAAATACAGATGACGAACACTATATTACCATGCCGGAAATACCGGTTCGGGAAAGATGTGATGATGATTCCGGAAGATGAGGAGCATTTCCGGGTGAATGTGGACGTGCATGTGAGCAAACAGTTCCTGGGATGGGTATTCTCGCTGGGGGAAGCAGTTAAGATCATTGGACCGGATGAGGTTGTGGAGCAGATGCGGGGAGAGGCCCGGAGGCTTATGGAGCAGTATGGGGAGTAGGAAATGGATTCTGAAATAGCAAAACAAGAACACGACTGTAAACTTGCAAGAAAAATAAGTTGACAATCAAAGTGAAATACGATAAATTGTTAACCATAAACTGAAAGGAAGGTTAACAATTTAATGAACACAAAAACAAAAAAATTATCCACCGTAAGTATGGTATTATGCGGAATGTTCGCGGCGCTGGTTGCCATAGGAGCATTTATCCAGATCCCGGTTCCATATATGGATTATTTCACACTTCAGTTCTTTTTCGTATTGCTTGCAGGATTGATTCTGGGGGCTGATAAGGGAGCAATATCTGTAGGATGTTATGTATTACTGGGACTTGTCGGAGTACCAATCTTTGCAGCAGGCGGAGGAATCGGATACATATTCCGGCCAAGCTTTGGTTATCTGGTCGGATTCATTGTAAGCGCATATGTAACCGGAAAAGTATGCGAAAAGCTGAAAGCAAGTTACAAGAACTATCTGCTTGCCTGTCTTGCAGGATTTGTTGTGACATATGCAATCGGAATCGTGTATAAATTCATAATCTTGAACTTTTATGCACATACACCGGCAACGCTGGGCGTGATCTTTTTGTCCTGCTTCCCATTAGATATGCCTGGAGATTTTGTATTATGTCTGCTGGCAGCCGGTGTGGGACTTAGAATGCGGAAAAGCGGATTTTATCTGAGTTAATAAAAAAAGGGGCATGAGATTATGGCAAAAGGAATATTTGTGACGGGCACCGGCACAGATGTAGGAAAGACGTATGTCACAGCATTAATCGTGAAAAAGCTGGCGGATGCAGGAATCCATGCAGGCTATTATAAGGCTGCATTATCAGGTGCAGATTCCATAGAAGAAAGTGACGCATGCTATGTAAAGAAGATTGCCGGTATCACACAGGAAGACAGCAGCTTACTGTCATATCTGTATCAAAATGCGGTGTCTCCGCATCTGGCTGCCAGAATAGAAGGGAATCCGGTTGATCCGGAAACGGTAAAAGCAGATTTTGACAGGGTAAAGAAAGAGTTCGATTATGTCACGGTAGAAGGAAGCGGCGGCATTGTATGTCCGATCCGCTGGGATGAAGAGCATGAGATCCTGCTGGAAGACATTGTGAAAATGCTGCATCTGAATACGCTGGTGATCGCAGATGCCGGACTTGGCACGATCAATGCGGTTGTCCTGACGGTAGAATACATCCGCAATCATGGAATGGATGTAAAAGGAATCATTCTGAATCATTACTCGGGTGGGGCGATGCAGGAAGATAATGAAAAAATGATCGAGAGATTAACGGGAGTCCCGGTGATTGCCAGGGTAAGAGATGGTGACAGGGAGCTTGAGGTTGATCTGGAAGTGTTGAAAAGGGTGTATGATTGATGATGAGAAGAGGAAATTGACTGCGGTTGATTTCCTTTTTTGATGTATGGGAAAAAAGATGGGAATATTATACCCCACCACATGAATTATACTATACACATCAAAGGGAATAAAACAGAATTCCGGGAGATAAAAGTAATTATAAGACAACAAATCAAATTCAGATGAACACGTTTTCAAAGCGAAAGGAGCACACACAATGGCAAAAATATTTATCACTCTGACAGGAACAAAACACTACTTCGGAAATGATTTTCTGGAAAAAGGTATGAAGATCAGATTAGAAAAAGAACCGGATAATGAATATGACAAGGAAGCAATCAAAGTAACGTATGAAGGACTTGGGAAGATCGGTTATGTGGCAAATAGTTCTTATACAGTCATCGGAGAGTCTATGAGTGCAGGTCGTTTGTATGACAAGATTGGAGACACGGCATACGCGAAGGTGGTATTAGTTACACCGGCAGGAACAATCTGCAAGATTTGTAAAAAGAGTCTGAAAAGTGAACAGGAGGAAACAGCCTGGATTACCTTGTGATAGATTTAGAAATGAATTTTTGAAATTCGATGAATATAAAAAAGAAACGAGCACCCCGCTTGAGCAACAGCTGTACGGTAACAAACCCATTTCTTTGTATAGAATATTACTTTATTTGATGATAAATGTCAATTGTATTAGAAGAAGTCGTAGAAATATGACTTCTTCTTGTACGTCAATGGTTAGCGAAGTATAATGAATATAAGAGATTTTCAGTAAATACATCGAAGAGGAAAATTGAAATGACAGAAGAAACAATCAAAGAAATATTAAAATTTCGAGACGACAGAGACTGGAAACAATTCCACAACCCGAAAGATCTGGCAATCTCCATTTCACTGGAGGCAGCAGAACTTCTGGAAGTATTCCAGTGGGGTGGCGCAGATGTCTTAAATGAAGGAAAACAGGAGAAAATAAAAGAAGAACTGGCGGATGTTGTGAATTATTGTGTCTTGCTGGCAGATGCTTGCGGACTGGATCTGGATGAGATCGTGCGGGAGAAGATCAGGGTGAATGCAGAGAAGTATCCGGTGGAGAAGGCTAAGGGGAAGAGTGCGAAGTATGATAAACTGTGATGGAATAGGGGGGCATAGAAAATAGTCATTGACAGACATTTATACATGAATTATTATTTTATTAACGCAATGCGTCTGGAAGGTGATCTAATGAGTCGAGGAAAAGAAGTAAAAGAATTACGGGAAAAAATGGGAATGAACAGGAGAGAGTTTAGTGATTATTATGGTATACCGTATCGTACTGTTCAAGATTGGGAAGCTGAGAAGAGAGAACTTCCGGAATATCTTTTACGTTTGATGAAATATCGGGCGGAAGTGGAAGATATGATGAAAAATAAGTCGTAAGACTTATTTTTTTGGATAAAGAATAACGCAATGCGTGTAGCGCGATGAAAGTTGGAGAGGTTAAAATGAAAAGAAAAGTAAATGTAATAGAAGATTTAGATGGAAAGAAAACGGTTTTTATTCATGATATTCTTTTCAAAGGGAAGCGGGCGGTGAAATGGGATGAGGTCGAAAAGTATTTAAGGCAATATGTTGGTGACATTTGTACTATTGATGATAGTAATGAAGTTATTTACATAGGAGCAGACTTGCCAGATGAATATGCACATTCCAACTACACACATATTTTAAAAGGAGCAAATGCCAAAGCAAAGGCCAATGCTGCGCAGGGATTGCCAGAGCTTATTAAAATAGCTGATGGAAAGAAATTTACTGAGAATTATAAAGTAAAACATAATGTAGATGCCATGTATGGTTGGTATCGTTATTCATCGAGATTTGCTTTACCTGTGTTTGGTGAAGATGGAGAAATTACACGATATAATGTGTTTAATGTAATTATGATCATCAGACATGCCAGAGATGGGAAAAAGTACCTTTATGATATAATAAATATAAAAAAAGAAACGAGCACCCTTTTCCAGTCCGAAGACATTACTCAGTAAAAAACCCATTTCTTATATATAATATTAACCTGTTTGTTAATGAAAGTCAACTACAAAAAATGAAAAGATGAAAGTTGTATAGGCAGGCACGGTACAGTATAATTAATATATCGCTTTAACTCAAAAACATAATGTAAGGAGCACCCCTATGTCCACACCCCATAAAGAAAAAATAATCCGCGTCCTTCAACTTTTCCAGACCACCGATGAGAAGACGCCGATGAATGCAGTGCAGATAAGCCAGAAACTGGAAGAAGAATACGGAATGGAAAATGTACACCGTACATCCATTTATGACGATGTGCGTTTGTTGCAAAGCTGCGGTTATCCGATTAAGCAGGCAGAACATTCACATAAAGGATGGTATATGGAGAAACATTTGCTGGAAGACTGGGAAATTAAGCTGATGTTAGATTCGGTGCAACAGGCAAGGTGTGTGTCCGTTCATGAAGCGAATGAGATTCGAAATAAGCTGTTAAATCTGACGAGTCAGAGAGGACGAAGCAGATTTTCGCATATGATTGTGCCGCTGCCCGGAAATGTCAGGGGTGTCGGTCAGACCGGTGAATATATAGAGATTATGCTGGAAGCAATGTATTTGCATAAGAAGATTCGGTTTCAGTATACAGAGATCAATAATGCAATGGAGAAAGTTTTGCGAAAAGAAGGCAAGATGTATCAGTTGAATCTGTATACGATATATTGGTCGGATAATAATTATTATCTGATCGGTTCTCATGATAATCATGACGGGTTGACGAATTACCGGTTGGACCGGATTGAAAATATGAGTATGTCCAGTGAAGAAGCCATCCCGGCAGAAGAAAAGATTGGTGTGAATCCGGAGCTTCTAATTCAGAACTATATTAAGAAGAGCGTGAATCATTTTAGTGGGGATACGATCAGAATCGAAGTGGAATATGAGCCGTCACCGAGTACCAATGCTATATTATATGATTTTGCAGGGGATGGAATAAGGGTCAGACCGTTAGAAAAAGGAAAGTATAAAGCGGTATTTAAAAAGATGGACAGCGTGACATTGGTTGGCTGGTTTGTACAATATGCGAATCGATTTAAAGTCATATCACCGGAGAGTCTGAAAGGTAAAATTATAGAAAATTTAGAACAGGCACAAAGCATATATAGTGAGTAAGAAAAGTCCTACATATAATATGTGGGATTTTTTTGAAGTAAGATACATAAGTGTTGTGATATTACGACAGTAGATTTGCTAAAATGATAATAACTATGAATGATACGACGAGAAATAGATTTTATAAATGTAAATGCATGTGGAGTTTTTGAAGATGGGAGTAGATGAATGGAAGAAATAGTGACAATTTTATCAACAAGAGAATGGGCAATTGCCATATGGGGTACAGTATTCTTTGTATGGATGTTGACTCAAAGGGAAATCCGTAAAAGTTTATGGAACGTTATTAAAATCCTCTTAGGCAAAAATTTAAGACACTTTTTTCTGATAATTGCTTTATATGTGGCGGGAATAACCATGATATTTTATCAGTTACCATTCTGGAATAATATATATTTAAAAGATATTATATTATGGTTGATCTTTTCTGGAATATCATATTGTGTGAATTCTATTATAAAGGGTGATGCAGAGCATTTGAAAAGCACAGTGAAAGATAACTTTAGAGTAATAGTTATTTTCGAATATTTTATTGGAACATTTACATTTAAATTTTGGATTGAAATGTTGATTATTCCGGTAATAACAATATTAATACTTATGAATGTGGTAGCAGAATCTGAAGAAAAATACAGGAGAGTTCATAAGCTAATAGATATTGTGCTGGCATGTATTGGTTGGTATATGCTTTGGGGTGCCGCGAATGTTGGATTAAAAGAGTATAAAGAATTAAATGCAATCAATACACTGGTTAGTTTTATGATTCCAATAGTATATACAATTTTAATCTTGCCGTTGGAATTTGGACTGGAGATATATTCTGATTATGAACAAGTATTTGTCAGGATGAAATTTCGTGATAACCAAGATAAGAAGATTCAAAGAAAACATCGATGGAGAGTGATTCGAACTTGTAAATTATCACTTCGGAAAATATTGTTGTTCAGAAAAGAATATGTGAATAAAATGTATGGTTTAATGTCAGAAGAAACATTTGATAATATAATGAGAGAATTCAAAGAAGAGAGTGATAAGTAATAAAAGGTGAAGAAAGATAATGGTTATTAAGTTGCTGAATGCTTTGTGAAGGAGAGTATACTCTTTCTTGTATCCATTCACTCCCATGCAGTATAATAAATACAAGACAATATTGGAACAAGTATCACACCCTCAGGAGGCAACCGTGAACACAATAAACGAACCCACAAAATCAACCACAACACTAGACTACTACAACAAAAACGCAAAAAAATTCATCACCGGCACTAGATCTGTAGACTTCGGAATCGTGCAGAATCGCTTCCTGGACAAACTGCATCCGGGAGCGGAAATCTTGGATTACGGCTGCGGTTCCGGCCGCGATACAAAATATTTCCTGGAGCAAGGCTGCAAAGTCACTGCCATAGACGGTTCACAGGAACTATGCAAACTCGCAAGCGAATATACAGGCATTCCGGTAAAGCACATGCTGTTCCGGGACCTGGATGAAAAAGAAGCCTACGACGGAATCTGGGCATGCTCGTCAATCCTTCATGTTCCGGCAAATGAACTGCGAGACATTATAAAGAAGATGGCAAACGCTCTTCGAGCCCACGGAATCATTTACACATCCTTCAAGTACGGGACATTCGAAGGGGAACGAAACGGCAGATATTTTACGGATATGACAGAAGAGACATTTGCAAAATTGATTCAGGATATGGATGAATTAGAGATAGAAGAACAATGGATTACATCAGATGTACGCCCGGGGCGGGGAGAAGAAAAATGGCTCAATCTAATTTTGAGGAAAGAATAGATACATATGAGATCGAATCTACGAATGTAATGACCGGGGACAGAGACCGGAGCCGGTATCTATATTATCAATTGAAAATGAGTATGGCAAAGGCGAAGCAGATTGATATCATCGTCTCATTTCTGATGGAATCGGGTGTGCGGATGCTCTTAAATGATATGAAGCGGGCGCTGGAGCGGGGCGTGAAGATCCGTATCCTGACGGGAAATTATCTGGGAATCACACAGCCGTCGGCTTTATATCTGATCAAGAGCGAGCTCGGCGACCGTGTGGATCTGCGCCTGTATAATGAAACATCACGCTCATTTCATCCAAAATCTTATATCTTTCATTATGAATCTTCGAATGAAATATACATCGGATCATCGAACATTTCCAAAAGTGCGTTAACTTCAGGAATCGAATGGAATTACAGATTCAGTGATACACTGGACAAAAAGAATTATGAATTGTTCTATGCTACATTTGAAGATCTGTTTCTGAACCATTCGATCATTATAGATGATGAAGAATTAAAACGATATTCCAAGGCATGGAAGAAGCCGGCGGTGTCCAGGGATCTGGCGAAATATGACGCTGCAGAAGAGAATGAGGACAAGAATGCTGAAAATGTCCGAATGATGTACCGCCCGCGGGGAGCGCAGATAGAGGCGTTGTATGCGTTACAGGAAAGCCGCAAGGAAGGGGCGGCGAAAGGACTTGTATATGCAGCCACCGGAATCGGAAAGACATATCTTGCTGCATTTGATTCGGCAAAATATGAACGGGTGTTGTTCGTTGCACACAGGGAAGAAATCCTTAAGCAGGCGGCGGTTTCTTTCAAAAATGTGCGGAACTCGGAGGATTATGGATTCTTTGACGGAAAAGAAAAGGATAGGGATAAATCCGTTATTTTCGCATCGGTAGCGACACTCGGAAGACCGGAATATTTGAATGAGGCATATTTTCCGGCAGATTATTTTGACTATGTGATCATCGATGAATTCCATCATGCGGTTACAGATCAATACCGGAGAATCGTAGACTATTTTCAGCCGCAATTCTTACTGGGATTAACAGCAACACCGGAAAGAATGGACGGGAAAAATATCTACGAAATCTGTGATTATAACGTGCCATATCAGATTTCATTAAAAGAAGCGATCAACAAAGGAATGCTTGTGCCATTTCACTATTACGGCGTGTATGATGAGACGGATTATTCCGGACTGCGGATCGTGAAGGGGCGCTATGATGAGCAGGAACTGAATCAGGCTTATATCGGAAATGAAAGAAGATATGATCTGATTTACAAATATTATCGGAAATATCGTTCTTTGCGTGCAATCGGATTCTGCTGTTCCAGACAGCATGCAGAAGATATGGCGAAAGAATTCTGCCAGAGAGGAATCGTATCCGCAGCAGTATACAGTGGTGAAAATGGAGCATATGCCGAGGAGCGTAACGAAGCCATCCGCAAATTGAAGAACGGAGAGATACGGGTGATCTTCTCTGTGGATATGTTCAATGAAGGTGTGGATATCGCTTCCCTGGATATGGTAATGTTCCTGCGTCCGACGGAATCCCCTGTCGTATTCCTGCAGCAGTTGGGACGAGGACTTCGTCTATATAAAGGAAAAGAATATCTGAACGTATTGGATTTCATCGGGAATTATGAGAAAGTGGGGAAGGCACCGCTATTGTTAAGCGGAGAGCAGTCATTTAGCAAGAAAAGATCCTGCGAGTATCAGGATCTGGAATATCCGGATGACTGCATCGTTGATTTTGACATGCGTCTGATCGATCTGTTCAAGGAAATGGATAAGAAGAAATTAACGCTGAAAATGCAGATCCGGCAGGAGTATTATCGTGTAAAAGAACTACTGGACGGAAAGCGGCCGAGCAGAATGGATTTATTCACTTATATGGATGATGAGATTTACCGGATTTGTGTCAGTGGCAGTCATGCGAAAGAAAATCCATTCCAGCATTATCTTGATTTCCTGTATGAACTTGGTGAATTGTCAGAGGATGAGCAGGAGTTATATGCGGGAATCGGTCGAGAATTCATTCAGACGATCGAAACTACGGAGATGCAGAAAGTGTATAAGATGCCGATCCTTTACAGCTTTTATAATCGCGGAAATATCCGGCTTGCGGTTACGGATGAAGAGGTATTGGAAAGTTGGAAGGAATTCTTTGATACCGGGACGAACTGGAAGGATTTCCCGAATGTGAATACTTATGAGGATTATAAGAAAGTGACGGATAAGAAGCATCTGAGTAAGGCGAAGCGGATGCCGATTCGATACTTGAAGGCGTCAGGGAAGGGATTCTTTGTGGAGAAGGATGGATATGCGTTGGCGTTGAGGGATGAGATTGGAGAGGTTGTTGGAAATATGGCGTTTGGCGAGCAGTTGGGGGATGTGCTTGGGTATAGGAGTTTGGAGTATTATCGGCGGAGGTATGAGAAGGAGATGAGCGTGAAGCTGGTAAATATAGTATAAAAAGTAGTGAAGAAGACAAAATGTAACAGCTTTTAGAATAGTATATGTATGATATTGCAAAATGAAAAATTATATTGCAAATAAAGGATATGCTTGCTACAGTTGATGTAAAATTGAGGATATAAACAATTTGGGGGAAACAAGGAAATATTATGAAAGTAGGAAATATTATTGATAATAGATGGAAGATAATTGAAATAAAAGAAAGAGGAGGTCAGGGACAAGTTTTTTTGGTTTGTGAGCGGGAAAATAATCAATTTGTTTATGCATTAAAATTTTTGAATAAGCAAAAGGATGCAGAAAGACGTTTGCGTATGTATGCGGAAGTATGCAATGTAAAAAAATTAACAAATAAACATTTGTTAAATATTGTTTATTCTAATGCGGAGAAATATAAAGAAGATGAAAAATTATATTATGTTTCAACATATATTAAAGGCGGTACTTTAGAGCAATATGTAAAAACAAAAGATATTTTATTTGATCAAGCTATTAGTTTTTTTGATTCTTTTATCGAAGTAATTGAATATTGTCATAATAATGAAATAATTCATCGAGATATTAAACCAGATAATATTTTGTTGGAGAATGGCTGTTTAGAGAATTTTATTTTAATAGATTTCGGTCTATCGTTTAATTTTGAAGAACAAGCTAATTTAACAGTAACCAACCAACAGCTTGGCAATAGGTTTTTGATATTACCGGAATTAGTCAGCGGAACAAATGAGCAGAAAAGAATGGTTGAATCTGATTTATCTCAAGCATGTGGAATTTTCTTTTATATATTAACAGGCCTAATTCCTAATTCTTTATTGGATGGAAGTGGACTTGCTCCACATAGGCGTGAAAAATCAATGAGTATACTCAGAAAAAAGATAGAAAATCCTGTGATATTGCAGAATATTTTGAATGTTTTTGATAAATCCTTCTGTAATAATCTAGAAGGAAGATATCATTCAGCAAATGAATTGAGAAATGCATTAAAGAGCATTGCTGATTATAAGGTGAATATTTGGGGAGGAGATACAATGAGTAATAATGATAGCGATATAATTGTACAACAGACAAATACAGAAATGACTGTTTATAAATATTCTGAGTTAATGAGAAAGTTAAATCCTTGTACTGAAATATGCAATCCAACAGGGTTGAAATTGCCAATAAGAACAAATATTAAAGAATTAATAGATTATGGAGTAGCATTACCTAATCAGGTCAAAAACAAGGTGATTAAATATTATGATATGGAAGACTATGCGACGGCAGCTAGTCAAATTTGGCAACGTGCGATTAATTTATTGAAGCGGAGAATATTATCGTTAGGTGAAGAATTTGTTGCAGATATGGTTGAAACAGATGATTTGGAATATGTACAAAATTTACCAGCATATCGTATGATCGATTTAGCACATGATTTGGGCTTTATTGATAAAGCGGGTAAACGAAAATTATTATTAGCAAATGATTATTATAATTATTTCAATAATGATGAGGCCGATGAATATGAAGAAATGCCTAGGGATGAGGCTAATATAATTATCAAGAATAGTATTAGTTATATTTTGTATAATAAAGATGAATCTTTTGGACTTCAATTTAATGATTTTAGAGAGAAATTAAAAACCGGAAAGGTTACAGATTTGTTTGAGGATGAAAAAACAATGTTTGAGACATGTCCATACTTTTATTTAAAAACATCGGTTCGATCTTTGTTAAAATTGTTTAGTGAAACGGAAGGAATAGAATACGAAAATATAACTACTAATATGAGTATAATGTTTCCTGCAATTTGGTGCAGATTAAAACTTGAAGAAAGACGAGCACTTGCTGATGCATATACAGATTATACAAATAAGAATGATCATGAACGAATAAAAGTCTTAAATTCGATTTTGTTACAAGTTCACGGATTTGATTATGTTATGGAGAATGTAAGATCTAGAATATATATATCTATGGCACAAAAATTACGGGATGCACATTTTGGTATGAACAATTTTTATACAGAACCAGGTATAATACAGATGTTAGAAGATTTAGGAACAATCATTCCTAAGTTGGCGTTAAAAGAGTGTGTTACATCAATTTTGTATGTCAAGTTAGGAAATAGTTTTGGAGTAAGTTGGAGTGCAGAAAATGTGGCCGATAGATTATTAGATAGATTAACGCCGGATGAGTGGTTAACGTATATTGACAAATATATGATTGAGGAAACAAATTTACTTGACTTAATAAATGAATGTATGAATATGCGAAAACGATGGAAGTTAGTAATAAAAAAATATAATTTAAATCAATTAAATATTACGTCACCAATAGCCAAAAAAATTGTTTCCTTAAAGTAATATCGAGATGGAGATGTGTGGTTTGGCGTGATGGATTTTTTGTACAATATGGTTAAGGAAAGAAGAGATATTTGTTCTTCGGGCAGTGTAAAAACGGTAGCTATTAGGTGGTATCCTAGTTGCAATAGTAGTTGTAATTGTATTGTTGTACTTTTTATAAACCTGTTTAGCTTTTAATATCTGCATATAGAAAATTCAATAAGATAAAGTGTTATTATTCTTGCGCTTGAGAAGAACATCTCTTGTCTAAGGGAAAGTATTGTGATAGGATGGGAGAAATAATAGGAAAATTATGTTTTTTTATAGAAATGAGAAATAATAATTGTGAAAATAAGTTAAAAAAATTGTGAAAAATTGCAGGTTGAGGAAGAATAGATGGTTAAGAAAAAAGATTTGATTGATGTGGCACATCCTCATACGATTCGTAAGTTCGAGTTAATTGAAAAATATATAAAATCTTGGGCTCAAAAGCTGATGTTAAATGATAACTGCAACTCAATCGTTTTTATAGATTGTATGTGTAATTGTGGTGTCTATAAATCGGATGATGGCAAGGAAGTTGAAGGAACTGCTGTAAGAGTTGCGAAAGTATTGCTTGATGTGGCACGTAGATATACGGATAAGAATGTTCAGTTGTATTTCAATGATTTGTCTAAGGAACGTATTGAAATATTAAAACAACACCTGCCTCAAGAAGAAAGAAATTATCAAATTGTAATATCATGTGAGGATGCAGGTGAACTTTTAAGAACTATTGGTCCTCAGTTATATACAAAAGGACATATGCACTATTTTTTGCTATATGATCCGTATGATGCATCAATTGATTGGGAAGCTCTTATCCCATTCTTTAGAAATTGGGGAGAAGTATTAATTAATCATATGGTATCAGATTCAGTAAGAGCGATCTCAAATGCAAAAAAGAAAACAATTAGGGAAAAATATGAGAATACATATCTTGAGGAATTTGAAAAACTCGTTCCTTATGGAAGCGATAAAGAAGCATATGAAAGGCGGGTTGAAGAAATTATAGAACAGCTAAAAGGAAATCGGACATACTATGTATCTGCATTTCCTTTTCATAATTCTAAAAATTCGCAGCTTTATAGTCTTGTTCATTGTACAAGCAACATTGCTGGTTTTAAGCTTTATAAAGAATGCGCTTGGCAGATTTTTGGAGGACAATCCTCTGCAAAAAGACAGCAGACAAAATATGAACAATACTCTTTGAATTTAGATCCTAAAATAAATAGTGTTATTACTGTAGAAACCGATAAATCGTGCTACACCAAGCATGATATTGCAAAGTATTTGCAAAAAACATTTACTGGTAGGAAAAATGTCCGATTAGATGAAATCTGGAGAAAGTTGGATGAGCATCCGATTTTCCCATCAATATATCGAAATGAAATTAAAACCGAATTAGTAGATATGTATGGTGCGCAGAAAAGAAGATACAATCCTGAAACAGGAAAAAATGAGGAAACAATATCATTTAGATAGAACGGTGGGTGATTTTATGGCAGCATTACAGAAATTTGGTGGCGAGTGGACGGCAGAAAAGCTTAATATTTTTACATGTTATTTAGAGGCATATCAGGTGGCATTGCAACATCAAAAATTTAAGAAAATATACATAGATGCTTTTGCTGGTACTGGAAAGATTGAGACTAGAGATGGAGATCGATACCTTGAAGGTTCGGCTCAGTTAGCGTTATCAGCTAATAAAAAGTTTGATCAGTATTTCTTTATTGAATTTGAACAAAAAAAAGCTAAAGAGCTGGAAAATATGATAGATACGCAATTTCCTGAGCTAAAGGCACGCACAAAGGTATATTGTGGAGATGCAAACACAATGCTGGAAAAAATCATTAAGGAGATAGATTGGCGATATAACAGAGGACTGCTATTTCTTGATCCGTATGCTACACAGGTACATTGGACAACTTTAGAAAATGTATCAAAAACAAAATCGATTGATGTGTGGTATTTGTTTCCATTTTCTGCGCTCAACAGGATGTTACCAAAGAATGGTAAATATGAAACTTGGGGAGATTGTATTGATCGTCTTCTGGGAGATGGAAGTTGGAGAACGGAGTTTTATAAGGAAGATCCGCAGATATCGTTATTTGACTATGGGTTCATCGAAGTTGATAAGAGTGAAGAGCGCTTAGTTAAAGATGCTACACCAGAACATATAAAAGAATACATTCTTAAAAGATTAAAAACAATATTTCCATGTGTATCTAAGAATCCGCGTATTTTTAGAAACAAAAATAATTCGCCAATGTTTTTATTTTGCTTTGCAATATCAAATGATAGTGTAAAGGCACAGGGGTTAGCATTACGGATTGCGGATCACATATTAAAAAAATAAATAGATAGGAAGAAAAGACTTTGAAAACAATTGCACGAAAAACCATGCTTTATGAGACGGGAGTTGAGTATGGCGATTATACAATGAATCATGTACAAGGCTGTGCTCACGGCTGCAATTTTCCGTGTTATGCATTTTTAATGAAAAAGCGATTTGGACAAGTAAAAACTTATGAGGAGTGGTTGGAACCTAAGTTGGTATCTAATACTTTAGAGCTGTTGGACCGAGAGATACCAAGGCTAAAAAAGAAGATACAATCTGTACATCTTTGTTTTACGACGGATCCATTTATGTATGGTTATCCAGAAGTAGAGCAGATGAGTATAGCAGCAATTAAAAAACTGAATTCTGCAGGAATAAAATGTACTACGCTAACTAAGGGAATATTACCAGCAACTTTAGCGAATATGTCTAAGGAAAATGAATATGGTATCACATTGATTTCTCTGGATGAGGAATATAGAAAAAAAACGGAGCCAGGTGCTGCATCATATAGAGATAGATTGGCTGCATTAAGAGTACTTCATAATGCTGGATGTAAAACATGGGTAAGTATAGAGCCTTATCCTACTCCGAATCTAATAGAGCAGAGTTTGGAGAAATTGCTGGAAGCAGTTTCCTTTACAGATAAGATTATTTTTGGCAGGACAAATTATAGTAAAAAAGTCAGTTCTTATAAAGGGTATAAGGATTTTTATAATAAATCGGCCGCAGAAGTTATTAACTTCTGCGAAAAACGTGATATTCAATATCATATAAAAAACAAAACGATAACAAAAGAATGAGGTGGATACGATGGCACTATTACAAGATCTTATCCAGCAGATAGATGATCTTGCATTAAGAGAAAGAATTCTGCAGGAGACAGACAAATTGATAAAACAGAAGAAATTCGGACTGGTTTTTGAAGAACATCTGCCAGAGTGTACACCATTATATGATATGCCGATTAAAGTTGGATCAAAAGTTGCAAAAAAGACAGGGTATGTGAGAGATATATACCGTGCTTAAAATCGAGGAAAGCAAAGTGTTATGTGACTGTAGAGAAACCCATGAGCAGGAAAGATTTGATATTGATGATATGGTAGCTGTTGCAGAGTTTGGAGAACCGATCTACCCAACATTAAAGCTGCTTGACACAATAGAAAATGCTCCGAACAGCGATCTTTGGCATACTTTGATAGAAGCAGACAATTATCATGCTCTTCAGCTTTTAGAATATCTTTATGCTGGCAAGATAGATTGTATTTATATTGATCCCCCTTATAATACTGGTGCAAAAGATTGGAAATACAATAATGATTATGTTGATGGAAATGATCAATATCGTCATAGTAAATGGCTATCCTTCATGGAGAAGAGGTTGAAGCTTGCAAAAAAATTACTTAATTTAGAAGATTCTGTATTGATTGTGACAATTGATGAAAAAGAATATTTGCATTTGGGATGTTTATTAGAGGAAATTTTTCCGGATGCAAAGATGCAAATGATCTCTTCAGTTATAAATGCAAGTGGAGTAGCAAGAGACAATGAGTTCTATCGTACAGATGAATACATTTTTATACTCAGATTTGGCGCTTGCGTTCCAGTAAAAAGAATTCTTTCAAATGATTGGTTAACAGCTAAGACGACGGGAAAAGATAAATTGAGGTGGCGTCGTATTAGAAGGCAAGGATCTCATGATACGCGTCAAGATGCAGCAAACCAATTTTATCCAATTTATATTTCAAAAGATGGTAAAAAATATGTTGGTTGTGGAGAGTCTCTTGATATAAATGATTCTCGAGAAGATGTTGTTTGTCCTAAAGATTGTATTATTGTTTGGCCTTTGAAACCGGATGGAACAGAAGGCTGTTGGCAGATAAGCCAAAAAACCCTCAATGAGTTATATAAAAATGGATATGTAAAAATAACATGGACGAAGAAATGGGGGTATACACCACAGTATCTTGCAAAAGGTGAGCGCGAGAAAATTGATAATGGGCAATTCCCTGTTATTGGAAGAGATGAATATGGAACAATTATTACTGCTGAAGCAACTGAAGAAGCTCCATTTGTGCCAGGAACGCAATGGAGAATTGCATCTCATAATGCACGTGAATTTGGAGCAAAAATATTGAGAAAGATTTTTGGAGATAAACCATTTAATTTTCCAAAGTCTTTATATGCAGTTCATGATGTTATTTGCTTCTTTGTTGCAAATAAGCCTAACGCTCTGGTTCTTGATTTTTTTGCAGGATCCGGCACAACATTGCATGCAGTAAATCTTTTAAATGCTGAAGATGATGGGAATAGGCGTTGCATAATGGTAACAAATAATGAAGTTTCTATAGATGAGTCAAAAAAACTTACGGCGCAAGGTTATAAGCCAGGTGATGAGCAATGGGAACACTTTGGTATTGCACGTTATGTTACATGGCCACGTACTGTATGTAGTATAAAGGGACTTGATATTAATGGAAATCCATTGAAAGGCAACTATATTGGAACGGAGACTCCAATGGCTAATGGTTTTTTATCAAATGCCGCATTTTTTAAACTAAGTTTTCTTGATAAAACATCTGTCGCCCTTGGCCACCAGTTTGAGAAACTTATTCCTGTTCTTTGGATGAAAGGGGGAGCTATCGGAAAGTGTCCGGTGATGCTGGACGAAGAATGGTCTAATATGATGATTCTTTCGGAAAATAAGATGGCAATACTGACTGATGAAATTTACTATCCAGAATTTAATGAAGAAATTGATAAGCATCCGGAGATAAAAACAGTATTTATTGTAACGGATTCTGAGTCAGCTTATCATGAAATGATTAAGAATTATGATGGCAGGGAATGCTATCAGTTATATAGAGATTATTTGGATAATTTCCGAATCAATACAGGAAGGTAACTAAAATGAAAGTTGAATTATTTCCATTTCAAAAGAGGGCCCTCGCTGATATTCGCATGAAGGTAGCTGAGGCAATGGGAAGCTATCATAGGACACATGCACCGCAGGTGGTTTCCTTTACTGCCCCTACTGGAGCAGGCAAGACAATTATTATGGCATCATTAATAGAAAGTATTTTCTTTGGTGATGAATTCTATGAGGAACAACAAAGTGCTATTATTATTTGGCTGTCGGATTCACCACAATTAAACGAGCAGTCTAAATTAAAAATTGACACTAAGGCAGATAAAATTCGGCTAGGTCAGTGTGTGACAGTAAGTGAGGATTCCTTTGATAAAGAAGTGTTTGAGGATGGACATGTTTACTTTTTGAACACTCAGAAACTATCTAAGACTTCAAATCTTACAAAGCAAAGTGATAGAAGAACATATACCATATGGGAAACTATAGCTAATACCATTAGAGACAAGAGTGATCGACTTTACTTTATTATTGATGAAGCACATCGTGGTATGCAGGGACGCGAAGCTGGCAAAGCAACAACTATTATGCAGAAATTCATTAAAGGTAGCGAGGAAGATAGAATCCCTCCTATGCCCGTTGTTATTGGTATGTCTGCAACAACACAAAGGTTTAATACGTTAGTTGAGGGAACTTCTTCCACAATTCATAAATCTGTTGTTACGGCAGATGAAGTACGTGTCTCTGGTCTATTAAAAGATAGAATTGTTATTACTTACCCTGAGGAGAATTCCATTAATAATGATATGGCAATTCTTCAGGCAGCAGCAGATGACTGGAAGGAAAAGTGGGATCACTGGACACAGTATTGTTTTGAACAACATTACGCCTATGTTAATCCGATTTTTGTAATTCAGGTACTTAATGGCAGTGGAAGTAAGCTGACAGATACAGATCTTGGTGATTGTCTAGATAAAATTGAAGAACGGATAGGAGTCAAATTTGAAAGTGGTCAGGTAGTGCATACGTTTGGTCAGACAACGTCAGAAATCCAGATAAATGGACTTAATATTCAATATGTAGAGCCATCTAGAATTTTTGATGATAGAAATATCCGCGTTGTGTTTTTTAAAGAAAATCTATCCACTGGATGGGATTGTCCTAGAGCTGAAACAATGATGTCCTTTAAACATGCAACAGATGTGACATATATAGCTCAACTTCTTGGTCGTATGGTTAGGACACCGATGCAAATGCATATTCAAGTTGATGAGGTATTAAATGATGTACATTTATATTTGCCGTATTTCAATGAGAATACAGTTAAAGATGTGGTTGATGCATTACAAAATGCAGAAGGTGGAACTATACCTACAGATATTTATGGAGAGCCTTTGTCAAATAAGAAATTTGAGATGCTAACGGTAAAGACAAAGAAAAAACAAGAAGCTCAAATTTCAGGACAGATGTCTCTTGATTTATATGGCACAGGGAAAATCGCGGTTAATTCTGCATTATCAAAATATAATATAGGAAAAAAGCAGGAAAAAAATCCAACAGCAGTGAAAGAAAATGGTTACTTTTCTGTTGAGAACATTCCATCCATTGGTGGAGATCAGACGGTGGGACAGTCTAAGGAGAAAAAAATAGAAGAGAGTTTGGATAATAACACATATAATAAAGAATCACAGATAGCAATTCAATCTATAGGTAACACTAAGCAGGAAGAGAACAAAAAAGACGAGTTGTTTGATCGTGAAGAGGTAATGAAATTTATCAATGATGCAGGATTGCTTACATATAATGTGCGTACCATTCGTATCAATAATTACTTGAAGTCTCTTTTTCAGATGGCACACTTACTAACTATGTCTAATCTTGAAAGAACAGCTATTCGTGAAGTGCAAGCTGAAATTGTAGAGATGATTCACAATTATGTTTGTAAACTTAAGTCAGATGGAACATATGATGGGCTTGTATTGCAGGTAAAGCAGTTTAAATTGGCTACTCAGATTTTTGATGCTTTTGGTGAAACTGTAGATAACTTTTCTGTACATGATTTGTTTACAACAACAGATACAGATGTGGATAGACAATTTCGTATAGCAGAGTGTAAGCTTGGTAATGAAGGTATCGGTAACGTTTACGGAAATAAATATATGGATGAAGATCATCCGAATAACTTTAAAATTGATGTAATTCTTTTTGTAGCTGATGATGAATGTATGGATCAGCTTATTAACTATGCGGAAGTACGATTCCATGGTATGATTGATGATTATCGTTGTTATATAGCTAAGATTGATTCTGAAAGTATTCGCAAAAAGTATGACAAAATTGTTTCTAATGGCGATGTAGTTAGCAAGCATAACTTTCGCCTTCCGGAAACTATCCAAGTACCGCATGAAGATGGTGGCTTAGAGTATAGAACTCATTTGTTCGTGAACGAGAAAACTGGTTATGCAAAAATGAAGCTAAATAACTGGGAAGCAGGTGTTATAGCAGAGGAAGAGAAGCAAGACGATTTTGTTTGTTGGATTCGTAATCCATCTAGAGGTGCATGGGCATTATGCATTCCTTATGAAATTGATAATGAATATAGGCCAGCATTTCCGGATTTTATTATTGTAAGAAAAGACGACATTCTTGGATATGTAATAGATATTCTTGAGCCACATAGTCCGGCCTTTAAGGATAATCTCGGAAAAGCAAAAGGTTTGGCTGAGTATGCACGACAGAATCCAGGTATTGGACGTATTCAGCTAATACGTGAAATGAAAGATGCAGCAGGAAATAAGCGTTATAAGAGGCTTGATATGTCCAAAAGTTCTGTTCGCGATAAGGTTTTATATGCAATAACAAGCGACGAGATAGATCATATTTTTGATACAGATGGCTTCTTTATGTGAAAATAGGTATATGAATGAGAGAGGGAGTGGTAATCTCTATTGGAGTTGATGATTAAAAAGTATTGGGAAATTACCCGTAGCAAAGGAGGCGGGCAATTGAATATATTATTCAAAAGAAATATGAACAAATTGTATAAAAAATAAAAAGAGAAATAAAACTTAGAAAACGATAGCTTAGTTAAATGTATTTTTAAAGGAGCACTAGCCAAATGACCACCCCACACATCACCACCCTACGAACCGCCCTAGAAACCGCCTACATCAACGGCGCCACTGCCTCAAGCCTGGCCTACCGGCCGCAGTTCGTATCCAACAATCACAAAGAAGGAAAGAAAGTTCTCTCATCCGTCGAGGATGAGCTCTTGGCGTGTGATCAGTTTCAGATCAGTGTAGCATTTATCACAATGAGCGGAATCACGCCGCTTTTGCAGACGTTAAAAGAACTGGAAAAGAAGAATATTCCGGGAGAGATTTTAACAACGAACTATCTGAATTTCAGTGAGCCAAGAGCCTTGAAAAAGCTGAACGAGTTACAGAATATCACTTTGAAAATGTACGATGTAGAAGCAGCAAAAGAAGGCTTCCACACCAAGGGATACATTTTCAAAAAAGAAGAGATCTACCGGATTATCATTGGAAGTTCCAATATCACAAGTGCAGCGTTGACCTACAACCGGGAATGGAATACGAAGATCGTGTCAACGGAAGATGGTGAGATGGCACGGGAAATCGTACAGGAATTTGATTCGCTGTGGAATTCGAAGTATGCACTGGATTTTGACACATTTTATGAATCATATCGGGAAAAATATAAGATCATCAAGCATCAGCGTGATGTTGCGAAGCTGGATGATATTACATCGATTGAAAAATATAAATTAGAGCCAAATAGCATGCAGGTTGGCTTTATCAAGAACTTGAGGAAGATACAGGAAGCAGGCGAGAGAAAAGCACTTCTGATATCGGCAACAGGTACCGGTAAGACCTACGCCTCCGCATTTGCCATGCGTGAACTGGGATTCCAGAGAGTGCTATTTCTTGTACATAGAAATCAGATCGCGAAGCAGGCGAAGAAGTCATTCCGTAAGGTATTCAGTGGACAAGTTTCGATGGGACTGGTGACGGGAAAATATCAGGAATATGACAAGAATTTTATCTTTGCAACCATCCAGACATTGAGCAAAGAAGAAAATTTGCACCGGTATGAGAAGAATACATTTGATGCAATCGTAATCGACGAAGCCCACCACAGCGCCGCCAACAGCTACAAAAAAGTCCTGGACTATTTTGAACCAAAGCTGTGGCTTGGTATGACCGCAACGCCGGATAAACGAGACGACAATCTGGAAGGCAGGAACATTTACGAAATCTTCAATCATCAGATCGCATACGAGATCCGCCTGCAGGATGCGATGGAGGAGGATCTGTTGTGTCCGTTCCATTATTTTGGAATCACGGATCTGGATATTATTGCAGATGCGGGGAAATCATCCGAAGAAAAGGTGGAGAACTTCCGCTATCTGACATCCGAAGAGCGTGTGGAAAATGTCATGAAACAGGCGGAATATTTCGGATACAGTGGCGACCGCGTGAAGGGGTTGATTTTCTGTAGCCGGATTGATGAGGCGAAGGAATTGTCGAAGAAATTCAATGCTAAGGGCTGGCGGACGCTGGTGCTGAGCGGTAGTGATTCGGAAGAAGCGAGAGCAGTAGCGATCGAACGGCTGGCAGGAGAAGAATCCGAAGATGCCCTGGACTACATCATTTCCGTAGACATATTTTCCGAGGGTGTGGACGTGCCGGAGATCAATCAGGTCATCATGCTACGTCCGACAGAGTCGCCGATCGTGTTCATCCAGCAGCTTGGCCGGGGACTTCGAAAAGCCGAGAACAAAGAATATGTCGTTGTACTGGATTTCATCGGAAATTACCGGAATAACTTTATGATTCCGATTGCGCTGTCCGGCGACCGCAGTTATAACAAGGACAATATCCGCCGTTATGTCATGGAAGGCGGCAGAGTGATTCCGGGTGCGAGTACGATTCACTTCGATGAGATTTCCAGAAAGCGGATCTTCCAGGCGATTGATAATGCGAACTTCAGCGATATCAAATTAATCCGGGAGAATTATACGAATCTGAAGAATAAGCTGGGGCATATCCCGGCGCTTACGGATTTTGATAAATATGGGGAAATGGATGTGCTGCGGATTTTCGACAATAACAGCCTGGGTTCGTATTACAAATTCCTTGTGAAATACGAAAAGGAATATACCATTCGATTGTCAGAAGACGAAGAAAAAGCAATCGAATTCATTTCCAAAAAGCTGGCGAGCGGCAAGCGGATTCATGAGCTGGAATTGTTGAAACGTACGTTGCAGTATCGCCATGGAATCATTGGGCGTCTGCGGAAGCGTTTATCCGAGAAGTATCATTGTGAGATGGACGAGCATTGCACGGAAAATGTGATCAATATGATGACCAATGAATTTCCAACGAGTGCAGCAAAGAAGACTTACGCACAGTGTGTATTTCTCAAGAAGGAACAGGATGATTACGGCATTTCCGATGTGTATGGGAAAATGTTAGAGAATCCGGAATTCTGTGCGATTCTGGAGGAACTGGTGGACTTCGGAATCTCGAGATATAAGGTCAATTACAGTTACCATTATCAGGATACGAATCTGGTATTGTATCAGAAATATACATATGAGGATGCCTGCCGTCTGCTGAACTGGGAGAGAAATGAAGTGCCGTTGAACATCGGCGGTTACAAATATGATAAGAAGACTAAGACATTTCCGATATTCATTAACTACGATAAGCAGGACAATATCAGCGATACCACGAAATACGAAGATCATTTCGTAGCAGAGAACCGGCTGATCGCGATTTCCAAAAGTGGAAGAAGCATGGATTCGGAAGATGTGCAGAATTTCCTAAACGCAACAGAACGTGGCATAGATGTGCAACTGTTTGTGAGAAAGAATAAGGATGATAAGATATCCAAGGAATTCTATTATCTGGGGCGTGTGATCGCGACCGGGAATGCGAAGCAGTTTGTGATGCCAAATACGGATAAGACGGCGGTGGAGATCGAATGGGAGCTGGAGACTCCGGTGATAGAGGATATTTATCAGTATATTGTGAATGAATAGAGACTGTTACAGGAAGATTTTTGACGGGAGATAAATGGTAAGATGAAGACGATTAGAGTTGTGGCAGCAGTGATAAAGGCAGTAAAGGAAGACGGAAGAACGATGATATTCGCAACGCAGCGCGGATATGGCGAGTTCAAAGGCGGATGGGAATTCCCGGGCGGCAAGATCGAAGCCGGGGAGACGCCGCAGGAAGCGTTGAAGCGTGAGATAATGGAAGAACTGGATACGGAAGTTGCGGTTGGCGAATGGATCGAGACGGTGGAGTATGATTATCCGGGATTTCATCTTTCGATGGATTGCTTCTGGTGTGAGATCGTGAAAGGGGATCTGGTGCTGAAGGAGCATGAGGCAGCCAGATGGCTGACCAGGGAGGAGCTTACGGATGTGGAGTGGCTGCCGGCGGATGTGGCGGTTGCGGAGAAGATTGAAGAAGAGATGGACTAGAAAATATAGAGAGGAATAAGTGGACATTGAAAATGAAAAAGAACTCAAATTTGAAGTATAAATTTGAGTTCTTTTTTAGTTCATAAGAATAATATTTGAGTTTCTTGCATAAACTTAAATATAGTGCTAGAATCTAAAATATAAATGAAGGAACTAAAATGACAACAGAAGAATTATATGACAAACTAAAATTAATTCAAAAAATGAAATGCAAAACGCAGAATTTGGAATTGAAATCAGCGGAGCAAGGATGTCCGAAACGATTATATGATTCTTTGTCAAGTTTTTCTAATCAGGATGATGGTGGCATTATTGTTTTTGGAATTGATGAGAAACAAGATTATAAAGAAGTTGGTGTTTATGATGCTCAGGACATTCAAAAGAAAATTAACGAGCAATGCTTGCAGATGAATCCGGTTGTACGGCCGCTTATTACAGTTGTGGAGAAGGAAAATAAAAAATTTGTTTCTGCTGAAATTCCCGGAATAGATTTGGCAGACAGACCTTGCTATTATCAAGGACGTGGAAGGTTGAAGGGGTCCTATACCCGTATTGGGGATAGTGATGAACCGATGACAGAATACGAAATATATAGTTATGAAGCATATAGAAGAAAATATCAAGACGATATCCGTGAGGTTCCGAGAGTAACATTAATGTCATTGGATCAGGAAGAACTGAATCGTTATGTTGAACTGTTAAAGAGAGGAAAACGAAGATTAGCAACACTTGATAATGAAAGTATTTATGAACTTATGAGCATAAAGCGAGGAGAGAAAGTAACGCTTAGTGCGACTTTGCTTTTTAGTCCATATCCACAGGCATATTTTCCACAATTGTGTATTACGGCAATTGTAATTCCTGGGAGAACAATAGGAAGTCTTGGCGACATGGGGGAAAGATTCTCGGATAATCAGAGAATAGAAGGAACAATTCCGGAAATGTTGGATGAGGCATTATTATTTGTGAAACGCAATATGCGGACAAAGACAATTATAAGTCCGACAACCGGACGAAGAACTGACAGAACAGACTATCCAATAACAGCGGTTAGAGAAGCTATTATAAATGCATTAGTACATCGTGATTATAGTATTCATACAGAAGGAATGCCGATTCAACTTATAATGTTTGAAGACAGGATTGAAATACATAATCCAGGTGGATTATATGGAAGAATCACTATTGACCAATTAGGAAAAATTCAACCGGATACAAGAAATCCGGTACTTGCATCGGCACTTGAAACATTGGGAATAACAGAAAACAGGTATTCGGGAATTCCAACAATCCGGATGGAAATGGAGAAATATAACTTAAGACAGCCAGAATTCTTGGATGAAAGAGGAAGTTTTATTGTAAAACTATATAAAGAATCAAAGAATGATTATGAAGATATGTCAAATGATGAAGAAACAAATAATTTAATAGTATTTTGTAAAACACCGCGTACAAGAAAGGAAGTTTGTGATTATCTGGGGTTAAATTCTGTTACTTATGCTATACAGACGTATGTAAATCCATTAGTAGAAGCTGGCGTAATTAAGTTGAGTATTCCAGATAAGCCAAAGAGTCCAAAACAGTTATATTATAGCGTAGAAAGAGAAGAATGAGAGAGGAACAAGGATGAATATACAAATATTCGGAACCAAGAAAAGCTTCGACAGCAAAAAAGCAGAACGCTTTTTCAAAGAGCGCGGAATTAAATACCAGTTCGTAGATATGAAAGAAAAAGGTCTGAGTAAAGGTGAATTCAATTCGGTATGCCAGGCTGTCGGAGGATATGAAAAACTGATCGATCAGGAGTGCAAGGATAAAGATCTGCTTGCGTTGATTACTTATCTTGCAGAGGAAGATAAAGCAGAAAAGATTTTGGAAAATCAAAAGGTGATCAAGACACCGATTGTGCGTAACGGGAAACAGGCAACGGTAGGGTATCAGCCAGACATTTGGAAAAATTGGAAGTAAAAGAGTATAAAGAAAGTAAAAAAGGAACTCAAAAATAATAACAAATAAATTTGAGATTAAGGAAAGAATACTGAGTGAGAAGATGACATATTACAATCGAGAAGACCAATTCCTGCGGCAGCGCTTGCAGAAAGAAATCCCGATTTTACGGGCATTAATACAAAATCTATATGAAGAACTGGACAGAAAACTCCATTTGAATGGTGCAAAAGTGCCGATAACATTTGGATATGACACGGACACATTGGGATCTTACACCAGACGAAGTGCACATGAAAAAGAGCATTTTCATTTTTCGCTGTTGTTTATTGCATATGGTGTGAAGAATCCGCTGTCCAAAGAAGACCGCATAGATCTGTTTAAGCATGAGTATGCCCATTATATGCAGTACAATATGCAGATTCCCGAAAAGTATAAATGGCAGGCGGGAACACACGGAAGTGCGTGGAAATACTGCTGTTCTCTTATCGGAGCGGCGCCGACGCCGTATTATAAGGCGGGCGAAGCGCTTATGAATCATGACTACGATAAGGTATTAAAGAACAGGATTCATGATAAGTCCGTGCCGGTCCGGGATACTTATCAGCAACTGAAGACTGCACAGAAGAAAAAGGATGAAGTGGTTCAGTATAAGCTTGGCGACGCGGTGACACATCCGAAATTCGGACATGGAATTGTGGAGAAGATTAATCAGAGATCGGGCGGTGTGCATTTACATATCCGGTTTGATGGGGAAGTGAAGTGTATCGATCAGAAATGGTTGTCACGGAAGAAGTATACGTAAAGAGATATGTGTGAAATAAAATGTAGAGCAACTTTTTATAAGTGATTGAGACAAAAGGAAAACAACAGATAATAAG
>OLNI01000162.1_pt1 | contig 69335 bp, 65 predicted proteins | sample 1672921 | NCBI WGS metagenome assembly OLNI01 (sample SAMEA3136737, study PRJEB25190) | human gut metagenome | biome: human gut; feature: human-associated habitat; material: faeces | place: Austria | collected 2013 | reverse complement strand
TTGATCCGGTACAGGCGTTTATTGGAGCAGATGTGGATATGAACCGTGCAAATGAAGTGCGTCCGGTGTTTCGAAAACTGGGAATGATTGCAGAGAAGACCGGTTGTGCCATTGTGCTGATCGGACATCTGAATAAATCTTCCGGGACGCAGAGCACGTATCGAGGACTTGGTTCTATTGATATTATGGCAGCAGTACGAAGCTTGATTTTCATCGGGAAAGTAAGAAAAGATCCAACCACAAGGGTATTGATTCATGAAAAAAGTTCTCTTGCGCCACCAGGGGAGACAATGGCATTTAAACTGGGAGACGAAGAAGGTTTCCGATGGGTGGGAGCCTATGAGATTTCCGCAGATGAATTGTTAGATGGAAAAGAAGGAAAAGCAACAGAAACAAAGCTAGAGAGAGGGGCAAAGTTAATCAGGGAATTGCTTGCTGATAAAAAAGAAATTTCAATCAGGGAATTAGATGAAAAAGCAAAGGAACAGGGAATTTCCGGGCGAACAATGCGTGATGTGAGAAGCCGGATGAAGAATGAGTTGGAGTACCAAGTAAATGAAAAGCAGGAGAATAGTATTCGATTAAAAGAATGATGGGTGGCATAGTCATTGAAGCAAATACAGATTTTTATAGATATTCTATCTGCCACTTGCCGTCTGCCGGTGCATGAATTTTTCAAGTATCAGGAGTAAGTAAAAGTAGATTGACAGATAATATAGAAAAGCGTATTATAATAATAAGAGGTGGGATTTCCCACACAAATGCTTGCGTTGGAGGTGTTGGTAATGGAAGTAATGAAAGATTATGTTGCCCATCTGGATAACAAAAAAAGAATTACGCTCAGAGGAGCTGCTTATCAGTATTACAATGTAAAAGAATACGGAAATGGATGCATTATTCTGGAACCTCGGGAACTGGCAGTGCCAGAGAGCATTTCAGCCAGAACTCTGGCAGATATGGATCGTGCAGTAAGTAACTTTAAGAGAGGCGATGTTTCCCCGGCTATTGACCTGTCAGATTTTTAAAAGGAATAAGAGATGTTTAATATACGAATGGGAATTCCTGAAATGCAGGAACTTTGGTTAGATCTGTAGGAGAAATATCGTTCCGATAATATAAAAAGAAGGAAGAACAGTTGTATAAAAAATGGGGAAAGGCTTTAAAGTTGTTGTCGGCTGATTCGGGTTATCCGAGTCTTCAAACCCATGAAATAGAGCCATTATCCAGACGTTATGGAATGTTTCACTTTCGGATTTGTAGAATAAAACTGAATATGGAATTTAACACGAGCAGTTAGTCTATGAAAAATAGGTTAGTTGCTTTTTTCATGCAAAACGGGAGGTGCCGTGTATGGGATACGCACGTAAAGATGTAGAGAAAACAAAGAAACTAGCAAAAAAATTTGTACGCTATCAAAAAGGAGCAGAGCTTTATAGCATTGGACTGACGAAATTCCAGGAGTTGGTGAAGGGTGTGTAATTGGTGCAGGAAGCGTTGTAACAAGAGATATTCCACCTTATAGTCTGGCAGTTGGAAATCCATGCCGGGTTATTCGCAAGATAACTGAGAAAGATTATATGCCAGATGAAATTGAAAAGAATTGAAAAATTTAAGTTTGTCAACTTGCCCTTTGAGAGAGGAGAAATCCTTTTCTCAAAGGGCTTTTTCTATTTATACAGATATTCGCAAACTATAAGATAAAGCTAAAACTTCATATACTCTAAGAACAAGGAGGCCTCGGTTTGACTATGAATAACAGTTTAGCAGAAGTACGCCCGGAACTTGTTCCTGAGCGGTCAGAGAAGAACTTACCGCTTAAACCTGATGAGATTACTTTCGGTTCAAATAAAAAAGTATGGTGGATCCGCACAAAACGTTTTGGTGGCACATGCATCAGAAAGCGCCGGAAAAACTCAACCCCGGAGAGGGTTAATTCTTTCCACTGTTCTTTATTACGGTAGCAGTTTTGAGGTTATGAGGTTGTTTGGTGTGGTAACTTAACAATACATCATAAATTAAAAAACTGCTATTTTTATGAAAAAAGTAGAAATTTCACGTACTTAGGGCTAGCCGAAGCATTAGCATCTTGATACAATTAAACTGTATTGATTTTGAAAAAGATTTATAAATTCTTGTTAAAATGGCAAAAATGGAATTGTGACACCACTGAGGTCAAAATTCGGAAGGTGGAATAATCAGGAAGGAATAAAAAGTCAGGATGAATATAATGAAAAAAATGTATAATGAATCAGACATTAGAAATGATTACAAAAAACTGACGAAGCTCTTGATTGAGCTGGGTATGACGATTACAACAATGGAATCTGCGACTTCAGGGCAGATTGCGTCACTGATTACGGACACCGAAGGCTCATCGGCAGTGTTAAAAGGAGCTTTTGTCACCTATTGCAACGAAGCAAAAATCATGCAGGGCGTTCCTGCCGAGATTCTGGAGAAGTATACGGTATATTCAAAAGAGACCGCAGAAGCAATGGCGAAGGCCTGCACAAAAGCGTATAAGGCCAATATCGGAATCGGTGTGACCGGAACAATGGGGAACGCAGACCCGGCGAATCTGGAAGCATCTGTGCCGGGGCAGGTATATTTTGCAATTGAACTTAATGGAGAGGTTATGTCTTATTATCGTGAATTGCAGCCACAGCCTACAAGACTTGCTTATAAGCTGGCGGTTGCAAAGGAAATTTATGATGCCTTGATGGAGAGATTATAGGATTGTGGGAGTACGCTTGCGAACAATCCGTGGGTATCATAGTAGGGAGCTCTTGATCCCTGACATTGGATATTAAAAAAGGAAGGATTTCTTCTGCTATAGCAGAAGAACCTTCCTTTTGCATGTCCTTTTTTAATATTATTTATTCAACTTCTTCCGGTTCCATGCTTCGAATATGTTCCTCAATTTTTATGAGTTCATATTTCTGACTATATTCTGCCAGATAGGTCTTATATTCTTGAGTGTCGGAAGGATATACTCTTGAGTTGTGAATGTGGATATCCACAGGCTTTTCGCTATTCTTTGACAGTGCTACCATTGCGCTTGCGCAGTGGGCAGAGATACGTGTGAAGCTGTTCAGGATATCCGAATATACCGTCCCTTCTTCCAGACCGCAGGCTCCGTTACTCATACGTTCAACGTGGCGGATCTTGAGTTCATCACACAAAGTTGTAATGACCATTCCAAGTGGAGCAACTCTCTGAGAGAGTTCTTTATCATTTTCCAAAAACGCTTTGCAAGTTGTATTAATCTCCTCGCGGACAGCTTCCATAACAACATTCAGTTCATCCCATGCTTCTTCGGAAAATTGTGTTTTGTTCTGATTCATTTCATTAGACATGTGAGCAATACAGGAGGCATGATCACCAATCTGTTCGAAGTCATTAATCATATGTAGATAAAGAGAAACCTGTCTTGTCTGAACAGAATTCATCGGATGCTTGGTAAGCTTAATCAGATAGTCACCCAGACGGGATTCATAGCGGTCGATCAGGTCTTCTTTTCTCTGTACCTTGTCGAACTTGCCAAGTTGGAAATCATTCAAAAGGTTCATGGCGCGGTTTACATTTTTACGAAGTTTTCTTGCCATACCGCTCATAGCACGGTGACACTGTCCGAGTGCAAGTGCAGGGTAGTCAAGAAGACGCTCCTCAAGAAGATCAAAGTCTGCTTCATCTTCCAGTTCTTCCGCACTGTCTTTCACGAACCAACATACAAGCTGCTCCAGTTTTGGGATAAATGGAAACAAAATACAGACTGTTACAAGACGGAAAACCGTATTTAAAAGTGCGATGGACACTGGCGTCATAATCGTATTCAGGAATGAAAAATGTACAAATGCATTGATGATATAGAATCCGATTGACCAAAGCAACATTCCAAAGGTATCATTCAGCAAGTATACAAGAGCAGTTCTTTTACCATTTTTATTCGCTCCGATTGCGGAAATCAGAACCGGGCAGGAAGCTCCGACACCGATACCGAGGATAATCGGAAATGCACTGGAAAATGTAAGCAGTCCTGTTACAGATAAAGCCTGCAATACACCGACTGTTGCTGAGGCACTCTGCAGGATGGCGGTAAATACAATACCTACCAGGATACCAATGACTGGGTTTGAAAATGTTGTTAACAGATCCATAAATACTTTGCTTTCTCGAAGCGGTGCGACGGCTCCGCTCATGGTCTGCATACCAGTCATGAGGATCGCAAATCCAAGCATGATGTCCCCGATATTCCGGTGGACGGTTCTTTTGCTCGCCATTCTAAGAATAATACCGATAACTGCTACAACCGCAGCGATTGTGGCAGATGACAGGATACTTGCAATTCCGTTAGATCCTTCTATATAAGAAAGACATAAGATCCAACCGGTAATACTGGTTCCGATGTTGGCTCCCATGATGATACCGATGGCCTGGCGAAGCTTCATCATACCAGAGTTAACAAAACCGATAACCATGACAGTCGTTGCTCCGGAAGACTGGATAACGCTTGTAACGGCTGTACCAAGTGCGACTCCCTTCAGTGGCGTATTGGTCATTTTGTAGAGAAATGATTCCAGTTTATTACCGGCAACCAGTTTGAGTCCATCCCCCATCAAAGACATACCGAACAGGAATAAAGCAACTCCGCTTAACAATGACAATACCATAGAAAATATTCCCATAATTTCTCCTTTGTCGTCAGTTATTTACATACACTTAACTTTCTCTTTAAATTTTCTTAACACTACCTTTCTATTATGTCACGTTAAAACCAGAATTACAATTTAATCTTATTGAAAGAATAAAAAAATGTAAGATTATACAAAAAAATACCTGCTCACAGGGAACAGGTATGACAAAATCATGAGATATTTTACTTGAAAACAGGTTGCTTTACTATAGCAATGTTGATATATTTTTAACGCGTCAGAATCTTTACAGATGTATCTTCATATCCTTGCGCCAATGAAAATATATCCTTTAATCCATCTGTGATGTAAACAGTTCCATCGGTTGCTACGAACACGGCTTCGAAATCATCACTTTTCGCCCAGAGGTCATAGGCTTTATCCAGACCCATAACAAATAGCGAAGTGGAGAGGGCATCGCAAATTCCTCCTTTGTCCCCTGCGACTGTGACGGACAGAAGCCCGCTCTTGGCAGGGTGGGAAGAGAAGTCCTATAGCTTGTCAGCAGGTGGAGCATACAAAAAAGATACAGATAATAATAAACTTATCTTTGCAACAAAAGACTTTGTCGCTAATCCTGAAATTCCAGCATTGAAGAGCGGAGATGTAGTTGCAATTTCTGCAAATGGATATGATGATCTGACATTTAAGCTTGTCATTGATACAAATGGAAATGCTTCTCTTGTAGAAGATGATGGTAAGGGAGATCCATACGAGCTTCATGTAAAAATCGAAGGAGAATTTGAGGCGGCAATCGTAGGACAGAAAGATTATGATGGAGTGTCCAGTGCCAGCGTCGGCGGTTCCTCAAGCAATAAGAACAGTGCAGTGAAAGTATACGGCGCACTGGTAGAAAAAGGAAAAGACGTTGCTGACAAGGATTGGGAAGAGCTGGATAATATGGCTAAGATTAAATTGAATGGAAGCAAATGCAGTGTTAGCATCGTTCCGGACACAGAAAAAGGAACATCTGCAGACAGTGACAGCGGTATGCAGGGCGTATATATGACGATCAGCAGTGATCTGACACTTAGCGGTACGCCAAAAGATCCTGGAAGTTATCTGGTTTCCGTGTCTATTGAGGATCAGCAGGGACGCAGCGCAGTCAGCAACACACTGCCATTCAGAATTTACAGCGGCGAGGAAACGCTTGCAGACCAGATGAAGAAAGAGAATTTTAAAGATTATGGAAATGGACTCTATGCATGGGATATTATGGAACCATGGGCAATCAGTAAATTTGGAAGTAATGTAAATGGTGAGGAAGAGAGCGTCCGTGTGCCAGCGTATTTGGAGGCATGGTTCGGTTCCCACGAGAGCGGAACTTACGGATATCTGGGGTATGACATTCCGTGGAAGCAGGTCGTAGCTGGAAATATTCCTCAGACACTTTATATTCCGAGTGGATGCAATCTGACACTGACAAATATGGAAGTACTCAGCAGTGTACATATTATTGTAGAAAATGGTGGTAAACTGACGCTTTCTGATTCTGTTGTACAGGGAATTATCGATGTACAGAGCGGAGGAACATTTTCTATGAACTATGATTCTTTCAACAACGAATTTACAACAGGAGCGTCTCTGTGTGGACAACTTCGTCTTGCAGACGGTGCTGCTTTGGAAAATGCAGCAATTTACTCTCACGCAAATTATCTTGCAAACGGAGATCTGACAGACCGTACAACTTCTGAGCCGGTTGCAGTGGCAAATGGAAATGTAACCGTAAAGGGTACGGTAGCTATATTAGGTGATGATGGCGGAAGCGATATCGGACAGACAGCACTCCGTGTAAATGGAACATTAACTCTGGCAGATAAGGACACAACACTTGTAGCTTACGGCGGAAGCGGAAAGACTTTGCTTTATACAGACGGTGGAACAGCCATTGACATTACAGAAGGCAGCCAGATTACAGGAGATGGAAAATTAGTTGCAATCGGTGGAGATGTTCTCTGGGGAAATGGTGGAAATGCTGTATCCGGAAAAGGAACAATTGCAACGAAAAAAGTATTCCTTCAGGGAGCAACCGCTAATACATCTAACAAAGCAGAGGCTGGAAAAGCAATTGATGGAGATGTAAAAGTTATCAGTTCCAGCACTCATATTGAAGACGGAACAATGATCAGCGGTGCTGAGAATGATCCGTTAGCCGATTTGTACTGGAAAGCTGGAATTAATGTACTGCCTCCATTAGAAAAATTTACAACAACAGATAACGGAAATACTGGCAATAATAGTAACTCCGGAAACAATGGTAACACAGGTAATAGTGGTGATTCTGGAAATAATGGAAAGATTACATCAGCAACTAAGACTGCAGCAACTAAGACTGCAGCAAATGTGAATACAGTTAAGACAGGAGATACAAACAATGTATTACTCTGGGCTGCACTCTTTGTAGTTTCCTGTGCAGGAATGGCAGGTATTACAGTAGTTGCTAAGAAAAGAAAATAGTATACAGCAGATGTAAATTTGCTAATATAAAAATGCGACCGGCATGAATGCCGGTCGCAAAAATATTCTATACTAGAAGTCCTTCCTGATTTGCTAATGAGAAAACAGTGCTTGCATAGCTTAAAATATTAGCCGGTGATTTTTGATTCTCTGTAAGTATGTATCAACAGTGGTAATTCTGCCACCAGCATCCCAATCCAGCCTGCCAGGTAGGAGAATGGCAGTGCTTCAATTCCAAATCCACATACAAGAACGAGCGGTGCGGCAACAAGAACCCGAAGTCCCATATTGACAAAACTGCTGATCAGGGTAATCTTCAAATCACCGATTCCACGGAAGAATCCCTGAAGTCCATTGGTGATAGCCGGCAAGATATACATTATGGAAATCAGGTGCAGATAAGTAACACCGTGCCCGATAACTTCCTCATCTTTCACAAAGAGCATCATCAGATGTCTTGCAAAAACAAAACAGACAATAAAAATGAGGATGCCGTAAATGGTCTCCAGTACCAGTCCACATCGGAAGCCTTCACGCATCCGGTCATTTCTTTTCGCCCCCCTTATTCTGCGCCATAAGTGCTGTCATGGCGTGGGCTATATTCTGCTCCGGGGTATAGGCAAAGTCATCAATCCGGTTGACCGCGGTAAATGCAGCGGCAACAGACACACCCATAGTATTAACAATTGCCTGAACACCGATTTTTCCGAGCTGTACAGTTGCCTGTTGCATTGCAGATGCCCAGCCGTATGCAATTGTACGCTTTAACAGGGAACGGTCGAAAATGAGCCATTTCTTTCCTAATTGAAGGAGTGGTACTTTTTTCTGCACATAGATAATACAGAAAATACAACACAGTGCCTCACTGATAACAGTGGAAACAGCGCAGCCATTACTTCCTGCTTTCAGTACAATGATAAAAAACAAATCTCCGAAAACATTAAGAATCGCACTTATGATCAAAAAATATAGTGGTGAATTACTGTCTCCGAGGGCTCTTAATGTACTGGAGAAAAAATTATATAAAAATGTAAACATAAGTCCTACAAATATGATGCGAAGGTAAGAAGTCGTCATATCCAAAATAGATGCGTCTACCTGTAGCAATCTGAGAAGTGATTTCGCAATTCCAATACTGAGAATGGTTAGAATTACAGAAAATACAGATCCTGAAATCATAGTCGTACTGATCTGGCGTGAGAGAGTATCGTAATCTTTCGCCCCGTAATACGTGCCGATTAGAATACTCGCGCCCATGCACAGACCATTCAGAAACAGAATGACCAATGTCGTGACCGGATTGCAGATACCGACCGCAGCCAGTGCCTCTTTTCCGATAAAATGTCCCACAATAATGCTGTCTACGGCGTTGTAAGTAAGCTGGAACAGATTTCCCAGTACAAGTGGAATTGTAAATCTAATAAGCATGGGCATAATCTTACCCTTCGTCATATCCTGTGTCATAATATCTCTCCCTGGTGTAAAACTAAACAGCGCAGGATATCCGCTCATATAAATGAAACGGTTTTCCTGCGCTTTTGATGATATTACTTCCATGTCCATTCGTCAATTGAAATCTTTACCGGAGATGAAATCCATTTATTAATCATTGATCATAATCCGAATGATTTCTTCATTTGTCTCTTTCATGCCGTCTTTTCCGAGACGTCCCACATTATCAATGGTTCCCTCGATTCCTTTTGTGATGATGCCATCACCGGCGTAGAACTGCTGCCCCTGCAGGTACATATTGTAACCAAGTATTCCGGCATCTACAGAAGCTGCGATTTTGGCTGCACAGGAAGCTTTTGCTCCGTCGCAGACCATACCGGATACGATCGCGAGTGCGTTGACAACAGTATGGATCACTTCTTCATATCCACCGCCGCACAAGTATGCGATCCCGGCTCCGGCAGCGGCTCCGGCGCTGACAGCTCCGCAGTAAGCAGAGAGGCGCCCGATTCCGGTTTTCTGGTGGATTGCGATCAGATTGGAAAGTGCCAGTGCGCGGTAAGTCTTATCTTCGTTAGTGTGTAGCTCTTTTGCATATTCCAGAACAGGGAGAGAACAGGTCATTCCCTGATTTCCACTTCCGGAGTTGATAACGACCGGAAGCTCACAGCCATTCATTCGCGCATCAGATCCGGCAGCAGCGCGAGCTTTTGCGCGTGTGCGGACGTCGTTGCCGTAAGTATTAAGAAGTACAGTTCCAATATTTGCACCGTAATTTCCGGCGAGTCCTTCATCGGCGATTGCGCTGTTATACTCAATCTGACGGGACAGGACTTCACGGATATCGTCGATGTCAGCCATATTAATAAAATCCCAGATAGACTTTACATCCAAAAGAGTACGGTCAGTCAGTCCTTCTTCGCTTGCACCTTCAACTGGTACATAGTGAAGGATTTTTCCATTTTTTTCAATTCTTACAATGTTTGTATGATAGTTGGCAATACGGACTTTAGCAGAATCCTTTCCGGCAAATACTTCAACGATGATGTCGAAGATACAGCCGTTATCAATATGCTCGACGGTAATCTCAGTTTCTTCGAGATACTTTGCCATTTCTTTTGTCTGTGCTTCTGTTACATCAGAGATAACTTCCAGTTCTTTAGAAGCATCTCCGGCAATGATTCCGGCTGTAGCAGCGGCCGGGATTCCTTTTAAATGATTCGTGTTCGGAACGATTACACTTTTTACATTTTTAATAATGCTTCCGCTTGCTCCGATATGTACGCGCTCCGGTATGCAGCCCAGCACTTCACGGGCTTTGGCAGCAGCGTAAGCCAGAGCAATTGGCTCGGTACACCCCATAGCCGGTATTAATTCTTCTTTTAATATCTGGATATATGCCTGATATTTAATATCTTCTTTTGTCATGAAAACCTCCAAATGCCAGTTTTCTCCTGGCAATAATAAAAAATGTTCGACTTGAATTTATTGAATCATATTTTCGGAGAAAATGCACCTGTTATTTAAAAATTTGATGAAATTAAATGTTGGAACCTGTATTCCGCTTTTCTTTACCGCAGTCCAGATCGGCGTATTTGCGAAAGAGCCAGTCGTAGAAGTCAGGCAGGAAGTGACAGATGAGAGTGCTCCGGTACTCCGCGTGGTGGTTGATGATGGGTTTTGCCCAATGTCATTTTATGAAGCAGGTATGAATGAACATCTGACAAAACCTGTAGATGGTGAAAAATTACTTCAGGTACTTTACAAGTATAAAAAAACGGGGCTTTAATATAAAAGAACAGGAATAACACCGGCAGAAATACCGGTGTGAGAGGAGAGATTTATGAGCCACATAGCAGACTGGCTTACGGCAATCGGACATAATTATTTCAAATTGAAGCTGAAGTGTTGAGAGATGGCAAGAACCGGAAAGTAAAAATTATACTTCGTTATGAGTGGATTTACAGAAAGCCTGAAAAAAATAGATAAAAATGTATTTAAGTTTTAGTATATCCATGTATTGACATGAGGTTATAATATTTATAAAATACAGACAGAAAGGGAGCGTGAAAAAAATGAAAATCGCATTATTAGAACCAATTGGAGTATCAAAAGAAGTTATTGATGAGTTATCAGCACCGATTACAGAAAAGGGACATGAATTCGTATATTATGATACCAAAACAACAGATCCGGCAGAACTTGCCAAGAGAAGTGAAGGCTGCGACATTGTTATGATCGCTAACAATCCGTATCCGACAGAGGTTGTAGAGAAAGCGGACGCACTGAAGATGTTATCTGTAGCATTTACAGGAATTGACCACATCGGAACAGACAAGTGTAAAGAGAAAAATATTATGATCTGTAATGCAGCAGGGTACTCAAACCAGACAGTTGCCGAGCTTATCATTGGTATGGCGATTGACGCATTAAGACATGTAGTAAAAGCTGACGGACTTGTAAGAAATGGTGGAACAAGTGCAGGCCTTGGAGGAAAAGAAATCTGCGGAAGAACGGTCGGAATTATCGGGCTTGGACAGATCGGACTCATGGCAGCAAAATTATTCCAGGCATTTGGCGCTAAAGTTATCGCTTACAACAGAAGTGAGTCTGAGGAAGCAAAAGCACTTGGAATCGAGTATAAATCATTAGAGGAAGTATTATCAACAAGTGATATCGTATCACTGAACCTTCCACTGAATGCAGAGACGAGAGGATTCCTGTCAGCAGATAAGATTGCACTTATGAATGAGAACACAATCTTCATCAACTGTGCAAGAGGACCGATCGTAGACAACGAGGCACTTGCGAAAGCGCTGAATGATGGCAAGCTTGGATATGCATGCGTTGACGTATTTGATATGGAGCCGCCGATCCCGGCAGATTATCCATTGCTTCAGGCTAAGAATACATTATTGACACCTCATCAGGCATTTATCTCCGAGGAGTCTATGGTAAGAAGAGCAAAGATTGTATTCGATAACGTGACCGCTTATCTTGACGGCAAGCCGGTCAACGTATGTAAGTTGTAAGAATAAAAAAGACAAAAAAGACATAAAAATAGAGAATGATATAGTACTTTGATAATTTCACATATTTACAAAGTTCTAAGTATGAAAGGCAGTTTCGTAAAAGTCAGCCAAATAGAGCAGACTTACCGAAACTGCCTTTTTTTGCCAAGCATACGACAAAAAGGTCCGGTGGACCTTTTTTAGTTTGAAATACTTGGTGTATCTTCCGTATGTGCAATTCTTCCAATCATGGATTTGAATGTAGCCGTACTGACCGGATGCCAGAGAATCTTCTCCGGTATCTCTGTATTCAGCCTGCTTGCTATCCCGTTCTTTATTCTTGCAGGAAATATTATGAATAAAGGTGGTATCGCCGTAAGACTGATTAACCTTGCAAAATTAATTACAGGACGCGCTCCTGGAGCACTTGCTCAGACAAATATCCTTGCAAATATGTTATTCGGTTCTATTTCCGGATCTGGTACAGCAGCAGCTTCTGCTATGGGATCTATCATCGGACCAATCGAGAAAGAAGAGGGATATGATCCGAACTTCTCTGCAGCTGTTAATATTGCAACTGCACCGACAGGACTTCTGATCCCGCCAAGTAACGTAATGATCACATACTCACTGGTCAGCGGAGGGACTTCCGTAGTAGCACTTTTCATGGCTGGTTACATTCCGGGAATCCTCTGGGGACTTGCTTGTATGTTAGTAGTATATGTGATTGCCAAGAAAAAAGGCTACCGTGCAAAAACACGTTTTACAGCATCTGAAGCTGGTAAGATCATCCTTCAGGCTCTGCCTTGTCTGCTTCTGATTGTAATCGTAATCGGTGGAATCATCTTCGGTATCTTCACTGCAACAGAAGGTTCTGTAGTGGCCGTAGTATATAGCCTGCTTCTGTCATTATTTGTATACAAATCAAACAAGATCAAAGAACTGCCGAAAATTCTTCTGGACAGTGCTGAGATGACTGGTATCATCATTTTCCTGATCGGTGTATCCAGCATCATGTCATGGGTTATGGCATTTACCAATATTCCGGAACTGGTATCTACAGCATTGCTTTCCGTAAGCATCAACAAGTTTATTATCCTGTTCCTGATCAATATTATCCTTCTGATCGTCGGAACATTTATGGATATGACACCGGCCTGCCTGATCTTCACACCGATCTTCCTGCCGGTATGTACTGCACTTGGAATGGACACTATCCACTTTGGTATCATGATGATCTTCAACCTGTGTATCGGAACAATCACACCACCGGTTGGAACAACACTGTTTGTTGGTGTTAAAGTCGGTAAAGTACAGATTGAGACAGTATTCAGACAGTTGCTCGTATACTTCGCAGCAATCTTTATCGTACTGATGTTCGTAACATATATCCCGAACTTAAGCCTGTGGCTGCCGAAATTGATGGGATACATCTAGGATAAAATTTAATATAAGTTGCACAACTAAAAGCACGCAGATATGAATGATTTTCTATGACTGCTGCGCCGCATATTATTGATTTTCTACGCAAACTCGCCTAAAGGACAGGCTCGGACAAAGCTGCGAAAATCAAGCTATGCTCGCAGTCATGACGAAAATCACACAATTATCTGCGTGCTTTTTAGTTGTGCGTAAATATTGAATTTTGTGAGGGGATGTGGCGTGGGGTGTGATGCATGTGATTCGCTTATGAAATTGTTAATGCGTTGAATAAACAGCGAAGTATGTAATCTTAGTATATGAGGGTGAATTGTATGTATTTGAGACGGAAAATAGATGATTATTTGAAGAATGGAAATATAGTGAGGTAAGCCTTTGATTATCAAAGGTGCAAGTCAGATTGGGAAGAATCAAAAGTGAAAATTACCCGGATAGTTTGCTAAAAACTATGTCCCTAAATGAGCGCCTTTAATTGATGTCTTTCCGGAAATATGGTATATTTAACTTATCTGATGCCGTAGGCATCTTACATATGAAAAGAAGCAAAAAAGAATATGAGTCAGGAGTGGTAGAATATGTATCAGGATGATTACAAACGTTGGATGGAGGCTGATCTGGAGGATGCGGATCTGAAGCCGGAACTGGCGAGAATCGAAGAAAATGACGAGGAGATCAAGGAGCGTTTTGCAGTTGCGCTTAAGTTTGGAACTGCAGGACTTCGGGGTGTTCTTGGAGCAGGTACGAACCGGATGAATATCTATGTTGTACGTCAGGCTACGCAAGGGCTGGCGAACTGGGTAAAGACACAGGGTGGAACGCAGACAGTAGCAATCAGCTATGACAGCCGTATTAAAAGTGATGTATTTGCGAAGAATGCGGCAAGTGTACTGGCAGCGAATGGAATCAAGGTTCGGATCTATGATGCATTGATGCCTGTACCGGCTCTTTCATTTGCAACACGTTATTATAATTGTAATGCAGGTGTTATGGTAACAGCATCTCATAATCCAGCGAAATATAATGGATATAAAGCATATGGTCCGGATGGATGTCAGATGACAGATGATGCGGCAGCAATTGTTTATGAAGAGATTCAGAAGACAGATGTTCTGACTGGTGCAAAATACATGTCATTTGCACAGGGCGTTGAAGAGGGGATGATTCGTTTTGTGGGCGATGATTGTAAGAGAGCTCTTTATGATGCAATCGAGGACAGACAGGTTCGCCCAGGACTTTGCAAGACAGCAGGATTGAAGCTTGTATATAGTCCGCTCAATGGGTCAGGACTTGTTCCTGTCACACAGGTATTGAAAGACATTGGAATTACAGACATCACAATCGTTCCTGAGCAGGAGTATCCAAATGGATATTTCACAACATGTAGTTATCCGAACCCGGAGATTTTCGAGGCACTTGAGAAGGGACTGAACCTTGCAAAGGAGACTGGCGCAGACTTGATGCTTGCAACTGACCCGGATGCAGACCGTGTTGGTATTGCAATGAAGTGTCCGGATGGTTCTTACGAACTCGTCAGTGGAAATGAAGTCGGAGTTCTGCTTCTTGACTACATTTGTGCAGGACGTATAGAGAAAGGTACGATGCCAAAGAATCCGGTAGCAGTGAAATCTATCGTATCAACACCACTTGCAGATGCAGTTGCAGAGCATTATGGAGTAGAGCTTCGAAGTGTACTGACAGGATTTAAATGGATTGGAGATCAGATTGCAGGTCTTGAGGCAGCAGGCGAAGTTGACCGTTTCATTTTTGGATTTGAGGAGAGCTATGGATATCTGGCTGGTCCCTATGTACGTGATAAAGATGCTATTATCGGATCTATGTTGATTTGCGAGATGGCTGCTTATTATAGAAGCATCGGAAGTTCTCTGAAGCAGAGAATGGAAGAAATCTATTCCGAGTATGGACGTTATTTGAATAAGATCGACAGCTTTGAATTCCCGGGACTTAGTGGTATGGATCGGATGTCTGAGATCATGCAGGGATTAAGAGACAAGCCGCTTGAGGAGATTGCTGGATATAAAGTTGTGAAGGTTACGGATTATAAGAAACCAGAAGAGACAGGTCTTCCGGCTGCAAATGTACTTATTTATAAGCTGGAGAACAACGAGACAGTTATCGTTCGTCCTTCCGGAACGGAGCCGAAGATTAAGATTTATTACACAACGCTTGGTAAGGATCTTGCGGAGGCGCAGGCTGAAAAAGATAAATTTTCTGAGGCGTTAAAGCCAATTATGAAATAAAAACCATTAGAATGAGAATGTATATCAGGTGGAAGGAAACTTTCATCTGATATATGCTATATGAGAACAACAATAAATCTAAGTCTGTCAGATGGATTTGACATGCCAGACAGACTCGGATTGCTTCCACGGGACTTATGAGCAAGTCCTGAAATCTTGGGGTATGACTGCACGGAAAATAAAAAATGTATGTGCGGATCAGATAAAAGGAGGTATGTCATTATGTTACATGAAGTATCATTTGCGTCTTTTAACGGACGCGATCAGGTTCAAGGGTGGATTTACGTTCCAGCTTGCAAACCGAAGGGAATTGTTCAGGTAATCCACGGATTCGGAGAACATTCCAGACGTTATCTACATATGATTTCTGCATTTTTAGATGCAGGGTATATTGTGGCAGCAGACGACCATGTCGGTCATGGAAAGACAGCTATGGTCAATGAGGTATGGGGCGACTGGGGAGATAAAGGTCCGCATACCATGATGGAAGATGAGCATACATTAAAAGAAATTGTGTGCGGAAAATATCCGGACTTGCCATATTTTTTATTTGGCCACAGCATGGGATCCTTTATAACAAGAGATTTCATTGCAAAATATGGAGATGAACTGACAGGGGCTACTATTTGCGGTACAACCGGAATCTTCCGCGGAGCAAAAGAAGTGGGAGAAAAGCTGAAAGAAGTAATTGATGCCGGACACGGCGAGGAATCTAATCCAGAATTTGCAGGGGAACTGATGGGCTGGATGTGCGAGCGGTGCGGCGAGATTAGTATCGGAAATGAATGGATCTGCGCAAATCCTTATGTACAACGCGACCATGCAGAAGACCCATTTGACGCATTTACAAGACCAACCAGTAATCGTTCAATCTATGATTTTATACAAATGATGGAACAGATCGAAGGAACCAAGTGGGCAGATAAAGTTCCAATTGACCTGCCAATTTACAACATCGCAGGAGACCAGGATCCAGTCGGCGAATACGGAGTAGGCGTCTACCAGGTAAGTAACTGGCTGATACAGACCGGCCATACAGTAACAACAAAACTATATTCCGGATATCGCCATGAAATCCATAATTACGCAGAGATAAAAAATGAAGTCGAGGCAGGAATTATCGCATTCATGGATGGAATGTTAAGTTAAAAATGAATAGGTTGGGGACGTAGTAAAATGTTAAAATGCTACGTCCCAATTGTATTTTGCGGCGTCCTTTTTGAGAATCAGGGTGTCCCTGATTGGACCTAGAATTAGGTGGGAATAAAAATATGAATGAGGAATTATAAAAAATGAGTGGAAAATTATATGGTGTCGGTGTCGGTCCGGGAGATCCGAAGTTAATGACGTACTTGGCAGTGGAGACGATTCAGAATTGCCCGGTAATCGCAGTGCCTGCAGATGGAAAAGAACATGCAATCAGTTATAAAATTGCATCTGGAATTGTGAAGGATATGGATCAGAAAGAATGTCTGGGACTGTCTTCACCAATGACGAAAGACCGGAAAATTTTAGAGAAGAATTATCAAAAAGTATCAGAAGAAATCATAAAGAAACTGGATGAAGGTAAAAATGTGGCATACTTGACACTTGGAGATCCAACGGTTTATTCCACTTATATTTATATCCAGCGTATTGTAAAAAAGTGCGGATATGATGCAGAGATTATTAATGGAGTTCCATCATTTTGTGCAGTTGCAGCCAAACTGGGAGACAGCCTTGCAGACCGATCCGAGCAGCTTCATATTATTCCATCTAACTATGATATCCAAGAGGCGTTGAAGCTTCCGGGAAATAAGATTCTTATGAAGGCAGCTTCAAAATTGTCGGATGTGAAGAAAGTTCTGAAAGAACAGGGGCAGGAGGCATGGATGATTGAAAATTGTGGCATGGAAGAAGAAAAAATCTATCACAGTGTAGAAGAAATGCCGGAGAAGGCGACGTACTATACGACATTGCTGGTGAAAGAGGAAATTGATAAAAACAGTTAAAGAAAAGCAACGGTGAGAGAAAATAAAAGCGAGTAGAGGTTAATTATAACATGATTAACCAACTACCCGCTTTTTTGATAACAGGCATATGATAAAAAGATTCAGCAGACTGACCTTTTCTAGCTGCCGGGCATACGATAAAAGATTACTTAGTAAAAATTATTCTGTTACAACATTTTTCGCTACTGCATTCTCTTTATTTGAAAACATTTTTCCAAAGATAAAACGGATACATGGTCCGCAGTAGAATATCTGCCAGAAAAATGCAACAGGAAAATTGAAAAACGTGGTCTGGAACCATGTCGAAATAATGTTTGAACCAGCAATTTTGAAAAGTACAGTTGCAATCAGACTCATGACTGGACACATAATGCAGATGATCATAGCTGAAATCGCAAGTGTAATAACAATCGGTCTGTCATTTGGTGTGACCATGCGAAATGCAAGTGCATGGGCAAGCTTATCTACGATAAAGAATTCCAGTAAAAATGCGACTGGCCACATGATCTTCATTTCGCCAAAAGCCATAAGGAAGACTTTGTTACTCATTCCACCAATATTGAGGGAAATGTTGTAGCAAATCATTACATAGACCATAAGGAATGACATCATCAGTGTAAAAATAACATTTTGAAATAAATTTTTTGGCATAATTGGTGCTCCTTTTTCTTTGAAATATTTTGTGATTAGTTAAAAAAGAGTACAAAAAAGACACTTGTGTTGTTCGTTATCAAGCATACACTTGTGTCGTTTCCAATTATACCATAGTTCTATATAAAATTTCGTACAGTTATAGAGTATAGCAAAAAAATGAAAAATTGCAAGTGTTAAAAAATAAACAGGGGACGTAGCAAAACGTGGCAAAACGTCAAAGTACTACGTCCCCATTAGTGATTAACGGTGTCCCTTTTTTTATATTTGTGATATACTGGAGGCAAATATGAGCTGGAAGGACTAGATTATGAAACCTGTAGTAGTAAGAAATGTTGCAATCGGTGAGGCTATTCCGAAAATCTGTGTACCGATTGTTGGTAAGACGATAGATGAGATTTTGAATCAGGCGAAGCATATCTGTGAGATAGGAGCAGATGTAGTGGAGTGGCGTGTGGACTGGTTCGAGGAAGTGAATCATTACGAAAGTGTGGAAAATGCTGCGAAGCAGTTGAGAGATATTCTTGGAGAGACACCGATTCTTTTTACATTTCGTACCGCGAAGGAAGGTGGCGAGCGCGCGATAGAACCAGATGAATATGTAGAGCTGAATGAAAAAATTGCGAAAAGCGGGTATGTGGACCTTGTGGATGTAGAAGCATTTATCGGGGATACATATGTGGAAAAAGTTGTAAAAACGTCGCATGAATGTGGAGTAAAGGTGATTGCTTCTAATCATGATTTTAGGAAGACACCTCCGAAGGCAGAATTAATTTCACGTATGCGAAAAATGCAGGAACTTGGAGCTGATATTCCAAAGATTGCGGTGATGCCGCAGAGCACAGAAGATGTTCTGACACTTTTGTCTGCTACGGAAGAAATGAGACGATGCTATGCAGACCGCCCGGTTATTACAATGTCTATGGCAGGAACCGGGATAGTAAGCCGCATGTGTGGGGAAGTCTTTGGCTCAGCACTTACATTTGGTGCGGCGGGAAAAGTATCTGCACCAGGACAGATTGATGTGGAAGAATTAAGAACGGTACTTGGAATCATACACAAGAGTTTATAATAAGTATGAATTATTTTTGGTTAAAGCATAGACTTGATAAGAAAGGACTTGAATTCGATTATGCAGATTAGTGTATTGCTTGCAGAACAGATTGCCGAATTATTTCTCATGATTCTCATGGGATATGTGATAGTGAAGCTGGGACTTGTAACGGACGATGACAGCAAAATTTTGTCGAAAATTGTCTTATATATTGTGATTCCGTGTGTTATGATCAATGCATTTCAGATAGATTATACGCCGGATAAAGTACAAGGTATGTTTCTTGCGCTGGTTGCTTCGGTAGTTTTGCAAGTCTTATTATTGATAGCAGTATGGATTATGGGAAAAACATTTCATCTGGATGAAGTGGAGGTCGCTTCTATATACTACTCTAATTCCGGAAATCTGATTGTACCGATTGTGACTTATGTACTGGGGGACGAGTGGGTCGTATACGGGTGTGTATTCATGGCTGTGCAGTTGATTTTTATGTGGACACATGGAAAATATATTATCAGTTCAGGGGATAGGATTGACTGGAGAAAGATTGTGCTTAACATCAATATGATTGCAATTTTCATAGGAGCGGTTTTGTTTTTGCTGAAGATTCATTTGCCGGTGATTGTAGACGATACACTTCGTGCAGTGGGAAGCACGATTGGGCCGGTAAGTATGATTGTGACCGGTATGTTGATTGCCGGTATGAACCTTCGGGATATATTTACAAATCGAAGAGTATACGCAGTTACATTTCTAAGATTGTTGCTTGTGCCGGTGCTGGCACTGATTATTCTGAAAATCAGTGGTCTGGTTACATGGCATCCACAAGGTGAGAAAATTCTGCTTGTTATATTCCTTGCTGTTATTACGCCGTCAGCATCAACTATTACACAGATGTGCCAGGTATACGGCGGGAATTCAAAATATAGTAGTGCAATTAATGTTATGACAACGTTACTTGCGATTGTGACGATGCCGATTATGGTATTACTATATGAGAAAATTATTTGATTTCATGTTTTGAACACATTTCAGAGATATTTCAAACACATTTTTTGGGTATTTTAAATTGTCACTGTAAAACATGGATTTAGGAAAGGCGAGTGAACCAGTGAAAGAAAGGGTACCTAAAAAATGTGTTTTTTATTTTATTCCTGAATAAAGCAACTACTTAAAAATGTTTCCCTATGAAGTAATATATTATCTTCGAGAAAGTGTATGCTGTGGCGTACGCTGCTGTATGCTTAGATCAATCTGTCTTTTATATCAGCAAAATTAATCTCCAGTTTTCCATCATAAATCATAACAGGGATAATATCATCAAATGTATACATCTGGGGATAATCTTCTCCTTCGAAGAAATAGCACAGTACAGTCTCACGTTTCGGATCTACGATCCAGTATTCCCGGACACCGGCGATCTGATATTTAGAAACTTTTTTTATGTAATCGCGGCTGCGGCTGGAAAGAGACACAATTTCAATACAAAAATCCGGTGCGCCGTAGACGCCTTTTTCCACAAGCCGGTCAAGCTGGCAGATTACGGAGATATCCGGCTGGATCATTGTGCGGTTATCGCAGTCGAGCTGCACATCAAGCGGGGCAGGAAGGACTTTACATGTACCTTTGTTATTGCGGATATATAGCTTAAGCTCGAAAAGCAGTTCACTGATCAGTTCCTGGTGTACAGAGCGAGGTGCTTCCAGAAAGATCAGATGCCCGTCGATGAGTTCAGCACGAACATCGCCTGGGAGGGCATAGTAGTCGTCCAGAGTGTATTCGCCCTGTTTCTTATCGGAAGAAAAAGTATAGGCTACAGCGGCCTCTCTGATTCCAGCAATACCGGAATCGATATCTCTAAAAAGGACATCATTCAGTGCTTTCAGTGTTGCATAGCGTGGAGATTTTGTCTCGCCATTCAGAATCTTGTTGATGGTACCTATCGGTATGCCGGAAAGTCTGGAAAGCTGTTCTGTTGTAATGCCAAGTTCTTTTTTTCTTTCTTTGAATTCTTCCCCTAATGACTCCATAACAGCGCCTCCTTGAAACATTTTGTTAAAATTAGTATATCTATAAAACGGGTGAAAGTCAATGATAAATATCCGAAAATTAAAAAATAACCGTAAACGGTTAAAATCTAATGAAATAACTTGACTGGGAGGCATGGAATAGACTATGATAGTGAAAAAGAAAAGATGAGAGGACTGGGGAAATTATGAAAAAGAGTAATCCAAAGGCACTTATGCCAATTGGTGTATTTTTGGTTTTGTATCTGGGGCTTGGAATTGTTTTTGAATACGTGATGAAGATACCGATGGGATTTTACAACATTCCAATTGTACTTGCATTTATGGTGGCAATTTTAGTGGCCTGTTTTCAAAACAGGGAAGTCAGTTTTGATGATAAATTGTCCATCATGGCGCAGGGACTGGCAGATAAGAATATTATTACAATGTTGTTGATATTCCTTGTGGCGGGGAGCTTTGTTGGAGTTGTGGGAAGAAGCAGTGCAGAGAGTGTGGCATATTTCATGCTTTCACTGATTCCGGCCAAGTTTTCCGTGGCGGTGTTATTTGTAGTTGCGTGTTTTGTATCAACAGCTATGGGAACTTCAGTCGGAACAATTACATTGATTGCCCCGATCGCAGCGGCAGTTTCTGATGCTTCAGGATTTGATCTGGCGCTCTGCATCGGTTCGGTCATGGGTGGTGCTATGTTTGGGGACAATCTTTCTTTTATATCAGACACGACGATTGCGGCGTGCAACGGACAGGGCTGTCCGATGAAGGATAAATTCCGGGAGAATTTCTGGATTGCATTTCCGGCAGCATTGGTAACGTTAGGTCTGATACTTGTATTGTCATTGCGTACGGATCTTGGCGGGACAGTGAACCATGAGTATCATCTGATTCAGATGGTTCCATATATTTTAGTACTGATTGGCGGTATTATCGGAATCAATGTATTTCTCGTACTTTTGATCGGTATTTTCTCTGGAATTGTAATTATGCTTGCGACAGGACAGACAAGTTTTGCGGATTTGATCAGCAGCATGGGATCTGGAATTTCCGGAATGTTTGAGACTTGTATGGTAGCGGTACTGGTAGCAGCATTGTGTGCGTTGATTCGCGAGTATGGCGGCTTTGAGGCGCTGCTGTCTGTGATACGCAGGATATTTCGTGGACGAAAGGGCGGTCAGTTTGGCATGGGGCTTTTAGTAGCTGCAATGGATGTCGCAACGGCGAATAACACGGTGGCTATTGTCATGGCAAATCCAATTGCAGTGGAGATGTCTGAAGAATATGGAATTACACACAGCAAAGCAGCATCACTGTTGGACACATTTTCCTGTATTTCACAGGGAGTCATTCCTTATGGTGCGCAGATGTTGGTGGCATTGTCTGCAATTCACGAGATGGGGCATGAACTTTCAGCATTTGATGTAATACCGAAGTTGTTCTATCCGGGATTATTGTTAGTCAGTTCGCTGATATTTATTTTTATAATTCCTCAGAAGAAAGTTTCATAAGTGGATAGAAACTGATTTTGCCGAATAACTTTTGAAAAAATTGACAATGACATTTATTTCTTATATAATGATAACCTATTGAAATGGTAAGAAAAGGGGACTGCAACAGATGTTAAATCAGTTTTCAAGAACACAGTTATTGCTAGGAAAAGAAGCAATGGATAAATTAAAGAATTCCAGAGTCGCAGTGTTTGGTATTGGCGGAGTCGGTGGATATGTGTGTGAGGCTCTTGTAAGAAGCGGAGTCGGTCATTTTGATCTGATTGATGATGATAAGGTGTGCCTGACGAATTTGAACCGTCAGATTATTGCTACGAGAAAGACTGTTGGACAGTATAAAACAGATGTGATGAAGGAGAGAATGTTGGACATCAACCCAGATATTGAAGTAAATGTTCACAAATGTTTTTTCCTTCCGGAGAATGCAGAGGAGTTTCCGTTTGCTCAGTATGATTACGTGGTTGATGCGGTAGATACGGTGACTGCCAAAATTGAACTTGTTATGAAAGCAAAAGAGATGAAAGTGCCGATTATCAGCAGTATGGGAGCTGGTAATAAACTTGATCCAAGTGCATTTCGTGTGGCAGACATTTACAAGACAAAGATGTGTCCACTTGCGAAGGTTATGCGCCGTGAGTTAAAACAGCGTGGCGTGAAGAAATTGAAAGTGGTATATTCCGAGGAGAAGCCAACGAGACCACTGGAGGATATGGCTATCAGCTGCAGAAATCACTGCATCTGCCCTCCGGGTGCAAAACACAAATGTACAGAGAGGCGTGACATTCCAGGAAGCGTGGCATTTGTACCATCAGTCGTTGGATTAATCATTGCCGGAGAGGTCATTAAGGATCTGACTGTAGAGGAGCGCGCAATTTATTTTAACTAGACAAGACGATCGAAGATAACAAAAAAACTTGAACTGTGTGGTCAGTCAGAAGTGGAATATCTTCTGACTGACCACACAGTTTTGGATTAAAGACTTGAAATATCAAGATGGGATTACTTATATTCCATTTTATATGACAATGTTGTTATAAAACAGATATTTAGAAAGCGAGGTACTTTTTATGGAATTACAGACAGCAATTGAAACGAGACGGAGCATCCGACATTATGATGCTGAGAAGAAAGTAACGAAAGAGCAGGTGGAGACATTGATCAAGGCAGCAAGTCTTGCACCGTCATGGAAAAATACACAGACTTCCAGATATTACTGTGTATTATCCGAGGACAAGGTTGCAGAATTCAGTCAAAAATGTCTGCCGGAATTCAATCAGAAAAATTCAGCAGGTGCAGGCGCGTTAATCGTTACAACATTTGTAAAAGGACTCGTTGGATTTGATAATGATGGAAATCCGGTAAATGAAGCTGGAGACGGCTGGGGATACTATGATCTTGGACTGCAGAATGAGAATCTGCTTCTCAAGGCAACAGAGCTTGGACTTGACACATTAGTCATGGGAATCCGGGACGGCGAAGCTATTCGTGAGATGCTTCATATTCCTGAGACAGAAAATGTAGTTGCAGTCATCGCGGTTGGTTACAAAGCAAAAGAAGCCAATATGCCAAAAAGAAAAGAATTAGAAGAAATCGCAAAATTCTTCTAAAGAAAATATTAGATTCAACGGATATAACATATAAGAACAGAATACAAAATTTTGTATTGATAAATATAGTGAGAAGTCTTGAAGTCGCCGTAAATTATAAGAGATATGGCTGGCTGTATCGAACGATAGTCAATTTTTTGCAATTTTACGAGCATAATTAAGAGGACATATGCACTGTCTGAACCGTTTTTTAGGTGAGTTTGCATATGTCCTCTTTAATTAATGGCGTAGCAGGAATGCAGAAATTTTAGAACAATCCTGTAATCTTTCCTTCTGCGTCGACATCAATTCTTTCAGCAGCAGGTACTTTTGGAAGTCCTGGCATGGTCATGATATCTCCGGTCAATGCTACGATGAATCCGGCTCCTGCAGAAATCTTTAAGTTTCTTACAGTAACGTCGAAATCTGTCGGTGCACCGAGTTTAGTGGCATCATCTGTTAAACTGTATTGAGTCTTTGCCATACAGATCGGAGCATTTTCAAATCCAAGGTCAGAGAGCTGTTTTGCCTGTTTCTGGGCAGCAGGTGTCAGGACAGCTTTTCTTCCACCGTAAACTTTCTGTACGATCTGGTCTAATTTCTCCTGGATCGTTGTATCCTCCTCATAGCAGTAGTGAAAGTCATTTGGCTCATCACATAAGCGGATCACTTCTTCTGCCAGCTTAAGACCACCTTCGCCGCCTTTTGCCCATACCTCAGAGAGAGCAACGTTGACGCCAACTTCTTTACATTTTGCTTCTACAAGATCAAGCTCAGCCTTTGTGTCTGTTGGGAATGCATTGATTGCAACAACACAAGGAAGTCCGTATACATTTTTAATATTATTTACATGTTTCATCAGGTTCGGGATACCTTTTTTCAGAGCCTCTAAGTTCTCTTGGTTCAGATCCGCTTTTGCAACGCCGCCGTTGTATTTCAGAGCGCGTACTGTTGCTACGATAACAACTGCATTTGGCTTCAAGCCAGCCATGCGGCACTTGATATCCAGGAATTTCTCAGCACCGAGATCAGCGCCAAATCCGGCTTCTGTGATGGCGTAATCAGCGAGGTTCAGAGCCATCTTTGTAGCTGTTACAGAGTTACAGCCGTGTGCGATATTTGCAAATGGTCCACCGTGAATAATCGCCGGAGTGTGCTCCAGTGTCTGAACAAGGTTCGGCTTCAAAGCATCTTTTAACAGTGCGCACATAGCTCCTTCTGCGTGAAGGTCGTGAGCGGTTACTGGTTTTTGCTCAGAAATCTTTCCATATGTATAACCAACAATGATGCGGCCAAGTCTTTCTTTCAAATCTGTAATGTCTTTAGACAGACACAGAACAGCCATGATTTCGGAAGCAACAGTGATGTCATATCCGTCCTCTCTTGGTACGCCATTGATTCTTCCACCAAGTCCGTCTGTTACAAAACGAAGCTGGCGGTCATTCATGTCAACACAGCGTTTCCATACAATTTTACGTGGGTCGATATTTAATTCATTTCCCTGGTAAATATGGTTGTCGATGAGGGCTGCTAATAAGTTGTTGGCAGCTCCAATTGCGTGAAAGTCACCGGTGAAGTGAAGGTTGATATCCTCCATTGGTACAACCTGCGCATATCCGCCACCGGCAGCACCGCCTTTGATTCCGAATACAGGTCCAAGAGAAGGCTCACGAAGTGCGACCATAACCTTTTTATTCAGACGCTGCATTGCATCAGCAAGTCCGACAGTTGTGGTTGTCTTTCCTTCTCCGGCAGGTGTCGGGTTGATTGCTGTGACAAGAATTAATTTGCCATCTTTGTTCTGGGATTTCTTTAAGAAATTGTAGTCAATCTTTGCTTTGTATTTGCCATATTGCTCTAAGTACTCGTCCGGGATTCCGGCTTTCTCTGCAATGGCAGTGATTGGTTCCATTGTACACTCCTGTGCGATCTCGATATCAGTTTTCATCTTCATTTCCTCCCTGGTTTAATGCAAGCCTCACGTCGTTAGATAAGTACATGCCAGGCAGATGCCCATGCATGTGTAAACACATGCATGGGCTATGGCTTATCCCCCTGGCATTAATAAAAAAGGACAACATCTATCGTTAGGATAAATGTTGCCCAGACGGTCGGCTTAATACGACTTCTGATTCCTCTGTGGTACTCCACAATTATCCGTCAGTCATCAGAATGCTTAGTAATATCTTATGGTATCCGGAACTAAAAGTCAATGAAAAAATGAACTTCGTTGATATTTATAAGGTAAAATGTTACAATAGTTAGGCAATTTTAAAGTAAATTTTTGAGAAACCAACGACAGGAGGGCATGTGATGACATTACAGCAGTTAAGGTATGTGACGACCGTTGCGGAGACAGGCACTATGAGCGAAGCAGCCCGTCGTCTTTTTGTTTCTCAGCCAGGACTCACAAAAGCAATTAGAGAACTGGAACAAGAGATGGGAATTATCATTTTTGACAGGACGAATAAGGGAATCGAAGTGTCAAAGGATGGAGCGATATTTTTAGGATATGCAAGGCAGGTGCTGGAGCAGGCATCACTTTTGGAAGAGCGCTATAAGCTTCAGGCAGGAGGCAAGAAAGAATTTAGTGTCTCTACACAACATTATTCTTTCGCAGTCAATGCATTTGTTGACCTAATCAAAGAATTTGGCGGGGACAATTATGATTTTTCTCTTCGAGAGACACAGACATATGAGATCATCGATGATGTGGCGAAGATGAGAAGTGAGATTGGAATTTTGTATCTGAACGATTTTAACCGGACCGTATTAAAGAAGATCATCAAGGCAAATGATCTGGAATTTGAGACTTTATTTACGGCCAGACCACACATTTTCGTCAGCACTTCAAATCCGTTGGCAAAAAAAGAATCTGTAACGATGGAAGATTTAAAGACATACCCATATCTGTCTTTTGAGCAGGGAGAACACAACTCTTTTTACTTTTCAGAGGAAATATTCAGTACTACAGAGCGTGCGAAGAATATCCGTGTACGTGACCGCGCGACACTTTTTAATTTACTGATTGGACTGAATGGATATACGGTGTGTAGTGGAGTCATTGATGAGGAACTGAACGGAGCGAATATTGTGGCAGTACCTTTAAAAGAAGAAGGAGATATGGAGATTGGAATTCTGACGCACCACAGAATTCGTGGGAGCCGGATGAGTGAATTTTATATTCAGGCTCTGCGAAAATATATCAGCTGGAAGAATGCCGAGGCATTCTTGATATAAAATTTATATACCGGCAAAACGGTGAAATTGACTTTTGACATGTGCATCTATATAATAGGAAACTGAAAATACAAAGGATGGGTAGAGGTGTTACGCATGGTCGGTAAGAATTTTTCGGGAAAGCAGATGTCAGAGGCATTTATAAACAGCGCATTTCTGGCGTTATCAGGAGGTTTTCAGGACGCTTATACATATAATACGAGAAATGAAGTTTTTTCCAACGCACAGACAGGAAACGTAGTATTGATGAGTCAGCATTTTATGACCGGAGACTGGAAGGCCGGAGTACGATATTTGCTGCCTCTTATAGCATTTGTTCTTGGAGTTTTCGTGGCAGATCAGATTCAGATGCGGTATAAATATGCCAGACGGCTTCACTGGAGGCAGGGGATTCTGCTTGCAGAGATCGTCATATTATTTGTCGTAGGATTTATTCCACACAGTCTGAATATGACAGCGACGATTTTTGTGTCCTTTGCCTGTGCGATGCAGGTGCAGACATTCCGGAAGATGGGTGGTTATTCCTATGCAAGTACCATGTGTATCGGCAACTTAAGAAGTGGAACAGCAGCATTTTCTCATTATCTGCAGGATAAAAAAACAGAGCAGTTAAAGCAGGCCGCTTATTATTTTGGAATTATCTTTTTATTTGCAATCGGAGCAGGACTTGGCGGCAACCTAACGGAACATTTTGGAATCCATATGATCTGGATTTCCTGTATTCTTCTGGGACTAAGCTTTTTATTAATGTTTGAGAATGAGTGATAAAAATGAATATAACAGAGTTAAGATATATCATTGAAATTGCACAGTGTGGTTCGGTGAGCGCGGCATCCAAGCGTTTGTATGTTGCACAGCCGAACATCAGTAAGGCAATCCGGAATCTGGAAGAGGAATATCAGATCCAGCTCTTCGTGCGGACAGCGAGGGGAATGGTTCCTACCAGGGAAGGGCAGCAGTTTATTGCGCAGGCGAGACGGGTCATTCAGGAAATTGAAGGGTTGAACCGTAAATTCCAGGGAAATAAAAAAGGGACTGATGTAGAGATGAAAATTTCTATACCAAGAGCCAGCTATGCATCTTATGCATTTGGAAAGTATGTAGAGCAGGTGAGAGATGCAGAAGAGCTGAGACTGCATATCCGGGAGTGCAATTCTGTCCAAGCGCTGGACAATCTTACAAAGAAGCATTACAATCTTGCGCTGATCCGGATGGAAGACAAATATGAAGAATATTACTATTCCATTATTCATTTAAGAGGTCTGGAATATGAAAAAATCATGGATTTCCAGTATCGTCTTGTTGTTAATGAGAATGATCCGCTGGCAACGAAAGAACTGAATGGATATGAAGATCTGGAACCTTATATCGAGCTGATACACGGAGATTCCAGACTGCCGAACGGGGAGTATCTGGACATTAAGGAAACGCCGGAGAATCAGAATGCACACAGACGGATTCATGTATATGAGCGTGGCAATCAGTTTATGCTTCTGAAAGATATACCGGGAACCTATATGTGGGTGTCACCGATTCCGGAAGAACTTCTCCGAAGAAATGGACTGGCACAGCGTAAGATAGAATGGCAGCAGCGGCGGATGAAAGATGTTATGGTATATCCGGGCAGAAAGTTTCTGAGTGAAGATGAACGGGAGTTTATCCGGCAGCTGAAGAAAGAAGCAATAGAAGTCTCAAAATAGCGAGGCTTCTTTTTTTGATCTTTAAAGTTACTTGAAACTAATAAATATATGTAAAAGTATATAGCACTCATGCTTTATTGATATTTTCATGGCAATAAAAATTGAGATAAAATAGAATATAGAATAAATTTGATTCATGAGGAGGTTTTTTATGTTAGACGCATCTTATTACGAGAAGACAGATGAGATTATTGCCTGTCACACGCGTGAAGAGCGGTCGCTAATTCCGATTATCCAGGATATTCAGGAGGAATACCGCTATCTTCCACCGGAATTATTAAGTTATGTGGCCGGAAAAATTGGCATTTCAGAAGCAAAGGCTTTCAGCGTTGCAAGTTTTTATGAGAACTTCTCGTTTGAAGCAAAGGGCAAATATGTTATTAAAGTCTGTGATGGTACGGCCTGTCATGTGCGTAAATCAATTCCGATACTGGAAGGATTATATAAAGAGCTGGGGCTTAATAAAGATAAACACACAACAGATGATCAGTTATTTACAGTAGAGACCGTTTCCTGTCTTGGCGCATGCGGACTTGCACCGGCAGTCATGATCAATGACGAGGTGTATGGTAAGATGACACCGGAAAAAATGAGTGAATTAATCAAAAAACTGCGGGAGGAATAACAGATGAAACTGGAAAACAGAACACAACTTACACTCCTGCGTGAACAATGCCAGGAGAAGAGAAATAAAGAAACATGTAAGATACTGGTCTGTGGAGGGACCGGATGTCTTGCAGGTGGTTCTGACAAAATCTTTGACAGATTCAGTGAACTGACAGCGGGTATGGATCATGTTGAGGTCAGAATCGGAGCAGAGATTGCACATGGAGAACATGTCGGAGTTAAGAAAAGTGGATGTCATGGCTTTTGCGAGATGGGTCCGCTTGTCAGAATAGAACCTTATAATTATCTCTACTTAAAAGTAAAGCTGGAAGACTGTGAAGAAATCTTTGAAAAGTCAGTCCTCCATGGAGAGCCAGTCACACGTCTGATGTACAAGCAGGATAATGAGGTCTATCAGACTCAGGAAGAAATTCCATTCTATGCAAAACAGACAAGACTTGTTCTGAAAAACTGCGGCCACATTGATGCAGAACATATTGAGGATGCACTGGCAGTAGGTGCATATGAAGCATTTGAAAAAGCTGTATTTGAGATGACGCCGGAGGCCGTAATCAAGACGATTACCCAGTCAAATCTGCGTGGACGTGGAGGAGCTGGTTTCCAGACTGGAAGAAAATGGTCCCAGGTTGCTGGACAGAAAGAAAAGATCCGTTATGTCGTCTGCAATGGTGATGAAGGAGATCCGGGAGCATTCATGGACAGAAGCATCATGGAAGGAGATCCGCATCGCATGATCGAAGGTATGATGATCGCAGCCTATGCGGTACAGGCACAGGAAGGATATATTTATGTCCGTGCGGAATACCCGCTGGCAGTCAGCAGACTTCGCATTGCGATCAGACAGGCAGAAGAGCTTGGAATTCTGGGAGACAATATTCTGGGAACAGGATTTAGCTTCCACTTACATATTAACCGTGGTGCAGGAGCTTTCGTATGTGGAGAGGGCTCAGCCCTGACAGCATCCATTGAAGGTAAGCGTGGAATGCCACGTGTAAAACCGCCTAGAACCGTTGAAAAGGGATTATTTGGAAAACCGACGGTTCTGAATAATGTTGAGACTTATGCGAATGTACCGATGATCGTGAAGCATGGAGCTGACTGGTATACAGGAATCGGAACACCGGAAAGTCCGGGAACGAAAGCATTTGCCCTGACAGGAAATGTAAATAATACCGGTCTGATCGAGGTGCCGATGGGTATTACGTTAAGAGAGATCATCTTTGATATTGGGGGCGGAATCCGTGATGGAAAGATGTTTAAAGCTGTCCAAATCGGAGGACCATCTGGAGGATGTCTGACAGAATCACAGCTGGACAGTAAGATGGACTTTGATTCACTGACGAAGATTGGTGCCATGATCGGTTCTGGAGGACTGGTTGTTATGGATGAGAATACCTGTATGGTTGAAGTTGCAAGATTCTTTATGAATTTTACGCAGCGTGAAAGTTGTGGAAAATGTGTACCATGCCGTGAGGGAACGAAGCGTATGCTGGAGATTCTGGAGCGTATCGTTGCCGGAGAAGGAAGAGAAGGGGACATCGAAGAGCTGAAAGAGTTAGCTGATATGATTGAAAACACAGCTCTCTGCGGTCTTGGAAAGAGTGCGCCAAAACCGGTAATCAGCACGATTCAGGCATTCCGGGAAGAATATGAAGAGCATATCCGTGATAAGAAATGCCGTGCCGGTATCTGTGCAAATCTCCGGAATTATAAGATCAATCCGGAAAAATGTAAGGGATGCTCCAAGTGTGCAAGAAATTGTCCGGTTGGTGCCATTACAGGCAAGATTAAATCACCGTATGTGATCGACAGCGCAAAATGTATCAAATGTGGAGCATGCTTAGAGAATTGTTCCTTTGGTGCAGTCTATACAGAATAACCGAGGAGGAAAGAATATGGGATCAATGATGATTGATGGACGGCGTGTGGAATTCACGGATGAACCAAACGTTCTGGCCGTTATCCGCAAAGCCGGAATAGATATACCAACATTATGCTACCATTCTGAATTATCCATTTACGGTGCATGCCGTCTTTGTACTGTAGAAAATGAATGGGGAAAGACGTTTGCTTCCTGTTCAGAAAAACCGAAGGACGGAATGGTCATTTATACGAATACACCAAGACTGATAAAATACAGAAAGCAGATTATAGAATTGCTTTTAGCATCGCACTGCAGAGATTGTACAACCTGTATCAAGAGCGGGGAATGTCATCTCCAGGATCTTGCACACAGGCTGGGAGTGCACGATGTCCGATTTGAGAATACAAAAGAGCCACATCCGATTGATGACAGTTCACCAGCAATTGTACGTGATCCAAATAAATGTATTCTCTGTGGTGACTGTGTGCGTATGTGCGACAATGTACAGGGAGTAAATGCCATTGATTTTGCCTATCGTGGAACAGAAGCAATTGTATCTCCTGCATTTAATAAGCCAATTGCCCAGACAGACTGTGTAAACTGTGGACAGTGCCGTGTTGTCTGTCCGACCGGAGCAATCAGTATCAAGACGAATATTGATGTTGTCTGGGATGCGCTTGCTGATAAAGATACCATTGTAATTGCCCAGATTGCACCGGCTGTACGTGTGGCAGCAGGTGAGGAATTCGGAATTCCAAAGGGTGAGAATGTGATGGGAAAACTGGTCGGAGTTCTTCACAGACTTGGCTTTGATGAGGTCTATGACACAGCATATGGAGCTGATTTGACAGTTATGGAAGAGTCGAAAGAATTTATGGAGAGATTCAACGCAGGAGAAAATCTTCCGTTATTTACCTCATGCTGTCCGGCGTGGGTGAAATTCTGCGAGAACCGTTATCCGGAATTTGTTCCACATCTGTCTAGCTGCCGTTCACCACAGCAGATGTTTGGAGCAGTCGTAAGAGAATACTATAAGAATCCGGAAAATAATGCCGGTAAAAAATTAGTATCTGTATCAATTATGCCATGTACGGCAAAGAAAGAAGAAATTCTTCGTCCAGAATCGAAAACGAATGGCAGACAGGACATAGATTATGTTCTGACAACAACCGAATTGATTTCTATGATTAAGCGGGCAGGAATTATGTTTGACCAGGTTGAAATCGAATCTGCAGATGTACCATTTGGAATTGGTTCCGGAGCCGGAGTGATCTTTGGAGTGACCGGAGGAGTCACAGAAGCTGTTCTTCGTAAGATTACACAGGGACACAAGCGTGCAGATATGGAAGAATTGAAGTCCAGCGGAGTGCGCGGTGATGATGGAATCAAAGAGATTGTCTATGATTATAATGGCAAAGAGATCAAAGCTGCAATCGTAAGCGGCCTTGCAAATGCAGACCAGCTGCTGAAGAAGATTAAGAGCGGAGAGATTCATTATGATTTCGTAGAAGTTATGGCATGCAGACGCGGATGTGTCATGGGTGGCGGACAGCCACTGGATGCAGGTGCACATACGAGAGAAGCACGTATGCAGGGACTGTATAAGGCAGATGTCAATACCCAGATTAAGAAATCAGATGAAAATCCGATGGTACAGTCTTTGTATGAAGGACTTTTGAAAGGTAAAACACATGAACTTCTGCACAGAAATTTTACGGAAGCTGAGAAAGAAAAGAATAAATAAAAACAGACCTGCATATAGTTGGGGATGACTTTTTAACAAAGTTTTGAATATTTAAAATTATTTTGTAAAACTACATAAAATCTTAAGAAAAGGAGTGTATAGTGGAGTGTGAAAGAGAGGGTTATTATGGCTTATCACACAACACCATACTTACTCCTTTTTTTGCCGGCAGCACTTCTTTTCTATCAGATCACTCCGGCAAAATGGAGAAGTTATACATTGCTCATATTTAGTTATTTGTTTTTCTGGAGCTTTAGTGAAAAATTAATTATTTATCTGATCGGGACAACATTTCTGACGCATCATATCTGCATTTGGATGGATACGATGGACAAGCGCGATAAGAGAAAAAAGAGAGTACTTCAGTTAGGAATTTTTTTGCTTTTAGGAACAATTTTGTGTCTGAAGTATCGAAATTTTTTCTTTGGAAATGTTTCGAAGCTGGCAATGGCGCTCCATATAGACTGGAGCTATCAAGATCAACTGATCTTTTTACCAATTGGAATTTCTTTTTATACACTATCTGCAATCGGATATATGGCAGATGTGTACTGGGGAAAGGTAAAGGCAGAGTACAGTCTGGTGAAGACCGCATTGTTTCTTGGATTCTTCCCGGTAATCGTAGAAGGTCCGATCTGCAGATGGGAAGATGTGGAAGATACGTTGTTTAAAAATGAATCTGTAAAAGCAGAGAATGTTTTTAAGGGCTGTTATCGGATCATCTGGGGATTGTTTAAAAAGATGATTATTGCGGACAGGCTTGCAGTGCTGGTCGACAAGGTGTATGTCGGATACGAGAGCTACAGTGGTGCCGTGATCGTGGCAGCGGCAATTTCTTATACGATACAGTTGTATATGGAATTTTCGGGCTGTATGGATATGGTCATCGGAAGTGCCGGACTTTTTGGAATTCGCCTGCCGGAGAATTTCAGCCAGCCGTTTTTTGCAAAGACATGTACAGACTTCTGGAAACGATGGCACATTACGCTTGGTGTCTGGTTCAAGAACTATATCTTTTATCCAGTATCCATTTCCAAGACGGCCAGAAAGTGGAATAAGTTTACGAGAAAACATTTCAAAGGGGATTTTGGAAAATATGTGGCGAGAATGGGAATTGCAGCAATGGCACTTTTCCCGGTATGGATCAGCAATGGTCTGTGGCACGGTCCGAAATGGAATTACATTTTTTACGGATTATATTACTTTGGATTGATTTTTATGGGACTTGCATTGGAACCGGTAAGAGACAGAATTCTTGCAGTACTTCATATTAATCCGGAGTGTATGTTCTATAAAGCATTTCAGACAGTGAAGATGCTGATCATCATATTCACGGGTGAAATGTTTTTCCGAGGAGATGGCTTCCATCAGGGATTTCATATGTTTAAAAGTATCTTTCAGGGATTCGCGACAGAGACGTTTAAGGATGGCACCTTGCTTACATTAGGTTTGGATCAGAATGATTTCAGAATCATAATAATTGGCTGTATGATAGTATTTTTCGCAGATCTGATGAAGGAGTATTGGCCGAAAGAAACAAAAATGTGTCAAAAACAGTGGATCTGCACGGTTGAAAAAGCATTTGTTCCTGGAAAATGGGTCATTTGCTATGGTCTTGTTATGGCAATTCTGATCTTTGGGGCATATGGAGAAGGTTATCAGATGATCGATTTGATTTATGCAGGATTTTAGAGGATATAGACATGAAGAAAAAGATAGGAATATTTATATTTATAGTGATATGCAGTACAGTAATGTTATCTGACTGGATAGAACGTATCTATATCGGCAGACTTGCAGGGCTGCCGGGAAGATATAACAGCTATGTCGGTATTCAGAAAGAACAAAAAGATTCTATAGATATGCTTGTAATTGGGGATAGTGAGAGCATGACGTCGATATCTCCGATGGAATTGTGGAAAAGTACCGGAATTACAAGTTATGTATGTGGACAATCTGCTCAGCGCATTTCGGAATCATATTATATGTTAAAGCACGCTTTAGATTATCAGTCACCACAGGTCGTACTCTTGGAAACAAATATGTTGTTTCGCTATACGAATACGCCGGATAGTCTGCGCAGCTCCATCAGTGATACGGCTATGTATTATTTTCCGGTGTTACAATATCATAATTTGTGGAAAAATATTGTGAATGACCAGATACCAGAAGGATGGCAGTCTTACAAAGGCTTTGCAATCCGGCCGGGAGTGGCGCCGTACAGCAAAGGCAGTTACATGAAGAAGACGAAAAAGGAAAAAGAAATACCCCAAATAAATCTCTGGTATTTGGATAAAATCCGGAAACTGTGTGAGAAAAACAAAATTCAGCTCTTGCTTTACACATCGGCTTCTCCGGTGAATCATAATTACAAGAGATACAATGCAGTGTTAAAATACGCCGGGAAGTATGGAATTCCTTATATTGATTTTAATCAGAAGCTTAAGGAACTGGGAATCGACTGGAAAAGTGACACTCTGGATAAAGGCGATCATTTGAACCTGTCAGGAGCACATAAAATTACAGATTACATGATCACGTATTTGCAGGAGCATTATATGCTGCCGGATCACAGAGGCGATGAGAAATTTACGAGCTGGGATACGATGGCAGAGCAGTATACAACGGAGACAGGATATTAGGTCGTTAGAATTTCATAAAAAATCCCAAGATGGAGAGCTTATAGAAGAGCTGTCCATCTTGGGATTTTTATCATTTTACTATAGTTAGTCTGTATAAAAATGATAAATAATTTGTTTTTTATAAGTTTCACCGGCTTTTACCACGGAGCTTGGAAAATTCGGATGATGAATAGCATCTGGAAAATATTGTGGCTCGAAGCACACAGCATCTCTTGCTTCGTATACATGCCCTTGCTTTCCGGCAACATGCTCCAGATAGTTGGCAGTGTAAAGCTGGATTCCAGGATAATCTGTCGATAAGTCCATGGAGATGCCGCTCTGGTCACCTGTTGCGGTCAACACTTTGTGAGGAACACCATATCCGGTTCCGATTACCCAGTTGTGATCATAGCCACGGGCAGTCTGTAACGTAGAAGCTTCAATATCAGTGCCAAGATAACGTCCGTCACGAAAATCCATAACCGTTCCGGTGACAGAAGTAATTTCTCCGGTTGGAACAGAAGCTGCATCAGTTGGAGTATAGAAGTCTGCTGCCAGCGTAACCTTATGATTCAGAATATCACCGGAACCTTCTCCGTTCAGATTATAGTAACTGTGGTGCGTCATGCTGATCAATGTATCCTGATCCGGAGCTGCTTCGTATGTAATCGAGAAAGCAGGCTCTTCGTTCTGACCGGAAATCTCGTAGGTGACAGACATGGTCAGTGCTCCTGGGAATCCCTGATCCATATGAGGGCTTTCCAGAGAAAATGTAATGGAGGTATCTGTTTTAGCTGCTACGTTCCAGATCCGTTTTGAGTAAGAGTCCGGACCGCTGTGAAGATTATTTTCTCCATCGTTGGCAGCCAGTTTATATTCTGTACCATTCAGTGTAAATGAAGCACCTCCGATACGATTGGCGCTTCTGCCGACATTATTTCCAAAGCAGGTGTCATCGGCCACGTAGCCTGCAAGATCATCATAGCCAAGGACAACATCCGTTGGCTTGCCATTCTTATCCGGGACGAGCAGGCGTACGAGAGTGCTGCCGTAATCTGTGACAGAAAGTTCGATGGCGTCATTTTTTAATGTATATAATCTGACTGTTCTGTCGTCACATAAAGTTCCGAAATCGGTAGTTGTAATCATAATCAAATCTCCTCATAGAAAACAAATATATAAAACTAAAACTGAAACTAAATTTAGTATAGTACCTGGAAAGAAGTTTCGCAAGAAATAAAAAGTATAGACTTATACGGAATATATAAAAAAAGTAGACAAAAGAAAAGAAAAAGAGCATAATGTGGTTATTGAAAAATCAAAGGAAGAAAACATATGAAAAGATATAATAGAAAGAAAAATATCCGCTGGAATACGATGAAGATTCTGGCAGCCGGATTTTTGTTTGTAATTGTGGCCGGAGCAGTTCTTTTATGGCTTCCGGTCAGCAACCAGAAGCCGATTGAATTCTTTGATGCGTTATTTACATCGGCATCTGCAGTGTGTGTGACAGGGCTGGTCACAATCATTCCGCAAACTCAATTCACATTATTTGGAAAAGTCATTTTGTTGATATTGATACAGATTGGCGGACTTGGAATCATTGCCTGTGTAACGGCATTCTTTTTGCTCTTACGCAGACAGATTACTGTCAGGGAGCGTATGGTTATCCAGGAGACGTATAACGCAGATTCTATTGGTGGTATTGTAGGAATGGTCAGAAGAATTCTGATCGGAACATTTACGGTTGAGGGTGTGGGAGCTTTATTCTATGCAGTGCAGTTCGTGCCGGAATATGGATTGCTGCGTGGAATTGGGTATAGCATCTTTCATTCGGTATCTGCGTTCTGTAATGCAGGAATTGATATACTGGGTTCAGACAGTCTGGCAAAATATATCTGTAATCCACTTATTAATATTACGACAATGCTTCTGATCATCTTAAGTGGTATCGGATTTGGTGTCTGGTATGATGTGCTGGGTAATATTAAAAAAATCCGAAAGAAAGAAATTCCTGGAAAATGGTGGTTTACAAGACTCCGGCTGCATTCAAAGCTTGCAATCGTGACAACCTTGATATTGCTGGCAGTGGGAACATTATTGACATTTTTACTGGAATATCATAATCCGGATACAATTGGACACTTAAGTTTTGGAGAGAAATGGATGGCATCTGCCTTTCAGTCAGTGACGACCAGAACAGCGGGATATTCTACATTTTCACAGGCAGGTATGCATGAAGAGACAAGATTTCTGAATATCCTTTTGATGTTTATCGGAGGATCACCTGGAGGAACGGCAGGAGGTGTGAAGACTACTACTATAGCAATGCTCATGCTTACATGCATTGCATTTGTCCGTGGGGGACAGGATACGGAATGTTTTGGTAGAAGAATATCCGCACAAAATGTCAGAATGGGATTTGTGACAGTCGTGCTTGCGCTGATCTGTTACTTAACTGGAACAACATTGATTGCAGTATTTGAAGCAGACAGGTTATCCTTTCTGAACATTATGTATGAGACGGCTTCTGCGCTTGGAACCGTCGGTCTGACTGCAGACCTGACTCCCCATCTGTGCAGGGAAAGTCAGGCGGTAATTATTGCACTAATGTATATTGGAAGAGTCGGACCTGTGACAATTGCACTTTTGTTTGCAGGAAAAAAGAATCAAAAAGACAGGATGCGCACACTTCCGACGAATAATATACTGGTAGGATAAAGTAAGAAAAATGAAAGAAAATGTGATATGGAGGAGATACAGTGAAGAAGCAGTATGCGGTATTTGGGTTAGGTAGTTTTGGAGAAAGTGTTGCCATTGAGCTTCAAAAATTAGGTTGTGAAGTGGTTGCAATCGATGCAAATATGGAGCGTGTGGAGACAATTGCGAATCAGGTGTCCTATGCTATGAAAGCAGACATTGAAGATGCAGATTTTATCCGTTCGCTTGGAACGAGGAATCTGGACGGAGTTGTGGTAGCGGCATCAGACAATATGGAAGCGAGTATCATGGCAACACTTGTGTGCAAGGAAATTGGCGTTCCATATGTTATGGCAAAGGCAAAAAATGAACTTCATGCAACAGTGCTTAAGAAAATCGGAGCAGATTCTGTTATTTTTCCGGAAAAAGAGATGGGAATGCGTGTGGCAAGAAATCTGATGTCTGCAAACTTTACGGACTGGATCGCGCTCTCACCGGATTATAGCCTGGTCGAAACAGAAGTGCCGGAAAAATGGGTTGGCAGGACGCTTTTAGAGTTAGATGTAAGAAAAACTTATGACGTTATTGTTGTGGGAATCAAGATGGGAGACAAAGTAGAAGTCAATCCAGATCCAAAAGAACAGCTGAAGGAAGGGAATGTTCTGATTTTGATTGGATCAAATCAGGCATTGGAAGCTATACAGTAGAAGAATGGAGAAAAACGAATGAATTTGATTTTTCTGGCAGCGGGCAGCAGCACCCGGTTTGGCTCGAACAAGTTGTTATATAGGTTGAATGGAAAATGTATGTACCGCTACGGACTGGAAGTTGTAGCTGCATTGTGGCAGAAAGGGCTTTTAGATACCATAGTGATTGTGACGCAGTATGAAGAGATCATCTATGACATGGAAGCACATTTTCCGTACATGAAAACCGTGAATAATCCACATCCGGAAGCCGGAATATCCGGTTCTATCCGTCTTGGAGTGGAAAAGCTCATAGAATTGGAAGAAAAATGTGGAAAAACAGGCAGCCGAAAGAGGGAAGGCTGTATGTTTGCAGTGGCAGACCAGCCATATCTGACAAGAGAATCACTTGAAAACATGGTGGAAACATGGGAAGTTTCAAAGAAAGGTATCTTGGTTAGTGAAAATGCTGGAAGAATGGGGAATCCTGTTATTTTTGCATATAAATATTACGAGGAACTAAAAAAACTTGAAGGTGATGTGGGGGGAAAATGTGTATTAAAAAAACATCTGGACGATGTCCAGATGTTTGAAATGCCAGCGTCAGAGCTTAAAGATCTGGATTCACTGACGGAGATTCATGAATAACCATAACGACCCAAGGATTTTCTTTGGAACATTCAGCATCCGGGAAAAGTTCCAGTGATGTCCAGAAATATCCGGCTTTGAATTTTCTGCGGAAGCGATAGATGACAGATCCTTTTTCATGGAACATACGCAAACGAAGCTGGTCAAGAGTCATGATAGAGCGAAATTCATCTGCATCGTCCGGATGGACTAACTGTTCGTCCAGTAGGCGGGACATGTAGGTCTGATAATCGGTTTCATATTCAATTCCAAAACCTGCAAGAGACGAATCTCTTTTGATCGTTTCCATACCTCCGGTGATCAGATTAAATCTGGAGAGCAGAAGCATATGATCCAGAAGAATCCGGAAAATATTGTCACCTAACTTCCACATTTCCGGGGAATCAGGGAGTGCTTCGCAGACATTACGAATCCGGCTGACCTGTTCATGGGCGGCCCGGAAGTTCTCGATTGGAATCGTCTGAATGAGTTCCTCAGCAGCTTCTACCGACATAGGTCTGTGAAAATAAAATCCCTGACCATAGTTACAGTTCATGGATTTCAGAATCTCGGACTGTTCCTTTGTCTCAACACCTTCTGCAATGATTACAAGACCAAGCCGGTAAGCCATATCTACGATAGATTTCAGAATCTGAATTCCTTTTCCTTTATTCTTTGCATCGATCTGCATGAACTTCATATCTAGTTTCAGATAATCTACATTCGCGTCTTTTAACACATTTAAAGAAGAATATCCACTGCCAAAATCGTCCATGAGCACGTAAAAACCCTTTTTGTGGAAACGGGTAATAGTATTCTTTACAATGGTGTTGCTCTCTGCAAAGACAGATTCTGTAATTTCCACAGGCAGATATTCCGGGGAAATGTGGTACTGCTCTGTGAGCATTGACAAATATTGAGGCACGTCAATATTCGTAATGTCTATCATAGAGACATTGATGGAAATCGGAACAAGTTTGCAGCCTTTATCCCGCCAGGCGGCTAAAGTTTTGCAGACAGATTTCCAGATGTACATGTCAAAGCGGGTAATAAATCCACTGCTTTCGAACAGTGGGATAAATTCTCCGGGTGAGATAAAAGTTCCGTCAGATTTCTGCCATCTGGCAAGCGACTCCATGCTGACCAGTTCACCGGTCGTCATGTTACATTTGGGCTGAAGATAGAAGATAAATTCGTGATTTTCCAGTCCATGTCGTGCATCCCGGAGAATGCGCTGCTTTAATTCTATTTTTTTAGTCATGCCAGATTCGAAATAGCAGATTCTGTTTCCAATCTTTCCAACGACACTGGAAGCCGCAATCTGCGCATTGTTGCACATCGTGCTGACATTCAGAGATTCGTCTTCAATCCGATAGACGCCGATGGATGGAAGGAAACTATCATCTTGTTCCAGCTTATCAATGTAATGATAAATTGTTGCATAAATGTGGCGGAGTTTGTGACCGTCATCTGGCATGCAGATAAAAAAGTCATCGGCACTAAAGTGTCCGGTGATGTAGTGATCTTCCTGGTGAAGGTTTCGAAGATAGGCAGCAATTTCCAGAAGCAGATAATCACCGCTGTCCTGCCCGTACCAGTCATTGAATAATTTAAAATTCTCAATATCGATGGCTACAATACACCAGCCTTGCGGATGCTTCTGGTCCAGAAAAGTACGCACTTCATTTAAAAATTTTTTTCTTATATATAGACCGCTAAGCGGTTCTAGATCCTGGATTGAGTCCGGGTAATTTGGCATAAAGAAGTCCTCCTGTTATCAAAATTATCAATTCATTTTACGCCAATCACTATTATAACATTCGTCAAATATGAGTTCAACATGGAGAGGAAAAAGAAAGAGGAAAATTCTTATGGAAATTTTTTCCACTTTCTGAATTTGATAAATAGAGGTGACGCGATTAGAGGCGGGAAATAAAATAGAGGTGACGCGGCTGGAGGCATGGAGTATCAGAAAGTGAAAAAATGTAAAATATACTAAATCACTTGGAATAAAAGGTGACAACATTTTTCACATGATTTATAATAGAAAGGTGTCTGGGGCTTTTGCCGGGACATTTTGAAATCTGATATGGGTCAGAAGGGAGATTATGTTATGCTGGAGGTAAAGAATCTTACATTCCAGGTTCAGGAGAATGGAGTAGAGAGAAGCATTGTTGAAAACATCAGTTTCGATGTTGCGGATGGCGAGATGCTTGTCATTACCGGACCAAATGGTGGAGGAAAGTCCACACTTGCGAAAGTTTTAATGGGAATTGAAAAAGCAAGCGCCGGGCAGATTATTTTAGATGGAGAGGATATCAGCAATTATGATATCAATCACAGAGCAGATGCAGGAATCGGTTATGCATTTCAGCAGCCACCGAGATTTAAAGGAATGACTGTTATGAAGCTGTTGTCACTCTCAGCAGGTAAAGAATTAAAAAGAGAAGAGTGTTGTAAGCTTTTAAGTACGGTCGGCCTTTGCGCAAATGAGTACATTGAAAGAGAAGTGGATGGCACACTATCAGGCGGTGAAATGAAACGTCTGGAGATTGCAACTGTACTTGCAAAATCGCACAAATTATGTATTTTTGATGAGCCGGAGGCAGGAATAGACCTTTGGAGTTTTTCCATGCTGATCGAACAGTTCGAGAAAATCCACAAAGAAAAGAAGGAAAGCCTGGTTCTCATTTCACATCAGGAGAGAATCATTCAGATGGCAGACCGGATCATGGTCATCGAAGACGGTAAGATCGCGTCCATTGGAGCAACTGACGAGATCCTTCCACAACTATTAGGAAAGACAGCAGATTCTTATAGCTGTCTGACATGCAGATAAGGAGGGAGGAAAGCAATATGATGACGTTAGATGAAATTACAAAAAAAGTACTGGAACAGATCGATGCAAGTGGATTTAAACAGTCAGGTGCATTTAACTTAAGACACAATGGAATTGCCCTCTGCCACGGTGACAGCGAACATATCAAAATTAAGAAAAAGCAGGATAAGCCGGGCATCGACATTTATATTGATGGTAAGACGGATGGAGAAGAAGTACATATTCCGGTCGTTGTAGATGCCACAGGAATGACCGATGTGGTTTATAATGATTTTTATATAGAAGAAGGAGCAAATGTAACGATTGTTGCAGGCTGTGGAATTCACAACAGCGGTTGCAATGAAAGCCGCCATGATGGAATCCACACATTTCACGTAGAAAAAAACTGCAACGTACGTTATGTGGAGAAACACTATGGAGAAGGCGAAGGAACAGGAACAAGAGTCCTCAACCCGGTCACAGAAGTTTATCTTGGCGAGAATTCCGTCTTTACACTTGATACCGCACAGATAAAAGGTGTAGATTCCACTGTACGTGAGAATAATGTATATCTGGAGGCAAACTCAAAACTGTACGTTATAGAGAAGCTGATGACACATGGAAACCAGGAAGCAACTTCCAATATGATGGTAGAAATGAATGGTGAAGGAAGCTCTGCACAGATCGTATCCAGATCCGTTGCAAAAGGCAGCTCCAGGCAGATATTTCACCCAAGAGCAGTCGGTAAAAATCTCTGCCATGCTCACGTACAATGCGACTCTATTATCATGGATTACGCTGAAGTCAGCTCTATTCCGGAGATTAACGCAAAACATGTAGATGCAGCAATTATCCATGAGGCGGCTATCGGAAGGATTAACGACGAGCAACTTGTAAAACTCCGTACACTGGGAATGACAGAAGAAGAAGCAGAAGGAGTCATAATCGAAAACTTCCTGAACTAAAAAATGCTAAAAATTCAAGTCGAACATCCGTGAGACAAGGCGCGTGATTCTGGTCAGCAAAGCTGACATATTCCTATCAGAATCACTGCGCATCCTCGCGGAGCGTTTATCTCAGTCGGAGATTGGACTCCCACTGAGATAAATTTGCTGTTTTTTCTATTTTTGAGCAAAGAAAAACACCATAAACCCTCGAGTTTACGGTGTTTTATATCTTATGTCCAATGCGGAGAAAGGGACTTGAACCCTCACAGGATTGCTCCCACTAGAACCTGAATCTAGCGCGTCTGCCATTCCGCCATCTCCGCTCGACAAAAGATATGATATCATAGGTTGACGGAAAATGCAAACACTTTTTTGAATTTTTTTGAAAAAATGTTGTTGTTCTTTCGGTGGAAGGAAAGTTAATTACAAATGTCTTTTAATGGGCTGATCGTAATACCTTCTTCTGCCATAGCTTTTCGGATTTTCTCAACGAAAAGAAGAGCTTTTTCGCCATCACCGTGAACGCATACGGAATCAGCCTGAATGGAAATATCTTTTCCGGTGATTGTTGTAACTTTCTGCTCTTTTACCATGCGGATCACGCGGGCAATTGCTTCATTCTCGTCTTTGATGACTGCACCTTCTTTGCGGCGGTTCACAAGTGTTCCGTCTTCTTCATAAGCGCGGTCTGCAAATACTTCGCTGGCTGCTTTAAGCCCCAGATCTTTTGCTGCACGGATCATTTCACTGCCAGAGAGTCCCATTACGATGATTTCCGGATCATAGGACTTAATAGCTTCACAGATAGCTTTAGAAAGCTCATAATCTTTTGCAGCCATATTATAGAGGGCTCCATGTGGTTTTACGTGCTGCAGGCGCATATTATGGGCTTTGCACATACCTCCAAGAGCGCTGATCTGATACAGAGTATACGCTTTTGCTTCTGCCGGAGAAACGGCCAGATTTCTACGGCCAAATCCCATCAGATCCGGAAATCCCGGATGCGCACCAATCTGAATCCCGGCCTCCTTCGTTTGCTCAATCGCAGTTGTCATCACAACCGGATCAGATGCATGAAAACCACATGCAATATTCGCAGAAGAAATCAGTGGAATAATCTTGTCATCATTTCCAATCGTATAACGGCCAAAACTCTCACCTAAATCACTATTTAAATCAACTTTGTACATAATAACATAACCTGCCCTTCTTTTATAAAATGATGTTGGGGTGGGGTCAAGGACTTTCATCCACTTAAGAGAAAGCGCATGTGGATGAAAGCCCTTTTGACCCTGGCATCAAACATTGACTAATTACATATATAATAACATAAAAATTGCATATGAGATATGTAAAACATGGATTTTCAACACGAAAAAAAGAGCAAGAAGCATAAGTCTCATCGGAATGTTTTGCATAACGGAGTCTGGGGTAATGCTTCTGCTCTTAGTGTTATTGTTCGAAAATTATTTCAGCAAGATAATTAATCAATTTTTAACAACCGCTCAATAAATCCGGTATCTGCATTTCCTTCACAGAATTCAGGATTTTTCATGATCCGGTACTGGAAGTCCAGATTTGTCTCAACGCCCAGGATCACCATCTCGTCCAGCGCAGACCGCATTTTCTGGATTGCAGCATCTCTGTCCGGTGCATGAACGATAACTTTCGCAATCATGGAGTCATACTCGGAAGGAATGCGGTAGCCAGTGTAAAGACCGGTATCAACCCGCACACCATTTCCAGAAGGAAGGTGCAAATGTTTTACCACACCAGGACTTGGCATAAAGTTTTTCTCCGGAATTTCAGCGTTGATACGGCACTCAATGGCATGTCCGCGTGGTGTGACCTCTTCCTGAGTGAAGCTAAGCGGCTCGCCCATGGCAACACGGATCTGTTCAATAATCAGGTCTGTGCCTGTAACCATTTCTGTGACACCGTGCTCGACTTGAATACGGGTATTCATTTCCATGAAGTAGTAAGTTCCGCTTTGGTCAAGAATGAACTCGATCGTTCCGGCATTTGTGTAACCAACAGCTTTTGCGGCAAGAACGGCATCGTGGTTCATGGAAGCGCGGGTATTGGCAGTGATAGCCGGAGAAGGAGATTCTTCAATCAACTTCTGGTGGTTGCGCTGTACAGAACAGTCACGTTCGCCGAGAGCCACTACATTTCCATGAGTGTCAGCCATGATCTGGATCTCTACATGGCGTGGGTTTTCAATATATTTTTCAATGTACATGGTGTCATCGCCAAATGCGTTGGCAGACTCTCTTTGAGCCATGTTGAAATTGAATTCAAAATCATCCTTAGAGCGGGAGACACGCATGCCTTTTCCACCTCCGCCGGAGGAGGCTTTGATCATAACCGGATAACCGATTTCGTCTGCAAGCTTTTCGCCGGTCTCTACGTCATAGACTGGATCTTTCGTACCTGGAACGACCGGAACTCCGGCCTCCATCATTGTCTTTCTGGCGTGAGATTTATTTCCCATGCTGTCGATAACATCTGCACTTGGTCCGATAAATGCAATGCCGTGTTCTTCGCACAGACGTACAAAGTCTGAATTCTCAGAGAGAAAACCAAATCCAGGGTGGATCGCATCGGCTCCGATGTTCAGGGCAGCGGTGACAATTTGCTGCATATTCAGGTAATTGTTTCTGGCAGGGCCTTCACCGATACAGATACGCTGGTCGGCGAGCTGTACGTGAAGACTGTCTTTATCTTCTTTGGAATAGACTGCTACGCTGCGGATACCCATATTACGGCAGGCGCGGATAATACGAACAGCAATCTCTCCGCGGTTTGCAATCAATATTTTATGAAACATGGAACTCCTCCTTAGTCGTCAAGCTTCTTTACTTTAAAGAGTGGCTGACCATATTCAACTCTCTGTTCGTTGCTGACAAGAACGGCCTCGATCTCGCAGTCAAAATCACTTTCAATCTCATTCATCAGTTTCATAGCTTCCAGAATACATACAGTCTCGCCGGCTTTTACACGGTCACCGACTTTTACGAAAGCTTTAGCTTCCGGTGAAGGTGCGGAGTAAAATGTTCCGACGATCGGGGAAGTAATGTATGTTTCTTCTTCCACTGCTCCAGAAGTCTCATCTGCAGTAGCAGCTTCCGGTGCAGCAGTTCCTGCAACCGGCATTCCCATACCTGGTGCAAATGGGACGGCAACGCTTTCGCCTGCGCGTTTACTCATTTTTATTTTAATATCGCCTTCCTGAATGGAAAATTCCTGCAGGGAAGACTCTTCGATAATTTTTACAAGCTTTTCAATTTTATCTAAATTCATGATGTCCTTCCTTTCTTTTTACTGGAATAATTTGCTGATTCGTTTTGCGACCAGACGGCAGTCCAGAACCTCTTTACAAGGCTGGTAGATCTGATGTCTGAATTCGTTCATTTCTTTTGCTTCAAGTGCAAGGAGTTCCTGGGCTTCTTCTACAGTAACTGCCTGGAACTTCACTTTATGATCTGTCTTTCTCTGAACCAGTTTTGGAATATCTACAGAGATGACTGTAGCAATCTTCGCATATCCGCCGGTAGTCTGTCTGTCCGCCAGCAGAATGATTGGTTTTCCATGGCTAGGTACCTGAACAGAACCGAATGCGATTCCATCAGAGATAATGTCTGTTGTTGACTTTGATGCAATAAATGGTCCTTCCAGACGGCAGCCCATGCGGTCGAACTCACTCGTTACAACATATTCGGAAGATAGAAATGTCTCTTTTCCTGCCGCGGTAAATGCATCGTCCTGTGGTCCCATAATCACGCGCAGTGTAATGTTGTCCTGATCAAACTCGTTGAGATCCAGGCTTCTGGACAGGAAATAAGGCAAGTATCTTCTTTTGGCACGGAAGCTGATATAGTCACCGTCTAAGAGGCGGCGTCCCTTAAATCCTCCAAGTCCACATTTGATGTTGGTAGAGCGGCTTCCCATAACGACCGGGATTTCCAGATAACTGGAAAATGCGATGTAGCCGCGGCTTCCGGTACGGCAGCCACGAAATGAGAGAATATCTCCACGGTGCATATAGAGCGCCGTATACATTTTCACAGGCTTTCCGTTGACCTGTGGCTGAAAATCACCTCCCGTGATAGCGATGATCGTCTCGGAAGTAAATTCCAGTGTTGGTCCAAGAAGAGTGAATTCGAGAACTGCTTCATTTTCCGGATTATCCAGAAGAAGATTGGCAATTTTGAAGGAGCGGCGGTCCATAACACCAGATACGCCGAACCCCTGGCTCTGATAGCCCGGGCGCCCACTGTCCTGTACAGTTGTAAGCATTCCGCCTTTTAAAATGCGAATTCCCATATTACACTCCTTTCTGGCGAATCACACACTCGTAAGTTCCCTGATTCACCTGTTCTTTAATCTCAAGAAAATCTTTTTCTGTGACCGGTACAAAATGAATATAATCACCGGCTTCGAAAAGGATTGGAATCTCGCGGTTCGGATCATAAGTCTTTACCGGAGTCAGCCCCAGAAGCTGCCAGCCTCCAGGGGAGTCGAGCGGATAGATTCCCGTCTGGGAACCGCCGATTCCGACGCTTCCTGCCGGAATCTTAATACGCGGATTTGCAAGTCTTGGTGTGTGGATCCGTTCGTCCAGTCCCCCAAGATAAGAAAATCCAGGAAGGAATCCGAGCATGTAGATCAGATAGTCTTCACTGCTGTGGATATCAATTACTTCCTGAGTAGAAAGATTGGCATGCATTGCGATATTTTCCAGGTCAGGTCCATATTCGCCACCGTAGCAGACCGGAATATCAAAGATCCGTGACGGAGCAGTTTCCTGGCTGACCTCAAGTTTTAACAGCTTTTCCAGACGCTCTTTTAATGCGCCGTAATTTACAACTCTTGGATCGTAGTTGATCAGAAGACTTGTAAATGCAGGAATCATATCTTTGACTCCTTCAACATGCTGGGCCTTCATCAGATGGACGAAGGCCGTAATTGTTGCATTGATCTCCGGGGAGATCTCCTGTCCGAATTCAATCAGGACAGAAGAGTCACCGGCTGTGTGGATTTTCATTTCTTCCATAAAAAACATCTCCTTATCCGAACAGTGCGCTCAGCTTTCCAAGGGAAGTGATTCCAAGGTATGCAGAGATTACAACTACAATAATTCCAAGGATCAGAAGCACGATCGGGTGTTTGTAGTTCTCGCCCATGATAGACTTCTTCTGAGATGCGATCAGACATACTCCCAATGTAATAGGAAGGATCAGTCCGTTGAGGGCACCTGCTAATACGAGCAGAGTTGCAGGCTGTCCGATGAGAGCCATAACAACGGTACTAAGAGCGATAAATCCTACGATGAACCATTTTTCATTGTTGGCAATTGTCTTGCTGAAAGTTTTCAGGAAAGATACAGATGTGTAGGCGCATCCGATGATAGATGTAACAGCCGCACACAAAAGTACCAGTCCGAAGAAACGGTATCCGATCTGACCTGCACCCTGTAAAAATGCGTCGGCAGCCGGGTTGCTTGCATCAAGAGTTGTAGCCGGGGAAGTTGCAGTCTCAACAACAACGCCTAAGATTGCAAGGAAAAGTAAGATACGGACGATCGTTGCAATTCCGACTCCCATAACAGAACTCTTGGTGATCTCTTTTAAATTCTCTTCTTTTGTAATACCGGCATCGATCAGACGATGTGCACCGGCAAATGTGATGTATCCGCCAACAGTTCCGCCAAGAAGTGTCAGAATTGCAGGGAAGATACTGTCCATAGGAGAAGTTGGTACAAATGTTTCCTTGACAGCCATTCCTACTGGTGGTTTTACAATCAGGATGACAACAAAAATAACGACGATCATGATACCACCAAGAATTTTTGTCAGTGTGTCCATTGCATCTAATGCATTTTTATAAAGGAATACGCAGATTGCGATTGCTCCTGCGAGGAAGCAGCCATATGTAGTCGGGATGCCAAGCAAGGTGTTGAATCCGAGGGCACCGCCGCCAACGTTACCAATGTTGAATACAAGTCCGCCGGCTACAACGAGGAATGCAATCACATATCCAAGACCTGGCAGGACTTTGTTAGCAACGTCCTGACCACGCATACCGGATACGCATAAGACTCTCCATACATTAAGCTGAACGATTGCTGCTAAAATAACTGATACTAAGATTACGAAGCCAAAGCTTCCTTTGAGGTTTCCTGTGAACTGTCCGGTCTGTGTAAGAAATCCAGGACCAATTGCAGAGGTTGCCATAAGAAACGCTGCACCAATGAGAGCACTGGCACTTTTTTTGTTTGTGTTTTTCTCCATAACTACTCTTCCTTTCGATAAATTCTAATTTTTTGATACCATACGAATTGCTGCGTGCTGTACACTCTCGCAATTCTATCAGATATTCGCATATCGCGCAGCTTACGCCACGCTTCTAGGCTCATATCTGGGCATGTCATGAAATCTAACTTTCATTTTTGTGCAAGCACAAAATGAAAATAGATTTATGACACTGGTATCTATATAGTATACAATTATACAGAAACTCGGGAAAATACGCAAATAAAAAACAGAAAGTTTAGAAAAACTTTCTGCTTTTAACTACATTTTAACGGACTTCGATGCCATTTACCTCAAGATGATCGTCAATCGCGATGACAAGACAGCGTCTTCCATCGATTTCACGGGTCTCTACGAGGTCGGATCTTTCCGGATTAACTTTTACTACAATATCAGGTGTCTCAATCTGGAAAGTTTTGACACTGGCAATGTTGGAAGCAAGGAGAGTATTTTTCTCACCGACAGCTTCCTCAAAATTCTTATCGAAATGTTCCATTTTTTCTTCCGGGACTCCACTTCGCTCTAACAGGTGTTTCACGTCTGGGCGGGACAGCTCCAGTGGGTCAGGAGATTCCTTAGCTTCTTCCATAAGTTCATTCAGATTGTCGTGGATATTGCGGACGGTGTCATAGTCACAATCCTCACCGAGTGTATCACTGACAAGAGACTGAAACGTTGTCTTTTGATCCTTTGCAGTAAGCGGTGTAATATTGCCAAGTACATTTGCAATAAAGTCAGGCTGGAGATCTTCTGGTTTCTTGGAGTAGTACAGGACGTGATGAACGTCACTTGCACGATCCTGGAAAGCCGGGAAGAGAAAACCGGTCGCAGGCATCTCCACGAACCAGTCACGGATACGGTCTTCAATATTGTTCTTTTCGGCGTTATATGTAAGTCCGGCTTTCGTCAATTTTACCGGGCAGACACTGCACATGATATGTTCATATACGGTATCGGAAGCGTCAAACATTTCCATATTATCGGAAGATTTCCCTGGCACGTCGTATGCAGCATGAATCAATATAATATAGTAGTTTTCCGCGAATTCGTAGTTCTCAATAACCTTGTCGTAGAATTCTTCCAAAAGCAGATCATCAGTAAGTTTCGTATCGCGCAGCCTTAAAAGGAGCTCCTGCGCGCCGCCTTCCAGCTCCTGGTCCAGCGGGAATTCCATAGTCATCAGGTTCTTGCCAACAGTTCCGGATAATGTATGCCTGAAAATGTCAAAATACTTGAAAGCTTCTTCCTCCGGCATGGAAAGAAAAGCTTTTTTCATCTCCATTTTTTTCTCTTTTTCATGATCCACATAACAGCCGCAGATACGGGTAATTGTGCAGTTTTCCGGGGTAAACTGCTTGCGGATCTCCAAAACTTCTTTTTTATTCATAAATCAGATACACTCCCTTACGATATAGTTACCATAAAAGATAGTATAGAGAGTTTTCGGGGGAAAATCAATGGGTTTTGGAAGAGGAGAAAAGTCGGATTTAAGAAAAATGTTCTTGACAAAGCTTTTTTTGTTATGTATACTTTGAAAGTCAAAATAATTGAAACTCAAATAAATTGAAGTTCAAAGAAAAACTTCAGAAAGGAAAGATATGAGTGCAAGATTTTGTGGAACAGGATCCTGTGTCCCGGATTATGTTATGGATAATGATGGGGTTGCAGAGCTTGTAGAGACAAGTGATTCATGGATCAGAGAACGGACCGGAATTGCGAGACGCCATATTGCAGTGAAAGAGACGACCGTGTCCATGGCGAATGAAGCTGCAAAACGAGCTCTTGATAATGCAGGAGTTTTACCGGAAGAACTGGATCTGATTCTGATGTCCACGATTTCTTCGGATGTCATTATTCCATGTGGCGCATGCGAAGTGCAAAAGGCCATTGGTGCAGACAAAGCAGTCTGTTTTGATTTAAATGGAGCGTGTACCGGGTTTGTACTGGCATACAATACAGCATTGGCATACATAGAAAGTGGGATTTATCAGACAGTTCTGATTGTAGGAAGTGAATCGCTGTCCAGGCTGACGAACTGGAAGGACCGTGGGACGTGTATTCTTTTCGGAGACGGCGCCGGTGCAGCAGTAATAAAAAAAGATGAAAGAGCCAGTTATATTCCGGCGGCACATTCTGACGGGACTCGAGGAGAGGCACTTTTGTGTCACAGTAAGCGAGAGGAGAATGGACTTCCTCTTCAGAAAAATGATGAGATTGGCGGGAAACATTTGAACAGTGAAGACTATCTCATGCAGATGGACGGTCAGGGAGTATTCCGGTTTGCGATTAAGCAGGTACCGGAAGTCATTCAGGAAGTGCTGGAAAAAAATGAAGTAAAACCAGAAGAAATCGATTGGTACATTTTACATCAGGCGAACCGGAGAATTCTGGAAGCTGTAGCAAAACGCATGGGCGAACCGGTCGAAAAATTCCCAATGAACATGGAAGAGTATGGAAATACATCTTCCGCAAGTATTCCGATTCTGTTAGATGAAATGAACAGAGACGGAAGATTAAAACGAGGACAGAAAATCGTGCTGGCAGGATTCGGGGCAGGCCTGACCTGGGGCGCAACAATTATTGAATGGTAAAAGGAGAAAAAAATTATGTTAGAGCAGATTAGAGAGATTATCGCAGAGAATTTAGCAATTGATGTGGAGAAGGTTACAGAGAGTGCAGATTTCAAAGAGGATTTAGACGCAGATTCCTTAGACCTCTTCGAGATGGTAACAGCATTAGAAGATGAATATGAGATCGAAATTCCGGAAGAAGACCTTCCGACACTCAAAACAGTCGGCGACGTAGTGAAATACGTGGAAAATCACCAGAAATAGTTGAACCTACATTTTAATTAAAAGAGAAATAGTAGATAAAACGAGAACGAGTAGGTTGTTAACAGACTAATTTTGCATATCCATAATTTGAGAAGAAGGTACTCTGGAGCGGCCGGTACTTAGGCGGTGTTCTTTAGCGCCTTATGTACCGCTGCCAGCGGAAGGTAGCGAGAGCGTGCCTTCGATAAATTATGGATAGGCAAAAGGGTGCTGGGAACAAGATAGGAGTAATTATGCAGACAGAAATAACAAGACTTCTCGGAATAAAATACCCGATCATCCAAGGTGGTATGGCATGGGTAGCTGAGCATCATCTGGCGGCTGCTGTTTCAGAAGCAGGTGGTCTTGGACTTATTGGTGCCGCCAGTGCTCCGGCAGAGTGGGTGCGCGAGCAGATACGGGCAGCACGCAAGCTGACGGACAAACCATTTGGAGTGAATATTATGCTTATGAGCCCTTATGTGGCTGATGTTGCGAAAGTAATTGTGGAAGAAGGTGTCCAGGTCGTGACGACTGGAGCCGGAAGTCCGGGAAAATATATGGAAATGTGGAAGGAAGCAGGAGTGAAAGTGATTCCTGTTGTTGCTTCTGTGGCTCTTGCGAAACGTATGGAGCGGGCAGGAGCCGATGCAATTGTTGCAGAAGGCTGTGAGTCTGGCGGACATGTCGGAGAGAGCACGACTATGACACTTGTACCACAGGTCGTTGATGCAGTCGATATTCCGGTCATTGCCGCAGGTGGAATCGGAGACGGAAGAGGAATTGCAGCAGCATTTATGCTGGGAGCAAAGGCTGTACAGATGGGAACTGCATTTGTTGTCACAGAAGAGGCACAGGTGCATCAGAATTATAAGGATAAGATTTTAAAGGCAAGTGACATTGATACAAGAGTCACAGGACGTACAACAGGACACCCGGTACGGGCACTTCGCAATGAGATGACAAAGAAATACTTGAAGATGGAACAGGAAGGTGCTCCATTTGAAGAGTTGGAACTTATGACTCTTGGAGGTCTTAGAAAAGCTGTCGTAGACGGTGATGTGAAGACTGGAAGTGTCATGTCAGGCCAGATCGCGGGACTGGTAAATGAGCAGATGAGCTGTCAGGCATTGATCCAAAAACTGGTCAGAGAAACAGACGCTTTGATAGGCACTCTGAATCTGTATGAAACCGAAGTGTAGTAATTGGAGGATAAGAAATATATGAGTAAGATTGCATTTATCTATCCGGGACAAGGGGCGCAGAAATGTGGCATGGGTGCAGATTTTTACGAAAACAGCGCCAGTGTCAGAAAGCTCTTTGATGAAGCAGGCGAACGGCTGGGGCTGGATATGAAAGCATTGTGTTTTGAGGAAAATAATCTCTTAGACCAGACAGAATATACACAGGCGGCAATGGTAACAACATGCCTTGCCATGACAGAAGTTCTGATGGAACGTGGAGTAAAACCAGATATTACAGCGGGACTGAGCCTTGGCGAATACGCAGCCATCTCTGTGGCCGGCGGGCTGGAGCCGATCGATGCGATTCGCCTTGTGAGAAAACGTGGAATTTTGATGCAGCATACAGTTCCGGCAGGAGAAGGCGCTATGTGCGCGATTCTTGGATTAGATGCAGAGAAAATCGAAGCAGTGACAGCAGAGATGGAAGGTGTATCTGTAGCGAACTATAACTGTCCGGGTCAGATTGTTCTTACAGGAAAAACAAAAGCAGTTGAAAAAGCGGCAGAACATTTGAAAGAGGCGGGTGCAAAACGTACCGTAATGTTAAATGTTAGTGGTCCGTTTCATTCTACGCTCTTACTCCCGGCGGCAAAGGAACTGGAAATGGAGCTAGATAAGACAGAATTTCATGAGCTTATGATCCCTTATATTACAAATGTGACGGCAGAAGCAGTTACGGATGTTCGTAAGAGTCCGGGATTACTTGTGGCACAGCTTACATCGTCCGTTCGCTGGCAACAGAGCATGGAGAAAATGATCGCAGATGGAGTTGATACATTTATCGAAATCGGGCCGGGCAAGACTTTGGCAGGATTTATGAAAAAGATTGACCGAAGCGTCAAGGTCTGCAATGTAACAACATGGGAAGATCTGGAAAAGATCATATAGAAACAAGGCGAAAATGACAGGAGTTATAAATAAAATGGAAAAAAAGGTAGCAGTTGTGACAGGAGCTTCCCGTGGAATTGGCGCGGCAATCGCAAGAGAGCTGGCAGCAGCGGGCATGTATGTTGTGATCAATTACTGTGGCAGCGAGGAAAAAGCACAGGAATTAAAGACAGAAATTGAGCAAAATGGAGGAGAAGCTTCTATATATAAATGTGATGTTTCTGACAACGTGGCATGTAAAGAATTTATTGGAAATGTGATCGCGGAATACGGACATCTGGATGTGCTGGTGAATAATGCAGGTATTACAAGAGATGGTCTGTTGATGCGGATGTCAGAAGAAGATTTTGACGCTGTGTTAGATACGAATTTAAAAGGTGCATTTCATACGATTCAGGCAGTATCCAGACAGATGTTAAAGCAAAGAAGCGGGCGCATCGTGAATATTTCATCTGTAGTTGGTGTGTCTGGAAATGCAGGACAGGCCAATTATGCAGCTTCTAAGGCCGGAATCATCGGACTTACAAAAGCTGTGGCAAAAGAGCTTGGCTCCAGAGGAATTACTGTGAATGCAGTAGCTCCTGGATTTATTGATACAGATATGACGCAGAGCCTGCCGGAAAAGGTTGTAGAGGCTACGCTTGCTCAGATTCCTCTTGGAAAATTTGGAGAGACTGAGCAGGTGGCAAAAGCAGTTGCATTTCTCGCATCGGAAGATGCTTCTTATATTACCGGACAAGTGCTGCATGTAGACGGCGGCATGGTAATGTAGAAAGTGATGCAGGGGAAGGAGTACAAAAAAGATGGCAAATAATAAAGTCTTAAAAAGAAGAGTGGTCGTGACCGGACTTGGTGCAATTACTCCAATTGGCAATAGTGTAGCTGAATTTTGGGACGGAATCCGCAAAGGTAAGGTTGGAATCGGTGAGATTACAAAGTTCGATACTACAGATTATAAAGTAAAACTGGCAGCAGAAGTCAAAGACTTTGTGCCGGGAGATCATATGGATAAAAAAGCAGCCAGACGTATGGAAGCATTTTCTCAATATGCGGTTGCAGCAGCCAGAGAAGCTTATGAAGATTCTGGACTGGAGATTGAAAAAGAAGACCCATTTCGCGCTGGCGTGATGATTGGTTCCGGAATTGGAAGTCTTCAGGTAGCAGAGCAGAGCTATGAAAAAATTCTGACCAAGGGACCGGCAAGAGTGAATCCGCTTATGGTGCCTTTGATGATTTCCAATATGGCAGCGGGAAATGTGTCAATTCAGTTAGGATTCCGTGGAAAATGCAGCAATGTCGTAACTGCCTGCGCCACAGGAACGAACTGTATTGGTGATGCATTCCGTACAATCCAGTATGGTGACGCAGATATGATGCTTGCAGGAGGAACCGAAGGCTGTGTATGCCCACTTGGTATTGCCGGATTTACAGCACTGACAGCACTTTCTGCTTCTACCGATCCACTTCGTGCCTCCATTCCATTTGATAAAGACCGGGATGGATTCGTACTTGGTGAAGGTGCGGGAGTTGTAATGCTGGAAGAGCTGGAGCATGCAAAAGCACGTGGGGCAAAAATTTACGCAGAAGTGACCGGTTACGGATGTACAGGGGATGCCTATCATATTACTTCTCCGGCAGAAGACGGAAGCGGTGCAGCGAAGGCAATGGAGCTTGCCATGGAAGAGGCCCAGATTACACCGGCACAGGTAGATTACATCAATGCCCATGGAACAAGTACCCATCACAATGACCTGTTCGAGACACGCGCCATTAAGAAAGCATTTGGCGAGGCAGCGAAAGACGTGGCGATCAACTCTACGAAATCCATGATCGGTCACTTGCTTGGAGCAGCAGGCGGAGTAGAATTTATTACTTGTGTCAAAAGCATGGAAGATGGATTTATCCATCAGACGGTCGGAACAAAAGAGGCCGATGAAGAATGTGACTTAAATTATGCAATTGAAAGTCCGGTAGAGAAAGAAATCAAGGCAGCCATGAGCAATTCGCTTGGATTTGGCGGACACAATGCAACAATTTTAATTCAGAAGTATGAAGCGTAAGGGGGAACCTGGAAATGGACGTAGAACAGTTGATGAAACTGATTGATAAAGTCTCTGAGTCAGACCTGACTGGATTTAAATATGAAGAAAATGGTATAAAATTGCAGCTGAATAAGAAAGAGAACCTGGTGATGGGAACGACTGCGCCAATGCAGGCTGTTACACCGGAAGCTGTGAAAGTTACAGGTGCTTCTTCTAAAGCAGCCACAGATTTAGAAGAAGGCGTACAGAAACAGACTGGGACATCTGAGGCGGCTCCTGTTGGAAATGTAGTCAAAGCTCCGCTTGTGGGAACATTTTACGCGGCTCCGGCAGAGGATGCAGAGCCATTTATTCAGGTTGGCGATTTCGTGAAAAAAGGTCAGTCGGTTGCAATTATTGAGGCCATGAAGCTGATGAATGAAATCGAGAGTGATTTTGATGGAACAGTCACGGAGATTCTTGTAAAGAATGGTCAGGCAGTAGAGTACGGCCAGCCATTATTCAGAATTGCGTAGGAGGTTATCATGAAACATTTGGATATTAAACAGATTCAGGAAATCATACCTCACAGACATCCGTTTCTGTTATTGGATTATGTAGAAGATTACGAGCCGGGTGAGTATGCAGTGGCGTACAAATGTGTTTCCTACCGGGAAGAGTTCTTTGCCGGACATTTTCCACAGGAGCCGGTCATGCCGGGTGTGCTGATCGTGGAAGCGCTGGCACAGGCAGGTGCGGTAGCGATTTTAAGTGAGCCAAAGAATCAGGGAAAAGTCGCATATTTTGGCGGAATTGATAAATGCAAATTCAAAGGCAAGGTCGTGCCGGGGGACAAGCTTCGTCTGGAAACAAGAATTATCCGGAAAAAAGGACCGATTGGTGTCGGAGAGGCTGTCGCTACAGTGGACGGTAAAAAAGTAGTCAGCGCGGTACTGACATTTGCAGTAGGGTAGGTGATCTGTGTGATTAAGAAGATTTTGATTGCGAACCGTGGTGAGATTGCAGTTCGGATTATCCGTGCGTGCCGGGAAATGGGAATTGAGACGGTTGCAGTATATTCAGAGGCAGACGCAGAAGCCCTTCATACAAAGCTTGCAGATGAAGCGGTCTGTATCGGACCGGCACCGTCATCTCAGAGTTATTTAAGTATGGAGAATATTATCAGTGCAACGGTGGTGAGAGGGGCAGACGCCATTCACCCGGGTTTTGGCTTTTTGTCAGAGAACAGTAAATTTGCAGAACTGTGTGAGCAGTGCGGAATTACCTTTATCGGACCGCCGGCAAATGTCATTGCAAAGCTTGGCAATAAGCAGGAAGCAAGAAATACGATGGAAGCAGCAGGTGTTCCGGTCATCCCAGGAAGTAAGGAGCCAGTCTGTGAGGTGCATACCGGACTTTTGCTTGCACGGGAAATCGGTTACCCGGTTATTATAAAAGCTGCCCTCGGCGGAGGTGGAAAAGGCATGCGTGTGGCATATTCCGAAGAAGAATTCACGCAAAGCTTTCAGACCGCACAGAAGGAAAGCCAGATGGCATTTGGCGATGATACCATGTATATTGAACATTTTATGGAGGAGCCGAGACATATCGAATTTCAGATTCTGGCAGATTCCTATGGAAATGTAGTGCATCTCGGAGAACGTGACTGCTCTATTCAGAGAAATCATCAGAAAATGATCGAGGAGGCTCCGTCAGCGGCGTTGTCTTCAAAGCTTCGAAAGAAGATGGGAGAGGCAGCAGTAAAAGCTGCGAAAGCCGCAGGCTATGTCAATGCAGGAACCATTGAATTTCTTTTAGAGAACAATGATGCCTTTTACTTTATGGAGATGAATACCCGAATTCAGGTGGAGCATCCGGTGACTGAGTGGGTGACTGGAATTGACTTGATCAAAGAACAGATCCGTATTGCAGATGGACAGAAGCTGTCATTTACTCAGCAGGATATTGAAATCAATGGGCATGCCATTGAGTGCCGGATCAATGCGGAAAATCCGGAAAAAGGATTCCGGCCGTCGCCTGGAACTATTACAGATCTTCATTTGCCGGGAGGAAAAGGAATCCGTGTAGATTCCGCAATTTACAGTGGATGCAGCATTTCTCCATATTATGATTCCATGGTTGCAAAGCTCATCGTCTGGGCGAAGAACCGGGATGAAGCAATCCAGAAAATGCAGAGCGCACTTGGAGAGGTTATTATTGAGGGCATCGACACGAATGTGGATTATCTCTATGAATTATTAAATAACCCGGTATATCAATCCGGAGAGTTTAATGTGAACTTCATAGATACTATAAAGCATTAAGGTATACAACAACCGTGGAGTGAAAGAGTATAAGGAGTGGACATATGAAGTTAGATAATATGTTTAAGAAAACAAGACGTCCTTCCGGAAAAAAAGGGCATATCGGTGGGAAACACCAAAGCCCGGAAGTTCCGGAGGGACTTCTGTGTAAATGTAACAAATGTCAGAAAGCAATTATTACAGAGGACGTTATAACAGGCGGATATATTTGCCCGAAATGTCATGGGTATTTTCGTATGCCGGCACCGGAGCGGATTCGGTCAATTGCAGATGAGGATACGTTCGAAGAGTGGGACAGAGGAATTGAAAATACGAACCCGATTGGATACAAAGGGTATCCGGAAAAGGTGGAAGCATTAAAACAAACAACTGGATTAGATGAGGCAGTGGTGACTGGAAAAGCTGCAATTCATGGAATTGAGACAGCGCTTGGAGTCTGTGACGGACGTTTTTTAATGGCGAGTATGGGAGAAGTCGTAGGTGAGAAAATTACAAGGATGGTAGAACGTGCGACAGAAGAAAAGCTTCCGGTTATCATCTTTACATGCTCTGGCGGAGCAAGAATGCAGGAAGGAATCGTGTCTTTGATGCAGATGGCAAAGACATCCGCTGCACTGAAACGTCACAGCGACGCTGGACTTCTTTATATTACGGTGCTGACAGATCCAACAACCGGTGGCGTGACGGCAAGTTTTGCTATGCTTGGAGATATCATACTGGCAGAGCCGGGAGCACTGATTGGATTTGCAGGTCCTCGTGTCATTGAGCAGACGATCGGTCAGAAACTTCCGAAAGGATTCCAAAGATCCGAGTTCTTAAAAGAACATGGATTTGTAGACCAGATTGTAGAACGCCAGAAGATGCGGCAGACGTTGGGAAAAATCCTGAAAATGCATCAGACTGGAAATGAAAAAGTCGAAAAAGCAACAAAAGAATTTCAAAATAGAAAAACCAGATCAAAAACTCTGGAAGCCTGGGATCGTGTACAGATTTCCAGAAGAAATGACCGCCCGGTTGCAGACCACTATATAGAAGCTTTGTTCCAGGATTTGATAGAACTGCATGGAGATCGGTATTTTTCCGATGATCCGGCAATTGTCGGAGGAATCGCAACCTTTCACGGAAGAGCAGTGACAGTCATTGCCCAGGCGAAGGGGCAGAATACAAAAGAGAATATCGGACACAATTTTGGTATGCCGTCACCGGAAGGCTACCGGAAGGCATTGCGTCTTATGAAGCAGGCAGAAAAATTCCACCGCCCGGTCATTTGCCTCGTAGATACGCCGGGAGCATTTTGCGGAATTTCCGCAGAAGAGCGCGGCCAGGGAGAGGCGATTGCAAGAAATCTGTATGAGATGTCAGCGCTTAGGACCCCGATACTTAGTATTGTTATCGGAGAAGGTGGAAGCGGCGGTGCACTTGCAATGGCGGTTTCAGACCAGGTATGGATGCTGGAGAATTCCATTTATTCCATTCTTTCACCAGAAGGCTTTGCAAGCATTTTATGGAAGGACAGTACGAAAGCTGCGCAGGCTGCAAAAGTTATGCGTCTGACAGCAGCAGATTTAAAAGAAATGGGGATTGTAGAGAAGGTGTTTGCAGAACCAGAACATTTTACAGCAGAAACGATGAGCAATATTGCAGATGAACTGGAGAAAAATATCGAAGGGTATCTGGAAGAATATACAAACAAAGACATTCAAGAATTAGTGGATTCCCGATATGAACGCTTCCGTCGGATGTAAGCAGAATCTGAAATATATCAGTACAAAGTTGTCTGTAAAATGCAAGTGTCAGAGAATTCAGAAGGAATGCAGGAGCAGGTTGACTTCTTTGACAAAAAACGTCTATAATGAAAAGCAAGTAAAGGATGAAGGAGCAGTGCGAATGAGTGATGTATATGCAACAATTAACTATGTCCTGGTGAATCTGATCAATGAGATCTGGGAGGTAGAAGGTAAGGCAATTATTACGGATGAATTTAAAGATATTACCAACAATGATATGCACGTCATAGAGGCAATCGGACTTGGAGAGGGCAATAATATGTCTACCATTGCAAAGAAGCTGAATATTACAGTAGGATCACTTACAACTGCTGTGAATAGTCTTGTGAAAAAGGGTTATGTTGACCGGTTCCGCAGCAAAGAGGATCGACGGGTCGTGTATGTGCGTCTTCTGGAAAAAGGGGAAAATGCATATCATCATCACGAAGATTATCATAAGCAGATGACACAGGCCATTGTGGACAAGTTAGATGAGAGCGAGATTCCGGTACTGTTAAAGACGCTGGACGCACTGACTGGATTCTTTACCGATTATACAAGAGAAAGCAAAGGAAAATCGTCAGACAGCATGGATAAAGAATAGACAAAAAATGACTGATGATGAGAGAACGTATAGAAGAGTGAGGCGTACAATATGATCCGAGGCGTGATATTTGACATGGATGGCACTTTGTTTGATACAGAGAGGCTGTATACGATTGCGTGGAAGCAAGTCGGAGAAGAAATGGGGTATTTCATTACGACAGAACTTCTGAATCAGTGCCGGGGAAAGACGGCAGCGATTATCAGGGGAATCTTTGAAGATACATTTGGCAAAGAATTTCGTTATGAAGAAGCAAGACAGCGAAAAGATGAGATTTTTATGGAGATGCTTGCGCGGGACGGAGTTCCTAAAAAGAAGGGGCTTATGGATCTCCTTTCCTATTTGGAAGAAAAGAAGATTCCGGCAGCAGTTGCAACTTCTACAAGACAATCGCGTGGAGAAAAAGTTCTTCAAATGTCAGGAATAGCAGAATATTTTGCAGCATTTATCTATGGAGACACGCAAAAAGCAAGTAAACCAAAACCGGATATTTTCTGGAATGCAGCAAAAGCAATCGGACGCGATCCGAAGGAGTGTCTGGTAGTTGAAGACAGTACACCGGGAGTCATGGCAGGAATCGCAGCCGGTGGAGAAACGATTTATATTCATGATATGGTAGATGTGCCGGAAGAGGTACTGGAACATGCATCAGCCAGTCTGGAGGATCTGGGTCAGATCATTGAGTGGATGGAAAATGTAAAATAGGGAGATGATTTTGTGAATAAAGAAATCGAAGAGTTGCAGGAAATCATTGATGACAGTGAAAATATTGTCTTTTTCGGAGGAGCAGGAGTATCTACAGAGAGCAATATTCCGGATTTTCGAAGTGCGGACGGCCTGTATCAGCAGAAATACAAGTATTCACCGGAACAGATCGTCAGTCATACCTTCTTTAAGCGCAATACAGAAGGATTTTATGAATTTTACAAAGAAAAGATGATGTTTTTAGATGCGAAGCCGAATGCCGCGCATAAAAAGCTGGCAGAACTTGAGCAGGCAGGAAAACTTAAAGCAATCATTACGCAGAATATTGACGGACTTCATCAGGCAGCAGGAAGTAAGAATGTATATGAGATCCATGGAAGCATTCATCGCAATTACTGTCAAAAATGCGGAAAATTCTACGATGCAGCATATGTAAAGAACAGCAAAGGAGTTCCACATTGTGAGTGTGGAGGAGTGATCAAGCCGGATGTCGTACTTTATGAGGAAAGTCTGGATGAAAATATGATTGACAAGAGTATCCGTGCGATCAGCCAGGCAGACACACTGATCATAGGGGGAACGTCTCTGGTCGTTTATCCGGCAGCTGGATTTGTAGATTATTTTAGAGGAAAACATCTTGTCGTGATCAATAAGAGCGATACGGCAAAATCAGTTCGTGCAGAACTTACGATTGCCGCACCGATCGGGGAGGTATTGAGTCAGATTACAGTATGAGTACATTAAAAAAAGAGATCGTGATTCGTGTTGCAGCATTAGATGATACAGAAGAATTGTTGGAGATTTATGCACCATATGTCAGGGAAACTGCAATTACATTTGAATATGAAGTTCCCTCCCCAGAGGAATTTCGTGAAAGAATTGCACATACACTTGAAAAATACCCATATCTGGTGGCAGAATATGATGGAAAAATCGTGGGGTATGCATATGTCAGTCCATTTAAGGAGCGCGCAGCTTATGCCTGGGCGGTGGAAACCTCCATATATGTAGATCAGAATTGTAAACGTATGGGAATAGGAAAAAACCTTCATAGTGCATTGGAACATTGTCTGAAAGAAATGGGAATTTTAAATATGGAAGCATGTATTGGATATCCCGAGGAAGACGATGAGTATCTGACAAAGAACAGTGCACAGTTTCATGAACATCTTGGCTATCGTAGGATAGGAGAATTTGAAAAATGTGGATACAAGTTCCATCGCTGGTACAATATGATATGGATGGAGAAGATCATTGGAATTCATGAAGAAATTCAAACGTTTCCAAAGAAATTTGATGCGGACATGTTGAAGGACTAGAATACAGCAGACATGGATGGTAAGGTGAAATATATGGAAAATGAGAAAAAGCAGTTAAGACTTTGGCAGGGATTATTGGTAATCATCCTGGCAGGTCTGGAAGTATTTGTGTTCAGTGACTTTCTGCCGCAATGGTTAGGAATGGGACGGTCTTTGATCGGAGAATTGATTTTACTGGGCACAGCAGTTGGAGCAGTGGCAGTGTTTGGCGGAAAATTTCGGTCGGTGTTTCCGATTCATAAGCCAAAGCTTACAGAGGTCATGGGGACGATACTGATTTACCTTGGTGCGAGTCAGGCAATTTCTGTTGTGACCATGATTGAAATGTATATTGCCCCGGAGATGGTTACTGAAACATCAATCGGATTAAGCAGTATGTTCACAAGTTCCTCCATGATAGTAGCAATTATAGTTGTTGGAATTGCACCGGCAATCTGTGAAGAAGCAGTGTTTCGTGGTGTATTTTTTAATTCTATTTGGAATCAGACACACGGAAAATGGATTCCAATTTTAGTTACAGCGGCAGTGTTTGGTCTGTTTCATGGAAGTATCATACGATTTTTCCCAACATTTCTCCTTGGGATTGTACTCGGATATCTTGTCTATGAGACGAACAACATGTTTTATAATGTGATGTTTCATGCGATCAATAATATCATTCCGGTACTGGTGCTTTATGGGATGCAGTTTTTGATGCAGCTGATGGCAAGAGCACTTGGAATGAATGGAAGTGGAATGTGGAACTTTGTAATGGATACAGCAACCAGCCAGGTTTCTCAGCTTTCACCGGCATTTATGGGAATTTATATGATAGATGGCGGCGTGGGGCTGGCAATTTTGTATCTGGGCAATCACGTGTTACATCTTGGGCGGGAAGGTTATCCAAAAGAATTATTTCCAAAAGAAAAACGCAAACAACAGTTCATCTGGCTGGCACTTGCCCTGGCCCTGGCTGTAACAGGAGGAATGATGATTGTAGCAGGTACGCTACAAGGTCTGCATTTTTAACAAAGATAAAGCGGCATTCTTGAATGGGGGGCTTTTCCCTCCAACATCATATAGTGTCGGCAATTAAAGTATAGGGAGGGAATAAAGATGGCGACAAATGTATTAGACAGATTCGAATTTCGATCTGTCAGGGCAAATGAAGCAGAGGAAGTAGCAGAGATTGAGAAGATCTGTTTTCCACCACATGAGGTATGTTCTAAAAAAGATATGTTTGAAAGGGTGGAACATGCACCGGAACTTTTTCTTGTTGCAGTAGACAAAGAGACTGGAACGATCGCAGGCTTTTTAAATGGACTGGCAACAGATGAAGAAGCATTTCGTGATGAGTTTTTCACAGATATTACCGTACATAATTCGGAAGGAAAGAATATTTTCATTCTGGGGCTGGATGTCCGGCCAGAATACCGCAGGCAGGGTCTTGCAAGAGAAATCATGAACCAGTACGTAAAGCGTGAGCAGGCAAACGGACGTAAGATGCTGAAACTGACATGCCTTGAACAGAAAGTGGAAATGTATAAAAAAATGGGCTACAAAGACGAAGGTATCTCTGCTTCTGTATGGGGCGATGAAGAATGGCATGAGATGAGATACATATTATAAATAGTAATATACGAGAGGAAATCTATGAAGACATATCAGATACAGCTTTTAAATTGCAACAATCACAATATTGAAATCTCAAAATATCTTCAGATTATGACAGAGATTCCGAAAGAAGATGCAGACCAGATTGTATCAAATGTCCCGGTTGTATTGTATGAGAATCTGGATGAGGAATGTACGGGATATTTTGAGAATGCATTAGACTATTATCAGGCAGAATATAAGATACTGCCGATGCCAGAAGAATGCGACATTCCAAAGTTCCCATCAAGACAGATAATCGTACTGGGACGAGTGATGGAATATTTTGGACAGCGCAGTGACTTTGTACAGCTTGCAAAAAAATACGATTTTAGCAGAAAAATCCAATTATCCCAGACACCATTTGCGGCAAAAGATGGTCTTAACAAAGAGCAGGCGGTAAAACTTTGCCAGGAGTTTACCAACATAGGTATGCGGGCGCAGATTGTACGCAGTAAGAAGAAACCTGTGCCAATAGAAGAGAAGAAAAAAAGTTTTTGGAATATTATTTAATTTAGTCGTTGCGCAGCGTCATTGGCGTTATGCAATGCACTTAGCGTAAGAATGTGCCCTGGCACATTCTTTTTTCTAAGAAAAATCTAGAATACTGAGGCATTCTTGAATTTGCATATTTTTCTTGACTTGGAGTTCACTCCAGATGCTATAGTATGTCATGTAGAAGGCAGGTGTTTTGTGTATGACAATTAAAGAAGTCAGTGAGAAATTTAAGATTTCTCAAGATACGCTCAGATATTATGAGCGTATTGGTTTAATCCCGCCAGTTTCGAGAACGGCAAGTGGGATTCGTAACTATCAGGAATCGGATCTTGGCTGGGTAGAGCATGCTGTTTGTATGCGAAGTGCAGGAGTTCCAATTGAAGCATTGATTGAATATGTAAAATTATTCCAGATAGGAGACTCTACATTTGAAGCGAGAAGACAGCTTCTAAAGGAACAGTATGACATTTTAGAGGAACAGAAACAGCAGATTGAGGCAACGATGGAACGCTTGAAATATAAAGTGTCCAGGTATGAAGAGGCTGTGAAGACAGGGGTTTTAACCTGGGAAGAAAAGGAGTGTAAGTAAAGATGTATATTGAAAAGATAAATGGACCAGAGGATGTGAAGAAGATAGATGTATCAGAACTTCCAAAGCTTGCAGAGGAAATGCGCCATGCACTTTTGATTCGTGCAAGTAAACATGGCGGACATTTCGGGCCGAATTTCGGTATGGTGGAGGCAACAATCGCGCTTCATTATGTGTTTGATTCGCCGAAAGATAAAATTGTATTTGATGTGTCACACCAGAGCTATCCACATAAGATGCTGACAGGAAGAAAAGACGCATATCTCTATGAAGAGCATTACGACGATGTGTCCGGTTATACAAATCCGCATGAAAGTGAGCATGATTTCTTTACTGTCGGACATACATCTACATCTGTGAGCCTGGCGTGCGGTCTTGCAAAAGCCCGTGATCTCAATGGGGAAGATGGCAATGTAATCGCGGTGATCGGAGATGGTTCTTTAAGCGGCGGTGAGGCGTTAGAAGGACTGGATTACGCGGCAGAGCTTGGCGGCAATCTGATTATTGTAGTCAATGACAATGATATGTCGATTGCTGAGAACCACGGAGGTATCTATAAGAATCTGAAGCTGCTTCGTGAGACGAATGGACAGGCCGAGTGTAACCTGTTCTGTGCCATGGGCTTAGATTATATCTATGTGGACCATGGAAATGATGTGGCTGAGCTGATTCAGGCATTTGAGAGTGTGAAGGACAGTAAAAAAGCAGTCGTTGTGCATATTAATACCTTAAAAGGAAAAGGTTATGCGCCGGCAGAACAACACAAAGAGCAGTGGCATTTCAACGGACCATTTCATATAGAGACTGGAAAGCCTCTGTATGAGATGGAAGAAGAAGACTACTCAGATGTGACGTGCAATTATCTCATGAAGAAGATGAAAGAAGATCCGGCAGTTGTTGCCATTACTTCCGGAACTCCGACAGTTCTGGGATTTACAGAGGATAAGCGAAAAGAAGCAGGACAGCAGTTTGTCGATGTTGGAATTGCAGAGGAGACAGCGGTTGCACTGGCAGCAGGAATCGCAGCAAATGGCGGAAAGCCGGTCTATGGTGTGTATAGCACATTTGTACAGAGAACCTTTGATCAGATTGCACAGGATGTATGTATCGATAATAGCCCGGCAACGATTGTTACGTTCAGTGGTTCTGTCTATGGAATGAGCGATGTGACACATCTTGGACTGCAGGATATCCCGATGATGGCAAATATTCCGAATCTTGTCTATCTTGCGCCGACAACAAAAGAAGAATATCTGGCAATGCTGGACTGGAGCATAGAGCAGAAAGAACATCCGGTTGCAATCAAGCTTCCCGGTGGAGAGGTGATTTCAGACGGAAAAGAAGTCACAAAAGATTTCGGTATTCTAAACAAGTATGAGATGACGAGAAAAGGAAGTAAGGTTGCAATTGTCGGACTTGGAACATTTTACGAATTAGGAAATGATGTGGCGGATCTGATGAAAGAGAAAGCAGGAATAGACGCAACCGTTATCAATCCGTATTACATTACAGGTCTGGATGAAGAAATGCTTGAAGATCTTAAGAAAGACCATAGTGTTGTAATTACATTGGAAGACGGAATTCTGGACGGTGGTTTTGGTGAGAAGATTGCCAGATTCTACGGTGACAGTCATATGAAAGTTTTAAATTTCGGACTGAAAAAAGAGTTCCTGGATCGATACGATGTGACAGAAGTATTAAAAGACAACCATCTTACAAAAGAGCAGATTGTGGAAGATGTTGCAAGGATTCTTGCATAAGAGTTGTCTGAACTAAGCTTCTAAGCCAGGGTAGGAGTCTGAAATCTCAGAAACTGCATTGGAAAACATCAGATATAAGTTGAGATTAAAAATTCTCTATGGTAAAATATTAATAAAAATTAATATTTTGACACGGAGGAAGAGAATATGAAGAATGAAGAGATTATCTGTTACTGCTCAAATGTTACAAAAGATCAGATTATAAAGGCAATGGAGCAAGGGGCAAGGACGTTAAATGATATTAGGGAAATGACTGGAGCTTGTACTTTACACAGATGCAAAGAATTAAGCCCAAAAGGGATATGATGTTCTTCCGATATTCGAGAAGTGATGGTCGAATATATGTTAGAGGAAAAGAAGAAAGAGAAGAATGGTTGAGAATAAAACATGGAACATAGAAAACGTGTAAAAATGGTGCTATAATACTCTAATAAATATCAGACAGAGGTAAAGGGCTGTGACGACATCTATGGTAAAGGGAAGTCCGCTGAAGCTGTTGGAGCGCTTGATGCTTCTGCAAAATATTTGAGCTGTATGGGACTTTTCTATTGGAGCCTTGGAATCCTGACGGTTACAAGAATGGTGACACAAGGTCTTGGATATTCTGGAAGAACCGTTTTTTCAGGTGCTGCGGAGATGGTCGCAAGAGCAGTTGTCAGCCTTGGATTTGTAGGAACATTTGGCTACACAGCAATCTGTTTTGCGGATCAGGCAGCATGGCATGGATCGCAGCATGCTGTTACAGTGTTCCGACCTGCCTGTGGTGCGTGAAGAAGGCAATTGCAAAACTGAAACAGACTAAGTAATAGATTTTACAATGAAAAAGCTCCCGGGTTGATGTAAAAACCCGGGAGCTTTGTATTTGTCTTTATAATTTTTATAACTGTGGTCCAGCGGATACGAGTGCTTTTCCAGCTTCATTTCCTTCGTATTTTGCGAAGTTCTTGATGAATCTTCCGGCAAGATCTTTTGCTTTCTCTTCCCACTCGGAAGCGTCAGCGTAAGTATCACGAGGATCAAGGATTCCTGTATCAACACCTGTAAGTTCCGTAGGAACTTCAAAGTTGAAGAAAGGAATCGTCTTAGTTGGAGCGCTCTTGATATCTCCATTCAGGATTGCATCGATGATACCACGAGTATCTTTGATGGAGATACGTTTTCCTGTTC
>OLNI01000157.1_pt1 | contig 70101 bp, 56 predicted proteins | sample 1672921 | NCBI WGS metagenome assembly OLNI01 (sample SAMEA3136737, study PRJEB25190) | human gut metagenome | biome: human gut; feature: human-associated habitat; material: faeces | place: Austria | collected 2013 | reverse complement strand
AATGCCATCGACGATCTTTGCCTGCTTGGCCAAATCCATTGACTAACTTCCTCACGTGTGCTGACGGTACAAGTACAGCCCCATATCATACCACGATTGTCAAGCCCCGCAACTTTTTTCGGTCGCGGGAAGACCGACACCGCCTAACGGATTCCCCGCTTGGAGGCCACTTCAAGAGCCTTGCCGACCACGGGAGCGCAATGCTTCACGATGCCGCCGCCCCGCCCGCACCAACGGCGAAGGGGCGCACCCTGCGGTGTGGGCGCCCCTTCGCCGCTGAAATGCCTCCGTGCCACGGCCTGAACAGCCGCGCGGCAGCCCTACGAGTGCTTGTGGATGCCACCGTCTACCATGTAGGACTGGCCGGTAAAGTAGCCGCCCTCGTCGCTGACGAGCAGCACGATGAGCGGGGCACAGTCCTTTTCGGTGGTACCGATATAGCCCAGCGGGGTTTTCGACTCCAGGTTCCGCAACGCCTCGGCTTGGGTCTCGCGGAAGAAGTCAGTGGCGATGATAGGCAAAAACACGTTCACCGTGATGCCGTAGCGGCCCCACTCGTTGGCCGCCGTGCGGGTGATGGCGCGGATGGCCTCCTTGGCCATGCCGTAGGCGCCGAAGCCCGCGTTGCCGTCGTAACCGGCCGCGGAGGCGGTGTTGATGATGCGCCCGTGACCGCTCTCCTTCAAGTAGGGGAAGCACGCCTTCATGAACATCATGGAAGCGAGCGGGCCGCTCTCGAAGGCTTCCAGAGTGTAGGCCTCGTCCACGTCGTTGATCTCGCGGTACTGCATGGCGCCCTGGGCGCAGTTGATGAGGATATCGATGCCGCCGAAGCGCTCGACGCACTGGACGACCACATGGTTGATCTGCTCGACGTCGGTCACATCGCAGGCCACGGGCAGCACTTCGCCACCGAAACCCTCCACTTCCGCCTTCAGCTCTTCCAGCTTCTCCACGCGGCGGGCGCAGGCGCAGATCTTCGCGCCGTTCTCGGCGAGCACCTTGGCAAGCCCGCGGCCCACGCCGGAGCTGGCCCCGGTCACAATGGCCACGCGTCCCTCGAGTTTCTTCATGTTCGACTCCCATCGACTCAATTGACCTTGTATCCCCGACGGCGACCATCGTGCAGGCATGCGGATCGAAAGGCACCCGTGCAAACGACCCTCGGGCCTGTAAGTATAAAGATGTTGCGCGATCGGTACCGCGCGAAATGGGCGCGAGGGCTACAATGGGCCCTGAAACGGAACGGTCGGAAAACGGGAGGAACCATGGCCACCATTGTGATGTCGGACTTCGATTTCGACGATTGCGCTTTCGAGCGGAAGATGGTGGAGGCAGCGGGCATTCAGTTCCGCAGCTTCAGCGACGCGCGCAACCGCACGCCCGACGAGATTATCGAGCACTTGAAGGACGCCGACGGGGCCATCACCTCCTACGGGCGCTACACGGCCGAGGTGTTCGATGCACTACCGTCGTTGAAGGTGGTGTCGAAGACGGGCACGGGTGTGGACAACATCGATGTGGCCGCTGCCACGGCCAACGGTACCACCGTGTGCAACGTGGTGGGCTACGGCACCGAGGTGGTGAGCGACCACGCGCTGGCACTCACGCTTGCGGTCTTGCGGCGCATCAACGAGATCGACGCCGATATGAGGGCCGGCGTGTGGGACTTCCATCGCCGGCGCCCCTTGGGCCAGGTGCACGGCCGCACCTTCGGCGTCGTGGGCTACGGACACATCGGTCGGGCGGCGGCGCGCAAGGCTCGCGGCCTCGGATTCAACGTGGTGGTGTGGGACCATGAGGGGCACCCTGGTCGCTTCACCCCCGAGGGCTTCCCATACGTGGCCTTCGAAGACCTGCTGAAGACCGTCGACGTGGTGAGCTTCCACGTGGCCCTCGTGCCGGCCACGCGCCATTTGCTGAACGCCGACAATCTGAAACTCATGAAGAAGGACGCCATCGTGGTGAACACCTCCCGCGGGGCCGTCATCGACACCGACGCCGTGGCGGCCGCGCTCACCGCCGGTAAGCTCTGGGGCGCCGGCATCGACGTGTTCGAGTCCGAGCCCGTGAGCCCCGATGCGCCCATCATGCATGCGCCCCACACGGTGCTCACGTCCCATGCCGCCTACTGGTCCGAGGAGTCGGCCGTGGAGCTGCGCACCCGCTGCACCCAAAACGCCATCGACGTCGTGCTCGGCCGCATCCCCGAGAACTGCGTGAACCCGGAGGTGCTCCCCCGCGCCCTGGCGAAGTAGAGATGCCGGGTAGCGTTGCCCCGAGATAGAGAGCTGTCGCGAAAAAGGCCCGGCCGCGCAGCTTGCGCAGTCGGGCCTTCCGCAAATGCATTGCCGGGGAAGCGCGATGCCTATGCCGCCAGGCGCTTGGCGATGGCCTGGATGAATTCGCCGGTGGAAAGCGTCGTGGGATTCGGCAGCGTGGTGATGCGGGCGAGGTCGCCGGTCATCTCGCCGGCCTCGATGGTATCGAGCGTCGCCTTCTCCAGCTTGTCGGCGAAGGCGATCAGCTCGTCCAGCCCGTCCAGCTCGCCGCGCTTGCGCAGGGCCCCCGACCAGGCGAAGATGGTGGCCACGGAGTTGGTGGAGGTTTCCTTGCCTTCCAAGTGCTTGTAGTAGTGGCGTTGCACGGTGCCGTGGGCGGCCTCGTACTCGTACACGCCGGCCGGGCTCACGAGCACCGAGGTCATCATGGCGAGCGATCCGAAGGCGCTCGACACCATGTCGCTCATCACGTCGCCGTCGTAGTTCTTGCAGGCCCAGATGAAACCGCCCTCGGCCTTCATGACGCGGGCCACGGCGTCGTCGATGAGCGTGTAGAAGTACTCGATGCCGGCCTCCTCGAAGCGGGCCGCGTACTTATCGTCGTAGATCTCCTGGAAGATGTCCTTGAAGCGGTGGTCGTACTTCTTGGAGATGGTGTCCTTGGTGGCGAACCACAGGTCCTGCTTGGTGTCCAGGGCGAACTCGAAGCAGCTCATGGCGAAACTCGCGATGGAGGCGTCCAGGTTGTGCATGCCCTGGGCCACGCCGGCGCCGTCGTACTCGTGCACCAGCTCGCGGATCTCCGTGCCGTCGTCGCCGGTGTACACAAGCTCCACCTTGCCGGGGCCGGGCACGCGGATCTCGGCGTTCTTGTACACGTCGCCATAGGCGTGGCGGGCGATGGTGATGGGGCGCGTCCAGTTGCGAACGCAGGGCTCGATGCCTTTCACAATGATGGGGGTGCGGAACACCGTGCCGTCGAGCATCGCGCGGATGGTGCCGTTGGGGCTCTTCCACATCTGCTTCAGGTCGTACTCCTCCACCCGAGCAGCGTTCGGCGTAATGGTGGCGCACTTTACGGCCACGCCCAAACGCTTGGTGGCCTCGGCGGACTCGAAGGTGACCATATCGTCGGTAGCGTTGCGGTTCTCCAGACCCAAATCGTAGTACTCAGTCTTGAGATCGACGAACGGGCAGATCAGCTCGTCTTTGATCATCTGCCAGATGATGCGGGTCATCTCGTCGCCGTCCATCTCCACAAGCGGCGTGGTCATTTGAATCTTGGTCATGGTGCTCCTCACGATCGGAATTGCCTGCGACCATGCTACCGCGAAACCTGAGCAATTCGCCCCGCAATTCGCCTAGAAACAAGGTTGTAACGGGGAATTGAAGCATGGGAAGCAGGAAAGGAGAAGGAAGCTGTCCGGCTCGGAGGGGCCGAGGGAACCCGTGCTCAAGCAATGGCTCGCTTTGTGGAACAGCCCACTGGGCTGTTCCAGTCGCTGCGCAACCTGCGCGCGGGCCCCCTCGGCCCCTCCGAGCCTACTCAACTTCAGTTGCTTCGGGGACAGACGCGATCTCTTCCAGGAACGCCTTGCCGTAGGTGGCGAGTTTTTTCTCGCCGACGCCGGGGAGGGCCAGCAGCTCCTCTTCCGTGGCGGGGCGGGCGGCGGCCATGGCGGCCAGGGTGGCGTCGTGGAAGATGACGTAGGGCGGCACGGCAGCTTCCTGGGCGAGCGCCAAGCGCAGGGCGCGCAAACGTTCGAAGAGTTCGGCGTCCACCTCGGCGAGATCGGCAGCGCCCGCGCGGGCAGCCTTCGGCGGTTTGGCCGCGCTCCCCTTGCGCACCTTCGGCGTCTGCTTGATGCGCAGCGCAAAATCGGGCTCAGCGGCCTCACGGTAGCGGGGGCCGAAGCCCACAAGCGGGAACTTCCCCTCGGTGATGGCGAGATACCCGTCGGCAGCCAAGAGCTCCACCACTTCCATGAGCAGGGCGCGTCGCGCCTCGGAGGTGCCGTAGACCGGCAGGTTCACCAAGCCCCACTGGCGCAGATTCTCGGTGTCGGCGCCGCGCAGCACGTCCACCACCGTCGTCTTGCCGAAGCGGCCGCGCAGAGCCTGCACGCAGCGCATGATGGCGCGAGCCTCGGCGGTGACGTCCACGGCCTCGAATTCCCCGTCGCAGTTCGAGCAGCACCGCTTCGCCGACGAGCTTGCAGAATTTTCCTCGGTCGGGAGGGCGGACCAAGATCCGCCCCTACGGAGGGTGGGGTCGCAGGCGGCATGGCCATCGCGGGAGTCTGGGGCGCAGGCAGCACCGTCAAGCAGGTTTGCGCCGCCGGCACCCGCCCCACCGTAGGGGGCGACCTCGGTCGCCCCTCCCTGCGACGGGAGTGCCTCGTCATGACCACCTTCCCCGAAGTAGCGGAGAATGTACGCGCGCAGGCAACCGGTGGTGTAGCAGTAGCCGACCATGGACTCCAGCATGCGGCGGCGGCTCGCGCGCACCACCTCGGCCTCCTCGACGGTGAGCCCCTCGTGGGTCGATTCCTGCTCGATGAAGAAACGGCCCGTGGCGATGTCGCCGTCGCACCACAGAAGTAGGCATTCGGCCGGGCTTCCGTCGCGCCCGGCGCGGCCGGCCTCCTGGTAGTAGGCCTCCACCGACCCGGGCATGTTGTAGTGCACCACGTAGCTGACGTTGGACTTGTCGATGCCCATGCCGAAGGCGTTGGTGGCCACCATGACCGGGGCCGTATCGTTCACGAAGGCCCGCTGGTTACGCTCGCGCTCCTCGGCCGAAAGCCCCGCATGGTAGCGCGTGGCCGCGACGCCCCGCTCGCGCAAGTGGTCGCACACCTCCTCCACCGTCGCCCGCTTGGCGCAGTAGACGATGCCCGACTCGGCCCGTCGCTCGTCGATGAAGGCATCCAGGCGCGCCAGCTTCTGCTTGGGCTCGCGCCGCTCCACTGCGAAACGCAGGTTGGGCCGGTCGAAGCCCGTGACCGTGCAGGCCGCGTCGCGCAGGCCCAGAAGGCGCACGATGTCGCGGCGCACCAGATCGGTGGCCGTGGCCGTGAGCGCCGCCACGGGAGGGCGGACGGGCAGCTCAGCGATGAACTGGCCGATGGAGAGGTACGAGGGGCGGAAGTCCTGACCCCATTGGGACACGCAGTGGGCCTCGTCCACGGCGATCAGCGCGAGCCGCGCCGTACGGGCGAACTCGGCGAAGCGCGGATCGGCCAGGCGCTCGGGAGCCACGTACATGAGGTCATAGGCGCCCTCGGCCGCCCGGCGCAGCACCTCGGCCTGCTGTCCGGGCGCCAGCGTGGAATTCAGGTACGCCCCGCGGATGCCCGCTTCCTGCACGGCCCGAACCTGGTCGGCCATGAGCGACACGAGCGGGCTCACGACGAGCGCCATGCCCTCCATGACGACGGCCGGCACCTGGTAGCACACCGACTTGCCGGCACCGGTGGGCATGACCGCCAGCACGTCGCGACCGGCCAGCAGTGCCGAGACCACCGCCTCTTGACCCGGCCGGAACGCGTCATAGCCGAAACGGCTCGCCAGCACGGCCCGCGCCTGCTCCATCTTTTGCTCCATGAACGTTCCCCCGCCTTCAGTCGCTCTCGTTTTCCGAAAGCCAGTATAGCGGGTATCGGCGGCGCCGTGGTCGCGGCAGAGCCGTCCCCAAACCGTCACAAATTCCCGGCACGTTCCCCGCGCCAACCGCTGCGGCGTCGCAGCTAGGTCAATCGCCCTCTCAATTGAGGCGCGCCAGAGCGGCCTCGGCTGTAGCCAGCACCTCGGCCACCTGGTCGGGATCCATAGAGGAAAGCGGCATGCGGGGCTCGGGGGCCGCCGAGAAGTCGCCGATGGCCATGCGCAGCCACGCCACGTCGTGCCAGGCGCCGAGCTTGTAGCCGGCCTCCTTCTGAACGCCCATGAGCGTAAAGCCCAGCTTCTCATGCAAAGCCAAGCTCGCCTCGTTAGGCACCGTGATGAGGCTGTAGGCGTTGCGCACACCCTGCAGGGCCAGAAGGTCGATGAGCGCCCAGAACAGCACGCTGCCCCATCCTCGGGAGGTGCAGCCCGGCGCGAAGTAGATGGACAGCTCGGCGTTCCACGCATAGGCGGCGCGCTCCCCCAGCCGGTGCGCGTAGGCGAACCCGACGATGGAGCCGTCCTCTTCCACCACCAGATAGGGATAGTCGCCGATGATAGAGGCCATGCGACAGCGGAAGGCGTCCAACGAGGGGGTCTCTGTTTCGAACGTGACCGCCGTATCTCGGATATAGGGCGCGTACACGGCCAGAATGCCTGCCGCGTCTGCCTCCGTCGCCAGTCTTACCGCGCGCACAACCGAACCTCCCTTAAATCGTCTGCCGTGACACTGCGACAACTATTGTATGCGCGCACCTGTCGCCGTCAAAAGGAGAACTGGCGAGCGGAGGGGAAGCCGCGCGCTACTCGTACTCCACCACGGCCAAATCCGCCGGGCCGCTCACGATGAAGCCCACATCGCGCACGAAGGTCCCGGCGGGAACGTTCCCGTTGTGGGCGTCGTTGGTGATAGCAAGCCGCGTGCCGGAGGCCTCAGCCTTGCAGTTCCACGCGTCCTCCAAGGTCACCCCGCCGTTGAAGGGCACTGTCACCGACCAGCTCTTCACGCCGGCGCTGTAGTTCGAGCCGGCCATCTCGTAGCGGAAGAAGCTGCGGCCGCCCTCCTCCCAGCGGTCGGCCACCTGGAAGGTCCACTGCAGGGTGTCGTCGGCGGAGACGAGCATCTGGGCTCCGGCGCTGTTGTCCTTCACCTCGGCCCGGGCCAGCGCCACCTCCTCGCGGGAAAAGCCGGGGCTCTTCAGCGTGTCGACGAGCCACAGGCCCTCATCAGTGAGGTCGTCCAGAGTGAAGCCGGAGGTCTTCGCGCAGCCGGGCTTGAACAGGGCCGCCGTCTCGTCCTTGTTCGACAGGTTCCAGCAGATGTAGCTCACGTCCAGCTCGTTCATGAGGCGCACCCACAGGTTCGCCGAAGCGTAGTCGATCTCGCCGGCACCGCTCGCCTCGCAGATGCCGAACTCGGTCACGAACACGGGCAGGCCGCCGGCCACCGCCGTGGAAAGCGCGTGGCGCAGGTCGTCTTCGTGGGTGGCGGCGTAGAAGTGCAGCGCGTACATGACGTTGGCGTCGGGCAGCGGGTCGGCCGCCGCAGCGGCAAGATCCTGCGACCAGGTGGGCGTCCCCACGACGATGACTGCATCGGGGTCGTTGGCGCGGATGATGGGAATGACCGCTTCGGCGTAGGCCTTGATGTCGGCCCAGCTCGTGCTGCCGTTGGGCTCGTTGCAGATCTCGTAGATGACATTGTCCGCGTCCCCCAGGGCGCCGGACACGGAGCGGAAGAACTCCTCGGCGGCCCACTGGTTCGTGAGGGGGTTCGCATCCGACAGGGTGTGCCAGTCGACCACCGCGTACAAGTCGGCGGCCTGGGCGTACTGGACGCCGCGCACCACCAGGTCGTTCAGCGCCGCCCGGTCGCCCGTCTCCGTGGCATAACCGCTCTCCTCCGCCGAGTAGGTGGCCAGGCGCACGACGTTGGCGCCCCACACCTCGCGCAGCTCGGTAAAGAACTCCTGGTTCACGTACTGGGGGTACCACGCCAGGCCGTGGGTGGAAACGCCGCGCAGCTGCACCGGCTCGCCGGCGGCATCGGTGAGCTGGGCGCCGACGACCTTGAGCGCGCCGGTCGTGGAAGGGGTGGGCGCGGGCGGGACGTCCTCTTCAGCCGGAGCCTCTTGCGCGGCGGCATCGGCCGAAGCCTCCGGCTCCGCCTCCAACGTGTCTTGGGGCCGCGTCGTCGGCTCTTCCACCACCAGGGCATTCGATCCTCCGGCCGGGGCCAAGCCGCCCACCGTCGCGGCCAGGGCCACGCCGATGCCCGCGAGCACCACGAGCACCGCCACCGCGATGCCGATGCGCGCGAACCTTGCCCGTCCCGCCGTCTTTCCCATGGCACGCTCACTTCCAGGGCCTCACAGCCCGCTCATTTCCAGGGCCTAGAGGCCCACTCGTTCTTCGTCAGGCTCGCCATTGTACACCGCCGCGGGCGCCAGCGTGACTTCCACACACATTCCCAAAGCCTGGGCCACATCCGCCAGAAGGTCGGAGGTGACGTTGGCACGACTCCGCTAAGCCGCCGTCACTTTCAAGAGGGCGGCGCCGAGGGCGAGGAATTCTTGCTGGGTCAGGGTCTCACCGCGGCGGCGCGGGTCGATGGCGGCGGCCTCGAAGATGGCGGGCAGACGCTCGGCGGTGGCAGCGCCGTCGGGGAGCGCGATGGTCGGGGCGCCCTCGGCCGCCGACGAGTCGGCGACGCCCAGCAAGATCGGGCCGCGGCCGGAGAAGTAGGTCTTGCAGGAGTTGGCGATGGTCTTGCGGCGGTTGGTGAAGGCGGCGTCGGCCATCAGGGCCGCAGCAGCGATGACCTCCGGAGACGCCGGCGCGCCGTCGGCCATAAGCGGCACACGGCGGTTCAGTCGGATGACAGCGGAATCCACCCGGGGCGGCGGGAAGAAGTTGCCCGGCCCCACGGCGAAGCGGCCAACTGGCTCGGCGTACAGCCCGAGCTTCACGGTGTAGGCGCCGTAGTTCTTCGTGCCCACGGCGGCGGCCATGCGGTCGGCCACTTCCTTCTGCACCATGATGGTGGCGGAGTCCAGGAAGGGGAAGGATTCGAAGTAGTCGAGCACGACTGTGGCGGCGACAGCGTAGGGAAGGTTCGCGACCAGCTTGCTGGGAAGACTCAGTTGTAAGTCTTCCTGGGGCGGGGATGCGGGGTGCCCTGATTCGCTCAAACAGTCCTCGCTCTGCGAAACAGCCCACTGGGCTGTTTCGTTCGCTGCGGAACTCGCTCGATCAGGGCACCCCGCATCCCCGCCGGGCTCAACCATGGTTGAGGCGACTGAAACAATGTCATCCCTGGTTACATCGAGGGCGTCTTTTTCGATGAGGGCGAACTTCTCGCGCCAGGGGTGCAGGGTGTCGGCGAGCACCGCTGGCAGATCGGGGTCGCGCTCGATGGCGACGACGCCGGCAGCGTGCTTCAGAAGCGCGATGGTGAGCGTGCCGATGCCGGGACCCACCTCTAGAATACGATCGTCCTCGCCCACCTCGGCCAGGGCGATGATCTTCTTCAGCACGTCGTCGTTCACGAGGAAGTTCTGGCCCAAGGTGTACTTGGTGCCGATGCCGTGGGCCTCGAGCACCGCACGGGTGGCACTCGGCGTAGAGAGCGGCGACAGGCGCCCATCGCCGCCGGCGTAGCTATCGATGGCCACCACGGCCGTTGCCCTTCTTCTTGGTGTTCTTCTTCCCGTAGGCCGGGCCGCCGCCCTTGCTGGAAGACTTGCGCGGGCCGCGGGAGCCCGACTTCGGAGCGCCCTGCTTGGGAGCGGGCGCCTTCTGGCTCACGGACAGCTTCGCGCGATCCTTCGGACGAGGCTCGACAACCTCGCCCACTCCCTCGTCGCCTTCCGCCTCTTCGATCTCCTCGATCTCTTCCGTACCTTCCACTTCCACGACCTCGTAGTCGTCGTCGAAGTCGAGACCCATAGCTCCGAAGCCGCCGACGGGGGGCAGCGGGTACTCCTCGGCATCGGCGGTGATCTCGCCGTCGGCGCGGATCTTCCCTACCCAGTCGAGCACGAGCTCCACGGTGAACCCGGCCACGGACAGCGCCGAGCGCACCGTGCCGATGAGCGGCTCGAAGCCGTGGGGATCGCCGCCGGCCCCCACCACGTGAATGACAGCGGGCCGCTTGGGCCGCGTGCGTAGGTCGGTGAAGTAGTAGGGCTGCAGGCGGTCGAGCAGCGCCTTCATCTGGGCCGGCACGCTGGCGAAGTACACCGGGCACACCACGATGAGCTCGTCGGCCGCGTCCAGGTGCTTGCGCACCTCGTTCATGTCGTCGTCGATGACGCAGTGGTGAAACAGGGCACCGGATTCCGCCACCGTCTCCTGGGGCAGCAGCGGATCGCCCTCCTCGAACAGGTGGATGGGCTCGTCGGCGACGGCGCGGCACTTGTCGCAGCCGATGCACGGCCCCACCTCGGTGGACGACACCGACACGATGGACACCCCGTCGTCCGGGCACTCCTCGATACAGGCGTTGAACAGCTCGTCGGCCAGTGCGGCACTGCGCCCGTCAGCCCGGCACGACCCGTGCAAAATCACTCGATGCATGAGCATCCTTTCCGAAAGAATCACTGCCCGCCATTATAGCCCGCCAGGCCGCGCGCTGCCGTTTCCGCTTCCTCAACATTCCACGAACGACCTTGCCATCACAAACTCCGCTTCGCTCGCGCCCCGTCGCCTCTATGAAGTCGCTTCCATCCCGCTTTCTGCCTGACCGCCGCAGCCCGTGCATGTTTCCCTCTTCAAATCTGGCAAGTTTTCGCAGGTTTTCGACATCGAGAGACTCAGAAGGCCGCTAGGTAGCCGCAAATGCAGAGACACCGGATAAAACGCCTGATCGAAAAGAGTTGTTAGCGATCCTCGAACCGGTCGCAACGGCTGAAATGTCGCAATCCTCGAAAAACTTGCCGTTCTCAACGGCATTAGCCTGCGAACGACTTAAGCACAGCTAACCGAGAAGCGGCGTTCTCCATGACGCGCTTTGCCATAGCCTGGGTATCAAATTCGACGAAGCTGGTTGGGTCAATGGCTTCGAACCGCTCCGCAAGCAGCCGCGCCTCCTCCTTCGCCGCCTTCCGCGAAACGCGTATATCTTCAGCCGTGCGCGCCAAGTCGTCAGCCGTAATATCGCTCAGCTCCCTGTGGGCGCCGAGCGCAAAGGCCATTTTTGTCGAATAGCCCGTCAGCGGAATGCATGTCAAATCGTACAGGGGCGCCAACGCGCGATGCTTCCAGTCCTCGCTATAGAGAAAGGCGTAATTCTTAAGGTGGTTGTCCGAGTTCCCGATAAGATAGTGGAACAACAGCCGACGCGCCATCTCGAGTCTCTCTTGAGCTGGACGCTCGGAAACTGCATCAACAAGCTTGTCGATGACTTGAACATAGCTGACTTCGGGATGCGCATCGGCGTATTTCAAATAGAGGGGAAGTCCGCGCGCTTGGCAGAAATCCTCTTGGTGCAACTGCAGAAGACCGCCCTCGCCAAGTGGAACGCGATCGTAGCGCTTAACAGCAATGGCGCCCGGAATCTCGGGGATGAGGGCAACGTCAGGTGTCGCAAAACCGCACCGCCGGGCGATCTCCATGCATACGAATTCGTTGTAGGCGAGCTCCTCCCTGCCTCTTCGAGCGACCTTTACGATATGCGAGGACGGTGCCATCCCAAGCGGCAGCTTCCAATCGCTCAGAGCCGCATCTCGAGCATCGACCTCTTCAGGCAAGTACCAAGCCACCTTCGATTGCGCTCCCGAGAGAGAAAGCCTCAGCTCATCGGTCATCTCCGTCACCGCCCGCTCCGCGTCTTCGCGCAACTGTTCCACCACTGAGTTTTCCAAGGGGGCATAGGACGGCTTGAAATCGGTCAATCGCGATCCCTCGGCAACGAACGTGAGGGCGCCAATGCTCTCGCATCCGAGCTTCTCGAAGAAGGCAAGAAAATCATTGCGGGGCACTTGGTAACGCTCGGCCAAATTGGCGAGCACAACGCCTTCGGGCAAAAGCCCTTGGAAAAAGGGAGCATATTCCTGGGGCTCGTAGCACCCGAAATCGAGCGGCATGCTCTCCGAGATGCCAAACTCGCCCTTTTCTTCTCCCCGCTGCACGTAACGAACGTCGTAGAAGAAGCGGATTCCGAAATCGGTCGAAGCAAATGCCCCAACCAGTTCCATGCCCTCCCGGCTGTCGCGATAGACTTCGAGCCTCAATCTTCTCCCCTCCCTCTGGCGTACAAATCAAGTCCTATGGACTGGCACACGTAGAGCACTTGCTTGATGTTACCGCCCGCCACTCCGCGCTCCAGCTCACCGATGAAGCGAGGGGAGCACTGGCAGGCATCGGCAAGTTGCACCTGCGTCAGGCCCAGTTTCTTGCGGCGCTTCCGAATAGCCTGGCCCAAATCTTCGGCATCGCGGATTTTCCCTCGTGGGTTGCGAGGCTTTCCCTGGCCAAACGTTATCTGCGCATCCGAATGCATAATCTTCCCATTTCGTACTATTTCAGCGACAAAGGGTATTATAGTACCAAATGGGAAGATTTCTCAGTTTCTCTCAGAATCTTCCCATTTGGGATGCTGAAGCGCGGCGCGCCGAACTATTGAGCGGGATCAGCCAAGCCTCTCGATTAAGCGCCTATCCTCTGCCAACAGGTGGGCTTGCGGTTAAGAAGGTGCTGGGCGTTTTCGTAGAGTTGGGCGAGCAGCTCGGCGCGAGCCTCGGGCGTGGTGGCGCCGCGGACTTCGCAGAGCTTATCAGCGGTGTAGATGGTGTGGGCCGGGCCGCAGTCGGTGCCGCGCACAGGCTCGGGAGTCATATAGGGCGAGTCCGTCTCGGTGAGCAGGCGGTCAGCCGGCACCAGTGCGGCGGCCTCGCGCACCTCATCAGCCTTCTTGAAGGTGAGCGGCCCCCCGAAGGCGATGTAGCAGCCGGCCTCCACCCAACGCGCTACCTCCGCAGCGTCCAGGTTGAAGCAGTGCAGAAGAGTCCCCGCCTCGGGGAAGCCCTCCTCTTTCAGAATGGCAAAACCGTCGTCGTGGGCCTCGCGCATATGCAGCGCGATGGGCAGCCCCGCTTCCTTGGCCAGGCGGATCTGGGCGCGGAAGACCTCTTGCTGCACATCGCGCGGCGACAGGTCGTAGTGGTAGTCGAGCCCGATCTCCCCCACCGCGCTCACGCGGCGGTCGCGCAGACGCTCGCGCAGGGCGGCCTTAAGCTCCGGCGTCCAGTCCTTGGCGTTGTGCGGGTGCACACCGGCCGCGATGCGCACATGGGGCACCGCCGGGGCAGCGACAATGCCAGCCGCCCCGTCGTCCTCTTCTTCCATGACCTTCAGATCGCGCGCGGCCTCCATGAGCCAGAGAGGCAGGTCGTCGAAGGTGGCGAAGCCGTCCTCGGCCGGATCGACGATGGTCTCCACGAAGGCGACGCCGTGGGCGCCGGCGCGGGCCAGCTCGCAGGCCGGGTCAGCGAGCATCTGCAAGTGCGCATGGGTATCGGCCACGGGCCTTTCCAACACCGGCGAGGGCATCACGCGCCACTTCCCGCCCTTGCGCTTCTGACGGAACAGCGCGTCATAAAACACAGGATCTTGCTCTCTCATGATTCCTTCTAGCATCTTCTAAACAGGGTTGCTATAATGGAAGCACCAGCAAAGCCCGAAGCTGTAAACTCTGGCGGGCGGAGCGGGTTGTTTTGATTCAGAAAAGACCAGTTACCGCTGGTCTTTTCTGTTTCTCCCCTCGCCATCCTCCTGCTTGCTCGATTTCATTTCCCTCCAGACCTCCAAAATGAAGCCCGCTATGGTAGCGACCGCGGCGGCGGCGAAAAGAACGTTCTCAAACATAGGCGACTCTCCAATCTCTCGAAGCGCCGCCCGCAGTTGGACTTTGCTAGTGCATCTCCATTATAGCAAACAAATACACGTATTACCGTTTCAGTTTCACTATAGTTCAGGAAGGTTATCCACGTCCAGGCGCGGGAAGAGGGGGTCGCCCACCTCCACGGCGACGCTGGCGGGCAGCTGGCCCCAGGCCGTGGCCTCCTGGATGTCGGTGACGCCGGCGATCTCTCCCAGACCCAGGCGACGGAACACCTCGGCCGAGGTGTTCGGCATGAACGGTGCCATGTACAGGGCGATGATGCGGATGGCCTCCAGGCAGTTGTAGATGACCCCGGCCAGCTCATCGGCACGCGCGGGATCCTTCGCCAACGTCCAGGGGGCGCTCTCCTCCACGTACAGGTTCACGCGGCTCGCCAGCTTCTGCACGGCCGCCGCAGCCCCGGTGAAGTCCACCTCGGCCATGCAGGCGTCGTATTCCGCATACAGCCCATCGGCGATCTCGCGCAGCGGGTTGTCCTCGGAACCGGCGGGCGCCTCGGGCACGCGGCCCTCGAAGTACTTCGTGGTCATGTTCGTCACGCGGGAGACGAGGTTGCCCCAGGTATTGGCCAAGTCAGCGTTGTACACCTGCACCATGCGCTCCATGGAGATGGAGCCGTCGTGGCCGAACTGCACGTCGCTCATAAAGTAGTAGCGGTAGGCGTCCACGCCGAACACGCGCACGAGGTCGGCCGGCATAAGGCCGTTACCCTTCGACTTCGACATCTTCTCGCCCTTGGTGAGCAGAAAGCCGTGGCCGAACACCGTGTGCGTGATGGGCATGCCGGCGGCCATGAGCATGGCCGGCCAGATGACGCAGTGGAAGCGGGTGATGTCCTTGCCCACGAAATGATACTGAATGGGCCAGCGGCGATCGAACTCGGATGTGCGCTCGGGGTCGCCGTAGCCGATGCCCGTGAGGTACGCGATTAGCGCGTCGGCCCACACGTAGAACACGTGGCCCTCATCCCACGGCACGGGGATGCCCCAGTCGAAGCTGGAGCGGGAGATGGACAGATCCTGCAAGCCGCCCTTCACGAAGGAGACGATCTCGTTGCGACGGCTGACCGGTCGGATGAAATCGGGATGCTCGTCGTAGAAGGCCAGAAGCTTGTCCTGGAACTCGGAGAGCTTGAAGAACCAGTTCTCCTCGCCCGAGGACTCGTAGCGCACCGGGCGCTTGCAGTCGGGGCAGACGAACTCGCCGTCCTCGTTCTTCTCCAGATCGCTCTCGGCGTAGTAGGTCTCCTCGTGCACGCAGTACCAGCCCTCATAGGCGCTCTTGTACAGCCAGCCCTTCTCGTACAAATCGCCCCAGAACTTCTGCACGGCACGGGTCTGGCGATCCTCGGTGGTGCGCACGAAGTTGGTGTAGTCGATATCCAGCGTCTTCCACGCATCGGTGAAGGCCGGGGCCAGCGAGTCGCACCAGGCTTGCGGGGTCATGCCGTTCTTTTCGGCAGTCTCGGCGATCTTCTGGCCGTGCTCGTCGGTGCCGGTGACGAACGACACGTCGTAGCCGTTCATGCGCTCGTAGCGAGCGATGGTGTCGGCGGCCACCGTGGTGTAGGCGGTACCCAGATGCGGCGCGGCGTTGATGTAGTAGATGGGCGTGGTGACGCCGAAGGTTCCCTTAGGCATAGCGGGTAAGACTCCTTTTCCGGGCGCAGGCGGCCGATGACACCGCCGCTCCCCTTTAGGGTTGTTGCGTGCAGGCTATCTTAACACAGGGAAGGGCCGCACGATCCTTCGACTCCGCGCTGCGCCGTAGGCGCGTGATGGCGCGGGGCCGTAAGGAACGCCAGGGCAGCAAAGGTGGCGGGGGACGCAAGCGCCGCAAGGATCAGGCGCGTCCGAGGATTCCGCCCAGCGTGGCCGCCAGGTCCTTTATGCTGATGGGCTTGGAGAGATGGTCGTCGGCTCCAGCGCGCTTCGATTCCTGAACATCTTCGGTGAACGCATTGGCCGAGAGCACGACAATGGGCAATGCGCGCAAATCATCCCGCGCGCTCTCGCGGATACGGCGCGTGGCCTCCAGACCGTTCATGACGGGCATCTGGATATCCATGAGCACCACGTCGAAATGCCCCGGCTCGCTCGCATCCAGCGCATCGAGGGCCTCCTGGCCGTTAGCCGCCGTCTCGGCCGCTGCGCCGAGGGACTCCAGCAGCGCCACGGCGATCTCGCTGTTAAGCTCGTTGTCCTCCACAAGCAGCACGCGCACGCCGCTCAAATCGGCGCCCCTCGGCGCGGGCGCATCCCCCTGCGAAGCATCGCGCGCATCGTCGGCGTCGTCGCTTTCCTCAAAAGCGCCTTTCGCATCCCTTTCCACATAGCGCATGCTCACCCGCACCGTGAACACCGTGCCGCGACCCGGCTCGCTTTCCACATCAATCGTGCCGCCCATCAGCGAGACGACGGACTGGGCGATGGAAAGCCCCAGCCCTGTGCCCTCCACGGACTCGGTGCGCGAGTCGTGCTCGCGCGCGAAGGGCTCGAAGACGTGCGCCAGAAACTCCGGCGCCATGCCGCAGCCGGTGTCGGCGAAGACGAACTCGTAGTCGCTCGTCCCCTCGACGCGAGAGGCGTGCTCGACAACCCGCAGCGACACCGAGCCGCCCGCCGGCGTGAACTTCACCGCATTGCCGAGCATGTTCATGAACACCTGCTGCAAGCGAAGCCCGTCGCCCTCTACCAGCGGATGGGCGAGCCCTTCGAATTCAATCGCGAAGGCGATGCCCGATTCTTCGCAGCGCTGCGAGAACATCGTCTCCATCTCGAGAGCCAACGCTCGCAGATCCACCTCTCCCACGGTCAGCACCAGGCGCCCGTTCTCGATCATGGAGAGATCGAGGACCTCGTTGATCAGCGCGAGCAAATGGTTGCTCGACAGCGTGATCTTCGCCAGGCAGTCGTCCACTTTCTCCGGATGCCCCTCGTTCATGCGCGCGAGCTCCGTCATGCCGATGATGGCGTTCATCGGCGTGCGGATATCGTGGCTCATACGCGAGAGGAAGTCGCTCTTGGCGTTGTTGGCGGCAACCGCCGCGCGATAGGAGTCCTCCATGGCCAGCTGGAGCTGCTTCTCGCGCTGCTTGAGCGCCGTGACGTCCTGGGTCGTGTAGAGAAGCCGCGTCGGCATCCCCGCCGCGTCGCGCTGCACGCAGATGAGGTTGATGTCCTCCCATTTGACGTCTCCCCCGCGATTCATCTGGTACTCGAAGCGGATCTCGTCGGAGCCGGGCGGCATGAGATCGATGATCGTGTGCTTGTCGTAGAGCTTGGCCACCTCCGCCTTGGCCTCGTCGCCCACGACCAGGCCCTGCAGGCGCTCTATCATGGCGGTGTAGGAGCCTTCCAACTCGTAGGGGTCGCTCGGCGTGACCGGGCCGCTCATGTAGCGGAACCGATCGGCATCCAAATCCATGAGCACCAGCCGCTCGGTCAGCTTGGCCACCCCGCGCTGCACGTCCTCCCGATCGCGCATCGAGCGGGTGAGCGAGCGGTGGCGGCGGTTGTTGTAGAAGATAATGCCGGCAATGACGAGGACGAATACCACCACGATGACGAACAGGGCGTTCCAACCGCCTTCATTGGCCTCGTTGATCATCTGCTCGGTAGCGGCGGCCGGGAACGTCTCCAGCATCATCCAGCCGAGACCCGGCACCTCGCGGATGCACACCGAGCCCGTGCCGCGCTCAGCCTTGTAGCTGTACGTGACCGTCTCGTGATTGGCAAAAGCGCGCTCCAGATCGCGGGCGCCGGAGGTGGCAGAGGGGTCGGCCTGCGCCTCTTGGATAAGGTTCCTGCCAACATAGGAGGAATCCGTGGCGGCCACCACCTCCCCGGTAGGCAAGCACAGCATCACCTGGGACGCGTAGCCGAAGAAATCGCCCGACAGAAGATCGGCGAGCCGGTTCTCGCTGTAGTGGGCCAGAAGCAAGCCCACGACCGGACCGTCCGCACCCTCGCGAACCGGTGCGAAGAAGTACACGAGGTTCTCATGGGTCATGCGGGTGTTGAATACGGCCTCGATGCCAGATTCGCCCGCCATGGCCCGCTTGAAGTAAGAGCGATCCGACACGTTCACCGGCTCGTGCTGGGGCGAATGCTGCATGCCGTCGACATCAACGAAGTCGATGGTGTCGAAAGGCGAGGTCTCCTCCACGCTGATGAGCCATTCCTCGCTGGTGACGATGTCGGTCACATCCGCCGACTCCGAGGCAAGGGCGGCGATAGTCTCGATGTCTTTCTGCGTGTTCTCCATGAGGGTGGAGACCAACACGCAGGATTGGGCCGTGGCATCGGAGACGTACTGGTTCGCCTGGGCGACGATGCGGTTGCTCGTCTGCTGCATGAAGGTGGACAGCGTGACGACGACCGCGATGAACACGAGAACGAAAGCAGCTATGGAGAGCCAGTACTTTTTCCCCTCGTCTTCCACAGCGTCCTCTCTCGTCGCGGCACAAGTAATTACACATGATACGCGAAGGAGGCCTGGCGGAAGATTACAAGTTGGCAGCGGCGGCGGAAGAGGCGACGTCGGCGAGGGTGAGCCCGGAAAGATAATCGCCGATCGCCGCTTGAAGGCCGCCCCACACGCGACGAGACGGGCAGTCCTCGGCGCGCTCGCAGGCAGAGAGCGACCCCATGCAGTCGAGCAACTCCAAGCCGTCCTCGGAGGCGGCGACGATGTCGGCAAGCGTGATGGCACTTGCATCGCAGGAAAGACGGTAGCCGCCCTGGTTCCCGCGCGTCACGTCGAGCAATCCCGCGCTGGCGAGAGGCGCGACGACCTGCTCGAGATACTTCTTGGAAAGGCCCTGGCGGTCGGCGATATCCTTCAGGGCCACCCGGCCCTCCCCCTGACTTTGGGCCAGATCGATCATGAAACGCATGCCGTAGCGGGTCTTCGTCGAAATCTTCACCGGGTCGCCTTTCTGGGAAATCGTCGTGAATATGGTAACAATCATAAGAGGTTCTTGACAATCTCCGCAAGCGGTTTATATTAAACTCTAGCAAATTACTAGACTTAGATGGAGGCGCACGGCGGCGGTTCCGAGCCCCGCCGGGCGTTCCCATCCCAGACGCGGAAGCAGGAGCACCATGAGGCAGATCTACCTTGACCATGCGTCCACGACGCCCGTCCGTCCCGAAGTGGTGGAGGCCATGACCCCCTACTTCACCGAGCATTTCGGCAATCCCTCCTCCATTTACCCCTTGGGCCAGGAGGCCTCCGACGCCGTGGCCGCAGCCCGCGAGAGCCTGGCCGGCCTCATCGGCGCCGCCCCGCGCGAGATCTTCTTCACGAGCGGCGGAACCGAATCGGACAACTGGGCTATCAAGGGCTTCGCCCGGGCCAACGCCGCCAAGGGGCGCCACATCATCACGAGCGCCATCGAGCACCACGCGGTGCTGTACACCTGCCAGGCCCTGGAGCGCGAGGGCTTCGAGGTGACCTACCTGCCCGTGGACGAGCACGGCCTCGTGAGCGTTGAGGACTTCAAGGCGGCCATGCGCCCGGACACCATCCTGGCCTCCATCATGTTCGCCAACAACGAGATCGGCACCATCGAGCCTGTTCGCCAGCTGGCGGAGGCTGCCCACGAAGCGAACGTCGTCTTCCACACCGACGCGGTGCAGGCCTTCGGCCACGAGCCCATCGACGTGAACGAGCTGGGCATCGATATGCTGTCGGCGTCCTCCCACAAGATTTACGGGCCCAAGGGCGTCGGGCTTTTGTACGTGCGCCGTGGCGTGAAGCTTGAAAACCTCCTCGATGGCGGACAGCAGGAGCGCGGGCGCCGCGGCTCCACCGAGAACGTGCCCGGCATCGTCGGCTTCGCCCGGGCCGCCGAATTGGCGGTCGACGAGCTTGCCCCCGAGCATAACCGCCAGCTCGCCCTGCGCGACCATGCCATCCGGCGTATCCTCGCGGAGATCCCCTCGGCCAAGCTCAACGGCAGCTGGGAGAGCCGTCTGGCCAACAACGTGAATTTCTCCTTCGAGTTCATCGAGGGCGAGGGCATGTTGTTGCAGCTGGCCGCCCGGGGCATCTGCGTGTCCTCCGGGAGCGCCTGCACCTCCGGCTCTTTGGATCCGAGCCATGTGCTTCTGGCCATCGGCCTTCCCCACGAGATCGCCCACGGATCGCTGCGCCTGACACTCGGCCGCGACACCACCCTGGAAGACGTCGACTTCGCCGTGGACTCGCTTAAGGCGACGCTGCAGAACCTGCGCATGATGAGCCCCCTGTACGAGGATTTCCAGCAGGGCAAGGTGAAATCGGTCATCGAGCGCTTCAAGGCCGACGGCTTCCCCTACGCAAAGTAGCATCATTTACCACCCCCCCCCTCAGCAGAAAGAGAGACACCCTCATGGCTATGAACTACTCCGACAAAGTGATGGAGCACTTCACCAACCCCCAGAACGTCGGCGAGATCGAGAATGCGAGCGGCTGCGGCACCGTGGGCAACGCGGTGTGCGGCGACATCATGCGCGTGTACCTCGACATCGACGAGAACAATGTCATTCAGGACGCGAAGTTCAAGACCTTCGGCTGCGGCGCCGCCATCGCCACGAGCTCTATGGCCACCGTGCTCGTGAAGGGCAAGACGGTGCAGGAGGCCCTTAAGGTCACGAACAAGGCCGTCATGGAGGCCCTGGACGGGCTGCCCCCGGTGAAGGTGCACTGCTCGCTTCTGGCCGAGGAGGCCATCCACGCGGCGCTGTGGGACTACGCCGAGAAGAACGGCATCGTCATCGAGGGCCTGGAGAAGCCCGTGAGCGACATCTCCGAGCACGACCACGGCGACGAGGACGACGAATAAGCCATCACCGCCTTTCCGCAAAGTATGGATCCGGCTCGGAGGCCCAAGAGCTTCCGAGCCTTTCTTTCCAGACCGGCACGTGCCGGGAAGTCGCTCGACTCTAGGCCGCAACGACGATGACGTTCATGCCGTCGCCCGCGCAGGTTTGCAGCACCACCGACTCGCCGTAGCCGGTCACCCGCGAGGCGATGGTCTTCCACGTGGCGGTCTCCTCCACTTGAAACACCTCCCTTACCGTATAGGCACGCTGCGCCCCCGACCGGTCGCACACAACGACGGCATCGCCCGAGGACAGTGAGCGCACCGGCGCGAACGAGCCGGGATTGTGCCCGACGAAATAGCCCCAGCTGCCGTCGTCCACCGCATCCGACCCCAGCCAAAGGCCGCCTCCGGAACTCGGCGTCGTGCCGCCGCGCACATCGCGGTAGGGAATGGCGGTACCGCCCACCACCAGCGTGCCGGGGGCGATCGAGTCGGCAGCGCCCGAACCCTCGTCGGATGGCACCTCCCCGGAAGCAGCAGAGCCGCCTTCTGCCGATGCCCCTTCCGAGGGCTCGGACCCAGGTGCACTCGGCTGAGAGGCGAGTCCCCCGCCTTCCGCCGCACTTCCGGACCCCTTCGACGCCTCCTGGCCGCCGCGCTGCTCGTCCGCCCGATCCGCCTCTTCCGAACACGCACCCGCAGCCTCGCCCGATGAGGCACCTGGGCCCTCGGCAGAAAGATGAGCGTCCTGCGCCCCGGCGGCTTCGGCCGGCGTTTGCTCCCCTGCTTCCGTGGCAGCTTCCCGCTCTACCGCTTCCGAAGCCCTATAGGCCGCGAGCGCCCGCTGCACTTCGGCGCGATGGGAACGGGCCAAGGCCCCCGCTTTCTCTTCCAACTTTTTGCCCACCAGCGGCCCCCAGACATCCCCAGACTGTACGCCCCCTTCGGGCACGGATCCCTCGCTCCCCCAAGCTACCGCGCCAAGCCCCAGGCCGGCACCCAAGGTAAGCGCCAGCGCTCCTGCCACCACAGCCTTCTTTTTGCGTCCAACAACCTCTCCCATGCTCTCACCAGGCCTTTCGCTCTCAAAACCGAATATTTGTTCGCATTGTAATGTAATACAAGCCCAATGAAAAGCCCTTTTAGTACAAAAGTTCGTTATTTGGTTTTCAACGAAGATTTCGCCTATCCAATCTGCCACTTGCTTGTTCGACAGTATTACACTATAGTGACAGAAAGGAAGGAGGCCGTTATGGACGCTATCGTCTCGGCCCGTGTGCCCATCGCCTTGAAAGAGCGGGGCAATGGCATTTTGCACGACATCGGCTCAACACCAACCCAGCTTATCAACGCCGCCTACCAGTTCGTTCTCGCGGAGCACGAGCTGCCCAAGCCCCATGATCCTCTCGAGGGGATGCGGGGCGCGAAGCGCGAGCTGACCGACGAGCAGAAAGAGAAGGTGCGCCGCTCCCTCAAGGCCATGTACGTCGGGCCGTCCGCCACAGACGAGCCATTCTCACGTCAACTCAACGCCGCAAGGGATGAGCGCTATGCGCGTTTTGCTTGACACCAACGTGCTCATAGGCCTCTACACACAGCAACCTCCCGAGGGCGACATCGCCCAGAAACTGCTGGTGATGAAGGAATTCGGCGATGTCGAACTGTGGGTCTCGGCGAAATCGTTCACCGACGTGTCCTACGTACTCCATAAGACCTATAGCAGCGATTATGTGCAGAGCGCCTTCGAAGAAAGCTACCAATGGTTGGAAATCTGCTCCGTCGACAGCGCTGACATTCACCGAGCGACGAGCCGGCGATGGGCTGATTTCGAAGACTGCCTGGTTGACGTGTGCGCCGAGAAGGTAAAGGCCGACTTTCTGCTCACGCGCGACGAAAAGGGATTCGCCCAGGCTCACGTACCCGTGATGAGCCCGGGCGACTTCTTCAACTACATTGAAAGCGAATACCAAATCACCTACGACATCGTCGATTTAAGCGAAGAGCCGGACTAGTCCGAAGAGCGCCCGGCACCAGCTAATTCCCCGTCGAGCGCTGTTTCCACCAAACGCAGAGGGCAATCCCCCTACCGCAGCTTGGCGCGGCGCTCTTTCCAGTCGGGCATGAAAGTGTCCATGAGGGCGTGGAAGCGGGGGCCGTGGCCGCGTTCCAGCAGGTGGCACAGCTCGTGGACGACCACGTATTCCAAGTACTCCGGCGGGTACAGGGCCAGGCGCACGTTGATGCAAATGCGGCCCGTCGAAGGCTGGCAGCTGCCCCAGCGGCTCGTCATGTTGCGGTAGGCAATCTTGCCCGCCTTCACGCCCATGATAGGCTCCCAGGCCTCGATGAGCGCGGGCACGCAGGCCGCGACGACCGCCTTCCACTGCGCCACTTCCGCAGGCGTGGCCGCGGCGGCACAGGCGCGCGGCGATTGCGCGATCTCCCGCTGCTGGCGCTCTATCCAGTCGCGTTTCTCCCCCACGAACTTCCGGATGGTGGCGAGCGGCAGGTGCAGGGGCGCCGACACCTCGATGCGCCCGTCGGGCGGCTTCACCCGCAGGTGCATGTTCTTGATGGCCTTGCGGGTGAGCCAAACCTCCAAACCGTCGATAAAGACGAGCTCGGGGGGCATCGTTTTTGCCGGACGCTTTCTCGTTGCTGCCATGGGATTCTTCGACTCGCTTCGCTCGCTCAGGATGACACGGGGATTAGCGAGCGGCCTGCATGGCCAGGTTGTAGGCGTCGTTGCGGGGGATGCCGAACTCGGCGGCGAGACGCTTGGCGACCTCTTTGGTGCGCAAGCCCTCCGCCACGAGCTCGGCAGCGCGCGCGGTGGCCGATGCCGTCGCAATCTCGGCGCCGGCGGCCGCCTCCGCCTCACCCGGCGCATCTATCACGAGCGCGATCTCGCCGCGAACGCCGCCGGGCTCCTTAGCACGGGCCGCAAAAAGCTCACATAGCTCGGCCGCCGTTCCCCGCGCCACCTCCTCGTGCAGCTTCGTCAGCTCGCGGCACACCGCCACCTCACGCCACGGCAGCACCTCGGCGATGGCCGAAAGTGCCGCCACCAGCCGATTCGGGCTTTCGTAGAACACGAGCGCTGCATCCAGGCCGCGCAGCTCTTCCAGCACCGAGCGCTGCTCGGCCGCCTTGCGCGGGAAGAAGCCGCCGAAGTAGAAGCGCGGGCACACCGTTCCCGAGGCCACGTAGGCGCAGGCCGCCGCCGAGGCGCCGGGCAGCACCTCCACGGCCACGCCGGCCTCGCGCGCCGCGGCCACAAGTCGCAGCCCCGGATCGGATACGCCGGGCATGCCGGCGTCCGAGCAATAAGCTACCACCTCGCCGGCGGCCACTCGTTCCACCACACCCGCAGCCCGCGAGCCGATCATCGCCTCGTCCAGCCGCGTGAGACGCTTCTCGATCCCGAAATGCGCGAGCAGCTTCCCCGTCACCCGGGTGTCCTCCGCACACACCACATCGGCCTCGCGCAGCGCCTCAAGCGAGCGCAGCGTCATATCGCCCAAGTTCCCAATGGGCGTCGGCACGATGACGAGTTTTCCCGAAGAACGAACAGAGGTATTCATGGGCGATATTCTACACCGACTTCGGCAATGTCGACCCTTCAAGCAATACGTGCTCCCACAAAGAGTTGCACATGGAAGACAAGCTCATACGAAAAGCTCTCCATCGAGCGCGTCATCCGTGTCAATATCGAGAAATGACTGGTAGGCCTCTTTGCCTCGTATCTCCTTGAAGGGAACGAGCGCACACTCGGGATTCGCTTCCGCCTCCGCCAAGCGCATCGCTGCCGTCGCGTATAGTTTATCCCACCGCAAGATATCCAGTTCCATTAGCTTCTATCTTTCATTTTCTGGTAGCTGGGCCGCATCAACTATGATGTCGGTTACGAGCTGGTTCATGTCGCTCGCGTTGGTCGGAACCACGACGGGAAGCCCAGTCCGTTCCTCCAAGGCTGTTCGCGCGATCCCCGCAACCTCGCCGCCTTGCATGGCAACACCGCGGCTCTCGCCGAACCCATCAGGGCGCACGACCTTTGAGATATCGCGGGTCGAGGCCTCCGCGAGCATTGTCAGCACAAGTTCGATGTCAGTCATATTGTCTCTGAGGTTCTCTTTCTTGAGCCCCTTATAATCCTTGTACTCGCGTGTGCTCAACCCCGACCAGGCGCGACTGATGTCGTCGGTGAGAATAGCATATTCCTTCCCCTTGCTTACACCCCGTTTTTTCCATTCCTCGGTAAGCTCGTTTCGAATACGGATGGCGAGCAGTCGCTGATGAACCCATTCTTCCGAGTAGCCTTTCTTGAGATAGGTTTCCAATGCTCGGTCAATGGCAAGTTCGGGATCTATCGTCTCTTCGATGCGCTCGGCGCCAACCTCGGCGAGCCATCGCTTGAATGGCTCGGCCTTCGGAGAGGGTACCGATTGGACAATGCGGAGCAGCTGCTCTACCGTTGCGGTATCCGTGAGTCTCATCTTGCCGTCCGCAGCTCTCATTTTCAACTGCTTACAATTTGTAAGCAGTTGGTTGGCCCCCTCCTCTCTCAATCGTTTCTTGAGGACAGCCCAGTATGTGCTTGCACCCCGCACGGTAGATTGTTCGGTTAAAACTCCTACGACATCGACAATGGAGAAATACCACTCCTCCTCTTCGGAATCCCACGCCGAACGGATCTGGTTTCCCTCAAAAGATTTGACGATTGCTTCATTGCTCATTGCTTCCCCTTCCTCTCATTCTCCGTATCCATATTAGAACATATGTTCTAATATGTAAAGACAGGATTCTGCGAGATCGACCTTGTCGCAACGAAGCGGAGCCGGGGCATGAGCTCCGGCTCCGCAAAGGGGGAGGGTAGACTAGAGGTATTTCAGGAGCAGCGCAGGGGGTAGTTACTTCCACGCTTCCTTCACGGCCTGCTTGATGGCCTCGCTTGTGACCGTCGCGCCCGCAACAGCATCCACAGCATCGATCTCATCCTTCGAAAGACCCATCAAGCGTTCGGGCATTTGCTCGATGGCTTTGGTGCCGATGCCTTCAGTTTCCTGGGCACTTACCACTTCAACACCGCTGAGCCGATCGCCCGCAACATCGATTCTCACAACAACGGGACCGCCCTTGCCCTCCGCCGATCCAACGAGCTCGCCAGCGGCCGCCAGGGTTTCGACGTCAATCTCATCTTCCTCGACGGAAGGCGCGTAGGTTGGCTGACGGCCTTCCATAACGGAGCCGCTCCAGACATCGTCTTTCGCCTCGGCGGCGCGAACGCCCGCCTCCCGGCCCGTTGCGAGACATTCAGTAAAACAGTAACCGCTGCTATCGATGCGTCCGAAGAACGAGCCGAACTCGCCCGCTCCGTAAAGATGGGGAATGGGCTCGTTACTCCACCCGATAATCTCGCACTGGGCGTTGCGCTCAGGACCGCCGAGCGTGTTCCACAGCACGTGGTCCACAGGGAATCCGTAGAACGGCGCTGTCGCAACAGGGAAAAGGGTGTCGGCCGTCCTCCCCTGCTCCTCGTCGACGCCGGCAGCGCATGACCGGTTGTACCGTTCGATGGTTTCGGTCAGCGCTGCCCCGTCGAGGCCCAGCTGAGCGGCCAGTTCCTCAATCGAATCGGCAGCTTTGAGCCAGCCGGCGGCTAATTCATCTTCGTTTCCATCGCTCCAGGTAGGATATAGCGGAGCCGCCTTTCGACCTTCCTCATCGAGAATGCAGAACATCGTCTCCGGCATCGGAAGATAGTCGAAAGCGCCGTGTGTGTACACCTTTCCATGGCGCACGCCCGGGTTCGCCTCGTTGCGGAAACGGTGCCCGTCGCTTCCCACCACGATCGCGTGACTGAAATCCATCATCTCTCCGGCAGCGATACCCGTATCGGGGTTGACGAATCCGATGTCGCAGCCAGCGTAGTTGGCCATGTGCCAGAGGCGAGCACCCACCTGGGAAGACAGAACCAGGCCATCGCCGGTATTGTAAGGGCTGCCGATGGGATAAACGCGTGTCATATTGAAGTAATTCTGATGCTCGACAGGGCTGTTCTCGAATCCTCCGCATGCCAGCACGACGCCATTGCGGGCACGAACGGACAGATCGTCCTCGCCAACACGGGCCACGCACCCATGAACGATACCCGTATCAGGATCGGCAATGAGCTGCGTGCAAGGGGCGTCATACCAGATCGTTATCGCATTCGCGCGGTCTTTAACCGCTTGCTTGAGCAGTGACCACACAGCACCCGGCTGCTCGGTCAGCGAGGCGAGCCTCAGCCCCTCGAGCGGGAACTCTTCCCATTCGTCGAAATCGTAGGTGACGATGTCGCCGGCATTGCCGCCCAGGGACACAAGCCAGTCAGTCAGTTCCACAGTGCGCGCCACGATCGTCTCGATGCCCCCACGATTCTCATAGTCGCCGTTGCCGGCCTCCAGCACCTCAAGCGCCCGATCGGGATCGGTGATATCGAAGAACCACTCACCCGAGACACGTGAATTGCCACCAGCCTCCGCCTTTGGCGCCTTCTCCACGATGAGAACTCGCGCGCCGGCATCGGCAGCTTCGATGGCCGCGCTCATCCCAGCTCCGCCACCGCCAACGATAACTACATCGTACTCATCGTCCCACGAACGGCTCGTCTCGAAACAACCCGTTTCAGTCAGCGGCTCGCTCGTAGGCGAGCACCCTGCTGTAAGCCCCAAGGCAAGCGCGCCCATCGCGCCGATACCAGCTCCCATCAGACAGTCTCGTCGCGACACGCGCCTGTTCAACATGCTCGTTTCCATCATTGCATCTCCACCTCTCTCACCTAGGCGCCCAACGCAGCAGCGGCGGCGTTCTCGCCGGCCATCTGCCCGGAATAGACCGACCACGAATTCATCGTTCCGCTCATGGGATACACCGTGCCCAAAATGCGGATGTTCGCAACTTCGCCGATGGCGAACAGGTTTTCCATGGAAGCATCGGACGTATCGACCACATGCATAGCGTCGTCGACGAGCAGGCCGCCCAACGTCGCGTAGCCGCCGCCCCAGCCGCCCGGACACTCCACGAAGGCAGTTTTGGCACCGACTTTTTCGGCCATAGCGATGCAGGCACCGTCGCAGGAGGGCGCGCTGAACCATTCCAAGTTCTCATCACCCCACCACTTGCCTCGCAGCTCGTCGTTGGCCGCGTAACCGCCGCTGGCAATGACCACTGCCTTGGCCGCAATGGTGTAGGTGACGTTGTCGCGGTTCTCGGCGGTCGCGCCCGTCACAACACCATCTTGGGCCTCGAGCGCCGTCACGGAGGTTCCGCAGAGGATCGTACCGCCTGCGGCCTTCACCGCCTCCTCCAGCGGATCGACGAAGCGGCAGCCGCAGCCCTCGGGCAGTCCTGCGAATTCCCCCGTCTCATCCACTTTCGCATCGGCAGGCCAATACTGCGTCATCATTGGCGCCTCGCTCGCGGGATCAGCCGGATCGAAGGGAGCATAGCATTGGTTCACGAAGAGGCCCGGTGCGAAGCACGTCTCTTCCACGTAGTCGTAGACGGGCACCATGTCATTGAAGAATGATTTCGCGAGGTCGGGCGAGAAGTACTCGGTGTCGTTGTTGTTCGCGAAGAACTGGAACGTCTGGTCGGCATCAAGAGCGCCAAGTTCCTTCTTCTCTTCCTCGTTGCCCTCGGTGATGAACATCGCGCCGTTGAGCCGCGTCGAGCCGCCCGTCATGTCCTGGCGCTCGACCACGAGCACCTCTGCCCCGGTGTCCAAGGCCGCCAAGGCAGCGCACAGCCCCGCGCCGCCGGCACCGATAACCAAAACGTCGGCTTCAAGGGACTCGCTTGTGGGAGCGGGCTTTTCCACGGCCTTCTCGAGGGGTGCCGAACCGCCCGCCTGGCGCGCACACTCCTTCACGGCGCTAGCGATGCCCATGCTGGTGAGTGTTGCGCCGGACACCACATCCGCCTCGATCGACTGGCTGTCCAAGATCCTCTGAGGCATGAGCTCCAGAGCGAAATCGGAAATCCCCTCGGTCTCGCTGTGGCCCACCACCCGCAGCGAATCGAGCGCGTCATCGGTGAACGTCGCCTCCACGGTCACCGGGCCGTTCTTGCCCTGCGCCGAGGCGGTGTAGGTTCCCGCCGTGAAGAGAGCGCTCTCCGTAGACGAGAGGCCGCCAGGCGCGCATCCGATAAGCGACCCTCCCCACGCCAACGCTGCTGTTGCCACGGCCGTGTTGCGAACAAACGATCTGCGACTCATGCTCTCCATTTCAACCCCAATCCTTTCTTTTTTCCGTTGCTCAACCTTCGGAGCGCGGCTATGATAAAGTCTGTAGCAAATACAGAGTCAATACAGGTTTTGGAGCTTTTTGCCATGGAGCAATCGTTCACACGCAGCCAGCTGGCCCGCCTCCTCAACATCAACAAGGAAACCCTTCGCTTCTACGAGAACAAGGGCTTTGTGCATCCGGCGCGGGCAGAGAACGGATACCGGCGCTACGACTACAACGATTTACGCACTCTGCTCGACGTCGCAGCGTTCCGCAGCGGCGGGTTCTCGCTTGAAGAGACCCATCGCATCATGTTTCAGCAATCCCTAGAGGAAAACCGTGCACACTTCGAGGGCATCGTGGCCGAGAAGCGCGAGCACATCCAACAATGTCTAGCTGCGCTTGAGCTCTTCGAACAGGGCATGAAACCGTTCAAGATCATCGAGGAGCATCTCGGTCGGGGCACCATTCGACCGCTCGAAGAGCATTACCGTGTATCGATCAGCGACTCATTCGAGCAGATGGGGCTTTTGAGCCAGGTCTTCGTCTTCGACCGCTACCGGCTGGAAGACGAACGCGCCCAGTGGCTAGAGCCGTTGGCTACCATTCCCGCTGGCACCAACCTGGGCGCTTCGGCGCAATCTCTGCATCCCGAAGGACCACCGCTTGCCTTTCCGAAATGCTTCTATACCGTCGTGGAGGCTGCCGAAAGAACGCCCACGTCCGACGAACTCTCTCCCGTCATCGCAGAAGCCCGCAAGCGCAAACTCCCCCTCGCCGGGGACATCTACACCAACTACCTTGCCATCGCTGCCGGCCGCTGCTACTGCGAGGTTTACCTGCCCATAGAAAACGGCGAAAAAAACGCGGCTCAATAGCAGATGCGCTCGGAGCGCAAAAGAGGGCGCAGCTCCAAGAAGTCGCTGCGCCCTCTTCGTACATCCGACGACCGGAAGTTACTCCACGACCTCGGTCGTCTCCACCTCCACGGAGGCGGCCATGGCTTCCGGCTCCTCTGGGGCGCCGTCGCGGGCGACCGCCCGGGCGGCGCGGGCCTCGGCCTCCTTCTCGGCCAAATTCGCCTTGGCCACGGCGATCATGAGCTTGATGCGGTTGAGCTGGTTCACCTCGCTCGCACCCGGATCGTAGTCCACGGCCACGATGTTGCTCTCCGGGTAGCGGCGGCGCAGCTCCTTTATGGTCGCCTTACCCACCACGTGGTTCGGCAGGCACGCGAAGGGCTGGGTGCACACCACGTTCGGGCAGCCGGAGCGGATGAGCTCCACCATCTCGGCAGTGAGCAGCCATCCCTCGCCCATGGAGTTGCACAGCGACAGAATCTCGCTCGCGTAGTCGGCCAGCTCGTAGATGTCCGCCGGCGGGTGGAAGCGGCTCGACTTCTCAAGCGCGTCGTTCACGGGCTTGCGCAGCTTCTTGATGGCGGCCAGGCCGATCTTGCTGCCGAGCGCGCTCTTCTTCGACTTGCCGATGGGCTGCTGGAAGATGCCGCCGGCGATGCCGAACAGGAAGAACTCGATGAGCCCGGGCACCACGGCCTCGCAGCCCTCGCGCTCGATGACGTCCACGATCTGGTTGTTGGCCGTCGGATGGAACTTCACGAGGATCTCGCCCACCACGCCCACGCGCGGCTTGGTACCCTCGCCGGCCAGGGGCAGCGCGTCGAAGTCCTCCACGATGCGACGCACCGTGCGGCGGAATTCCGACTGGCGCACGCCGCGCTCGAGCTGGTGCTTGCAAGCGTCCATCCAGTACTGGAACAGGCGGTTCGCACTGCCCGGCTCCACCTCGTAGGGTCGTGTGCGGTACAGGCACATCATGAGCAAGTCGCCGTACTGCAGCGCGTAGATGGCCTGATAGAGCATCTTCGGCGTCACCTTGAAGCCGGGGTTCTCCTCGCCCAAGTCCTTGAACGACAGCGCGATGACCGGGATGTGCCCGAGCCCCACGGACTTCAGCGCCTTGCGGATGAGCGAGATGTAGTTGGTGGCGCGGCAGCCGCCGCCGGTCTGGGTGATGAGCACGGCCAGCTTGTCAGTGTCGTACTTGCCCGACAGCACCGCTTCCATGATCTGGCCCGTGACCAGGATGGACGGGTAGCAGATGTCGTTGTTCACGTACTTCAGGCCCGCGTCCACCGCGCCGTGGTCCACCGAGGGCAGCAGCGCCACGTTGTAGCCGGCGCGCTTGAAGATGGGCACCAGAAGCTCGAAATGGTACGGGGCCATCTGGGGCGCCAGAATCGTCCAGCCCTCATCGCGCATCTGCTCGGTGAACTGGGGGCGCGCGAACTCGGTGGAGGCGCCCTCGCGCTGCTCAACCTCGGCTGCGGTCACCACGCCGTCGGCCTTCTCGGTGAAGCTGGCGGGCACCAGTTTGTCCAGGTTGTCCAAGTCGATGCACGCAGCCGGGCAGCCCCTCTTCTCGGCGGCTGCGTCGGCTTCCGCCTCGGCCTCGCGGTCGGCCTGGTCCTTCAAGGCCGCCAGCAGGCTGCGCACGCGGATGCGGGCCGCGCCCAAGTTCGACACCTCGTCGATCTTCAGCACCGTGTACACCTTGCCGGCCGCCTCGAGCACCTCCTGCACCTGGTCGGTGGTCAGCGCGTCCAGGCCGCAGCCGAAGGAATTCAGCTGGATGAGGTCGAGGTCGCGCCTTTGCGTGACCACCTTGGCCGCCGCGTACAGGCGCGTGTGGTACATCCATTGGTCCACCACACGGATGGGACGCTCCAGCTGACCCAAGTGCGCCACGGAATCCTCGGTGAGCACGGCCAAGCCGAAGCTCGTGAGCAGCTCGGGGATGGCGTGGTTGATCTCGGGATCCTGATGGTAGGGGCGCCCGGCCAGCACGATGCCGCGGGTGCCAGTCTTCTCCATCCACGCGAGGGTTTCCACGCCCTTCGTGCGGATATCGCGTTTGAACGCCTCGTCCTCGGCCCAGGCCGCCTCCACCGCCGCCCGGATCTCGTCAGCCGTGAGCGCGGGACCGCACCCGTTGGTCTCCTTCGCGAAGTTCTCCGTCAGCTCCACCACCAGGCGCTCGGCCAGCTTGTCCTTGTCGTGGTAGGGCACCCACGGCGACACGAAGGCCACATCGGTCTCGCGCAGCTCGTCGATGTTCAGGCGCAGCGCCTCGGGATAGCTCGCCACAATGGGGCAGTTGAAGTGGTTGCCGGCGGTCTCGTCCTCCTGGCGCTCCCACTTGGAACAGGGCATCCAGATGAAGTCCGGGTGCTTCGCGAGCAGGTTCATGATGTGGCCATGCGAGAGCTTCGCCGGATAGCACACGCTCTCGGAAGGCATCGACTCGATGCCGGCCTCGTAGGTCTTCTTCGTGGACGGGTCGGACAGCACCACGCGGTAGCCCAGCTTCGTGAAGAAGGTGAACCAGAACGGGTAGTTCTCGTACATGTTGAGCGCGCGCGGGATGCCCACGGTGCCGCGGGGCGCGTCTTCGGGGGCCAAGGGCTCGTAGCCGAAGGTGCGCTCGGCTTTGTACTCGAACAAGTTCGGAACGGCCGACTTCTCGGCGCCGGTGCCCAAACTCTCGCCCTTCTCGCAGCGGTTGCCGGTGATGAAGCGGCGGTGCTTGCCCGTCGCCGCATCGATGCCGAAATCGTTCACCGTGAGCAGGCAGGCGTTCGAGCAGCCCTTGCAGCGCACGGTGCGATGCGTCGGCGCGAGCGCCTCGATTTCCTCAAGCGACAGAAGTCCGCTTAGGGGCACCTTCGGGCCCAGATCCGGCGACAGCGGCACGTTCTCGGTGCGCCGGCGCGTCTCCTCGAAGCGGTCGCGGGCCAGAAGCGCCGCGCCGAAGGCGCCCATGTTGCCGGCGATATCGGGGCGGATGGCGTTCACTTCGGAGAGCTGCTCGAAGGCGCGCAGCACCGCGTCGTTCAAGAAGGTGCCGCCCTGCACGATGACCTTCGTGCCCACATCGTGCGGGTCGCGAATCTTGATGACCTTGAACAGGGCGTTCTTGATGACGGAGATCGCCAGGCCCGCGGCGATGTCGCCCACGGTGGCGCCCTCCTTCTGGGCCTGCTTCACGCGGCTGTTCATGAACACGGTGCAGCGGCTGCCCAGATCCACCGGGTTCTCGGCGGAGATGGCCGTGGCGGCGAACTCGGCCACGTCCAGGTTCAAACCGCTCGCGAAGGACTCGATGAAGCTGCCGCAGCCCGACGAGCAGGCCTCGTTCAGCATGATATGGTCGATGACGCCGTCCTTCACGCGCAAGCACTTCATGTCCTGGCCGCCGATGTCCAGGATGAACTCCACGCCGGGCAGCATCTCCTGGGCGCCGCGCAGATGGGCCACCGTCTCAATCTCACCGGAATCGACCCGCAGGGCCTCAAGCAGCAGCCCCTCGCCGTAACCGGTCACGGTAGAGTGGCCGATCTTCACGAGCGGCTCGGCCGTTTCCGGGTCGCGGGGCAGCGCCTGGTACAGCTCGGCCACGGCCGCCTTGGCGCAGCCCAGCACGTCGCCCTTGTTCGAGGCGTAGGTGGACCACAAAAGCGCCCCGTCCTCGCCGATGAGCGCGGCCTTAAAAGTAGTGGAACCGGCATCGATGCCGAGGAAGGCCACACCCCGGTAGTCCTCAAGCGACGCGCGGCGCACGCGCTCGGCGTCGTGGCGCTCGTGGAACTCCGCCAGCTCCGCCTCGTCGGCAAAGAGCGGCGCCAGGCGCACCACTTCCGAGCCTTGCAGGTCGCCCAAACTCTCCAGGCGCGCGAGCACATCCGCGAGCTTCTCGGGCCGCGCGCCCTCCGCCACACCGGCGATAGCGCAGCCGGCGGCCACGAACAAGTGCGCGTTCTCGGGCACGATGATGGCCTCGTCGGTCAATTCCAGCGTCTCGTAGAAGCGCTTGCGCAGTTCGGGCAGGTACTGCAGAGGACCGCCGAGGAAGGCCACGTGCCCCCGGATGGGCCGACCGCAGGCGAGGCCGGAGATGGTCTGGGTCACCACCGACTGGAAGATGGAGGCGGCGATGTCCTCCTTGCGCGCGCCCTCGTTCAGAAGCGGCTGCACGTCGGTTTTGGCGAACACGCCGCAGCGGCTCGCAATGGGGTAGATGGTCTCATGATCGGCCGCCAGCTCGTTCAGGCCGCCGGCGTCGGTGTCCAGAAGGGCCGCCATCTGGTCGATGAAGGCGCCCGTGCCGCCGGCGCAGGTGCCGTTCATGCGCTGCTCGATGCCGTTGTCGAAGTAGATGATCTTCGCGTCCTCGCCGCCCAGCTCGATAGCCACGTCGGTCTTCGGGATGAACGTCTCCACCGCCGTCTTCGACGCGATGACCTCCTGCACGAAGGCCACATCGAGCCACTGGGACAGAAGCAGGCCGCCCGATCCGGTGATGGCGATGGTCATGGTCTCGTTCGGATAGGCCGCGGCCGCCTCGCGCAGCACCTCCACGATGGTGGCGCGCACGTCGGCATGATGGCGGCGGTACACCGCCCACAGGATCTCGTTGTCGTTGTCGAGCACCGCCAGCTTCACCGTGGTCGACCCCACGTCGATGCCGATGTGGAAGGGGCAGGCCGCCGCGGCGGCACGGGAGGCGGCAGCGATCTCGGCGGCGTCGGCGCGAGCCTCCTCCACCGTCGTGATGCGCGGCGCGCAGGAGGCGCACGCCGCGGGCGCCGGCTCCTTCACGGACGTGGACGCCTCGGTGATGATCTCGGTGTACTTGCTGCTCTTGGCGTTCTTCTTCATTGGCTTACTCCCAACTTACAGCTCGATGGACTCGCCGGGCTTGATGAACAGAAGGCGCATGGCGATGCGCGCCATAGTCTCGGAGGATTCGGGGCAGCCGCGCTCGATCCAGTGGGCGATGATCCCTAAGTAGGCGGCGGCGTAGAAGGCGACGTAGTATTCCACGAAGACCGTAGGGTTGTCGCGGTATTTCTCATGCAGGATGTTCTGCACCAGGTTCTCGCAGACCGCCTCGCGCAGCCGCGGCCCGAAGCGCACATCGCCCCCGGGGCCGAGCACCGCGTGCAGAAAGTCGCTCTGCTCGCGCAGGTAGTCGAACAGTTCCACGAGGAACGGCAGCGGGCGGCCCGTCGCGCGGAAGGCCAGCATGTCCGCCAGGGTAATGGACTGCATGCGCTCCTGCAGGGCATCGAGGTCGGCCATGACCTCGTCCTCCAGCACGGCGAGCAGCCCGTCCTTGTCGCGGAAGTGGTTGTAGAAAGTGCCGCGGGACGTATCGGCCCGCTCGCATAAGTCGTTCACGGTGAGCGCATCGTAGCCGCGCTCCTCCATGAGCTCGACAAGGGCGCCGCGCAGGGCGCGCCTCGATTTCGCGATGCGCCGATCCTCGCAGGGAGCGGCCGGCGCGCAGGTTGCCGTGGCTATGACGGTCTCCTTCGTTCGGTTGCGATGCAGCGGTCGCATTTCGACAGAACGGCCAAAAATGGACACGCTGTTCAATAGCTCGCATTATAGAGAGCGCCGCCCTTTTCGGCAACCCCCTCCTTCCCCTTCCACCACCCTTCCAAAAGCCTGTTTTCTTGTCGAAGGCGGCCCACGGCCGCCCTTTTCCTGGTATCTTGGGATTTCGCATTCGTACCACCGTGCTTATCGAGGAGGCAGGCGCCTGCGCGCCGAACCCTATGGCAAACAGACCTGGCAAGCATTCCGCTCCGCTCAACTCCGGCACCTCGCGCCGGGGCGCCCACTCGGCGCCCCTCGGCTCCGCGCAGGGACGCCGCGGTTCCCACTCCGCCCCCGTAACGAGCGCCGGCCGCAGCACCCGGAGCGCCCAGGCCGCCAGTTCTCGCAGCGCCCAGGCGGACGCCTCGCGCAGCTCCCGCGCCTCCCGCGCCCGCTCCTCCTTCGAGGGCACCGGCTTCGCGCCGACCGCGAGCCCCGTTTCCGCCGCGGGCGGCTCCCAAAGCTTCGCCGCCACCGACAGCCTGGCACGCGCCAAAGCGGCCCGCAAGAAGTCGCGCGGCAAGAAGATCGCCCTCGGCATCGCCGCGGCCCTCGTCGTCGTCCTCGCCGGCGCCGGCACGGCGCTCGCGCTCTACCTGAACGGCATCAACGCCACCATCCAAGGCGGTCTCGACGACGCTGAGTTCAAGGAGCTCGGCGAGCAGCTGGCCCCCGCCAAGGCCGACGGCTCCTATTACGTGGGCATCTTCGGCAGCGACGCCCGCAAGGGCGAGACGGCCAGCCGATCGGACGTGACCATGCTCGCCCGCATCGATCCCGACAAGGGCGTGGTCGACCTCATCTCGGTGCCCCGCGACACCATGATCGACATCGAGGGCCACGGCACCCAGAAGATCAACGCCGCCTATGCCTTCGGCGGCCCCTCCGAAGCCGTGAAAACGCTCTCCACCTTCGCCGGCGTGCCCATCACCCACTACGTGGAGGTGCACTTCGAAGAGCTGAAGGACGTCGTGAACGAGCTCGGCGGCATTCAGGTGAACGTGCCCGAGAGCTTCTATTCCGACACGAGCGGCATCTCCCTTGAGGCCGGCGAGCAGACCCTCGACGGCGACCAGGCCCTCGCCTTCGCCCGCGAGCGCCACGCCACCCGCGCCGGCGATTTCTCCCGCGCCCAGGCCCAGCGCATGATCATCGAGGCCATCGTGGAGAAGGTGCTCTCGAAGTCCATCACCGAGATCCCGGGCACCGTGGAGTCCCTCGCCCGCTGCGTGACCACCGACTACTCCGTAACCGATCTGGTGTCCCTCGCGCTCACGTTCAAGGACAAGGGGCTCACCATGTACTCCGCCGCCTGCCCCAGCTACACGCTGAACCAGGACGGCATCAGCTACGTGGGCACCCAGTACGCCGAGTGGCAGGACATGATGCGCCGCGTAGACGCGGGGCTTGATCCGACCGACACCTCCGTGGAAATCCCCGAGCCCCAGGCAAGCGATACCGAGCTGGGCGCGGCCACCAACGCCGCCTCCCCCGCCGAGTACCGCGACCTCATGGCCGACGCCCTCACCACCGACGACGTCGTGGATGTGGAGTAGACGGCTATCCGCACCAGAAACACCGAGCGGCCCGGGCACTCGCCCGGGCCGCTCTTTTGCAGGATCAAAGACGATCACCGAATAGCAACCGCTCGCTTACTCGGTCTCCTTCGCGCACATATGCCGTGTCAAACGCCGCACCGGACCGATGTTGAGCGCCCCATGCACAATAAGAAGCGCGAGAAGCACCTTGGCGGACGTTGCGTGCAAAGGCCCCCAGAAGTAATACCCCTCGGCGTACAGGCCGAACGACAGCAGCACGGCACCCGACTCCATAAGACCCGACAAAACAACGACCACAACCGCGATCACGAGGGCCACATCCAGCAGAACGCGACCTGCTACCCGCAGGGAGCGGTGGCCGGACAGAAGGCGCGTGACGAAGTCGGCGTGCTGGACGCCGTGAACGAGCAGGACGAGCCCCACGCCGAGCCCGAGCCACTCGTGCGGTCCCACACCCGTCAGCGCGGGCAGCGACACCACGATGTACAGGGCCAGCGCCAGAACATCCACAACGAGCATCCTCATGACCGTCCCACCTTCCGCATAATGCCGACGAGCGCCACCACAAGGGCCACCGGCATGAGAATCCACAGGTTCAGGCTGGCATCCGACGCCTGGTGGTAGCGAGACGAGAGCGTCTCCCAGCCATGGCATTCCACCGATGCGCACGAGGCCTCCGGACAGGTCATCTCGTGCACGCCGTCGGGCTCGGGCACATCGTCGAAGCCGTGGCACTCACCCGATGCGCACCCCACCACCGGGCAAGGCGAATCGGCAGCGATAGGCCGCACGCTCAGCACATCGGGCTGCACGAGGGCCACCGCGCCGACAACGCACGCGCCGGCCAGCAGAAACACCACCACCGTCGCAATGATCTTCCTCATAGGGTTCCTTCCTCCCTCGAAAGAAAAGGGCCGCCCGCCCCGCGGCAGACGGCCCGCATGCTAGAGAGACGCGCAACCGATTGGATGGTTCGGCCCGCATCTGCGGAAACTACTTCTCGGCGGGTCGCAGAGGAAGGAACTTCAGACCCAGGAAGAAGATGAGGAACCCGAGGGCTACCACGCCCAGCGTCACTCCGAACTCCAGCGGCGTAGGCCAGTAGACGAGGTTCGCGTAGGCATCGGCGAGCGTGCCGTCGGCGTAAGTGATGCTCATGGAGTTCATCGCAAAGGGCAGATCGAGGTTGGCGATCTGGAAGCCGCCCACCAGCAGCTGCACGCGCTTGCAGAAGATGCCCGCGATGGCCAGCAGCGATGCCGCCACCAAAAGGCCGTTGCGTCGCAGGGCCGGGGTCAGGCAGATGACGGCGCACACGGCGCAGCCGATGATCTCGAACCAGAAGTAGGGCGCCAGGGGGCCTTGGGTCAGCAGGGCCACCACTTCCGCTCCGGCCCCGCCCGGGAAGCCCTCGGTGAGCAGGTCGCAACCGAAGAAATACAAATCCACCAGCACGAAGGCGCCGAGGAGCTTGGCGAGACGCACCACGTTGTCCTGCTCAAGCTCGAGGTAGCCCGCGCGGCGCAGCCCGATGACGATGGCCATCACGAGCGCCGTGCCGCACACCAGGGCGGAGGACACGAACCATGGAGCCAGAAGGGCGGTGTGCCACATCTCGTGCCCCTGCTGCAGGCCGAAGATCCAGGCGGTCACCGAGTGCACGAGCACGGCGGTGACAAGCGCGATCACCGAGACGATGCGCAGCGCCACGGCACTGACCTTGCCTCGCTCGGCCTGGATCTGCGCCCACAGATACACGCACGACAGGATGAGGTAGGTGCCCAGCACGATGATGTCCCACATGAGGGGGCTGCCCAGGTTGGAATACACGAACAGCTCCCATACGCGGAAGGGCTGGCCCATGTCCACCACCACAAGGCCGATGGCGACCACCGTGCAGGCGATGGAGGAGAACACGGCGACCTTCGAGATGCCGCCGAAGCCGCGGATTCCGAGGGCCTTGGGCACCGACGAGATAATGAGGCCGCCAGCCGACAGGCCCACGAAGAACATGAAGCCCGTGATGTAGAGGCCCCAGCTATCGAGGTTGCGCATGGCGGTCTGCACCATGCCGCCCGACAGCTGCATGAACCACAGCGCCAGACCAACCAGCACCGCCACGGCGCTCACGCCGATGGCCACGTTCAGCGCCGGGCTCTTCACCGCGGCCGACGAGCGCTCGCTGGCGCGATCCCGCTCGCGGGGCGCCGAGAAATCGAGGTCGTCGTTGGCAAGGGCGCCGCCCTGCATATACTCAGACATAGCTCAACTCCTTCTCGTTACCGGAGGAAATAGACAGACGGTTCGGTATCGCGATCCTCGAGAAGGCGCATGGACGAGCGCTCCCTCAGCTTTTGCGATACTGCGGAATCGGGATCGCTCGCGTCGCCGAAGATGCGCGCACGGGCCGAGCATGCTTCAACACAAGCCGGCGCCAGGCCCTTCGCCAGCCGATGCCAGCAGAACGTGCATTTCTCGACCACATGCTTCTGATGCGGTGCCACGTCCTGGTCGCCCGTGGCGAAGTCCAGGTGGTAGACCGGCTCCTCCCAGTTGAAGGAGCGCACGCCGTTGTAGGGGCAGGCGCTCATGCACATGCGGCAGCCAATGCACTTGTCGTAGTCCTGGCGCACCACGCCCGTCTCGGGATCCTTATAGGTGGCGCCCACGGGGCATACTTTCACGCAAGCGGGATTCTCGCAGTGCTGGCAGGCCACGGTCACGTTATACATCTCCAAGTTGGGATACGTGCCGCTCGGGGCATCCAGATGCGGGCCGCCGACCGTCATGACGCGGTTCCACCACACGTCCTTGGGCAGGTTGTTCTCCACCTTGCAGGCAACGGCACACGAGTTGCAGGCGATGCACCGCTTGGTGTCCACCAACATAACCAGTTTGCTCTCAGCCATGGCTATTCCTCATTCCAGACACGCACTTCGACAAGGTTGTCGAAGTAGCTCTCGTTTACACCGACGGGATCGTACTCGCTGGTCAGAAGCTCAGACCAGCTACCCGCCTTGTGCTGGTGCTGCTGCCAACTCTTGGGATACACCATGCATCCCGGGCGAATGCCGTCGTTGTACACCGCCCGAGCCACGCAATGCCCGCGATCGTTGTACACCTCGACGTAGTCGCCGTCGGCAATGCCACGGGCCTCAGCATCGGCCGGGTTCATCTTGATCGTGGGCTCCGGGTCAAGCTCGCGCAGGTAGGCGTTGTCCGACCACATGGAGTGCACACGGAAGCGCGGGCGCTCGGACAGCAAGATGAGCTTGTACTTGTCCCAGGTGGGGCTGCCTTCATAGGCCTCGGTGGGATTAAAGTAGCGGGGCAGATGCTCGCGATCCTCGTCGAACTCCTGGCCCACGTCGAACTGCACGGTCGGATTCTCGACATAGAACTCCATGCGACCGGATTCGGTGCGAAACTCGGCGTTCTTCCAGGGGATCCAGGGCTTTTCCGGATACCAGTACATGTCCTCGTTCTGCTTGATGGCATCGTAGGTGATGCCGAGCGCGCCCAAAGCCGGGGTATCCACCACCTGGGACATGTATTCGTCCTCGGTAAGGTCGATGAGATCGGGATACCCCATGCCCTCGGCCAAGAGCTTCAAGATCTCGAAGTCGCTCTTGGACTCGTACAGGGGGTCGATAGCCTTCTCGCTGTGGAGGAAGCATTGGGTGGCAGAGATGGGCACCAACTCCTGCTGCTCGAACCAATGGGAGGCGGGCAGCACGATGTCGGCATACTTCACCGTATCGGTGAAGGTATAGTCGGCCACCACATACAGGTCCATGTTGCCGACGACGTCGTTGATGTACTCGTTGGTGTTCACCTGGTTGGAAACGGGGTTGCCAGCGTACACGTAGAGCGAGCGAATGGGGTAGTCCTCGCCCTTCCACTTGTCGGTGCGCATGATCTCCGGCAGCGCAAGCGCCGAGATCATAGGGTACTTCGCCGCCGTCATGCCCTTCACAACCGCGTTGATGCCCCAGCATGCCTTGAAGTCGCCAACACCCGTGCCTGCGCCCGGATAGCCGATCTGGCCCGTGAGCGCTGCCATGGTGATGTTGGCGTGGGCCGCGTGCACGCCGTTGGTGTAGGAGTTGGAGCCCCAACCCAGGCGATGAGTGCACGGGCCGTCGAGGGCGAGATGCGCCAGTTCCACAATGGTCTCGGCGGGAACGTCGCAGATCTCCTGGGCCTTCTCGGGCGCGTACTCCATAATGTCTTCCAGCAGCAGATCGTAGGCGGTGCTGCAGGAAACGCCGTTGAAGTCGTAGGTGCCGTTCAGCTGCGGGTCGGCGGCCTCAACGAGGCTCTTCACCGTGCCATCGGCATCGAGCACCGCCGGATGGTCGATGATCTTGGTGGTGGTCTTCGCCTTGCCGACCTGTGCGCCCTTGTTCTCGCTGGAGGCAGCCGAGACAGCGCCCGTCTCCACCTCGATGACCTCGGGCTCCACGCCCAGGTCGCTCATGCGCAGGAACTTCCCGGTGTCGCTGCGCACCAGGAACGGCGCGCAGGTGTGATCGCGCAGGAAGGGCTTGTTCACGGCATCTTCCTCCACCATGACGTACATCATGGAAAGCGCGAGGGCGGCGTCGGTGGCGGGCTTCACCGGAACCCACATATCGGCGCGAGCAGCCAGCTGGGTCATGATGGGGTCGATGACCACCAGCTTGGTGCCGGCATCTTGGGCGTCGGCCACGAAATGCCAGTCGTGAATCTGCGCATCGGTGATGTTGGCGCCCCACACGAACAGCGTCTTCGCGTTCTTGAAATCGGAGGGATCGTTCAACACCCAATCACCGAGGTTGCCCACGACGCGGTTGATGCCACGAGTGTTGGCCTGGTCGCGAGCGATCTTGATCATGCTGGCGTTGATCTTGTTGAAGAAGACATTGTACATGGGCGACGCTACGCCGCTGATGGCTCCCAGGTTTCCCGAGCCGCGGGTATAGGCGATGGCCTGCTCGCCGTATTCTGCCTGGATGCGCTTCCACTCGTCGGTGATCTCCTTAATGGCCTCTTCCCAGGTAATGCGCTCCCACTCGCCGGCCCCGCGCTCGCCTACGCGGCGCATGGGATACTGGATGCGGTTGGGGCCGTAAACGTTGTAGACATGGCTCAAGCCCCGCAGGCAGATGCGATCAACGCTACCGTCGGGAAAAGAGTTGAAAGAGCGCTTGGACGTCTTGACGATTTTATTGTCGCGCACATGAATGTTGAGCTTGCATGTACCCGAGCAGTTGCCGCGGCAGATGCCGCAGAAGATTTCCTCACCATCGCCCTCGGTTTGCCCCGCCTCGTAAGTCTCGGCCTGGGCAAGGCCGCCGGCAGCGAAAGCCCCGGCGCCTCCCGCGGCTACAACAGCGGCCGCAACGCCCGTCGACTTGAGAAAGTTTCGGCGCGTGAGTCCGTTGGCGGGACTAAATGCCTCAGTCATCTTTCCTCCTCGCATGTTTTGGGAGCATGCTTCCCTTGCAGCCCGTTGCCCTGGCGCTGCCAAGCGCAAACTCCCCTTCTCTCGGAATCAGCTCTACTCTACCTGATTCCATTTCGGTAAGAATTGGCCAAATCCTTATGGCGTCATATTATCACAATGTATTGCGACAATAAATAGATTGTCGCAACTTTTTGTGACAATGCGAAAAAGTGTTCTTTGACCTGGTATATTTCCCAAGAATGCACAGTTTTTTCAAAGCGAAACAGCTTTACCAGCCCACTTCACGGGCGACTGTGTGCGCCCCGCCACCGCATCTGGGCGCAAGCGAGGGCCTAGCGCATGAACTCCCGGTGGGCAAGGCGAGCCTCCACCATGGCGACAATGTCGTCATCGGCCAGGCCCGCATTCGAACATACGCGAATCATATCGTCGATTACCAGCTCGATGGGAGAATCAGAGGCCGTATGAGCACCCAAATCGTGGCGCTCGGCTACGAAAGTGCCCCGTCCCTTGCGAGTGGAGATGTAGCCCTCGCGCTCCAAATCCATATAGGCGCGGTTCACCGTGTTGTAGCTGATGTCCAGATCTACCGCCAGGGCGCGCACCGTAGGAAGCCTGTCGCCGGGAACAAAGGCCCCCGAGCCAATAAGGTAGGCGATGCGGTTCTTAATCTGTATCCACACCGGAAGGCCGGAATTGTGGTCTATGGCGAAAGATTCAAGGGCGCCCATGGTGCTTCTTTCTCGTGAAACGGCGTTCATATCCTATCAGAGTCATCGCCCCTCGCGTTGGACGCCTTCGGCAAAACCATCGCTCACCGCCGTGGGCACGGTGACGACGGCGCTGCCGGATCCCTTTACCGTCTCGTACTGCATGAGCATGGTGCGCAGCTTCAGCGCCGCATCCTCATCACCGTAAATGCGAGCAGCCTCAGAAAGCATCTCCGCCAGATCGGCCTCGGCGCTCGCCACCGTCATGCGAGCGTTGCGCTCGCGGTCGGCCTGCGCCTCCAGGGACATGACGTTTTGCAGTTCCGCCGGAATCACGATGTCGCGAACCTTCACGGAGATGATATCAACGCCCCAGCCGGATGCCTCTTTCTCGATGTCGACCTTGATCTCCTCGTCGAGCTGGTCCCGCCGCAATGCCACCTCGGCCACAGTCGAGCGTCCCACCGCCTCGCGCAACGAGGTCTGCGCAAGATACGATATGGCCGCGTAGTAGTCCTCCACTTCCACGCAGGCCTTTTCCGCATCCCAAACCACCCAGAACAGCACCGCGTCGATGTTCACCGGCACGAGATCAGCCGTCAGCGTGCGCTCGGCACGGAAGGGAGTGGCGATAATGCGCTGATCCACACGGATAGTTCCGTGCTCCAAAATGGGAATGGTGGCGTAGAAGCCGGGCCCCACCACGCGGTTCAGCTTGCCAAGCCGCAGCACGACCACCTTTTCCCACCCCAAAGCGATATGCAACGATGAAGAGGCCGCGAGCGCCGCCACCAGAGCCGCAAGAATACCCACAAGCGAGATCCGCCCCTCAACGAGAAGGTCGCATGCGAGCACAGCGGCAGCCGCGGCCACGAACACGGCAACGCTGAACACGAGAGCGCCGTTGCGCGACGACTTCTTGGGCACGTAGGAGGTTGCCGCCAGCATTTCCGCTTCGCTGTCGCTCCACGTCCCCGGCGCCGCCTCCCATTCGGCGCGGCGCGCCTTGCGACTTCTTGCGCTTTTCGTCATCAGTCGATCCTTCCTCTCGTCTCGCTCGGCAAATCGCGTTGCCGTTGGTCGCATTCTGACTTTTTCGCTGCGCGGACGCGCCTCAGCTCCCTGTTGCCGCGAACGCCATCCGCATCGCGAGCTCGGGACTCTGAGAAACGTCGAAAGCGGCAAGCCCCGTCACGCAGATTCTCAGGGCCACACCGCCAAGGAGCAGGCAGCAGGCAATCCAAAGGCCCTTCGTGCGCCGATCCCCTCCAAGATAACGACACTCCAGGATAAAAGGCGCGACCAAACCGACCAGCACAAGCACCACCCAAAACATAATCGCCTCATCGCCCACCAGAAGAACGCGGCCCCCTGCCTCTGTTCGGGTATCAGACAACAAAAACGCCGCAAAAAGAGCCAGCGCCACTATCTCTGCGACGATCGCTGCGCGATCCATGCGGCTTAAGCATCGCAGTGCTGCGCCAAACGGCACGCGGGAATCAACGAGAGATGCGACGCCGAAGGCTACGGCCACACCGCACGACAGCGACGAAAGGCAGAAGAGCGCCGGAACGAGCCATGTCCCGAAGGCGACCACCGAGGGAAACTGCATGAGGAGCACCCCCGTGTAAACCGCCGTGACCATTCCCGCGATCACGGCGGCGACGGCGGCGACAAGCACCACAAAGAGCGGCAATCGCGCGCCAACGCCATTCGACGCAAGAGCGAAGAAAGCCGCTAACGCAGCCGAAGCTAGAAGCGCCCACGCACCCACCGTCACGACGGTGAAGCGAGGAGCCAACCATAAAGAGAGCACTCGCTCGGGACGACCGGCATCGGCCATAAGGCAAAGAGAGCCCGCTGCCAACAGCACCAGGCAGAGAACCCAGCCGCGGGACAAAAGCTCGTGGGGCACTCGCAGGTTCTTTCGCAACCAAAGAACCAGGCGAGGCGGCGATTCCTTTGCGACCCAATGGCTCGATCTTGCACTGTAGCGACCGATATTGGCGCATTCCAATACGCCCATAACGACACAGGCGCCCGCCCCCGTTCCTCCGAAAAACAAGTAGGCTACGGCAAGCTCGCTGAACAATCTTCTCCCCTGCCTTCCAACGCCGCCCCTACATTCTGCGAATCATCTCGTCCAAGTGTATCCACTCAATCACTTTATCGCAAGTTATTACGATAATCATTGCAAGAGCGGGACGCGCCCGCCAAAATGCCTGGCACTTTCGACCGACACCCCGACCACCAGCGATGTCGTGAACGTGATTATGCACTTTCGCTCTACAGAAAGTCCACGACGCCGCAGTGGGTGTGGTAGATGGCGACTCTGATGTCAAGGTCGTGCTCGACGACAAGGCGCGACAGCTCCGGTGATGCCGCCAGTTCGGCCGCGGCGGCGCGGGCGTTCGCCACGCTGGCCTCGTAGGGGTCGCGCACGTCGCCGAGGGCCGCAGCGATGCGCTCGGTGATAGCGGCCACCGGCCCCGCCTCCCCATCGAGCGCCGCCTTGATGGCGCCGCAGTGGGTGTGCCCCAGCACCAGCAGAAGCCGCGTGTGCAAGTGCTCGCAGGCGTACACCGCGCTCGCCAGCTCGATGGGCCCCACGACGTTGCCCGCCACGCGGATGACAAACAGCTCGCCCAGCCCGGTCATGAAGATGTGCTCGGGAACCACCCGCGAATCGGCGCAGGTGATGACGCAGGCGAAGGGACGCTGCCCGTTCTCGAACAAGTCGGCGATGCGCTCGGGCGACAAGTCGCGCTCATGGTCGAGCGCCTCCACGTAGATGCGGTTGCCCTCGACAAGCCGCCGCAGCGCCGCATCCGCCGGCACATGGGCGTCCCCGTCGTAATCGTCGGCGGTGTAGTCGGCGCCAACCAGCATCGTAGTTTTGTCTTCGCTCATGCCATCTCCTATCTCGCTGCGCCACCCTTTTCGATGGCCTTATTCTAAACCCTCGCAACGCGCCATCCCAAGCGCCGAGCACCCCAATCGATCAATCTGCACCCGGGCGAATGCTTCAATCTCCCGTAATTTCGAAAGCGGCACGCCCAAGGCGTCCTCCATTTCGCTCGCCACGGCATTCGCCGCATCGCTTACGCCTTCGCAGACTTCTTCAATGAGCCGATCCATCATGCGCACCGAAATACTCAACTCCTTCGCCATAGCGTGGAAATCATCCCGGCCCACTTCGTCGATTTTGCTGGTCGACCCGATTCGCATGGCCATATGACGGTCGAGGCCCTCATACACCACCGTTGAAGCGATGTCGTACATTGGTGCTAGCGAAAACGACGCCCAGTCGGCGCCCCGGAGCACCGTGAGATTCTTGAGATGCCCGTCGCAATTCCCGAGGACGGCGTTCGTCACCAGCAGGCGCGCGAAGACCTCCAGATCGCGCACGGGACTCGAGGAGCGTTCGTAGAGCGCGTCTCGCACCTTCTTCGCGAAGCGCTCCCCTCCCTTCTCATACTTGCGCTCCGACAGCAAACCGAGCACCTGGCAGAAGTCTTCCTGATGAAGCCGCTGCGCCTGGTGGATGCCCCTATCGACTCGCCGATCTTGTTCGGGAAGCAGCACGCGGTCGAAGCGCTCGATAACGAAGAGCGGCTGCTCTTCGATGGTGTCGAGAAAGCATTTGGGCACGGAAAGCCCGGCCGCTTCGGCCAGGCGCAAGCAGTAGTACTCGTTCTCGCTCAGCTGTTCGAACCGACGATTCGCCGCTTTCACGATATGCGTCGATGCGGCGGTTCCCTGCGGCAAAAAATACTGCGGAAGAATCCCCGACGAACGGTCCGCGTACAGGCCCATCTTCGATTGAGCGCCCGCCAACGAAAGTTTGGCCTCCTCTTGCAGTTTGGCAACGCCATCCGCCCCCTCTTCGAACGCGCGCCCCAGCTCCTCTCGCTCAAGAGGCGTGTAGCCATAGGGGCGTTCTTTCTGGCCGTCATCGCCTTCCAATATGAGAGCGCCGATGCATTCGCTGCCGAGGGCGCCCAGCACCTTCAGATATGACGAGCTTTTTACTTCCAACGTCTTCGCCACAGCGGCGAGTGCGCCTCCTTCCGGAAGGAGATTGCGGAAGAACACTCTCGTTTGCCGCTTCGGAAAGGGCTCTTCCCGAAGCGGCAGCAGCACAGAGAGAGGCTGAGCGGCCTCGTTTTCAAGGTAGGACTCGGCGTAAGAGAACTGCTCTTCCCGTCCGGGAATCGTCTCCAAGGTTCCGACGAGGTGGCGCGCTCGCCAGATATCTCGCCCCACACCTTCATGCGCATGGTCTACCTTCTCTCTTGCAAAACGATGTTGAGTCCGACCATGTTCGCCACGCGAATCGCCTTGTCCAGCTGGGCCGTCGGCTTTCCATTCTCCAATTGAGAGACGAACATTGTTCCCACGTCGCACATCTCGGCGAGCTCTCCTTGCGTGTATCCAAGTTGCTTGCGACGATCGCGAATCGATGCTCCGAAGTCCCGGGCGCTTCGAATGGCCATGCCTTCACCTGCCTTCAGTTTTTATCGCGATCGCGATAAAGACTGCCCTCCGCGTCCACGATCAGCACCGCGGCCCACACAATCGGCTAGCCGGCGGTGCCTAGCTCTCCGAGGAAGCGCCGGCCGCTCGGCTGTCGCCGCGCTCGACCGACTTGATGAGGGTGGCCGCGTCGACGCCGTACAACTCGGCAAGGGCGATGAGGTTGTGGGTGGAAGGATCGCTCGTTCCCTTCTCCCATTTCGAGACCGCCTGGCGGCTTACGCCGAGCTCGTGGGCGACGAACTCCTGCGTCATGCCACAGCGTCGGCGCTCCTCTGCCAGCACCTCGCCTAACGAATGCGCGGTCTTCCTCTCACGATCTCGCCGGGGCCGTGCGTTCAGATATTTCACAACCAACGCAACCAGAACGGCGAAAAAGATATAGGGAATCACCTTGATGACGATAACCGCCAGCACCATAACAACTTCGGGAAGCCCCAACCCCATGACCACCATTTCGCCTCGCTTTCTCGCCTTTCGCCTTTTCGGAATCACCTCGATGAATTCATCCTAGCACGGAGGCGGCAGAGCGCCAGCAACTATTGCGCACTTATAGGTTGCCCTTGGTGCGAATCGGTGTAACAGGGATGCCCTGGCGGCAAAAAGCCGATGCCAGTCCCCTCGAACCTGACATTGCGAATGGTCACAGACAATCTGGCCCGTCCGCACCCATACAGCGGCGGGGGCGACCATGATTTGGTAGACTGAGCCAGAACAACCACCGGAGCGCGAACCCGCGCCCTGCCGACCGTCGCGAGCGAGGAGCCGCTATGCAGATCACCCCTGCCGAAGTTGCCGAGACCCTGGCCATGGTGTCCAAGCAGAACTTGGACATCCGCACTATCACGTTGGGCATCAACCTGCGCGGCTGCGTGGACGCCGACGTGGACAAGCTGGCCTCGAAGGTTTACGATCGCATGACCTCGGCCGCCGAGAACCTCGTGCCCACCGCCGAGCAGCTCGAGCGCGAGTTCGGCATCCCCATCGTGAACAAGCGCATATCGGTAACGCCCATCGCAGAGATCTGCGCCGCCGTGACCGCCGACGACCTCACGCCCGTGGCCGTGGCCATGGACCGCGCCGGCAAGGAGGTGGGCGTCGACTTCGTCGGCGGCTTCTCCGCGCTCGTGCACAAGGGCGCCACCCGGGCCGACCACAAGCTCATGGACTCCATCCCCACGGCGCTCGCCGCCACCGACCGCGTCTGCGCCTCGGTGAACGTGGGCAGCACGCGGGCCGGCATCAACATGGACGCCGCCTTCAAGATGGCCGGCATCATCAAGCGCGCCGCCGAGCTCACCGCCGATAAGCAGTGCATCGGCGCCGGCAAGCTCGTCGTGTTCTGCAACGCCGTGGAGGACAACCCCTTCATGGCCGGCGCCTTCCACGGCTCCGGCGAGGCCGACGAAGTGGTGAACGTGGGCGTGTCGGGCCCCGGCGTCGTGCGCGCGGTGCTCGCCGACCTGCCGAAGGAGGCCGATATCACCACCGTGGCCGAGGCCATCAAGGCCACCGCCTTCAAGATCACCCGCGCCGGCGAGCTCATGGCCCGGGAGGCCTCGCGCCGCCTCGGCGTGCAGCAGGGCATCCTGGACCTGTCGCTGGCCCCCACGCCCGCCGAGGGCGATTCGGTGGCCGAGATCCTGGAGGCCATCGGCGTGGGCCAGTGCGGCGGCCCGGGCACCACGGCGGCGCTGGCCATGCTGAACGACGCCGTGAAGAAGGGCGGCGTCATGGCGTCGTCGTCCGTGGGCGGCCTGTCCGGCGCCTTCATTCCCGTCTCCGAGGACGCCGGCATGATCCGCGCCGCCGAGGACGGGGCGCTTTCCATCGAGAAGCTGGAGGCCATGACCTGCGTGTGCTCCGTGGGCCTCGACATGATCGCCGTGCCGGGCGACACCACCCAGGAGGCCATCTTCGGCATCATCGCCGACGAGTGCGCCATCGGGATGATCAACAGCAAGACCACGGCCGTGCGCCTCATCCCCGCCATCGGCTGCCAAGTGGGCGACCAGCTGGACTTCGGCGGCCTTCTCGGCTACGCCCCGGTCATGCCCGTGAACCCCTACGCCGGCACCGTCTTCGCCCACCGCGGCGGACGGATGCCCGCGCCCTTGAACTCGCTGAAGAACTAGGGCGGGAGCGCAAACCCGTTCACAATTAGTGAGCCGAGCAAGCCACCAAAGACGAAGCCGGCACCGACGAGAACGGCGAGCCCCTCCTACACGAGGGCGCAAAACCCCTGGTTGATGCCATGATCACCCTGTGCGTAGCGGAGCGCGAAACCTTCAAGCCCGTCAGCCTCAAGCTCGTCTACTCCAACCTGTACGCCCAGTACGACGAACTGGTGGAAAAGAACTAACGCTACGACTTCGAAGCCCACAGCAACTACCTGCACACGAGGCCCCGCAACCAGGGAGGGGGAGGTTGCGGTTTATAGGACAAAAGCGTGTCCTATAAAACCTGGAAAGGCGCTGGCCAGCACCGACGGCGCCGGCTGTTCCGCAAACAAGAAAGGGGCCCGCACTCGCGGGCCCCGGGCCTCTCGGTAAGTCGAGCGGTTCCTAGTCGCCCACCACCACGCGGTAGTGGGCGTTGTCGCCTCAGCAGGCCTGCAGGACCACGGACTCGCCGTAGCCGCCGACGCACTCCTCGATCTCGCGCCAGCAGGTGCCGACCTTTACGTCGAAGATGTCGACCACGGTGTAGGAGCGGGAGGCACCCTCGGTGTCGCACACGGAGACCACGTCGCTCTCCACCAGGTCCATCACCGGGCCGAAGTCGCGGGGGATGTGGCCGATGAAGTAGCCCCTGTCGCCGTCGGTGGTGGAGTCTGATCCATCCACAGGCCCGCGGCGATGACGATGCTGGCTATCTGCCACCCTCTCTTTCTCTCTCCGAGGAAGCTCTCCTCTTCCGATGACCGTAAACCATCGCAAATGGGGATCTACCAGGCGTTTGTCTATACCCTCCTTCCCTGCGGGACGAAGGCAACCGCGCGGCAACCGCCCTCCAGAATCTGTTACCATCCCGCAGCCAAGCCGGTGCCGCGGCGTCAACATCTCGAAGAGGAGACATTGCCGAGTGCGCAGAAAAACAAAGTGCCGTTTCCGACAACAGCGAGGGGTGCTGCTCACGGCCGTTGCGGTTTTATATCAGCGTAAAATATGAAAGGATAGCCCTCTTGGCGCAAAGAGCTACTTTTCCGTGTCTCCGTAGACAATATCAAGCAGCTGCTGATGAGATCTTACACCCACTTTTGTGAAAATATGGGAAACATGGGTTTTTATGGTCCCCTCTGACAAAACGAGTTTTTTGCAGATTGCTGCCCTAGAACGTCCTTGTGCAAGCAGCTCGAAAACCTGCAGTTCGCGAGGGGAGAGAGCATATTCTTCGCCCAAGATCTCGCACCGCTTGTGTAGCGTCTGAACAATCGCCGAGCTATTTCTCTCCACTGGAATAAGAGGCTCTCCCTCTATGGAATACTCATTGATCTCATCCTCGTCGGTACTCTCGGCCGATGTCCTTTCATAAATGAGCCGGGGATGGATTGCCGACACCGTCAGCAGAGAGCACACGAGAACGAACAAGGTTGCGGTAACCAACACATCATTTGTACCCAACACGAGCAGCCAAACCAACGCAGTCGCGCTGTAGCATAGCGAGATAACGCCACCGACACGGTAAGGAGGCTGGGGAAGAACGAGGACGGCCTGGGTAAACATAACCCAGATGAGCGAGTGCGAGTAGTATTCGAAACCCGTTAGTATCACGCTTATAGCAGAAGGGATGGTCTCGAAGACCGCCATAACGCACAGGCCCAGCACAATTGAGCAAGAGAGTACGAGGAGTGGCACCTGGAAGCGATAGCTAATGGGTCTTTCCACTGACCTGCGGAGCGTGAGCCATGCGCACGCGACCATAAGAAGGCACGAGACAAAGCTCTCCCCGAGCCTCGCAAGTGGCGGCACGCTGAGCTCCAATACATAATCCGAACGCGTCTCTCCCCAAAGTCCGACAGAACTGGTGGCTCCCAAGGCGACAATCGCAACCCCCGTAACAGCAAGAAGCATCATAAAATGGCGGCCAGCAAGACCTGAAATAGGTCTCGATTCCCAGATGCCCTTTCGCCTAGAGGGAGTAACAAGCAGAGCAGCAAGGGGAACGAGCGGCATAGTGCAGCATATAAACACTTGAGCTCCGCCGGAAACCAGCAGGCTCAGAAGCGAACCCAATATCTGCTCGAGCGCCTGAGCCGCAACAATCACCATGATCGAGACCGACGGCCCGACAAGGCGCGCCAATCGGATGTAGAGCGTCACGTCAAGCCAGATATAGCAGAAGCCCAGCATAGCTCCTGACACATTCCTCATTACATCGAGAGACAGGAAAGTCTGGTTTCCCGAAATAATGTACCCAAAAGTAAACAGCATCAGGAACACGGGAACGAACAGAGACAGTGTGCGCTCATGCCTCGAGAAAAAGTCGAAGCCGGCGATAAAGAAACCTGCGGCCGCAATGCGCCCAAGATAGAAGCCCAAAGACATGGTTTGCGCGTCATGGCCCTGCGCCTCAAAGGCCGCTCCGTATCCGACTAAGTTAAACCAAATGCCAATGGCGACAAGGGCGCAGCATATGGCAACAGCGTCTCTTTTTGGTGGAATCGTACGCGCCATTTTCACATCCTCATCCTCGGCCAAACACAATGAATCTCCTAGAATTCTACATCATCCAATTTGGACGATAATCCTATTCCGGCATTTTTTCTTCCCCTTTAGTGGATAGCGAGCATGGTAAGCCCTCGGTACATTGACGGTGCTTTTCCAATCCGAGAGAAAAGGAGGAGAGAGTGGAAAGTACGAGCAAACACAAGGGTTCCATCACTCGAAGGGGATTCCTGAAAACAACCGGCTCGATGGCTGCCGTCGTGGCAGCAGGTAGCGCCATGGGAAATCTAACCGCATGCGCACCCGTATCAAGCGAGGACGAATCCCGCGAACTGAGCGAGACGGGGCACGGCAGCGAGACTATCCATTGTGCCGGATCGTGCCGAGGCAACTGCTTCCAAGGCTGCTTTCTCGATTTGCATATCCGCGACGGGAAGCTGGTTCGCGTGACCAACGGCGAGTTCCTGGACCCGCAATACAACCGCATTTGCTTTAAGGGCATGTCGCTTCCGACTCGCGTCTATGGAGCCGATCGCATTAAGTACCCCATGAAACGCGCGGGTGAGCGCGGCGCTGGCGAATGGGAGCGCATTTCGTGGGACGAGGCCATAGAGACCATCACCAAGAAATGGCTGGCCGATTTCGAGAAGTACGGCCAAAACTCGCTCGCCTACTACACGGGCTCAGGCAACAGCGCAATCTCTACCGCCATTTCGCTTGGCCGCATGCAAACCATGCTTGGAGGCGTGGTGCTTTCCTACGATGTAGACAACGAGGCCAATAAGGGCTATATCGATGGACTCGGTCAGTTCCGGGACGCCTTCAACGGCAACGATCCGTCTGATTGGGCGAATGCAAAGACCATCTTGTTCGTGGGCAGCAACATGACTGACAGCCGTTACCAAGAATGGCATTGGGTGTACGAAGCGCAAAAGAAGGGCGCGAAACTCATCTGCATCGATCCGAAATTCAGTGGCGTTGCCGCAAAATCGGATATTTTCGTCCCCATCCGCCCAGCCACCGACGCTGTGCTGTTCAACGCCATGAGCAAGCTCGCTATTGAAAAGGACTGGATCGACATTCCGTTCATGCAGAAGAACACGGTTGCGCCGTTCCTTGTCATGGAGAATGGCTCACTCCTTCGCACTTCCGACCTAGACGCAACCATCTCTGAGGAAGACGCTGAGTTCATCGTTATCGACAATAAGACTAACAAACCTGTGAAGGCCTCCGAAACCGACAATCCGAGCATCAACGGCAGCTTCAATGTGGAAGGCCATGCCGTAACCACATGCTACGATCTGCTAGTGGACGCGCTAGAACCCTTTACGCTGGAGTACGCCGCAGAAACCTGCAATCTAGACATCGATCAGATTAAAGAGATTACCGAAATATTCTGCACTAATAAACCGAGCAGCATTTTCGCCGGACTCGGGCACGAGCATCGGCAGAACGCGAACAAGCACTACCTTGGCGCTTTCACTTTGGCCATGATTACCGGCAATGTGGCGAAGGAAGGCGCCAATGCCGGCTACTACCGCCCCCGTGGAACCTACAATGTCAAGAACATCCTGAAAGCCCCCGTCGGCGAGCCCCTTGGCGAGCTCATCGAGATCTCCTCGGCTCAGTTTGATGAGCTCATGGAGACCGGCCGCTACGCGGACATGGAGATTCCTATTAAAAACATCTTCTGCATGACGGGCGACTGGATCCACACGCGTGGCAACCGGAACGCCGCGGTCAAGGCACTCGAGAAAATTGAGATGCTGGTCGTGTGCGATTTCCGCATGAGCGACACGGCGCTGTACGCCGACATCGTACTGCCTGCTTGCGAATGGTGCGAGCAGGTGGACGTGCAGGGATGGAAGACGCTATACCCCTTCATCACCCTGCAGGAGAAGGCCATCGAGCCCCTTCACGAAAGCAAGGGCGATGCCGAGATAATCGGTCTTATTATGAAGGGGTTGGGACACCCCGAATGGTGGGAGTGGGAGGATATGGACGCCATGCTGCGCGACGGCATGGGAGAAGACCTCTGGAATCAGATAAAGCGGGACAAATGCGTTTGGGCCCCCTACCACGTGGAGCACGGCTATCGGTACATTTACGGTGAGGATGGCAATTTCGGAACTACTACAGGCAAGCTTCAGTTCTATATCGAGCAGCCTGTGCCCGGCGGCAGCGACATCATCCCCTACGCTGAATCCGACATCTCTATGCAGCGCTTGCCTGGCTGGTATCCCCCGCATGAGGCATGGAACGTCGACGCGGGCGGCTATCCCAAGAATCCTCTCGCGGAGAAGTACCCGCTGTCCCTTATGCAGGAGCATCCGAAATACAGCACCCAGACACAGTTCAGCTTTGTCGAGCCCATTCGCGAGCTTGACCCCTATCCGAGCGTGCTTATCTCGCCTCAAGACGCGAAGAGCCGCGGTATCGTCGAGGGCGACGAAGTGCGAGTGTTCAATGATCGTGGCCATGCCGTGGTAAAGGCCCGCATCCACAATGGCATGCCCGAGGGGCTCGCCAGCATGCCTAACGGATGGGCTATCACCCAGTACATCGAGGGTTCCATCTGCGACATTATGAACGATGAGGAGAGCCCGAACTGTCCGAATAGAAATCTGAACGACCAGCTCGTGGAAATCGAAAAGTGGGAAAAGAGCGTGATGTAAATGCAATACGGAATGGTAGTTGACCTGAAAGGCTGCGTTGGGTGCCATGCCTGCTCAATGGCCTGCAAGATGGCGAACAACCTGCCGAAAGACATGTGGTACAACGACGTGAAAACCGAGGGGGGAGCCTCGCGTGACACCCCTGCGGGAGAATATCCCAACAACTCCATGCGATTCATCCCCGTTTCTTGCCAACATTGCGCCGAGCCAGCCTGCGTTGCCGCTTGTCCGACCGGGGCAACCCACAAGGACGAGGAGACCGGCATCGTGCACCAGGACACCGACGTATGCATCGGCTGCCAAGCCTGCATTAACGCCTGCCCTTATGAGGGCGTCCGAACCTTTGTGGAAAACCCCGTGTTCTCGGTGGATGTTGCGCTGGGCGTGGAAACGGCACCGACCCACAATCCCACCACCGTCGAAAAGTGCAACTTTTGCGCACCGCTGATAGCCAAAGGCGAGACGCCGGCATGCATGGAGTTCTGCGTGGGCCGCGCTCGTTTCTGGGGCGATTTGGACGATCCCGAATCGGAAGTATCCAAGCTCCTGGCCGAACGCGAGTATATGCAACTGCTGACCGAGGAAGGAACCGGACCAAACGCATACTACCTCATCTAACTTCTGCCGAACTCTTCAATGCGGCGCTTTCCTCTCGTCCATAATTCAAAATGCGAGGACACGCGCATGCACCACCTCCCCGAAGCTGCTCTATTTGGAGCAGCTTCTTGCTTGAAGAGCCCGTTCTGCGGTAGTTGTCTTTTCACCGCCTGCGTCCCCCTATAAACAATCAAGTCCGTGATTTGGTAGACTTGCACAGAGAAATACTCCTGCAACGCAGCCACGACGCGTCACTCATGCCAAATTGCGTCGCGAGCGAGGAGCCGCTATGCAGATCACCCCTGCCGAAGTTGCCGAGACCCTGGCCATGGTGTCCAAGCAGAACTTGGACATCCGCACTATCACGTTGGGCATCAACCTGCGCGGCTGCGTGGACGCCGACGTGGACAAGCTGGCCTCGAAGGTTTACGATCGCATGACCTCGGCCGCCGAGAACCTCGTGCCCACCGCCGAGCAGCTCGAGCGCGAGTTCGGCATCCCCATCGTGAACAAGCGCATATCGGTAACGCCCATCGCAGAGATCTGCGCCGCCGTGACCGCCGACGACCTCACGCCCGTGGCCGTGGCCATGGACCGCGCCGGCAAGGAGGTGGGCGTCGACTTCGTCGGCGGCTTCTCCGCGCTCGTGCACAAGGGCGCCACCCGGGCCGACCACAAGCTCATGGACTCCATCCCCACGGCGCTCGCCGCCACCGACCGCGTCTGCGCCTCGGTGAACGTGGGCAGCACGCGGGCCGGCATCAACATGGACGCCGCCTTCAAGATGGCCGGCATCATCAAGCGCGCCGCCGAGCTCACCGCCGATAAGCAGTGCATCGGCGCCGGCAAGCTCGTCGTGTTCTGCAACGCCGTGGAGGACAACCCCTTCATGGCCGGCGCCTTCCACGGCTCCGGCGAGGCCGACGAAGTGGTGAACGTGGGCGTGTCGGGCCCCGGCGTCGTGCGCGCGGTGCTCGCCGACCTGCCGAAGGAGGCCGATATCACCACCGTGGCCGAGGCCATCAAGGCCACCGCCTTCAAGATCACCCGCGCCGGCGAGCTCATGGCCCGGGAGGCCTCGCGCCGCCTCGGCGTGCAGCAGGGCATCCTGGACCTGTCGCTGGCCCCCACGCCCGCCGAGGGCGATTCGGTGGCCGAGATCCTGGAGGCCATCGGCGTGGGCCAGTGCGGCGGCCCGGGCACCACGGCGGCGCTGGCCATGCTGAACGACGCCGTGAAGAAGGGCGGCGTCATGGCGTCGTCGTCCGTGGGCGGCCTGTCCGGCGCCTTCATTCCCGTCTCCGAGGACGCCGGCATGATCCGCGCCGCCGAGGACGGGGCGCTTTCCATCGAGAAGCTGGAGGCCATGACCTGCGTGTGCTCCGTGGGCCTCGACATGATCGCCGTGCCGGGCGACACCACCCAGGAGGCCATCTTCGGCATCATCGCCGACGAGTGCGCCATCGGGATGATCAACAGCAAGACCACGGCCGTGCGCCTCATCCCCGCCATCGGCTGCCAAGTGGGCGACCAGCTGGACTTCGGCGGCCTTCTCGGCTACGCCCCGGTCATGCCCGTGAACCCCTACGCCGGCACCGTCTTCGCCCACCGCGGCGGCCGCATGCCCGCACCTTTGAACTCGCTGAAGAATTAGCAGCCTCTCTCTCACATACCTCAAAGTCCCCGTTGCGCAGCACGGGGACTTTTTCTTTGCAAAACCGGAGACAGCTGCACCCATTGCGGCTTCAAAACTCTGCATTTTTGCCATTTCGCAGCTTTCTAACTTTGCATTTTTGCCATTTCGCCTCTTTTTAACTTTGCATTTTTGCCATCTGGGCCGTAAACTACCTGTATATCGTCAAGAAAGGCATATATGCTTAAGCGGAAAATCGAAAACCGGATCGAGTCTTGGAAGGCGACAAAGACCAATCAAGGCCTTCTCATCACTGGCGCTCGCCAGACGGGTAAAACAAGCAGCATCGAGGCGTTCGGGCGCGAACGCTATGAAGCCATGGTGAAGATCGACTTCGTCGAGCAGCCGAGAGCGGTCGAGGTCATCAGCGAAGCCCAGAACCTCAGCGATCTCATCATGCGCATCACCGCGCTTGCCGAACGGCCTCTCGCCCCCGAGAGCACTCTGCTGTTCTTCGACGAGGTTCAACGGTGCGCCGACGCCATTACCTGGATGCGCTATCTGGCCGAGGACGACCGTTTCGACGTCATCTACTCTGGCTCGATGCTCGGCGTCGAGGCCTACGACTTTCGATCCCTGCCCGTCGGGACCATCGACATCGAGGAAATGTTCCCGCTCGACTTCGAAGAGTTCTGCTGGTCCCAGGGAACCGACCCAACGCTCTGGGATGCCGTAAAAGGGTGCTTTGCCGCAAGAGAGCCCGTGCCGGACTTCTTGCATGAGATGTTCCTCGACCTTTGGCTGCGCTACGTCCTCATCGGGGGCATGCCCGAGGCCGTGCAGGTATTCGCAGACACTCACGATACCCAGCTCATGCGCGCCCGGCAGCGGGGTATTCTCGACACATATCGTGCCGACATTACGCGCTACGTGAAGGATCGCGTGCGCGCACGCCAGATCAAGACCATATTCGATGCGGTGCCGTCGCAGCTGAACAAGGAGAGTAAGCGCTTTATCATCAGCGGCGCCACCGACGGCAAGCGGTTCTCCAGAATCGCCTCCGATTTCGATTGGCTTGCCGACGCCGGCGTCGTGATTCCCGTGCATCGAGCCACTGAGGCGACGTTTCCTCTGGGGCTCTCCGAGGAACGAAGCTACTTCAAGCTCTATCAGTCGGACGTTGGGCTGCTGTTTGCCACCTTCCCATCGACAGCGGTCGAGCAGCTGCTGGCTCGCTCGGAGGATATGAACCTGGGCGCCGTGTTCGAAAACGCCGTCGCTCAAGAGCTGCGCGCTCACGGCCATGAGCGGCTTTACTACTTCAACAAGCGAGGGGTCGGAGAGGTCGATTTCATGATCGACGCAGCCGGCGCTCCATACGTTGTGCCCATCGAGGTCAAGTCGGGCAAGAGCTCGAAGCGCCACGCCGCGCTCGATGCGTTGCTCGGCGTAAAGAACTACAAACTGGAAGGGGCGATAGTGCTGCATAGAGGAAACCTGGAGCAAGAAGGCCCCATAACATACCTCCCCATCTACATGGCCGCCTTCTTGTAGACACCGCCCCCATATTAGACCAGATGTGCCGACCGCCCGCCGACTGCAAGGGGATCGACGGGCGGCGTCACGGAAAACGGTGCGGCATGGTTAAGGCCGCCGCACCGCAGGAAAGTTCGCCGTCGAAAGACCGCTACCTCAGCGTAGCGTACATGACGGCCTTGATGGTGTGCATGCGATTCTCGGCCTCTTGGAACACGCGGGAGGCGTCCGACTCGAACACGACGTCCTCCACCTCCATCTCGGTCACGCCGAACTGCTCAGCGATCTCGGCGCCGATGGTGGTGTTCGTGTCGTGGAACGAGGGCAGGCAGTGCATGAAGATGGCATCCGGGTTCGCCTTGGCCATCACGGCCTCGGTCACGCGGTAGGGCTCGAGCAGCGCAATGCGATCGCGCCACAGATCGGCGGGCTGGCCCATGCCGACCCACACGTCGGTGTACACCGCATCCACGCCGCGGATGCCCTCGTCGATGTCATCGGTCACCGAGAGCGTCGCCCCGCTTATGGCCGCGAGCTTCTGGCAGGCCTCCCACAGCTCCGGACGATAGGTGCGGTTCCCGGGCACGTCGGCCTGGGGCCCCACCTGCACAAAATCGATGCCGAGCTTGGCGCAGATGACGAGCAGCGACGAGGCGGTGTTGCCCACCTGGCCGAAGAACGCCAGCTTGCGGCCGCGCAAGTCGGGGCCGAACTCCTCCTGCATGGTGAGGACATCGGCAAGCGCCTGGGTGGGGTGGAACTGGGCCGTGAGACCGTTCCACACCGGCACGCCCGCATTGGCGGCCAAATCCTCCACCACCGACTGCTCGAAGCCGCGGTACTCGATGCCGTCGTACATGCGACCGAGCACGCGGGCGGTGTCCTCGATGGATTCCTTCTTGCCCATCTGCGAGCTGCCCGGGTCGAGGTAGGTCACACCCATGCCGAGGTCCATGGCGCCGACCTCGAAGGCGCAGCGGGTGCGCGTGGAGGTCTTCTCAAACAGGAGCACGATGTTCTTGCCCTCGAGGTAGCGGTGGGGCACACCGGCGCGCTTCATGTTCTTGAAGTCGCGGGACAGATCGAGCAGGTAGCGGATCTCTTCGGGACTGAAATCGAGCAGGGTTAGGAAGTGCTTTCCAGAAAGATTGAGCGGCATGGGATCACCTTTTTCTCAAGTGGGGGAAGTGAGGGACAGTCGCCGAAACGGCCAGCGGCCTGGCCGGTAACGACGCGGGAATCGGGCGCGACACGGCCCCGACCGACACCGGCACAGAGGCCGGCCAGGGCCGCACCGTCCCGAAGCGGGCGCCTAGATGTCGGCGCGGGCGAAGGGCATGGACATGCAGCGCGGGCCGCCGCGGCCGCGGGAGAGCTCCTCGGAGGGCACGACGCACAGCTCGATGCCCGCCCGGTCGAGCACGTCGTTGGTCACGACGTTACGCTCGTAGACGCACACCTTGCCGGGTGCGATGGCCAGCGTATTGGAGCCGTCGTTCCATTGCTCGCGAGACGCTTCTACCGGGTCTCCCCCGCCGCACTCGATGAGCGTGACTTCATCGACGCCCGTGGCCATCTCCAGGATCTCCTTGAGCGAGCCGTCCAGCTCGTCCACGGCGATCTCTCCGGGGTTGTCGCCCTTGCGCAGGCGGTAGGCGTGCAGCTCGTCGTACATGCCCGGGTACACCGTGAACTTGTCGTAGTCGATCTGGGTGCACACCGTGTCCAGGTGCATGGTCTCGTAGCCGAAGGGAATCCTTATGGCGTACACCGTATCAATGGCCGAGGGCTCCTCGCCCCAGAACAGGTTGTGCGCCAGCGTGTCGATGGCCGCCGCCTCGGTGCGCTCGGAAATGCCCACCGCCAGCGTGGTCTCGTTGATGTTGAGCACGTCTCCGCCCTCGATGTGGGCCGCGCTATGGTTGTCGTACCAGAACGGCGTTCCCGCGAAATCGGGATGATAGGTGAGGAAGGTCTTGTAGAAGGGCACCTCGCGGTTGCGCTGGTTGTAGTACATGCGGTGCAGCGCCACACCCGTACCGATGGAGGCGATGGGGTCGCGAGAGAAGTAGCTCGACGGCATGGAGTACACCACGAAGTCGTCGGGGGCGAGACCGTCGCCCTCCAAGCGCGACAGCGTACGCGGGCCGCTCGCCAGATCGAGCTCGTGCAGGCGCATGCCGGCCAGGGCCTTGGCCACCAGCTCCCGGTTGCCCTCAATGGCGTCCAGCTTCTCGCGCACGAGCGGCACGAGCGCCGGATCGGGAATGGGAGCCTGGGCCATGTATTCGTCCAGGAAAGCGGCCCGAGCGACCGGGTTCGCGTCCATGGCCTCGGCCAGAAGCTCCTCCATGTAGAGCACCTCGGAGCCGGCCTCGCGCAGAATGTTCGCGAAGGCGTCGTGCTCCTTTTGGGCGTACTCCAGGTAGAAGGCGTCGTGGATCCAGCACTTCTCGAACTCCGCGGCCTTCATGTTCGCGAGCTCGCGCCCGGGACGATGCAGCACCACGCGCTGCAAATCGCCGATCTCGCTGGTCACGTGAATGGGTTTTTTCGCCATGACCTCTCCTTTCTCGTTCAGTATAAGCTAAGCGACGGGCAGCATGGCCGATATCGCCGTGAAGCCGATGCAGACCGCGCTCATGAGCAGCCACCACTTCCAGCAGGTCTTCCACCACTGTTCTAGGCTGATCTTGCACACGGCCAGACCCGCGACAAGGATGGCACTCGTGGGCGCGATGATAGTCATCATGGGCTCGGCCAGGCACAGGGCCGTGACAGCACCCTCGGGATTCAGTCCCACCAACTCGGTCAGGGGCCCGAAGATGGGCATGGTGAGCGCCGCCAGGCTGGAAGAGCTCGGCACCAGGATGGTCAGCAGGTTCTCCACCACGTACAGAATGGTGGTGTACACCGCAGGCGCCACATCGGCGAGCCCCATGGCCATGGCGTTCAGAATGGTATCGATGATCATGCCGTTATCGGCAATGACGAGCACGCCGCGGGCCAGGCCGATGACGATGGCCGAGAACGCGAAGTCCTTCAGGCCCACCACGAACTCCTGGGCAATCTTCTGCTGCGAGAACCGCGCGATAATGCCGGCCAGAAGGCCCATGGCCAGAAACACCGCCGACAGCTCGCTCATGTACCAGCCCTGGGACACGAGCCCCCACACGATGAGGGCCATGCCCGCGAGAAACACCACGAGGATCCACTTCTGGGCGGTCGTGAACGGCACATCGTCGTCCACCGCGCCCATATCGAGGCGCTTCTGCTTGTCATCGTGGAAGGTGAGCGACAACTCGGGATTCTTGCGCACCTTGCGGGCATAGAGCACCACCCACCCGATGGACAGACCCACGATCACCACGAACATGATGGCGCGCAGCCACAGCTGCGGGTTGCCCGTGATGCCGATGACGCCCTGGGCGATGAGCACGCTGAAGGGGTTTACCGTCGAGGCGATGTAGCCTGCCTTCGCGCCGATGAACACGATCATGAACGCCGTGAGCGAATCGAAGCCCATGGCGATCATGATGGGCAGGAATATGGCGAAGAACGGCAGGGTCTCCTCGGCCATGCCGAAGGTGGAGCCGCCGAGGGCGAACAGGAGCATGGCGATAGGGATAACCAGAATGTCCTTGCTCTTGAACCTCCTCACTACCCGGCGCATGCCGGCGTCGATGGCGCCGGTAGCCGTGATGATCTGGAACGCGCCACCGACGATGAACACGAAGGCCACCACCTCGGCCGCGGCCATGATGCCCGCGATGGGCGCCTCCAGCACCGCTCCGGGACCCTGGCGCAGATCGACCTGCTTGCCCGTCTCGCCATCGACGAACGTCTTGTCCATCTGCTCGTAGGTACCCGCCACCGTCACCTCGCGCCCGTCGATCTCCGTCGTCGCGAACGTTCCTGACGGAACAACCCACGTCATGACCGCCACGATGATCATCAAGATAAAGATGATCGTGTAGGTATGCGGCACCTGGAACGTGCGCTTTGCCTTTTCCCTCATTGCACCTCTCCTTTCTCACTCGCTGCGTGCGGGATTCGCGAGGCCATCATCGCGGGGCGACACCTCCCGTCCGGCCGTCGCATCGCAAGCGGGAACGCAGCTCGGAGAAGCGGCACCCGCAGTGACCTTTCCCGTCGCCTGAGCGGTAGAAGGTGACGTTAAAAGTCACCTTCTTTCCTCAGTGCCTTTTCTCAGGCTCGAAAATTCCCTATGCTTTGGAAGGACAACGAGAGAAGAAACGGAGCGAAACAGCCATGGATACCGTGCGAGTGAACAACGAAGTGGGCCGCCTCAAGCGAGTGCTCGTCCACCGGCCGGGCCCAGAGACGCGGCGCTTCCCTCACGGGGAATTTGCTCTGGCCTTCCCCTTGCGGCCCACGAGCAGCGACTTCGATCTGGCACGGGCCCAGGACGAGCACGATGCCCTCACGGCGATCCTTCGCGCCGAGGGCGCCGAGGTTGTCGAGCTGACTGAGCTGGTCGGGGAGACCCTCGCCTTCGCGCCTGAGGCCAAAGACGAGCTGCTCGAGCGCTTCCTGGCCAACTGCCGCATCGAGGGCTCCGAGCTGACCGAGGCGGCGACCCGGTACATGTCCGAGGCCGCCGACGCCGAGCAGTTCGTCACCCGCCTCTTCAACGGCATACGCTACGGCGACACCGACCTCGACGCCTCCGACCGCTTTCCGCTAGCCGCCCTCACCGACAGCGCTTTCGATCCCGATACCTTCCTCTCGAGCCCGCTGAACACGGCGTTTTTCACGCGCGATCCCTTAAGCGTGATCGGCGGCGGCATCAGTCTCAACCATATGTACTGGCACGACCGCAACCGCGAGGTAGACCTGCTCCAGACCGTCGCGGAGCATCACCCGTGCTTCGCGGACACGCCCCAATGGTTCGGCCACGACAGCTCTTTCCACCTGGAAGGCGGAGATATCGTCAACTTGAGCGGGCACGCCGTGGCCATCGGGCTCTCGAGTCGCACGGAGAGCCTGGCCATCGACCGTCTGAGTCAGGGGCTGCTGTGGGGCGACGGGTCGTCTGTCACCGATGTGTACGTGATCGAAGTGCCCCAGAGCGGCAACCGCCTGCATCTGGACGCCTACCTCTCTCCCATCGACGGGGACACCTTTGTGGTGGATCCCCTCCTGGCCCGCGAGCCCCGCGTCTACCGCCTGCGGCGGGCCCGGCGGCGGGGCGGCGTGCGCATCGAGCCCTGTAGCGAGGGCCTCGCTCGTATCCTGGAGGCGGCCACGGGAGGCGGCCCGGTGCGGCTCATCGACTTCGGCGACGGCGGCGGCCCTATGGCCTTCGAGTACGGCAACGGAGCAGCGGGCATCCTGCCCCTTGCGCCCGGCAACCTCTGCGTGTGCGCGGAGAATCTCGCCGCCAACGAGGCGCTCGTCGATGCGGGCATGACCGTGCACCCAGTATCTATCCAGGAGATGACGGTCGGGTTCGGCGGTCCCAACAGCCTGTGTTTGCCCCTCGTGCGCGAGGATCTCTAGCGTTGTGAGCATCGGCGAGAACATACGGCGCCTGCGCGAGCGGGAGGGACTGTCGCAGACCGCCTTCGCAGGCAGGCTCGGCGTCACCAAGGAGACGGTGGGCCGTTGGGAAAGCGGCCGCACCTTCCCCCGGCGCACCCATCTGGACAAGATGATCGCCGACTTCGCCGTCTGCGTTGACGACATCATGAGCGAGGAGCGCGGGCTGGGCACGGCGCCGAGCGCCCCGACCGCAGACAACTGGCCGGGCCCGGAGACGCGAAACGACGGCACGGGTGCCGCTGAGGGGGCGGGAGATGCGATCCTTCCCGTGTACAAGACGGATCGCTCGGGCAACGGCACGACGCTGCGCCATACCGGCTACGCCTGCGCGCCGTCCGACGTGGCGGCCCGTCACGTGGCCAGCATCTTCGTGCGCATGGACTATCGAGAGATGACGCGCCTCTATCCCGTCGGCAGTCTCCTACTCGTTGACCAGCGGGCCCGGCCCTACAACGGGTGCACCGTCGTGGCTCTGGTGGACAACGCCACTATCGTCGTGCGCCGTTACACGGCGGGCAACAACACCGTCGTGCTTTCCTCATGGTCCTACGATGCACCCTCGCCCGACCTCATCCTAGACAAGCGCCGAGTGCGCATCATCGGCGTGGTGGTCTTCTTCCAGGCCAGCCACGACACGGAAGCGCTCTGAGCCGGCTTTCCGACTCCACGCAATCGCCCCCATGCGCACGATCTGCACTTTGTCAGTTTCATCGCAAGATAAGCGCATCCTCGGTTTTCCCGGAGCAACGCGCTAGCATAGCCACCAGAAAGTGCCCGTAACATGCGGGCCCAACCCCCTTCGCCCAAGGAGCAAACGATGATCAAGACGTTCAAGATGAAGCTGTATCCCGGCATGGAAGAGGAGTGCGAGCGGCGGCACAACGAGCTGTGGCCCGAGATGATCGACATGATCCACGAGCACGGCGGCCGCAACTACACCATCGCGCTGGATCCGGACACGCTGACGCTGTTCGGCTACATCGAGGTCGACGACCCCGAGCGGTGGGCCGCCGGCGCCGACACCGCCATCAACCGGAAGTGGTGGGACTTCATGGCCGACATCATGGAGACCAACGAGGACAACTCGCCTGTCTCCGTCGACCTGCCCGTGCTGTTCCACTTGGACTAATTCGACAGGAGCTTAAAATGTGCAAAACAGCCTACTTCTCGTAGTCCGTTGACTTCGACAGCTGTCTCGTCATGGGCATCTCCCCAGGTCGCAATTTTCTGCCTCTCATAACGCCACAGCTAAAACTACGAGAACCATGCCATTTTGCACAAAATGACGTCCTGCCGCGCCGCCTTCACTATAATGATCGACGGAACCCGAGCGAGACGGCGAAAGCGAGCGAAGAGATGCATGTGCACACCCCCATCAAGGTACGGTACGGCGAGACGGACATGATGGGGGTGGTCTACCACGCGAACTACCTGCTGTACTTCGAGGACGCCCGCATCGACTTCCTGGACGCGCTGGACTTCTCCTATGCGGAGCGCATCGAGGGAGCCGGCTACATGAGCCCCATCCACGACATCGAGATCCACTACAAGGCGCCTCTGCGCTACGGCGAGGCGGGCGTCGTGCGCACGTCGATCGCGAAGAACCTGCCGATGCGCACGGTCTACCGCCAGCAGGTCTACCGCGCGGAGGACGTCGTGAAGGGCGAGGCGGCCGACGGGATCGCCGGCGATCCGAACGCAGAAGGCGCGGCGGCACTCGGCCGTCGCGAGCCCCAGCTGCGCGAGGACGCGACGCCGCTCGTGGATGCGCTCGTCACCGTGTGCGTCGTCGAGCGCGACACCTTCAAGCCCGTGAGCCTGCGCCGCACCTTCCCCGACCTCTACGCCAAATACGAGGACATTGTTGAAGAGGCTTGATAGAGCAGCTCCACCGCTTGGCCGCTCGCCTCAATTGCGAATTTTGTTGATTATCGACATTTTGAATTGCTGCATTTTGTTAAAAATGGGCTTTGTGAAATGCCGCATTTTGCAACTTGAGCTAAATAAGCTCGGCGCACAGGAGCGCGCTACTCGTCCTGCACCCCGAGCACTCCCTCATAGAGTTCGTCCAAACCGGCTTTCAGAGCCCTGAACTCCGGAATATACGCCTCGACGATGCGGTCGACCATGGCGCGGGCGGCGTCCCCATCGTAGATACGCGAGAGGTCGTTGCGGGTCTTCAGCATTTCGAGCCACAGATCGCCGTCGATGAAATCGTAGGTGGCAAAAGCGGCCTTGAGAATCTCGCGGGGCGAGCCCGATGCCGCAGCGGCAACGCCCTCGTAGGCCAGCGTCTCCTTCAGCAGCTTCCACGCCAACTCGAACTGGAGCGCGAACTTGTTCGTGACGCCGCTCATGACGAACTCGTTGGAGAGATCCTCGTCCTTCGCGCGCTCGAGCACCGCCAGCTGTGCCGCGTAGTTATCGTACTTCTTCATAGAGCACCACGCCTTCCCGCGCCACGCGCTCCTTCAGTTCCTGGGAAACCGGGCCATCCATGTTCACGAAATCGAAGGAGAGCAGAGTCGGCGCCTCCTCTTCGACATCCAGGGTGAAGCGCACCTGATCGCCGCCGAACACCGCCAGATCGATGTCGCTCTTGGATCGGTGCTCTCCCCGCGCACGCGAGCCGAACAGCACGACGCGAGACACACCACACCGGCGCGCGACGGCGCGGATGGATTCCAGCACGTTCTCTTTAATCCCCGTATCAACCATAAGGAGCATTGTACACGACGAGACTCTCGAGGCTTTCCGAAGGCATGCCAATGACGCAAAGCAACGACCACCGCACGAGGGGCGAAGCGCTACCCCTCGTCGATGAGGTGGATGAGCTCCTCGCGCTTGTTGACGTTGAGCTTGCGGTAGATGTTGCGGACGTGGGTGCGCACCGTCGAGATGGAGAGGACGAGGGACTTCGCGATGTAGGCCGGCGTGAAGCCGCGGGCCAGAAACACGAGCACCTCGGCCTCGCGGGGAGAGAGGCCCCGGGCCGCCGCCACCTCGGCGCAGCGGGCCTCCAGAGTGCTTTGCATGCTCGGCTCGACCAGTTCGAAGGCATCGCCGGGCGCATCGGCGCGGCTGGAGGGCTCAAAGCCATCGGGAGCGCCTGCACCTCTGGCCTCTTCTCCGCGAGCCGCGCTGGCGGTACCACCGCCAGCGGCGTCGCCGGCACCCGATCCTGCGGCCAGAACCGACTCCTCCGCGGCAGCCGACTCGCGAGGCGCCACCAGCTCGTTCCACGACGTGCGGCCGAGAAACACCAGGAGCACCGCCACGAACGCGCCAGTGAGCACCGCGAGCCACGGGGCGAAGTCGTCGGTCACCGCGAGCACTTGGGAGAGAATCTGTCCCAAAAGCGCCGCAGCCGCAGCCACGCCGCAGGCGAAGCCCGACGCCACGTTTGCCGGCAACTCGCGATTGCGCACCACGGCGAGCAGCACCGCGCACCCCAGCAGGGCGAGGACGATGTAGAACACGTAGAGGGCCACCACCGAGGCGTCCCGCGGGAACGTGCCCGCGGGAAACGCGCCCAATACCACAAACGCCGCCGCCATAAGGGGCACGAGGATGCGGTAGGACCAGGGCAGCAGGGGCGTGCGTCCCCACAAAAAGCAGACGCCGAACATCACGAGCGCCGCAACAGCTCCACCGAGAAACGACGCCTGCACGACGCCGAAGGCGCTATGGGCCATCACGTCGGTCATGAACGCGTACACGGCGAACCCCAAAAGAGGCAGCCAGGTCACCGACACGAGGCGGCGCATCGTGTCGGCGGGGCGGGCGAGGGGAAGCGCCGGGTCGCCCACGCGGGCGGCCACCGGCGGCACGACGACTCCCGCCACGAGCAGCAGGCAGAACACGGGAACGAGCACCAAAAGCGGCAGCAGCGCGAGAATCCAACCGACGAAGGATGCCGTCAGCACGACGAAAGCGCACAGGACAAGGGCCTGATCGATGGGGACGGCCACAGCGCGGGCCCATTCGGCCACCAGCAGGGGCAGCGCCGCCCCTGCCAAAAGCCCCGCGCCCACGGCTGCCGCCGGCAGCGGCGCAGGGGCGAACAGAAGCCCCAGAACGCCCATCGTGCCGAGCAGATAGGCCACCGCCGCAATGGTGGTGACCCGGGCGCGCGAGAACACTTTGCGCGGGCGCTGCAAACCGCGCAGGAGCACCACGGCAGACGAGGTAACGGCGGCGAGAAACAGCGCGAACAGAAACACGTCGGCGACTGCCTCGAACTGAGGGGCCTCGGCAAAAGCCCCCATGGTCGGCGCATAGGCGGGCAGCGTGACCACGAAAGCGACGAGGGCGAGGTGCACCGGGCGCAGGGCAAGCGGGGCGCGCGCCTCGTCGCCCGCATCGCGCAACGCAAAACCTTCCATGGCCTTTCCGCCTCCTTTCTTCGCTCCAGTGCACAGACGAGATGTGCGCACATCGCCGAGCGATCGTGCGACACAGCGCACCGAACAGGTGCGCTCCCTTCCAAACGCCGATTCTAGCATCGCCGCAGGATAGCGCCCGACGATTCGGGAACTCGTGGCCGACCTGTGATAATGCGCCTGCCGGCAGTCTTTTCAGGCTGCGGCTCCGCAATACCTAAAAAGCGCGATGCCCTTACCTATAAGCGGCGATGGCGCCCGACGGCCGCGCCCCCTATAGTAGACGTCGTTCCTCTTGGAGGCGGACTCCCACAGCTTGGTCTTCTGGGGCCATTGAGACCAGGCCGCTCCGCCTTCACCAAGGGCTATGCGGGAACCCGGCGCAGCGCGCCGGGAACTCGAGGGGCGGCGGTTCTCCTTTCTGGCCGCCGCCCGCTTTCTTTACCTCGTGCTAACTCGGAACGGCTGCGTATCATCAGGGGGACCGCAGCCGGAATCGCAGGGCCGCCGCGTCGGAAAGAGGCGCAGCGGCCCTTCTTTTTTCGGCGAGGTCGCTTTAGAACGGGCTCGCATAGAGGCGGAAGCCGTCGGGAAGGCGCACGAGGCCGGCGCTCTGAAGCCACGAAGCGGCCGGAGTGGCCAGCACGTCGCGGCCGTTGAAGTGCTCGACGACGATCTTGCGGCGCGCAGCAGAGGCGCCCTCGCGCTTGAGAGCGGCGCGCACCGAGGCGACCAGGGCGGCAACGGCCGCCTCCAGCAATTTTTCGTCGGCGGAAAACGCCAGCAGCGATTTCAGGCGCGGCGCGGCCCACAGCACCGGCGAGCCATCGGCAATGACCACAAGCGCTCCCTCGCGGCGAGCGGGGCGGGCAGCCACGAGCGCGGAATCCACCGCCGGGGCCTCGCCGACCGCCTCCCAGACCACTTCGGGCCACGGGATGCCGACACCGAAGAGGCATGCCGGGTCGTCGGCAGGAAGCGCGACGAGGGAGGCGGGCGCCGATGTGTCCGCAGGCCGAGCGAAGGCGCGCAGGGCCTCCACCGTCTCGCGCTGGGCGAACTGGGCCGGCCCCATGCCTTCTACGAACATGCCGCGCGCGAGATCGCCCGCCTCCTCCATGGCCCTGAGCACCGGGTACAGCATCGAAAGGCCGCCGGGCACGCCCGCCGCCAGCGCGATGTCGCGCGTCACGACGCCGTAGCGGTCGAGCAGCGACTCCACCAGAGCCACCGCTTGCACCGTGGAACTCTGGCCACTCGGCGCCAAGGCCGACCAGCGCCCGGCGAGAGCGGCGTCGAAGGCGGTCGACGCAACCTGGCGGCCCACCACGGCCGCACGGGCGGCCCTGCGGGCCTCGCTGTGGAGCGACCGACCCCGCCGGCTGCTCGCCCGCCGCCG
>OLNI01000143.1_pt1 | contig 74117 bp, 98 predicted proteins | sample 1672921 | NCBI WGS metagenome assembly OLNI01 (sample SAMEA3136737, study PRJEB25190) | human gut metagenome | biome: human gut; feature: human-associated habitat; material: faeces | place: Austria | collected 2013 | reverse complement strand
CAGTATTATCTGCGCTTTTGGCTTAGCAGCTGCCGCACCTCGCTCGCCGTATCGGTACTTAGAATTATGCGGTATTGCCCTAACAAATAATTCCATAGTTTTTGCTTCCTAATGATTGTCTTGATTTAGTAACTTCATGGAATAATCGTAAAAATCACTCAATTCCTTATATGTCTGTATCTTATTTTTGCGTTTTAGATAATCAGCATAAAAGGCAAAGAAGCAAGCAAGGGCAGCACCAATCATCATCAATCCGTATCCCCATAGGGTACTTCCACCATTTAGCGTAATGATAAGACCAGTTACCGCAATAAGCAGTCCTATAATCATAACCAGGCCGCTTTGGATCAGTTGTATTGCATCTTGGGGGGATTTATTTAGAGTTGTGTTGGCCACTTCTTTTTTCATCGTTTCTATATCTCCTTTCATAAGGTCATCCAAAGAAACGGAATAAATGTCGCAGAGCATAATTAGATTGTGAACATCAGGATAGCTCCTTTCATTTTCCCAACTTGAAATTGTTTGCCTTGAAACATCGAGGAGCTCCGCAAGTTTTTCTTGGCTAAAACCGCTTACGGTTCTCAGTTCTTTTAGTCGTTTACTTATGTACATCGCATTTGTTCCTTTCTTCTGTATATTCTTTATAACACATTTCCGCAAAAATACGATCAAGTTTACTTTCCAGCCACCGTCAAAATCTCTTTACATAGGTGTTTGAAACGCAGAATCAACCATGTTTTTTATACCACCAGAGCGCCTATAACACCGTGGGAAAGCAGGCGGCAGCCTTTATTGCAGACTTTTTTGATAGTGCTTCCTGCTGAACATGCCGCCAAATTTTTTCACCCTTTCTTCCTGCCGGGTCTTGCAGGCACTCTTTTTTTGTGGTACCATGCCCTACAAAAGTAAAAATGGCCGCAAGCGGCAGGGGAGCCCCCCCTGACTATGCAGCCAACAACAGGAAGGGCACATCATGAAATTTTTCAGTCTCGAAAATCCAATCTGGAAGTTTATCGGCAATTTGGCGGATTTTTTCCTTTTGTCCTGCCTGTGGTATCTCTGCTGCCTGCCGGTGGTAACGGCGGGCGCGGCCACAACGGCGCTGTATTACGTTACCTTAAAGATGGCCCGCGGGCAGGAAGGCCAGCTCATTCCCGCGTTTTTCCATTCTTTTAAGCAGAACCTCAAGCAGGCAACCGCGCTGTGGGTGGGGTACTTGGCGGTTGGCATCCTGCTGGTACTGGATCTGGTGATCTGCCTGCAGACCAGTTCGGTGTTTGCGGGGGCAATGTTTTTTACCAGCGTAGTGCTGCTGGCCTGTTGGGCGCTGTTTATCACCATGCTCTTTCCGCTGGTTGCCCGGTGCGATAACACCATCGGCGCGCTGTTCAAGATGGGCATTGCCATGGCGCTGCGCAATGTAATGCCTGTTCTGGCCGCGCTGATGGTCACCGTAGCATTTTTTGCCGTGGGCGTTTTTGTATTCTGGCCGGTGCTGCTGGTGGCGCCGGGGCTGGCGAGCTACTGCAACGCCTTTTTGTTCAACCGCATTTTTGATAAATATGGCATGACGCTGGAATAACTGCACAATAAAATACGGTTTGGTTACGGCACTCCGTGCGTTACCCGTTATCCCGCAGGTGGGGGTGGATGGGCAGCCCGGAGTGCTTTCTGTATTCACGGGGGGAACGCCCGGTGCTGGCGCGGAACAGATCCTTGAAATAGTTGCTGCTGCCAAAGCCGCACAGCATGGCAATTTTGGTGATGGAGTTATCTGTCATCAAGATAGCCTGCCGGATTTGCCTATATAGACCCGCTACTTTTTTGCCCTGCCATCATCAGGCCGGGTAGGGCAGCTCCCGGCGACGCCCCGCTGGGCGTTTCGGCTTCACGCCATATACTCAACTTCTCTTGCCGCCTGCATCTTGCTGGCAATGATGTCACCGCACTGCTCAATGTAATCTTCCAGCTCACGCCACTTCCGGTAGTTCGAGGTCAGTTTCTTCACTTGTTCCCACCGGTCAAGGCCGTCCAGAGACATCAGCCTGTCGAACATCCACTCAGTCAGGACGGCATAAGCCACGAACTCATTCCCGCGCAGGTCATCCTGAAACGCTTTCTTTGTGAGGTTGGTGCTCGCCACACAGGTCGTGTTCTCGGAACCCTTGAAGTGTCCAATCGCTGCATACACATAACTCATTGTTCTGACCTCCCGCTTTCGTAGTTGGTGTGGTTTGTTTCATTGTCATCATTCTACCACGATAGCGTTGTTTTGTCAATGGTTTTTCAGAAAAATTTTCAGAAAAATACGCTTTTAGTGTAGAAATAACACCGTTTGTGTTATGCTGCAATCGAGCACCTTGTCACAATAGTCTGCTTTACGCCGTTCCGCTCGCCGTGGTCTTTCACCGTGGCCTTGATGGTTTCTCCACCGGTGGCGCTGCAAGGACGGGAGGCGTACCAGATGAAGATATTGCCGTCTACGTCCACCAGCTTGTATAGATAGGTCACGCCCCACTGGTTGTCCCACGAGGCCAGCAGGTGAATGGTCTCCGTCTTCACTGTGATGCGCTCGCCAACCTCACCGACGTACTCCGAGTGCTTATCCGCAGTTTGCTGCGCGGTCTCACAGGCCTTGCGCTCCACATACCGCTGATGTGCGAGCGGGAGATAGGCCAGCCGTCCAACGTGGCTCATCTTCGCATAGCCGGACAGCACGAGCGGGATGCAGTTCTTCACGATGTCGCTCACAGCGTTCCAGTCAATATCGCCGGCACTCAGCAGCGCGTCCTGCTCACGGACCCACGCCATCACCTCATCCGCTTCACGCAGTCCGCTTTCACTTGGGGTCTCGTGAGCGGTAACGCGATCCAGCACAAACTCTTTGGTGCTGTTCGGTTCATCGCTCCTCCGATAACCGAACTCACGAATCACGTCAGAGGCATGAGCTAAGATGTTCTGCACTTCATACATCCATGTGGGACTGCGAGACGTCCACACTGTCTCCGTGCAGTCCATCGTAGTTTCCGATAAATCCTGAATCTCGGCCCACATGGCAGCCGTTGCAGGGGAAATTCCGGTGTATTCTTTCAGGCAGGAACTTCCCACCTGTCGAAGCTCGCCAGCCTCGTTCTCAACAAGGAAGGTCACACTGCGAAAGCGGTTCACGTGGCAGTGGTCGCAGTTAGACTTCGCGGTGTACCAATCCTGACCGGCGTGATACCCGGCGAAGCCAGTCACGATGTTGCCTTTTTCCCCGTGCTCAATCTTCGCACAGACTTTCCAGCCGTTAGCCTTGATGAGACCGTCGCACTCGATCTCAAACTCAATTCCCGCTACGGTGTGCCGGCTGACTTCGTGCATGATGCTGGGGCAGGCAGGGTCAACGCCCATAACGCGAACAACTACCGGGACCTCATTGCTTTCGGTGTACGAGAACGAAACGCCATATCCGGCGGCTTTCTTCGCCAGCCTGCCGAGCTTCTTTCTTACGTCTTCTGCAAGCTCTGCATAAACCGTGACCTTCATCGCTGTGACCTCCTGTGCTTGGTAGGTGATATGTTTTTCACTATCATCATTCTACCACGCTATCGTGGTTTTGTCAATGATTTTTCAGAAAATTTTTCGGGAAATATCACTGTTGGTCGAGATACCGAGCATAAAAAGAACCCGCCTCACTCGGCGGGTTCCTTAGCGTCTTGCTGTTTATCATGATCTATCGTCTCTGCAATAGCTCGCATGATGAAGCCATTCAAGCTCTCGCCACGCTCTGCGATGTGAGCACGGATGGCATCAAGATTCAGCTCGCTGTCGTTCCGAATGCGGAGCAGCACACGGGCGTATGCTTTTTTGTCATACCGCGCGTTCGCGTCGATGTGAGCTTGCGTACTTTTCCTTTCCACGTCATCGCCTCCTTGTGGATATTGTACCACATACCACGATGTCGTGTCAATACCATCAGGCTCCATACAGCTTAACCAAGACTTCCACGCCGGCCTTTATCTCGCTCCTGACGTCCCGGCCCACCTGCCTGTAGAAGTCAGGCCAGACCATGCACTCATACGCCAGACGCATCGCATTTCGTTCCTCCTGACCGATGCCAAGCCGGAAGTCTTTTGCGATGCCGAGCGCCTTTTGGTACTCGCCGGCTGCTACGAGCCGTCGCACCACATCTGACTTTTTCTCCGGCAATTCTGACAACCTCCTTGCTTTTGCCTCACGCAGCTCTCCGAGCCGCGTGAGGCTTTTTTATGTTCTCATCCAGCCTTAACGAGCCGGTCCAGCAGAGCGTCATACAGCTCCTGCAAGACGCGGCACCGGGCCTCGACTTCGGCGAGCCGTGATTCTGGCATGGGGGGGGTCTCCTCACTTTCCTCACTCACCGATGCAAGCTGGATGCCCAGCGAGATGAGCATGGCGTTCTCAATCGCGGCCAACTCGCTGTCCGACACATGGCCGCAGTAGTTGCCGAGCCGCTCCACCGATACCGTAGAAATCTGCTCGCAGAGCGCTGTGCTGACGCGGCCAGAGCTGCGGATGGTGACGTGGGTCGGCAGATCGCGCTTCGGCGCAGTCGTGAGATACACCACCTCCACGACTTCGCCATACTGATTATTCCGCTGATTCGAGACCACCACGGCGGGACGGCCCGGGCGCTGCTCGCTGCCAACGGCAGGGTAGCCGTTGCCTATGTACCAAATGTCTCCTCTGTTGATGTTCATACTGCCGTCTCCTTTCGTCTGTTCAATATCTCGGCTCTTATGCGCTCACCCTCAGTCTGAGGTTGAGCGAATGGGTCCCACGGCTGTGTCACCAGTCGATACCCAATCGGCGATCGCCTGTCTACCACGTAGAACTGCCGCGCATGGGCGTTCAGCTTGCCGCCCACAAACAGCTTATCACCGAATACGAAATACTCGGTCTTTACGTGGTATCGAACCTTCGTGTTGCCATCCAGCGTGAACGCGACACTGCCGGTCTTGCCTTGACCACTGCCCCACTGGTCTAAGAACCGCGGCCAATAGTAATCGAACCCGCGCCATGTCCGGGCAAGGTACACGCACCGTTCGGCTGGCTCAAAGTCGGAGCATATCACGCCGGTGAACTGATTGCAGTCATAAGTCTTGAACCACGGATGCGCGAACCGGACGGTCACATGGTCTATCCGCTTTTGACATGGCGTGTGTCCCGGCCCTACATGGCCGAAGAACTTACAACTTCCGCAGTGAAGGCAATCCACCTCTCCGTCAGGGTACATCGTGCGTCGCTCCTTCCGGTCTCCGGCGATGCCGACACAGGCCGGTGTCTGCATCAAAGTCGCAGGGCTGGCGCTGCTCACTGTGCTGGCACTCATCGCAGAGCATGAGTACCTCGCCGCAGTATGGGCAGAACGCCTGATAGCCGTCCCGCTCAGTGTCCCAGCCGTGAATCTCAACCTCCCGCTCGCAGTTGGCGCAAAACTCAGTCACGGTATATGTACGGGTTGCAGGCCCTTCATCCTGCTCCTGAAGCAGCCATGCTCTGCACTTCGGCAGAGTATCGAACTCCTCCGTCCAAGCATAGCCGGTGCTGTTGTCGATGCCGACGAAGCTCTTGCCAGTGTCCAGATAGAACAGGCCGCGCGGCTCGCGGGTGGCGATGATGTTATCGGCCTCTGCTTTCGTAATCATTCGGATTTCCACTCACGGTTCCTCCTTTCCGAATAGCGCATCTCCGATTCTTCCATACTCCTGCTTGATGCTCTCGAAAGCGGCCTCCCACTCTGGGCCGTGGTCATCCTTGCCTTCCTCAAAACCTGCTACCACGTGAGCAAGCTCGTGCGCCAGAATCTCGACAGCGTTGTTCACGCTTATCATCGCATCAACAAAAACCAGCACCTTGCCGTCATCGTTGAACACGGTCACGCCGTACACCGGTTTACTCGCTTCATCGGGTTGCAGGCTCGGGTCCCAGTACACATCACAATTCTTATCCGGGTACAGGTTCTGGAACGCTTGCCAGACCATAGCGAATGGGTCATTCAAGAATGGGTTCTTCACAACTCATGCACCTCCGTTCTTATCCGAACACCAAATCGCCGAACAAGGCGAACTGGATAATCATGTCGGCGCACTCGGCGTCTACGTCTGAAGTATCGATGTAGCCGCTCTCAGCGTCGATGGTCACAGATGCCCCACTTTCAATGGCGAGAGCCAGCCCGCGCAGGAACTTGTCCAGCGTCAGCTCCCACTTATCGCTGCTCTCAGCATCGTAGAGCATGAGGGAGCCACCGCGCGCAATCTGTTCATGGCCGTACTCACCAAGCATCTTGCCAACCGGCTTTGCCGCTCGGCACCAACTGGTGATGCCACCTTCCAGCGCCGTACACATAATGTCGTCGATGTCCCGCGTTGCCACACGCGCCTTCAGTTCAAGCTCCACCTCAAACTCACGAGATTCGTTCGTCATACCTTACACACCTCCTCAAAACTCTCCTTGCTGGCAGAGGCCAGCACTTCATTGCCGTACTCAGTGAGCATCTCCTTGAACCAGCGCTCGTTCTTTTCCAGCCACTTCTCGGCCTGTACCTCAGTGAGCGTGACACCGTTCTGCTCTGCGGCGGCAATCACGTCCTCAGCGCACCAGCGGACAACACCATACCATCCGGTCTGCTCGACGCTGGGCGCGTAGTGCTCCATCATCTGCTTGACCCGAAAGGACGGAATCAGGCGGGAGCCGTTGGTGTAAATCCGTCTGGCGTCCTCGAACTCATAGTCATGCAAGAACTGTTCCCACTTGCTCGGGAAGGTCATCATCTCTCCGCTCATGCTGTTCACCTCCTCTCACCACGTCCGGCGCAGACCCGCCGCCGTCGTACCCGCAATGCCGATGCAACCGAACTCGGAGCAGTCTGGCATATCGTGGTTGTACACATAGGCCAGCGGCTGCATCTCCTTGATGTCCTCGCGATCCTGCGCCCACTCCTCCGTGTAGTCGCTGACGTACAGGTAGCAGTCCATCTTGCCAAAGGTCGTATAGCTGCGGACCACCAGATAGACCAGCGCGTTGTTCTGCTCCTCAAACTCATGGATGCGCTTCAGGTCATCACCCTCTGCCCAGTAGAACGCACCGAAGGGCGGCTCGCTGATGCTGATATAGCCATCATCCTTGAACTGCTTGATGGTGGGCTTGAAGACCCGTAGAGCCTCCATGCGCTCGATAGCTTCGGCCATCTTTTCTTCTCTCGTGACGTTCATGCTCTGTCCTTTCTCCCCGTTCAGCCGATAGGTCAGCTTTCACAACGCTCAGATGACTTTCTTCACCAGAGCGATTCGCTCATACTCACAGTTGCCGCGGCCCAGCACAAGCTCTCTCGGATAGGTGCAACCCCGCTGGATGTCCGGGTACTCATAGCCCTTCAGGAAGAACGCATATGCTTGGCTGTCAACCGTCCAGTCAACGCCATAGACCCGCTTCAGGTAGGTGTGCGCCAGACGTTCCAGCCGCTGCTCGCTCTCGAAGTCGCAGCACCGACCGCAAATGTCATAGAGGTGCTTGGCCTCCTTCCGCATCGCGGCGAGCAGCTCGGCTTTGGTCGGAAGGGCAAACCGCTTGCGGTCGATGCACTTAACGAAGTCTTCCTTGCTCAGCTCTGTTGCCATGTACATCGGCTCAATGATGCGGTTGTAGTCCTCGAAGGAAACCTCATAGCCGGCCAGCGCCTCAAACTCATGCTTCATCATCTTCATCAACCTCCGTGGTCTTGTGATTTGTTTTTCACTATCTACATTCTACCACGATAGCGTGGTTTTGTCAATGGTTTTTCCGAATATTTTTCGAGAAAAATCACCGATAGTCGAAACATCACACCAAGAGGTAACACATGAAGTTTGCGAAGTGGTCGAGGCTGTACCAGTTGTCCACCTGTCCGACCTCGATAATCTTGCACCACAGACCATTCAGGTCTGCATCATACTCCGTCGTGTCCACATCGAGATTGTGATGGAGGCAGTACGCTGTCCAGAGCGCCCGGAGCTGGGCGCGGTAGCGTTCATCCGAGAAGTCGCCCTCAACAATGAACGCTTTCATGTAGCCGAACTCAGCGGTGCGATTGATGGTGGCGAACTGGCGCTCGATGTACTCGGCGGCGTCCAGATACCCGCCAATCTTCAGCTCTGCAATAATCTTCTCTACAGTCACCACCGCTCACCTCCGTTTCACGTCTGTAACGAAGTCCTTGACCGTGCGGCTCACAGCCCAGTAGAAGTAGGGGAGCAGGAGAGCCAAGACCTCGCCACCCACCGCGAAGTAGCCGCGCTGGGCATAGGCATAGTCAGCGCCGAGGCGGTACAGCCAGATCCCGAGCAGGGTCAGGATGGCGTACTTCACGACCGTGCCTGCGTCCGGGCCTTTCTTCTTCCGGCGGCGTTTCTTGCGCTTGGGCCGAGCCAGATAGGGACAGCCCTGCCCCATGTAGTGCTCAGTCGGCTCCCAGTCGGAAAGTACGATCTCGTGAAGTTCGTCACACCAGCTATCGCCCTCACCGATATATTGGCAATGCGGACACTTATCTGGATTGCAATACACGGTCGCTCACCTCCTCAAAATACTGAAACGCGCAGTCATACATCAGCCGCCCAGTGAGCTGGTCGTAGAATGTTGGACAGTGCCACGTCCGGTCGAACCGATGCTCTCTGCACCACTGCTCAATAACCCGCGTTGACACCGGCGTGACATAGACGTACAGGTCAGATTCGTGATGGTCCATCTCGGAATACGGATAGCCCGCTTCCAACAGCCGTACCATCAACGGCTTGTCCTCTCGCTCTAACTTCTTCCTAATGCTTTTCGGGATGGGGCCGGGGCGGTGCCTCGCCGCCCAAGCCCGCTCCCTCTCAGCATTCGTCCGGTTAATGACCCGGAGCAAAGCCGCCGCCAATTCCGGTCTCTGCCCATCCGAACTGAGGTGCTTGTAAATCTCGACCAGCAGGTCGAACTCTTTGGCCTGAAGCGTCATTGCGAAACAACCTCCTCTCTGTAATCTCCGAACATACCGTAGTAGTCATCGCCGAACTCGGACTGGCACAGCATGGAGATGCCGGCGTCACCCATCTCGGCTCTGATGCTTTCCAGCTCCTCCGGGCTGTAGAAGTCCAGCAGAGCAAAATACTCATCGCGGATGTCCTCGGGAATGCTGTCCATGTCTACCTCGCCCTCGTCGAAATCATCTTCTTCGGCGGGGGCTTTCGCGCTCCCAAGCCCCCGGTAATCCCAATCGTCCCAGTACCGGTAGCCGCCCCAGCCGCCGAAACCACCGCCTCTGCGGTAGAACTTCCGCTCGACGTACTCATACTTCGGGAAGTCCGGCTGCGCAGCGTCGGCCACGATTTCGAGGACCTTCTTCACCGTCGCGTTCAGGTGCTTGCGGTTGATGTACTCGTGCTGCGTGTGCGCGTTGTAGTAGCCAGACGAGAGGTTGACCGCCGCCACGCCCAGCTCCGGCGCGACGTAGGAGATGTCACTGAGCGAACCACACTGCGTCTCAAAGCCCTTGCTGGTGATGTAAGCCTCGAACTCCGGGTTGTCACAGTCGTAGTACACCGCGTCGTTCCGGCCCTTCCGGTCAATCTCGACAAGCAGCTTCAGCTCATCAAGGCCCTTCGGGGTCTTGCCGGCCTCGTGTCGGGAACAGAACGCTTCGGCCCCGACGCAGCCAATCTCCTCATCGCAGGTGAACAGGAGCCAAGGCTTAACCTGCGACTGCTCATAGACGGCGGTCAGCGCATAGACACCGCACCGGTCATCACCGCCGATGCCCTGCGGGGACATCAGGATATTCCCATTCCCGTTCTTACAGATGTGCTTCACCGGCTCCTTGTGAACCGTGTCGAGATGGGCCAGCAGCATGACCGGCGCTTCTCCACGGACGATGATGTACTTGTTCTTGCAGATGACCGCGCGGTCGCGATACATGGCGCACAGCTTGGAGAATAGCTCCTTCTGGGTGGGTCTCAGGTAATCTTCCAACGGTTTCATACAGCTTCAGCCTCCTGTTCCTCAATGACGGCTCCGCAATTCGGGCAGGTGCCGTCGTCGTTCATCTCGATCAGTTCTTCACAATGCGGGCAACGGTCATAATCCTCCACGCAGTCATCGCAAACCATCAGCTCGCCCTGTGGCGTGTAGACCGTGTTCATATCATCGCAGTGATACAGGTCATCGCACTTCTCGCAGTAGCAATAGTCCTCTCGGCAATCCTCGCACACCCACACTTCGTTGCCGTCGCGGTACGCCTGATACATATTATCCCGGCGGTGCCACTCGCCGCATTCCTCACACCGTTCGCAGTATTCATCGCGGCAGCTGTCGCAGTAGTCCGCGCCGTCGATATAGCTCACGCAGTCATTCGGCCAGTATTCCTCACACTCATCGCAGTAGGTGTAATACTCATCGCGGCAATTCTCACAGACCGAGATCCAGTTGCCCCGCGAATCTCGGACGTCCCGCATATCGTCCTCATCGAAATAGCCGCCGCACTCGTCACAGCAACAATCCCCGCCATTCTTGCGGTCTTCGCAGTAGACACCATCGCTGGTCTCCTCACCACAGACGATGCACAGGCCATAGGTGCCAATGTCCAGCGGGTCTACGGTCTCCTCATCACAGTCAGCACGGATGCTGATGTGGCCGTCGAAGTTCTCATACGTCCAGTCCTGATACCCGCCAAAGCCTTCTCCCGCAACAACAAGGTCTGCCTTGTCTCCGATGGACGAGTAGGTCTTCCACAGGTTCGGCACATCTTCCAGCATCGAGATTTCGCGCTGCACCAAATCGCGGTAGAGCTTGGAATCCTCAGCGGCTCCGTAGACACCACCGGCGGTGTTATACATCCGGCTCTGTAACAGCAGTCCGCTGCCGGGACGGTAGGCGAACACCTGCCGCGTGGTCTTCCGGTTGTTCAGCGTCTCCGGGTCTGTGGGGTCGGCCACGGTGAACACGATGAAACTGGTCTCGTCCCGCGCATAGCCGGTGCAGCCGTTGTTGTAGCTGTACTCGGTCGAGTTGAACGAATGGCAGCTCGTGAGGGTCGCGCCCCGGCTGTCGCATTTCGGGTTGCTCATCGTGATGAAGTGCGCTGGATTGATGCTGACGAACAGCTTAAAGCTGATTTTCTTGGCACTCAGCTCATCGGCGAACTGGGCGTACAGCCGCTGGAACTCGCTGCCGGCGGTTTCGTCCGCAACGCCCAGCGCCACACACAGCGATTTGAACACACGGCTCGGCTTCTTCGTGGGCGTGTAGGCTTTCGGGGCCAACTTCCTGATGGCCTCGATGTAACTCTCCCTGTCGCGCTCGCTGGCGTCCGGGTTCGAGAAAAAGCAGACCGCTTTCAGGATGTCGTTGTAGTCATAGTCCAGCGACTTGAACGGCTTCTCCAAAATCTGCATCGCCAACCGGTGAATCCGGTCGTAGTCCGGGTCATGCGTCCGCGTCCCGTTGATGACCAGCGCATCCAGCTCCTCATTCCAGACCGGAGACTTGCTGAACAATTTCCGCAAGCCTTGCTTTGCGTAGCTGCTGTCGGCTGCGAGGCGATATATGAACTCGTCCGTCACGTCGTCCAACACATCTGTCTGGCTGGTATGAGCGCCATAATCCCGCAACGCCTGACGAATATTCCGCTCGGCTCTGCTGATGACCTCCTGCATTTCCATGATGTTGTCCTCCTTCGTTTTGCTCAAATCCAGCAGACTATTGAAATAGCCAAAGTTACAAAACCAGCCCTCGCAGTAGCCGTGATCGCGGTATCCCTTTTTCTCACGTCCTGCAACAATGGAGGGCAAAGCACGAGCTTGCCAGACCCCGTTGTGGAAACAGCGCAGTATGCGCTCATCACTCCCGAGCCAAGCACCCCACCGATGGTGAGTGCTACACCAGAGGTTCCGTGGTCGGATGAGGACGTCGAGGCTATGGTCCTGACCCTTGCAGGTGAGTGCTACGAGGACAAGGAGCAGGACAAGCGTCTTGTATGCGAGGTCATCCTGAATCGGGTAAGCGCCGGAAATTTTGGCGGCGATACAGTTTTGGCTGTCGTGTCTGCGCCGAACCAGTTTGACGGCTACTGGCGTCAATCGAGGCCAGTGTCAGAGAACGATTACGCTGTAGCAGAGCAAGCTCTATCTGATTGGTACGCCGGCGGTTGCCAGCCGCTGTCGGAGCTTCTGTACTTCGAGGCCGGTGAGAATCGGGAGAATGTATTCAGAAGCGAATATTGAACAACTTTTTAAGGAGGACAAAACAATGCTCGAAATGCGAATCACTATTGAGGCCCCGGAGCTTGTAGGGGCGCTCAACAACCTTGCGGCTGCGATAGGCGGTGCAAAGCTCACGCCCCAGCAGGGCGCTGTGGCAGCACCGCAGCAGCCTGTAACGAATCCCCAGACTGCTGCTCCGGCTCCTACCCCTGCGCCTGCTCCGATGCCGGCTCCTGCGCCCGCCACCCCTGCCCAGCCTAATCCGCTGCCCAGCCCCGGTCCTGTTGCTCAGACCACCCCGAACTACCCCGCGCCCAACGTCCCGCTGGCGCAGCCGCCTCAGTACACGATTGACCAAATCATGGCCGCCGGTGCGACGCTCATGGATGCTGGCAAGGTCAATGAGCTGCGGAACCTGCTGATGTCCTTCGGCGCAAACGCCGTCATGGACCTGAAGCCTGAGCAGCTCGGCGCGTTCGCTACCGGCCTGAGAGAGCTGGGGGCGAAGATATGAGTGACCATGCCTTGCTTTCCCCGTCCAGCGCCCATCGCTGGCTGAACTGCCCACTTGCACCGCGACTTGAAGCGACGCTCCCTGAGAAGCCCAGTGAGTACGCCCACGAAGGGACGGTAGCTCACAGCGTCTGCGAGATCGCCGCCAAGAAGAAGTTCAAGAAGGCGAAGGCTGCTGAGTACAACCGTGTCATCAAGAAGCTGAAGACCGATGAGGTATGGGATGATGAGATGCTCCACACGGCTGAGACCTACGTGGAACACCTGACCGAGCGGGCGATGGAGTTCGCCAATGAACCGTACATCGCCTTTGAGGTCAAGGTGGACATCTCCGATTACGTCCCGGAGGCGTTTGGTCGCTGTGACTGCGTGATGTTCGGTGGCGATACCCTCATCATCACGGACTACAAGCACGGGAAGGGCGTCCCTGTCAGCCCCGAGGAGAACCCCCAGCTCATGCTGTACGCTCTCGGTGCGCTGAAGCTCTACCAGCCGCTGTTCGGTGATGCTCTGAAGAACGTCACGGTCTACATCGACCAGCCCCGCATCAACGCCTACGGCGGGTGGACTTGCAGCGTGGACGAGCTGCTGGCGTGGGGTGAAAGCATCAAGCCCAAGGCGCAGATGGCGTTCATGGGCTTCGGTGAATATCACGCCGGTGAGTGGTGCCGGTTCTGTAGGGCCAACGGTATGTGCAAGGCTCAGGCAAATCAGCACATCAGCGCCTTCGATGACTTCAAGGACTGTGTTGCGAGCCACAGCGTAGCCATCCTGTCCCCGGAGGAAGTGGGCATCGTCCTCTCGCAAGGTGAAGACCTTGTGACGTGGTATGAGGCCGTGAAAAAGAGAGCGCTCGAAGTCATGCTCAACGGTGAAAGCATCCCCGGCTACAAGGTCGTGGAGGGCCGCAGCAGCCGTTGCTGGACTGACCAAGACGCAGCTCTTGATAAGCTCCAAGAGAGTGGAGTAGACCGCGCGTTGATTTACGACAGCGTACCGAAGACCCTTGCCCAGCTTGAAAAGATGCTCGGCACTGTGAAGTTCAAGGAGCTGGTCGGAGAGTTCGTAACCAAGCCGCAGGGCAAGCCCACCATCGCCCCTGAGAGTGATTCCAGACAGCCATTCAGCAGCGCGGCGTCCGACTTCGCCGGCGTCGTCGCGCAGAGTTAAAGAGCAATGAGTTTATTCGACAAAGGTGAATTTGACGCAGAGCAAATGGTTCAATACGAAAGGAGAAAAATCATGTACAACAACATTCCGACCAAGGTCCTGACCGGCGAAGTCCGGCTGTCCTACGTGAACCTCGTGGCCCCTCGTGTGAACAACAACGACCCCACCGCGACCCCGAAGTATTCCGTCACGCTGCTCATCCCGAAGACTGACACGGCGGTGAAGGCGAACATCGACGCCAGCATCGAGGCTGCTGCCAAGGACGCACAGGCGAAGATTTGGGGCGGCGTCCGTCCTCCGGTCCTGCCTATCCCCATCCACGACGGCGATGGCGTTCGTGAGAACGGTACTCCCTACGGCCCCGAGTGCAAGGGCTGCTGGGTCATCACTGCCAGCACGAAGAACAAGCCGCAGGTGGTGTCCCAGAGCGACATCAACACGGAGCTGCTGCCGCAGGACATCTACAGCGGTATGTATGCCCGCGTGACCATCAATTTCTTCGGCTACAACACTGCCGGCAAGCGAGGCGTAGGCTGCGGTCTTGGCAACGTGATGAAGACCCGCGATGGTGAGCCTCTGGCTGGTGGAGCGTCTGCCGCCGCAGACTTCGCCGGCGTAGGCCAGACGGTTGCGGCTCCCGCTACTCCCGCCTACGGCGGCGCGATGCCGGCCACTCAGGGTCAGATGAGCTACCCTAACACCGGGTACGCTGCTCCGGCTGCTGACGGTGTGGCTCCGTGGGGTGCCGCAGATGGTCCTTATGGCAGCCAGCCTCAGCAGGGTAATCCGATGGGTGTTCAGCCCGGTGCCATCAATCCCCTCACCGGCCAGCCGTATTTCGGGTAAACGCGAAAGACACGCGGCCGCAGAGTAGCGGTCGCGTGTCTTTTTTCTAAGGAGGACAATGGATGACTGATAAAGCTATTTTTCGGGTAAACCACCCGACTGGCAGCTACGAGATTGTTGTTAGTGAGTTCTTCGGAACTGCGGACAAGACGAAAATCAAAAAGCTGCTGCGCATTGCCGCGCAGCATTGCACTGAAGCACAGCAGGCAGATTTACTTAGAGATTTGACCACTGAGCACGACCGGTGCGTGAAGGCACTGGATAAGCTCGACGTGTTAATTGCGGAACAGCAGCAAGTGATTTCTGACTTCTTCGGTTTGGCACAGTATCGCGGCCTTGACATTCTCAACGGCACGATTCGGGCTATTGCAAGGAGAAGGGATAAGCTGATGTGGACCCGTAATTTGGTTACGAAAGCGAGGTGGGTCGGATGAGGCATCACCTCAGTATCGACCTTGAAACCTTCAGCAGCGTCCCCATTGGCAAGGCCGGGGCCTACAAGTATGTGCAAAGCCCGGATTTTGAGATTCTGCTGTTCGCATACAGCGTGGACGATGGTCCCGTGGAAATTGTAGATCTGGCGCAAGGTGAGGTTCTCCCGGACTGGCTCTATAAAGCCATAGAAAGCCCGGAGTACATCAAACAAGCCTACAACGCCGCGTTCGAGTGGTACTGTCTCTCGAAGTTCTACGGTCATCTGCTGCCGGTGGACCAGTGGCGGGACACGATGCTGCACGGCCTCTACTGCGGCTACACAGCGGGCTTGGACGCCACCGGCAAGGCGCTGGGTCTGCCAGCCGAAAAGCAGAAGCTCTCGGTAGGCAAGGCGCTCATCCGGTATTTCTGCGTACCATGTACCCCCACACAGTCAAACGGTGGACGGCACCGCAACCTGCCGAAGCACGACCCGGATAAGTGGGATTTGTTCAAGACCTACTGCCTGGGTGACGTCACCACCGAGAAGGAGATCGAGCGCCGGCTGTCGGCCTTCCCAGTGCCGGATGACATCGAGAAACAGTGGCAGACCGACCTGCTCATCAACGCCAGAGGCGTGGCGGTGGACATGGGCATGGTGCGCGGCGCTCTGGAAATCGGGGCGCAGTCCCGTGACCGGCTCATGCAGGAGGCAATCTCCATCACCGGGCTGGAAAACCCGAACAGCATCGCCCAGCTCTCGACGTGGCTGGAAAAGGAAACTGACACCGCCGTCACCGACCTACGGAAAGATACGGTCGCCGCCATGCTGGAAAGCAACGCTGTGACCGGCTCGGCCAACCGGATGCTGGAAATCCGGCAGGAACTGGGCAAGACCAGCACCAAGAAGTACGACGCTATTGAGGCCGCTGTGTGTGCTGATGGCCGGGTGCGCGGACTGCTTCAGTTCTACGGAGCCAACCGTACAGGCCGCTGGGCGGGCCGTCTCGTGCAGGTCCAGAATCTCCCGCGCACCTACATCGGGCAGCTCCCGCTGGCTCGTGAGGCCGTCAGGAACAAGCAGGAGGATAAGCTGCGATTCTTGTATGGCTCGGTGCCTGATACCCTGTCTCAGCTCATCCGAACGTCGTTCGTGGCGTCCGAAGGCAACAAGCTGGTGGATGCTGACTTCAGCGCCATCGAAGCCCGCGTCATCTCGTGGCTCGCGGGAGAGCAGTGGCGGCTGGAAGTGTTCAGGACCCACGGCAAAATCTACGAGGCGTCGGCGAGCCAGATGTTCGGCGTCCCGCTGGAAAAAATTAAGAAGGGCAACCCCGAATACGCCCTGCGGCAAAAGGGCAAGGTCGCTGAACTGGCGCTGGGTTATCAGGGAAGCTCCGGTGCGCTCATCGCTATGGGCGCTCTGAAAATGGGCATCCCAGAAGACGACCTGCCGGACATCGTTTCCCGCTGGCGGGATTCCAATAAGCGCATTGTGGACCTCTGGTATTCGCTCGAATCGGCGGCGGTGTCTGTCATCCAGACCGGCCATCCGGCGGGCGTCCGAGGGCTGATGCTGGCCCGTGAGATGGACATTGAGAACGGGCTGGACTTCCTCACCATCACCCTGCCGAGCCGCCGCAAGCTCTACTATGCGAAGCCCTCGCTCGGTGAGAACTCTTGGGGCCGCCCCTCCATCCTCTACTACGGCGTCAACCAGACCACAAAGCAGTGGACGCAGCTCGAAACCTACGGGGGCAAACTCGTGGAGAACTGCGTTCAGGCCATCGCCCGTGACTGCCTTGCAATCGCCATCGAGCGGTTGGAGGCCGCCGGGTTCCCGGTGGTGTTCCACATCCACGACGAAGTGGTGGTGGACTGCCCTGCGGAGAAGGCCGACCTCGATGAAGTCGTGCGGCTGATGTCGCTGCCGATTCCGTGGGCGCCTGACCTTCCCCTCAACGCTGATGGCTGGGTTGGCGATTTCTTCAGAAAGGACTAACGCCATGTTCGTACACAAAAATGCTGAGGGCTATCCTGACCCCACAGTCGGCGAAGCGATGAGCAACATCGCGCAAGAGGAACGCCGCAAGGAGGCTGACCGGCTTGCCGCCATCAGCGCCCTTATCCCCGTGATGAAGGGCTGCGCGGAGTTGGTAGGCTTTGAGGTCGTGGGCCGGATCGTTCTCATGGACAAGGAAACTGGCAAGAAATACAGGTAGACGGAAGGAGGTCGGAGCCAATGGTCAATGACCGCCAAATTACAATCTCTGTCGGCAATAACCGAAAGAGCGTGAACTGGCAGCCGCAGACCCTGATGCTGTCGGAGTTCTACGAAAAGCTCCGAATCCCCAGCCGCTCAACAGAAACGATGCAGGAGTACCTCTCCCTGCGGAAATCTGAACAGGATGACAAGAAAGACATCGGCGGGTTCGTCGCTGGCACCCTGTCCGGCCCGCGCCGCAAGGCCGGGGCCGTGACAGGCCGCGAAATTATCACCCTCGACTTTGATACCATCCCGCCCGGTGGCACCGAAGAAATCCTGAAGCGCGTAGACGCGCTCGGCTGCGGCTACTGCATCTATTCAACTCGCAAACACTCACCGGCAAGCCCCCGGCTGCGTATTCTGCTGCCCCTCGACCGCACGGTCACGGCAGACGAATACGAGCCGCTGGCCCGGTATATGGCCGTCTGCATCGGCATTGAGTTCGCTGACCCGACCACGTTTGAGGCCACGCGGCTGATGTACTGGCCGAGCTGCTGCAAGGACAGCGAGTACATCTTCACGTTCGGCGATAAGCCCATGCTCTCCGCAGACGGTCTGCTGAACGCGATGAACGAAAAGTTCGGGGATTGGCGCGACGTCTCGAAGTGGCCGCAGGTCCCCGGTGCAGACAACGCCTATAAGAAACTGGCAATGAAGCAGAGCGACCCACTCAGCAAGGCTGGCGTGGTGGGCGCGTTCTGCCGGACATACGACATCTACGGCGCGATGGACACCTATCTCGACGGCATCTATGCGCCGGTGGATGATTCCAGAGGAAGATATACCTATCTTGGCGGCAGCACGACCGGTGGAGCAGTGGTGTACGACAACGGGATGTTCCTGTACAGCCACCACTCCACCGACCCCTGCTGCGGCAGGTTAGTCAACGCCTTCGACTTGGTGCGCCTGCACAAGTTTGGCGACCTCGACGATGGAGCTGACCCAAACACGCCCACGAACAGGCTCCCATCCTACACGGCGATGTGCAACCTCGCTGTGGAGGACGCGCGGGTCTCCCGGCAGCTTGCGAAGGAACGAGCCGATTCTGCGGTCAGCGACTTCAGCAACTTAGCTGAGGCGGCCTCATCCAGCGAGGGTGATAACCTCGACTGGACGATGGACTTGGAGCTGAACCGGCAGACCGGTACGATTAAGGCTACCATCGACAACATCTGGCTCATCCTTGAAAATGACCCGAACCTCCGGGGCAAATTCGCGCTGAACGAGTTCGCCGGACGCGGCGAAGTGCTGGGAGACCTGCCGTGGAGCGCGTTTGACAAAAGAAGGGGGTGGACAGATAACGACAATGCCGGCCTCTACTGGTACTTCGAGAAGGTCTACAAGATTACCGGCAATGGCAAAATCGACGGTGCTCTGTCCCTGCACAGCGAGAAGCACAAGTTCAATGACGTCCGCAACTACCTGTCCAAGCTGGAATGGGACGGTGTGCCGCGTCTCGATACCCTGCTCATCGACTACCTCGGCGCTGAGGATAAGCCATACGTCCGGGCAGTCACACGGAAGTCTTTCACGGCGGCGGTGGCCCGGGCGATGACGCCGGGGTGCAAATATGACACCATGCTCATCCTCGCCGGTCCGCAGGGCATCGGCAAGTCCACGCTGCTCGACAAGATGAGCAAGGGCTGGTTCAACGATGGTATCCGCACCTTCGAGGGCAAGGAGGCCAGTGAGCTGCTGCAAGGTGTGTGGCTGGTCGAAATCGGTGAGCTGGACGCCTTCAGGCAATCAGACGTGGCTCGCATCAAGCAATTCTTATCCCTGCGGGCAGACCGATTCAGGGCGGCCTACGGGCGTCACGTCAAGGAGCTGCCGCGCTGCTGCGTGTTCTTCGGCACCACCAATACCGCCATGTTCCTACGAGATCGCACGGGCAACCGCCGGTTCTGGCCGGTGGACGTGGGCGTCCAGCCGCGCAAGAAGCTCGTGTGGGACACGCTCGATGAAGAGATTGACCAGATTTGGGCCGAGGCCGTTATGCGCTGGCGGTTTGGTGAGGGCCTGTTCCTGACCGGCGAGCTGGAAGAAGAAGCGAAGGAAGAACAGGAAGCCCACCGAGAGGTCAGCAGCAAGGAGGGCATCATCCTTGACTTCATCGACCAGCCGGTGCCAGAAGACTGGCCGAAGTGGTCGCTGGACAAGCGCCGGCTGTACCTCAACGGCACCGTGGAGGGTAGCGTCAATCTCGTCAAGCGCGACAGAGTATGCGCCTTGGAGATCTGGTGCGAAGCCTTTGGAGGCCAGCCACGCGATTTCCGGTACAGCGATTCCACCGAAATCAATGACATCCTCCGGGCAATACCCGGATGGGAGAAAACGCCGGGAAGTCTGCGCTTCGGCTACTGTGGCAAGCAGCGCGGATTCCAGCGCATCAGAGGGAGGTAACATCTGATGGGTAAGAGAAGCGATTTAGCAATCGTCAAGGACTGGCAGACCATCCGCACCGAGTTCGAGGCGATGGAGCGGATGTCCTGCGTCCCTGTGGGCATCCGCAAGATCCGGGCTGACCACATCTTCGATGAGGAGAGGTCTGTTCGCTGGAACCGCGAAATGGTGGAGAAGAACAATGCCGACTATCAGGCAGAGGTGGCGCGGCTGAACACCGAAAAGAACAAGCGCCGCGACGCCATCCTCGAAGACATCTATCGGTTGATTCAGGAGGACGTGGGCCACGACCTATCACGGGTCAAGGCCCAGCGCCTCTGGGCGTATGCGTGGGAGCAGGGCCATGCCAACGGGTTCCCTGACGTTTATTGCCACCTTCAGGATATGGTCGAGTTGGCGAGGATGCTTTTGAGCTAAGGACGGGAGGTGTCCGGTATGTTGGTGAAAAAGGCTGGCGGCAAGGTCTACGGAGCCACCTTCACCGCAGCAGAGAAAAGGGCGATGGACATGGAAATCAAGCGGCAGCTTGCCGAGTACACACGGAAGTATGAGGCAGACCTGAACGCGACGATTCTCTATGTGCTGCATGAGCAACTTGGTTTTGGTGAGCAGCGGCTGAAGAAGTTCTTTGACCGGTTCTCTGTCGAGATCGACGCCCTCGTCAAATACTACGAGATGGACGAGGAGGACGCCGCTTGGCTCTGCACCAGAAAGCTGCTTGATATGGGCATCGACGTAGAGAAATGGTGCGATGAAAGCCGGAACATTTAGTGGAACATTCGCGGAACATTTGAATGTAAGTCGATGTTCAGGGCGGAAAGTCGAAAGTCAGGGCGGAAAGTCGAGCAATGTTCCACCCAATGTTCCACCTCCAATGTTCCGTTGTTCCGGCAATGTTCCAGTCGATGTTCCACCCCATTTGGTTCATAAACGCGACACACGGTTGTTCTAAGCAACTTTTCAGTTCTCTTTATTTACTCTATGTAGTTAGTGGAACATTGGAACATTCACTACTAAATAGACCTGTAAATAGAGAGATTAGAGGAAGTAGAGAAAATACACACTCCCTAATTCGCCTAATCCGCGCAAATTATACGCGCGCGTGCGCGCGAGGAGGTACAGATGAAAGAAAGTCAAATTGAGCGGCGTCTTGTCGAAGGTGTGAAAAGGCTCGGCGGGATGTGCCTAAAGTTCGTCAGCCCCGGTACATTAGGTGTGCCTGACCGAATCATCATAACGGCGAAAGGCCGGGTCATCTTCGTCGAGCTGAAGACCGAGACAGGCCGCCTTACGAAAATCCAGAGGTATGTTATCGGAGAAATGCAAAAGCGCGGAGCCGATGCCCGCGTGGTCAAAGGCATCGACGAGGTGAAAGAGCTGCTTGCTGAAATCGAGGGAGGTGATGAGGCATGAAGTTTGTACCCTACCCATACCAGCAGTATTGCATTGACCGAATCATCAGCGATCCGGCGATTGGGCTGTTTTTGGATATGGGCTTGGGAAAGACGGCTATCACCCTGTCGGCCATCAAGGACCTGCGGTATAACCGGTGGGAGGTCTCAAAGCCTCTCATCATCGCACCGAAGAAGGTGGCCGAGGCCACGTGGACTACGGAGGCCGCGAAGTGGGACCAACTGAAGATGATGCGGGTCGTGCCGGTTCTCGGTACGGTCCAGCAGCGACTTCGGGCATTGGCTACGCCGGCAGACGCCTACGTGATAAACCGCGAGAACGTGACGTGGCTGGTCGAGCACTTCAAAAATGCGTGGCCGTTCGACATGGTGGTGCTGGATGAGAGTTCGAGCTTCAAGAACCCCCAGAGCAAGAGGTTCAAATCCCTGCGGCTGGTTCGCAGCAGGATTCGCAGAATTGTGGAGCTGACCGGTACTCCGACCGGCAACGGCCTTGAAGACCTGTGGGCGCAGATTTACCTGCTGGACGGCGGTGTACGGCTGTGTGGGACGCTGGGCGCATATCGTGACCGGTACTTCGTCCCCGGCAAGCGCAACCGCACGACCATCTTCAGCTACGACCCGAAGGAGGGCAGTTTCGAGATGATAAAGAGAGCTATCAGCGACATCTGCATCAGCATGAAGGCCAGCGACTACCTCACCCTGCCGGACGTCATACATAACGACGTCCCGGTGGCACTCGACGCTGCGGCCAAGAGAGCGTATGCCCAGTTGGAGACTGACCTGCTGTTGCAGGTGGACGAGAACACCATTACAGCCCAGAGCGCCGGCGTCCTGACGAACAAGCTCTTGCAGCTTTGCAACGGGGCGATTTACGACGGGGACCGGAATGCTGTCCATATCCACGACTGCAAAATCGACGCCTTCATGGAGCTGGTGGAGCAGCTCAACGGGCAACACGCTCTGGTGTTCTACGCCTTCCAGCATGACCGTGACCGGCTGGTGAAAGCTCTGGCAAATACGAATCTGCGTGTGCGGGTCTACTCCAACGCGCAGGACGAGGCAGATTGGAACAACGGCGAAATCGACATCCTGCTTGCCCATCCTGCGAGCTGCGGCTACGGGCTGAACCTTCAGCGCGGCGGGCATCATGTCATCTGGTTCGGGCTGACGTGGAGCTTGGAGCAGTACGAGCAGGCCAATAAGCGACTGCACCGACAGGGGCAGGAGCATCCGGTGGTCATCCACCACCTGATTGTGCAAGGCGGCATGGATGAGGCCGTCTTGGAGGCCCTTCACGACAAGGGCGATATGCAGAACGCGCTGCTGAACGCGCTGCGCGTCCGCATCAGTAAAATTCGGAGATAGGAGGCAGATGACCATGATTGGAACAGAAGAAATCGCCGAGATCGTGAAGGTAGCGGCAGCGGAGGTACTCGCCCGGAAGGATGAGATTCTCGATGAGGAGTATGACGCCCGGTATCATGACGTCAACCTGTTGATGAAGAACTACCGGAAGTTGAAGGCCCACTACTCGCACGTGTCGCCTGAGACCTTGGAGGTCAGCGCCATCTGCTCGATGCGCCGGAAGACTGGCCTGATGATGAGCCACGTGGACAAGATGCTGGCCGCGTATGAGGCAATGTGCAAGGAATCCCTCAACCCGGACGAGGGACGACGGTGGGAGGCTCTCTACCTCCGCTACATCGACAGCAAGCGCATGAGCGTGGATGACATCGCCAGCCAGTTGAACATCGATAAGCGGACTTTCTACCGCGACATCAACAAGGCGATGGAGGACATGGCTGTGCTGCTGTTCGGCATCGAGGCCATCGGCTCGTGGAAGCATAAAAGAGCAAAGGTTACACCTTAAAGACGGTTTCCGGCTTGCCAGTCTCCCGGTGTTCAGGTATAATAACCGTAGGTCGTTTTCAACCTGCAACTGGACACCGGAGGGATGGCAATGCGGAAGACCGGCGATGAGCCAATCAAATTTAGAGGCAAGGACACGGGGCTGCGCCTCCGTGACTTTTGGAGCTGGGGCTTCTCGGACTTGCTGGACAACACCCTGCGCGGCAGCTACGCTGAGTTCATCGTCGCGGCGGCGCTGGGCATCGACCTCTCCGAAGCGAGGGTGAACTGGGAGCCGTGGGACCTGACGTTTCGAGACAGCATCCGCGTAGAGGTCAAGAGCTGTTCCTACCTGCAAGCGTGGGAGCAGACGCGACCGTCCGACATCAAGTTCAGCATCCGTCCGGCGATTCGGTGGACGGCCACAGGGGGCTGGGCCGGTGAGCAGCGCCGGCAGTCAGACGTGTACGTCTTCTGCCTGTTCACTGAGAAGGACCCGGCGGTGGCTGACCCGATGCGGCTGGATAGCTGGGCGTTCTACGTCCTCCCTACCAGAGTGCTGGATGGGCACTGCGGAGAGCAGAAGTCCATCAGCCTGAACTCGCTGCTGAAGCTCAGTCCCGAGCGGGCTGACTTCGGAGAGCTACGGGCGGCGGTGCTGCGGTGTGCTCCTTGCCGTGAAGGAGGGCAGGATGATGACGCGGGAGCGTCTGATGGCGCTGGCAAGCGCCCTGATTGATTTGGCGCTGGACCTGACAGATGATCCGGTGAGAATTGAGAGCTACCTTCGGTCCCTCGGTTTCACCGATGATGAGCTTCGGCTTCTCGGCTTTGATGTATAGCTGGCAAGCTCGCCTCTCAGGAGGCGGGCTTTTCTTTTGCCCTCCCGCTCGACTACCAGTGCATTTTCTTGAAAAATTTTCTCGAAAACCCTTGACAAAACCACGATAGCGTGGTAGAATATAGACAATGAAACAAACCCCACAAACTAAGAAGTCAAGGAGGACAAAGACCATGACCGAGTACATGATGAAGACCGATAAGAACGGCAAGCCCCGCTACTACAAATCCGTGGATGGCAAGATGAAGGTCATCAGCCGCGCTGAGTACGAGGAGAACGTCAAGGCTGAGGTTGAGGAGGTCAAGTCCGAGGCCATAGTTCCCGCCGGGTTCTGGAACCTCGACGCCGCCATCACTGAGCTGGCCGAGCGTGATCGCCTGAATAGCGTGGACATGACCCCCAGCAAGCCGGAAGACGTCGCACTGAGCGTTGTGAAGTGCATCGTGTCCGGCATGGATGGCCGGGATGGCGGTAAGGTCAAGATGCAGACCGTGAAGCACGGCGTCCTCATCAACTACCGGAACTGCATGGTGTGTGCGCTGGTTTTCGATGATGACCACGTTGTCACCGCTATCAAGTTCATGGGAACCACGGTTGAGAGCCGGAAGAAGTCGGAACTCTGCGAGGTCAAAGACCTGAGCGAGTACGCCGACAAGATTTCTGAGCAGGTCGTGTTCATCGACCAGTGGTGGGCGAATACGTCCAGAAAGAAGGTGGCATGAGCGCGGTTTTCCGAAATATTTTTCCCGAAAACTCTTGACGAAAACGACTTTAAGTGGTAGAATAAGAGTATAGGGAAACAACAAGAACATAAGTCGAATAGGCAAGTCCAGCAGGCCATCTCAGTCAATACAATCACCTATTCTCGCCGCAATGCGGCGGATTTTTCTTTGCCTGAAATCGTACTGACAGCGCACAATTTCACCTTCAAACGTGGTTTCCCGGCAGTAAATACCGTCTTCAAGCCACTCACGCTGAACTTTCTCACCGTCATTCAATTTAGGCAAACTGGCCTTTGCCATATTCGCAAGTTCTGTCGCAATAGAGAGAAGAACTTCCGATGCGGGATTCACTGGTCTTCGACCTCATCCACGTCATCGGCAAGCAGTTCCTCGATGGTGCAGCCATAGAGCTTGGCGAGCTGCGGCAGCTTGTCGGCACGAGGCTTCGCAAGACCTCTCTCCCACTTGCTCACGGCAGAGGGCTTTACGCCAACAGCCTTTGCAACTTCGAGCTGTGTGGGGATGGCTCCGCGAAGCCTGCGCTCTTTCATGACGTTCATGCACTTACCTCCTTCTGGCAAATTACTTGTGGTTATTGTATTTGCTCTATACTCTCATTATACCACTGATACGCCTGTTTGTCAACTATTTTTCACAAAAATATAGGGAGAGTGGAGGGCTTGACAAAACGACTTTAAGGCGATATAATCAACTTAAAGGAAAGGTGGTGTACCTATGGATGATTTTGGTGAACGCCTCAGAAAGCTGAGAGTAGCGCAGGACCTCACCCAGCAGCAGTTGGGTGAAAAGCTCGGCGTTGTCCCATCAACCATTGGCAAATACGAGAAGGTCAAGGATTCCTACCCAAGCATAGAGGTGCTAATTAAGCTGTCCGACTTTTTCAGCGTCAGCACCGACTATCTCCTGAAAGGCATAGAGCCTACTGGGAATGTAGAGAACAATATAAACGGGTCACTGTCTAACAGCCCCTTCATTCAGGCAAACCACGGCGGCGTGGTGTACAACGGAGACAGCACGATCTCACCCGAGGCTTTAGAGCTGCTCCGTATTTATGAGAACCTCAGCGGACGCAACCGCCTAAAGTTGCTCAATTTTGCCGTCGAGCTTGAAGGAGGCAAAGACTGATGAACCGCGCAGCCCTCTACATCCGTGTTTCCACGCTGGAACAGGCGCAGGAGGGCTATTCCGTCGGCGAGCAGAAGGAACGCCTGATTGCGTACTGCAAGGCCAAAGACTGGATTATCGCGGACATCTATGTGGATGGCGGGTACACCGGCAGCAACCTGAACCGTCCCGGCATCCAGAAGCTCATCTCCGAGACGGACAAGTTCGACCTCGTGCTGGTCTACAAGTTGGACCGTCTCTCCCGCTCCCAGCGGGACACGCTCTACCTCATCGAAGAAGTCTTCCGGCCAAAGGGCGTGGACTTCATCTCCATGCAGGAGAGCTTCGACACATCGACCCCATTCGGCAAGGCCATGATTGGCCTCCTCGCTGTGTTCGCCCAGCTCGAACGTGAGCAGATAAAGGAGCGCACATGGATGGGTCGCGTAGCCCGCGCCAAGACCGGCCTTCACCACGGCGGGGGCCATATCCCCATCGGCTATGAGTACGAGGACGGGCATCTCGTCATCAACCCGTATGAGGCCGAGCAGGTGCGGAAGATATACGAGTGGTATCTTTCCGGGGATTCCCTGAAGACCATCACTGACAAACTTCAGGAGGCGGGGTACACGAACAAGTACAGCAGCTACAACTCATGGACCAGCGTCCGAAACATCCTCGGCAATGAGACCTACACCGGACGGCTGCATTTTGGAGATGTCATAGTGGATAATGCACACGAACCTATTATCAGCAAGGAACAGTTCGACACGGCGCAGGTTCTCCGTGGCAAGCGGCAGGAACAGTATGGCGGTCAGGCGTTCCAGTCCAAGCACCTGCTTGCCGGCCTCATTTACTGCGGCCACTGCGGAGGCAGGTACTATCTGCGAAACACCGGCAAGTATTCCTACTACGCCTGTTACTCCCGCACCAAGCAGATGAAAAGCATGGTGAAGGACCCGAACTGCATGAACAAGATATGGAAAGGCGCGGAGCTGGAAGCCATCGTGGACGCCCAGATTCGGGAGCTTCTCAGCTCACCGGAGATGGCCGCAGAGATCGCTACCAGCCGCTCCAAGCCCGCCCCAGTCAGCAAGAACGCAGACATCGAAAAGAGGCTCCGGGAAATCGACAAGCAAATCGGCAAGCTCATGGAGCTGTACCAGCACGACGATATACCGCCCGAGCTTCTGGGCGAGCGTATCAACAAGCTCTACAACGAGCGCACCGCGTTGGAATCCACCCTTGCCCCGGTGGTCGAAGATGAGGCCATGCCGTTCGATTTGGTGGAGGCCCTCATCTCGGACGCCGCGCAGGTCTGGGACTTCGCGGACGAGAGCCAGAAACGCCGCATCCTGCAAAGCCTCGTGTCCCGCATTGTGCTCACCGACGATGACGTCAAGATTGAGTGGGCCTTCTGATGGCAAACAAAAAAAGCCCTACCGCTGCGTGAGCGGTAGGGCTTTCCTGTTACTTCTCTGAAGTCTGCGTAATCGCGTTCTGCACAACGGCTGCGGCAGTCGCAGCGGCGGTGCTGGCGGCAACCGTTGTGGAGCTGGCGCTTTCCAGAGCAGCGGCAGCAGTCGAGGTGCTGAGTTTCTGCCGGCGTACCGCAGCCTCAATGTAGGTGGTGAGGTACTCGGTCAGATCGCCGTAGGTCTCCTCGATGAAGGCTTTGGCGGCAGGGCTGATGGCCTTGATACAGGCAGCGAGCGCCATCGCAAGAGCCTGTTTCTGAGCCTCTGCGTCAAAGCTGCCGGCCTTCTTCAGCTCATCGACGTAGGTCTGCGAAACGGCAGACACTGCGATGTCTACAATGCCGGTAACTTCCTCGATGACGTCTTTCAACAGGGTGCTGTTGGTCTCTGCTGCGGCCTGTTCGCCCTTCTTCTTGACGAAGGCGGCGACGAAAGCGGACAGCGCGGTCACTGCGGCGGTGAGGACCGCCATCAGCAGGTTAAAAACAGCTTCGTTCATAGTCGTACTCCTTACATTTTGGTGCAGTAGTCAAGCGACACCCAGCCAGCGCCGGATTTCAGCTTGCCCCACTTGCTTGCGCCGGCCCCCGTGGATTCCTCCACAATCGTATAAACACCGGGCTTAATGAAACCCTTGCGGGCATAGCCGGTGCCGGGGCCGGACCTGATGTTGAGGTCGGTGGCGGTGATTTTCACCAGATAGTTCACGCTGGCAGAGCCGCCCTCCACCGAGATGGTGTCGGCGTCCACCCAGCCGTACACGTTGCTGGTGGCATCCGTATGGATGACGTGGTACGGATGCTTGGCGTTGGCAGAGATAGCCGTAATCTTGGCCGGCCCAGCCTTGGCCGCAGAGCCGCTGGCGGCGTTGGCGCTGGTGTAGTGCTTGCCACCGGCGAAGTTGACCACCGTGCCGATGTCCAGCCCCGCAGCAGGGGTGCTGGGGGTCGAGGGCGCGGAAGGCTGCGCGGTGGAGCCACCGAGCTGCGCCGTGACCTTGCTTGCGAGGTCGCCCATACGGGCGTACATCCAGTCGCCGGGGCAGCTCTTGTTGGCGAACCATCGGTGGACGGTCAAGACCATCTCGTCAGACTTGGGGGAGTAGTTGAGGGTCTTGTTCTTGTCGCCCAGCCAGAGCAGCTTCTTCTTGCCGTTGCGCTTGCAGATGTCCACGCAGAGCGTGATGAGCTTCTGGTACACGACATCCTTGAAGGCATACGGCGCGGTGGTGTCGGACGCGCACTCGATGGTCACGGCTCGCTGGTCGTTGGCGTTGGAGGACGTACACCAAGAACGATTGCCCTCATCCACGCACAGCAGCACCCGGCCATCCACGCCGATACCGTAGTTGCAGGACGCCTGACGGGACGTAGGCGCGAACACGTTGCCCAGCGTTTCCACAGAGCACTGGCCTACTACGCAGTGCGGGGTGATGCGGTCGATGGCGTGGGTACGCGCCCCAGAATGATTCGGACTGAGTTTCGTATAGTTTACGAGCGAACTGTTGCTCATGCTATTACCTCCATTCGCGGGCGTTGCGTACTTGTCGTAGTAGGACTGACCGTACCCTGCCCGCTTGATTTTGACTGCCTCACCCTGATTGGCAGGGCGCTCAAAGTTCAGCAGGACACTGTCGCTGGCAGTCCGAACGGCAGTCGCGGTTTTCAGGGTGGACAACACAGACTTGTAGCCAGTGGAAAGCTCCTCAAACAAAAAATCGAGCTGCATATCCAAGTCCCCGATGGACTTGCCGGCAGCCCGAGCGAAATTCAGCAGATTCTGTTTTCGGCTCCAAAACGTCCACTGGGCAAGGCCGTAGCCCGCGCTGTCGTGGATGAAGTTCTGATACTTCCCGCTGTCTACGGCGGCAGTGTACGCCGCATCCGTGTAGCCCAGCTTCTTCTCATACGTGTTCTGTAAATTCTGCGGATTCAGGCCGCTCTCGGCATAGAGGTTTCCCATCAGGCCGGCAGCACCGGCAGCAGACAGGCCCTTAGCCAAGAGGTAGTCCCAAATCCTTTTTTCGTTGGTGCTCATCGCGCCTCAGTCCTTTCGCTGTGGGTCAGCCCACGCCCGCAGAACCGTCACTTGTGGTATCCGAGGAGGTGTCCACGGTGCCGCCGCTTCGGTACACGGGCCTGTCGGGCCAGTGGTTGTTCTTGCTCAGGTTTTCGACGGCAGACTTGATGGCGTAGGCAAGAACCACGCCGATAATCTCCGTCACTGCGACCTGAGACAAGCTCTCAGCAATCTGCATCTTATCGAGGGCTGCGAGGATGTAGCTGCACCACACCCACGCGAACCCGTTGGCGAGACAGATCCACACGACCATCTTCATGGTCTCCCGCTTCTTCCTGCCCGCAGAGCCAGTCTTCGACTTCTTGCTTTTGTGCAGCCCGGAGACTGCGCTGCGAACAATCAGAGCGCCGAGGAAAACGAACGAAACGACGCCTACGCCGGCGAGGACGGCGATGAGGATATTCCAGCCAGCTCCCATAAATCACACCTCCTTCGCATTGACTGGCGATGCCGTCAGCTTTCGCCGTGCTTGCTGCCGGGATATTTCCGTCCTGGGATTTGCTCACCGATGTCCACGATTTTCAGCAAGTTCATCGCCGGCTGAACAACAGAGTGGATGTACCCATCCCCGCCTACATCCTCGTAGTCACTGAACATCTCCCAAAACGCCTCGGCCTCCATCGAGTTCCACGCGCCGGCAGGATTGCAAGCAGGGTCGGTGTAATACCGGTAGCTCTGAAGCAGACGGTCTCTAAGGCGATTCCGCTCTCTGCGGGTCGTATCGTCCTCCATCTTCTTCAGCCGCTCGATCTGCTCGCTCTGCGCGGAACGCAAGGCGTCGATTTCTGTCTGCAACTCCTTTTGGACCCGCAGACTTTGTGCGCGGTACTCAGGGTACTTGCTTACGGCGTCAAGGGCGGTTTTGAGCTGCTCGTCCTTCTTCTTACCTGCCTCATACCTGCCTATCAGGTACTTTGACAGCTTCCTGTAAATCAGGTAGCAGAACAGGACAGCAAGCAGCAGTTCGACAACACTGAGTACCGTGATGCTGCCGAACACCTCCTTGAACTCATCAAATCCAGTCAATGGCATTACCTCCCACCCGTAGTCTGAAAAAGCCGGCGGCCCTACACGGACCGCCGGTATTCAGCCATATTTACGTCGCCGACGAGCGCCTGCAAACGGGCGGCAAGTGCCTCATCTTCCAGAGCCTGCGCCCCGAGCTGCTCTAACACCTCGGCCTGAGCCTTGATGATGCCAGCTTGCCGGAGGCAGATGTCGGCCAATTCTTCGATGACGCTCATTCGGCGACAACGTACTGCTCGCCGGTGATTTCCGCATAGCGGTCGGCGGTAATCTCGCCGTCCTCCACGCGGGACGCCAGCTCAGTCTTGACGCCGCTCTTGCGGTAGTCGGGAACGGAATCCCAAACCTGCGTACCGGCAATCAGCCGGTTGGCCCAAATCTTATTCATCAGTTTGTACCTCCTTCAGAAATGGCGAATGTGCTGACGAGAGAATCCAGCTCGCATACGGCGTCCTCAATGGCGCTCATACGCTCGTCGTTCATTTCGTCCTGCTCACACATGGCGTCCTCGATCTCGCTCATCCGGGTGCCGGTCAGCTCGTCCTGCTCGCACAGGGCGTCTTCCAGCGCGGCGGTGCTCTCCACGACCTGCTGCACGACCGGCCCGGTCTTATCAACGACCCGGTAGTGCTTGTCGATTTCGTACCAGTCGTAACAGTTGCCCTCCACGTCCTCGGCGCTCTCGATTTTCCGCACGATGCGGAAGTTATCGGTGATGGTCTGGTCAGGGAAGGTCTGCTCAATCTGGTGGAACCCGGTCAGGTCGGTGTGGGAATCGCCTTTAGTTTTGAGGACTTCGATTTCGCCCTGCGTTCCAAATACGTATTCCAAGTGAGTTCCTCCTTTCGCTGCTTCTGCCGGATGATGCGCTTCAGCTCACGCATGAGACGTTCACCTTGGAACAGCATCCGATAGATGTTGTGATTATTGCAGTGTTTCAACTGCCCGAGGCGGGAGAGCAGACTGGCCGCCGCTCCTGCCAAAATGCGCTTTTTCAAGCGTCTCCGCTTTCGATAACGAGCGATAGCCCGTTTAATGCGGAGAAGATTGTGTTTACGCGGGATGGTGTAGCCACGCCCATAACGATAGCCCACCGCATCGGGCATACGCTCTTTCGGCCTCTCATACCCGCGCCGTGGAGGGTCCAGCGGGATGCGCGGATGCCTCCTCACCGTCGGGAATATCTGCCAATCGTCTTTGAGCCGGAGCTGATGGGCGTTCAGCCATGTCTCCACGAGCACACGCAGCTTTTTCAGCTTGCGCTTGCTCGACCCAAAGATGGTCAGGTTGTCCATGTAGCGGACATAGTGCTTGCACAGCCCGCTCTCACGGATGAGCCTGTCCATCGGCTGCAAGACCGTGTTGGCAAACCACTGAGAGGTGTAGGCCCCAATCTGTACGCCGTCCTTTACGACGCGCCAGATGAGGTCAAGAACGCGGCGGTCTTTGATAAGCTGGCGCATACGGTCCATCACGACCTCCGGCTGCAAGCTGTCGTAGAAATGCCGGATGTCTCCGCAGAACTCATACTTCGTCCCGCGAGGGTCTTTGTCCATCCAGATCTCGATGGCTTTCCGGGCGTGATGCGGACCACGGTCGCGGATGCTCCCGCAGCAGTAGTAATCCATGCCGCGCATGAACACTGGCTGCAAGACCTGAATCAGCGCGTGATGAACATACTGGTCCGGCCACTGGGCCGGCTCGCTGACCGTGCGCCACTTCCGGGCGCTGGCGTCCCACCGCTGGGACACATGGGGCTTCTTCTGCTCGAAACCGTCGATGATGATTTGCCGCAGCTCCGCGACGCGCTCCTCCTTCGTCTCCTCCACCCATGCGGTGATGGAGTTCGGGCGGTGGTGCGTTCGCCAGTGGTGGGTGCGGTTCACCTCGTCGATGGCAAGCAGCAGGTTGTCAGCAGATACGAGCTTCTCAAAGAGATTCTTTGCTCGCTTCACAGGGATATTTCCTCCTTTTAGCTGTACGGGCTTTCCAGCGCCTCCGCAGAGGTGTACTAACCCGCTCCCCAAATTTGCTTATCTTCACCAAGGGGTGCGCGACTACCTGTGCCGTGAATGGAGGATTAGCAAAGCACAAAAAAGGATGCGGCAGCCGATGTTCGCGTTCGAGTTCGAGGACCTGTTGTAGTTGACGTAGAACAGGCCGTGGTTGGTGTTCTGGTTGTAGTTGCCACCAACGTAGAGGCACGGGTTCGACGTGTTGAAGTTCCAGTTATCGCACGTAACCCAGAACGATGACATCGGCACTGCACAGGTAGCCCCGGTTGGTCCCCGCGCCTACGGCGCGGGTCCCTTATGAGGGGGCTTCGCCCCCTCAAACTCCCCCATTAGGGGAGTTCTTGGAGGCGGCAGCCGACGTTCGCGAGCGAGTACGAGGACCTGTTGAAGTAGACGTAGAACAGGCCGCGGTTGGTGTTCTGGCTGTAGTAGCCACCAACGCAGAGGCACGGGTTCGACGCGTTGAAGTACCAGTAATCGCACGAATACGTAGAATCGCTGCCGCTTGCAGCAGTCGGGTAGAACATCGGGAACCCGCCATTCGTCTTCACTGTAAACTTGGAGGGGTAGCCGTTCGACGGGGTGCCGACACTCACGCCGTTGGCGCTGTCGCTGAACTGGTTGGGATTCTTGATGACGTTCAGGCCGCTGCCGTTGTAATAGCAACCGTCCATCCAGTCGTACACGTTATCCCACAAGCCCTCGATGTTGCGGTACTGGCAGCAACTATACGAGGTGCGGGAGTTCTGCGTGGTGCCGGTGTGGTACGGCATACTGTCCGTCGCGCCCATGTTGAACTTGCTGCCACTTGGAGAACAGCCGTACCCGATTTTCGCCTGAGAGTTCCAGTCGGCGAACTCTACGATGTAGAGCAGCCAGATGGTAAAGCGCATGGCGAAGTCCATCTGCCAGATGTTCGAGCCGAGATTATGGATGCTGGACCGAGCAGACGAACGGGTGATGTCGGCTTTGGGCTGACCACCGGACTGGCTTTTCCAGTTGCTCGTGTGGCAGTGATAGCGACCGATGTACACGAAATCGCGCTCGCCCTTGCCATCGCCCCTGTCCATGTGGGCGGGGGAAACAGAAAAGCCGCTCTGCGCTCTGTCGGCGATCTGGATTTTCAGGCCGTTGCCGTTCTGGGTCAGCTTGTACCAGAACTTCGGGATGGCGACCATCGTACCGCCGGTGCGCTCGCTCTTGACCATGCCCGCCCACGGCTGCAAATCGTCGAAGGGAGAGCTGTACTTACTTGCGCCCTTCACATACGGCACGGGGTCAGTGAAGCCCGCCGCCTCATCGGTGCGGGTCCACTTGGTCGTGCTGCTGCCATCCCAGCTCGCGCCGTAGATGTGGACCATGTTGGTCACATTGACCGTAAAGGTCTTGTTGGCGGGAGCGTTGTGGTTCGTGCCAGCCGCGACCTTTACGGTTACAGTCACGTTGCCCTCATCGAGCGCGGTGACGTTTACCTTGTTGCCGCTGACCGACACGCTGACGACATCGGGGTCGCCGGACGTGGCGGTAATCACACCGTCACCGACACGGGTCACGGTGACAGCGCCAGTGGGCGTATCTCCGTCCAGCGACAGCGAAGTCGGATTGAGGCTCAGAGAGCCAGCGGCCTTGGCGATGCTCCACGCCACTGTCTTGGCGGTGGTCGTGCCGTCGCTCCACTGGTAGCCGGATTTCGGCGTAAAGCTGGCGTTGTAGCTGCCAGCGTTGGTGCCGCTGGTCGTGCCGCCCAGTGTCAGCTCGGCGCTGTTGTAATCGTCGAATGTGGGGGTCTGCGCCTGACCGGTGTAGGTCAGGCTCTCGCCCTGAGACGGGATGGCCGCAATGGGAATTTTGACGGTGGCGGTGTAGTTCTCGCCAGCCTCCGTCACGTTGACCTCTACGGACGCGGAGGTCTTGCCGGAAATTGTGGCGCTTACCGTGTACTTGCCGGCCTTCTTGACCGAGATCGCAGCCACTCCGCTGCCGTTGGCGGTTGCAGTGTAGGTGCTGCCGCCAAGGACAGCCTTCGCCTCCGCGCCGGGGGCAGTCGTGACCGTGATGGTCGCGGTGAACACGGCCAACGTGACTTCGTACTGGCCGAAGTACGCACCGGTGGTCACGGTCGCGGAATACTGCTCGCCAGACGCGGTGCTTGCGCTGACGGTGTACTCCGTGTTGCAGTTCTTGACACTGACGGAATCCACAAGGCTCTCCGGCACGGTGCCAGTCTTGGTGTCTCCCGCGCCATCAGTAACCGTGTACTGCTGGCCGGCAAAGTCAGCGTCGAACGTGATTTTCAGGACGCACCCGGAGCCGCCGCCCCCTTCAAGCGCCTCGTTCGCCTTCTCCAACGCGCTGTTGGCAAGGGCGCGAACCGCTTCAAGCTCGGGACCGCTCACGCCGGGTACGTTTACACTTCCATAGCCCATAGGCTTACTCCTTTCCTTCCTGAATCCGATACTTCACAGAGATGGCCGACGCCGGGACCTGCAAAGCGCGGAACCGGAGCTTGCCGTCCTGCGTCTCCACAGTCGGGCAGAGGCCGCAAGCGACAGCAGCACTGACAGAGGCAGGGTCGAGGAAGACCCTCACGTCATCAGCCGCCGTAACGTCCGCTGCGGTGAAGTCGTAGTATTGCGGGTAAGCATTGGTATCAGCAGACCACCCTGTCGCGGGAATCGTTGCCGACACCTCCTGCGACTTGTCCGGCTTCTGAGCATCCATTTCCTCCAAAGCATCCGCAGCGGCGCTCGCTACTTCGGCAATTTCGGACTTCGCTTGCAGAGCCAAAGACTTCAGATGGTCAAGGGTTACAACTGCCAATGTGAATCACCTCCTAATTTTTTCTGAGAACGGACCAGCCCTCCACAACCCGCCCATCGGTCCGCTCGTCAGGTCTCTATCTTAGGCGGTGGGGAAAACCTCGGCCAGCATCTCCGTGACCTCCTCATCGGTGGCGATAGTCACCACGGAGGTCTCGGAACCGTTAATCTTGATGTTGCCGGGAGTGGTGCTGGCTTCGACCTTGGTAGCGCCCACGGCAATGCCGTCCATCTTGGTCTTGTCGGCGCCAGTCATCAGGCCGGAAGCTCCGCCGGCAGTAACGTCGGTGTAGGTGGTGTCCTGAGCAGGGATGCCCAGGCCGGTGATGTCGGTCTTGGTAACAGCCTCAGCGTCAGACACATGACCCTGAGCGTCCACAGTTACCTTGTACAGCCCGCTCTCGTGAGCAGTGTGGGCAGGGTGGGTGTAGTTGTTTGCGCCCTCTGCGATGCCGTCCAGCTTGGCCTTGTCAGCGGCGGACATAGCGCCGGCGGTGCTGGCGGTAGCCACATCCAGCTTGAAGCCGGCAGCGGTCACGCCGAGGCCGTTGGCATTGGCGGTGTCAATCTTTGCAGAAATCAGGTTCTGGGCGCTGACCTCGATGCCGTTGCCGCCGGTGTAGGCGTCCACCAGCTCATTGACGGGCAGGTAGACGTGGGAGGCGGTGTCATCGGCGCTCTTGCTGTTGATAACAAAGTCGATGTACAGGTCGCCCACCTGAGCACCCTCGTAGGGAGTATCAGCGGTTTCGACGGTCTTGATGTCAGCACTGTTGACGAGGAAGTCCTTAGGAATGTTAATCTTCTCGCCCACCTGGGCACCATCCTTGGTCAGATAGTAGGTGGACAGGAAGCCGGTCTCAGCAGTAGCCTGCTTGGCCACGCTGTACTCGGGGACCTTGATGGCGGCCAGCTCCGCTTTGGTGGCGTAATCAGACTTGATCTTGTTCGCCAGAGACTTCAGATGGCCGAGCTTGGTGAGCTTGTTGACGTCGTAACTCATGGTAAAATCCTCCTAATAAGTTTTGGTATTATCTCAGGCTTCGGGGTCTTCCGAGCCAAAGATTTCGGAAATCATCTCAGCGACTTCGCCGTCAGTGGCGATGCGGTCATCCACGATGGCGTCCACGTCGCCTTCGAGGTCTCCGGTGCCGAGAGCTTCCAGCTCGCCGGCGGCGTTCTTAATCTGGTAGACGGTGGAGACGCCTTCCTCCACCACAGCGATGACCTGACCGACATAGGCGGTCGGGTTGGTCTGTGCGTAGGTTTGCGCGTCGGACATAGAGTAGAACACCGAGTTTTTGTCCAGCGGGAAAGCATCCTGCCGGGACATACTCAGCGGGAACTCCATAAAGGCAAAACTCTTGTCAGAACCGTTGATAGCCATACTTCATTCCCTCCTCTCAGCCCAGCGTGACCTTCAGGGTCGCGGCGTTCTCGTAAGGCACAGCAGGCTCAAACACCCACACGTTGTACGCAACGGCGGTGTAGCCCTCAGCGCCCTCCACGTTGACGGAAGACTGCACGAAGGTCGAGGTGACGTCGGCGTTCATTGCAGTCTCGTTGATGACCTTGGTCACGCCGGTCTTGCCAGCGATGCAGGCGATGACCACCCGCTGCGCCCCAGCAGGGACGTTGATGGTCAGGGTGCCAGCCGCATACGCCTTGCCGGTGGGGGTCAGAGCACGGATGGCCGCGCTGTCCAGCGTAGGCTTGGTGGTAGACGCGCCATAGAACACGTTGCGGAACGGGGTGTAGGCGCCGGTGGTCTTCTCCTTCGTACCGGAAGCGATGTTCACGGCAGGGTCAGAGGCGCTGCCGAGGTTGTCGTTGGCAGTCACACCAGCACCGTGAGTGGCGATGGCCTTGTACTTCAGGGACGCCACGACATTCTCGCCGCCCTGGTCTCCGATGATAAAGCCATTGCCGCCATTGTTATCGGAACCGGCGCTCAGGCTGGCAGCGTCCGCGCTGGCGATCTGCTCAGTGCCGCCGTCAGTGATACGCTGCACCACCCAGTTGGAGGCGGTGACACCGGTCTCCGGGCCGTACTGGTAGCTGCCGGGGTTCAGATTGCCTGCCGTGTACGCAGCAGACGCCAGAGATGTGCCGGCCTCCACAGCCTTCGCACCGGACAGGTTGAACCCGCTGATGCTGGGCTGGGCGGTGATAGTGGGCTGAAGGCGTTTGCTCAGGATTTCGGTGAACACGTCCAGCACACTCTTGCCCTTAGAGCTGAGAGTGGCGGTGCCGTCCGCGTTCTTGGTCAGGTTGCCGAACTGGGTGTAGTTGCCGGCCAGCGTGATGTTCTCCGGCATAATCACTTTGTCGGCATCCACATTACCGGTGATGCTCACCCAGTCCTCGCCGTCGAAACGGTAGGCGGTCATCTCATAGGTGATGCTGTCCACCACAGTGACCACAGCGAACATATCTCCGGCCTTCGGGGTAATGTCGCTGTGCTCAGTGAAGTACGCCTCGATGACCGAAGCGTCGGTCGCTTCAAGGTCGGTCTTGGTGCCGGTGTACACCGCACCGCCGCCCACGCCGTTGAGCGCCTCAGCCAGATCATCGTCGGTTACGTAGCCGTCCAGACTAACGGTGGTATCGTCGAGCAGCTCGACCACGCCGTCAATCAAGGCGTACACGTCGTAATGGCCGGTCTCATCGTTGTGGACGAGGTACAGCACGTTTTCCTCAGCCGTGCCAGCGTCAGGCACGGTATCGGACTTCTGGAAGCGGGCATGACCCGCTTTGGAAATCGCGGCGAGATATTCCGTCTTGATGCGGGTCGCCGTGTCCTTCAGGGCTTTTACGTTTACGACCTTGGTCTCGTCATAAGCCATATTTTGGTCTCCTCCTGTTTCTTAGTTTTGCGGTTCGTCTTCCTCGGGCGGGAACACCTCGTCAAGCATCTGCTCCGTGTCGCCGGTGGTCACGATGGCCTCGTCGGGAAGGCCGGAGCCTTCATACGAGAGTGTGCCATCGGGCGTGGTGGAGAATCCGTCGCCGAGTTTTACGCCGCCCAAGCGGTCCTTAGTTGCTACTGGCAATACATAGGTGCCACCCCCTCCACTGATGCCGCCGTCGACAGACAGCAACACGAGGGTAGCCGCCATGTCCTCCGTCGGCGCTTGCTGCACCCAGAACCGCACAGCGCCGTCAAGCACACGGGAAGATGTGCTCATGCCGGCTGCCTTTGCGATATTCTGGGCGGCTTTATGCAACATGACCTGCGGAATCAAGCCCTCCACGGCCTCCTCAACGGGGAGGTCCAGATAAAGCTCTCCTTCCACAATGTCTTCTGCATCTTCCAAATCCGCGCTGCTGGCCCAGCCAGCGGCGGGAATCGTGATTTCAACCTCGGCCACATCGCCACTGCCGCCCAGACTGCCGCCGTGGGCGTTGGGGTCGGAGTTGTGGTCGGCAATCATCTGCTGCACGTGGGCGACAGTGGCGATTGCCTCCGGGTCGATAATGGCGGTCACGGCGTCAACATCGCCCACCGCCGCGATGAGGTCAAACGTGGCGAGCTTGCCCACGATGGAGCTTGCAGGGCGAATCCACTCCGGCTCATTTTCAAGGGACAGGTAGGTGAACGGGACCTCGCCCTCGTCCGGGTCCTCAGCAAAGAGCACGATGTTCGTCAGGTAAAAGCCCGTCTCCACATTGTCGCTCTTGATTTGGACCGTGACTTGACACTCGCCGTCCACGGGGTTTGTCACGGCGGCAATCATCGCGTCCATGACATACCCGGCAGGCCCGGTCATGGTCTTCGGCGTCATGCCTTCGGGAATCTGGCCGCTGCCCGCCGCCGCCCTCGTGTACTTCATCGAGCATCTACCCGCGAGGACTTTGCCAATCAGACTTACGCCGGTGAGGGAACCGTAGCTCCCGTCTTCAAACTTGGACATAATCGCTCCTCCTTCTTAGTCAATTCTCTTGGATTTGATGTGCGTGTGATAGACAACCCCTCCTGCACCGTCCTGACGGCCTCTGTGCGCCCTTTTTACATCGGGCGGGGTAGATGTCAGGGTAGGCATCTGAACGGCTCCACGCGAGAGCTGGACGGGCATCTGGGCGGTCCTATCAGCACTGAACGGAGGAGGCGCGAACTTTGCCCCCAAATACCCGCCAAAGTTGACGCCCAGCACTTCTGTGCTTTCTCTGTCTTGGCTCACCGGCACAGCAGACACATCGGTGTCCACGAACCCGCAGCGCAGCAAAGTCAGGTCGTAGCGGTAGGTGCGGTAGGTGCGGAGGTAGAGCCGCATCCCGACGCCGGCCACCAGAATCCGCTTGATGGCGTAGGCGATAGGCTCAATCAGCTCCTCCCGGTCGGGAGACAGCAGGCTGGTGTCTACATACAAGGCGATCTTGGCCGGAAACACATCTTCCAGCAGCACATCGCTCTGCTCCACATCAAGCAGCATAGCTGCTGCCCGAATCACCGTGTCCGTGTCGCCGCCCGAGAGCTGCGCCATGATTTTCACCTTGATGGCGAGCCGGTAGAATCTATCGTCAGAACTGACCCGCTTGACGCCGAAGTTCGCGCCGTAGCGGTCAAGCACAGAGCCACTTGCGTAGTCAAGGTCATCCCACAGTCGTACCAGCTCGGCCTGCTCCTCTACGGTTTCGAGGCCCCATGCAAGGATGGAGAACAGCTTGCCGATGTTGGTTTCCAGCGGGAGGCCCAACTGCACGTTGTCGTAGTCTTTTCGGCTGTAGGCGCTGGTCAGCGCATACAGCATTTTGGAGAGGAACTTATTGCTCATTCGACCACCACCATATCCTCATTCGTGACCGCCTTCTCGCGGGCCGCGATGGTGATATTCTTCCAGCTGTAGGTCTCCCCGTCAGAGCTGATTTGCAGGTCGAAGTCTACGACGCCTTGGACCTTGAAAACCTCTGTCGGGAGGGCCACGCAGATGACGTTCTGGCCGATATTCAAGCCGCCGCGCGTGTCGGAGCCGATATACTCCGCGAGCCGCTGCTTGATTTGCTCGATGCCGTCCAGCGGAAAGGTGTTGTCGGTTTGGAGGTTGAACACCTTCACCCAAACGTTAACCGGCGCGGGACGGCTGAAACAGATATTCTTGATGTTCCCGGCAGCGTCTACCACCGGCACCGTCACATTGCCGTAGGTCTGGATGCCGGCCCCCTTCCTGCGGTGGATGGACTTGGCGATCTCCTCGTCCAACCCGCCGTACACCACCAGCTCGATGGAGTGAGGCGGCAACCCGCTGGCGTTGGTCTCGTCGGTGTCGTTCTCCTCGCCGGTCACAGCGATGACGGCCTCGACATTTTCATAGATTGCGGCGATAATGGCGTCAAGGTTGACGCCACCGGCAAAATCCGTGGAAACGTAATACCGGGCGCGAAACTCATCGTCCGTCTCAGTGTTACGCCCACCCTCGAACGACGCGGCGTTGGACACCGACGTGATGCCTGTCTTCGGATTGGTGATAATGGTAATCGTACCGGCGTCCGTGTTCCCATCTGGACCGGCCACCACAGCGGAGGCTGGGAGCGTGATGCTGCCGTCGAGGATGACGCCGGATTGCAGCGTGATGTACTGTTGCCCCGCAACCGTCTCTGCGAGGTAGCCTTCCGGGACCTCCGTGCCTATCTCACCGGTAAAGGTAAGGTAGCCCACGGCTTTCTGCGCCCCGAGCAGCCGTAGGCCGATTGCCCGTCCGAGATTGTACAGGCTGTGGCCTACCGCCGTGTCCACGAACCGGCTGTTGTAGACGTCTTCGAGGGTGGAGAACAGGAGGTTGAGCATCCAAGCGTAAATCCGCAGGAAAATACCCAGCGGAGAGCGCACGGTCAGGTTGGCTTTGGAGCCGAACAGTTCACGCGCTTTGTATTCGAGCGCGTCCAGCAACTCTGCGTAGGTGGGGCGTCTGAAACCGGCGTCAGTCAGGCCCCAGTCTGTGGTTTTCGCCATTATGCTGTCACCTCCAATGTGATGGTCTCTTTATTGACGAGTGTCGCGGTGAAGGCCACCGAGACGCTCCTGCCGTCATAGGAGACGGTCATCGAATCAATGCGGGAAACGTCCGGCTCCTGAAAAATGGCCTCCCGCATGATTTCCTTGATTTCTTCCTCGTCCACGTCGTTCTGGTTGACGCCAAGAATCCGTTCATAATCGGTGCCGTGGACGGCATCGGCGAAAAACTCGGCCTTCCACGTCAGCAGGGCGTGTCGGACATTCTGGACCGTAGTGTCGCGGTCAAAAATCTTCGTGAAATGCCCCTCATCGTCCAGCACCAAGTCGCGGGTGTCTGGGTCAATTAGCAGGGTCATGTTTTCCATGCGCCACCACCTCCTATACAGGCTGCCCGGTCATGCCGCCGGAATCGCCGGGATGGGTGTGGTGCGCCCCGCTGACACGCTCCTCGGCCACGATGTCCTTCGAGGCCGTAATTTGGCCTTCCACGTGGACGTCGCCCTTGATTTGCACCCCGCCCTTTGTGACCGCAACGTAGACGCTGCCATCATCCGCTGCGAGGACAAGGGCTTCGCTGGGGAGGCCCTGAACCGTATAGCTACCCGCCACGATGCCGCCGATAAACACGGCGTCAGTGGTGGCGTGGTTGCGCTCGGTCAGCGGCTGGGCCTCCTTGCCGCCGCTCACGGTGCTGTCCATATCGTGGTCGAGGTAGAGCACCACGCCCACGTCGCCCGCCTTAATCCACGGGCGAATGATGAAACCGCCGCTGCGGGTGCAAGCGACGGGGATGCTCAGAATAGGCGGCTGGCTCTCATATTTGCCGTTCTGCAAGTGCTTGGACAGGGGCTGGACGTCAACCGTCATTTTGGCTGGGTCGAACGCCGTCACTGACACGACCGCCGCCACACAGATGGATTCAGCCAGCCGCCGGTCGTGAATCTGCTGGTAGTTGTAGGGCTTTACGTTCGGCATCGGCTCACCTCCTAATACGGCCTCAGCTCCATCGAGGTCTCCCAGTCGCTTGTCCTGCCGCCGCTGTGCTTGCCTTCCACGACAATGAAGCGGCCATTCAGGTCAGCCGACTGGATTTTGATGACCTCTGCGGTAGCCACACGATAGTTGAGCAGACAGGAGCGGGAGATGGTGTCCTCGTCCCGGTCCTCGCCTGTGGTCTGAGAGTTAAGGTCGGTCTCCACGGGAATCTGCACCTTTTCCTCATCGGCCCGGAGCAACCCGTTGGCCGGTGTGAGCGTCAGGCCGTTGTCGATACCATCATCGGCCTTGGTGATGTAGATTTGCCCAGTGGTCCGTATGATAAAGCGGCTCTTGCACTCGTTCACTACGATCTCCGTCAGCACCTGCTTCAGATTGCCCCGGCAGACCCGCCCGCGCGGATAACTCACGTCGGTAGTCAGCTCACATTTCGAGACCTCAACGCCGAAGATGTTCAGCAGGTCTTTCACGATGGCTGACGCCTTGGAGTTCTGCACGTAGGTCTTGTTGATGAGCTTGCCGAGAATCTCGTCGGCGCAGGGCTGGACGGTCAGTGTGGAGGTCCAGTCCGTGTTGGACTGCTTGTGTTTCAAGCCGACCACTTTTCCAATCAAAATGCAGCCAACATCGCCCTCGTACCCGGCGTTCAGGATAACCGGGTCGTTCTTCTTGATGTTGGCGCGGGTATTTGCGGAGAGGTTCGTCACCGTCACCGTCGCCACCGGCGGCTCATCGCTGTCATCAAACGGGATGCTAAACTTGAAGTCCAGCTCGCCGAGCGTGTACTTCTTGTTCCCGATGACCAGCGTAGCTTCCCGAATCCAAAACGCCATCCTACTCCACCTTCCTTTCGTAGAGGTAGAGCTTGACTTCCTTGCCAAAGTTTTCAGGCGTCACTTCGGAAATCTCCTCGCCGGTGATGCAGACGGGGATGATGACCGGCAACGGAAACCGCTCGTCTTCCACGACGTTGAACAACGCCCTGCCATACCGGATGATTTCTCCGAACACAAGCACGTCACCGTTGAGGTCAAGAAGGTCAACGGTGAAGAACTTCCCGACCTCGTTGTACTTAACGGTGAACGTGTACGTCTTATCCGTCAGCTTGATGGAGAAAGAGTACGGCACCTTCGACACGTCAATGTCGATGTACTCAACGTCTTCGTTCAGGTCAATCAGTTGCAGCGCCATACTCTATCACCTCCTGTCAAACTGCCAGACCGTCGTAGCCGCCCGTGCTCCGCGTCAGCGGGGCAGAACTGCTCGGCGTATCGTATGCCTCCCTGTAACGCTCCGCACTGACAGAGCTGACCGATTGCAGGGAGGCGGTGGTCATTCCCATGCTTGCGGTTTTCGCCAGCTGCTGGTTGTCCGTCTTGCCGGCGTCCTGACTGGACATCAGGACTTCGGAATCCATCGGGACGAACTCAGACGAAACGAGCCGCACCTGCTTCAACGTGGCTGAGAAGGACGCGCCGTTCCGGTTTTTGTAGCTGCGGTCAAACTTCAGACTGGTGAACACGAGGTTCGTCATGCGGGTCACGCCGGTGTACGTGATGATGTCACGGGATTCCCGCATGGCCTTCAGCGCGTTGATGGCGCTGTCCCCGCCCACGATGGTGCCTGAAATCGTAAGCTGGCCCGCAGCGTTGTTCACGTGGTCGTTGATGTCAGCCCCGTCCTCCACCGGGTTGGAGGTCACAGAGCTGCTGTAGCTCTCGCTCTCTTTCTCGACCACGCCGTTTTCAAAAGGCACGAAACGGACCGTCCCGCCCTTTCGCCCGGTGAGCGTATAAGCCATTTCGACACCTCCAATCAGAAGGAATACTGGTTCTTCAGGGACATCTGCTGCAACTCCTCCTCACGGAACTCGTCATACAGCTCGCGGACAGTATCTCGCAGGGAATCGCGCATATTGTCCACGGTCTCCTCGGAGACCTCACCATACACGTTGACCGTGATTTGCGGAGAGAACGGCGTCACAGGGGAACCGCTGTCCGTGGGGAAGTCCGGGTCGCCGGTGTCGATGTCAACCGGCTGCGGCCTGTCGCCAGAACCGCCCTCGTCGCCCGCAGGGGCGGGCTGCTCGGGACCGGTAACTTGGGTGACGCCCGCGCCGCTGGACAGCAGCCGCAGCAGCTCTGGGCTTACCATGACAATCTGAGAGACCTGCCCGGTCACAGAGGCCGGGTCGAAGCCGCTTACCACGGGGTTGACGCCGTAAGTGACGTCCTCTACCGCCGGCGCGTTTACGGACGGCAGGTTGAACTCGGTGGGGATAGCGCCCTCGATGTCCTTTCGGACGCCGCCCATCGTCTTCTCGAAACCTTCACCCACGCCAAGAGCCATGTTCGTACCAACTTGGTCGGAGAACACTTTCGACGGGGAGTTGATGCCCAGCAAGCCCTTCACGCCGTTGACGATGCCGCTAAAGAAGCCTGTCACCTTGTCGGTAATCCAGCCAATCATGGACGAAATACCGCTCCAAATGCCCTCGACAATGCTTTTGCCGATGTTGATGATGCCACCCATGAGCGCCCCGATGCCGCTCACGATTGCCGAGATGATTTGCGGCAGCTGCGCTACGAGCTGCGGGATGGCTTGAATGATACCACTTGCGAGCTGAAGCAGTAGCTGCATACCGGTTTCAAGAATCATCGGCATATTCGCCACCAGCGTGTCAGCAATCGACGTGATGATGGCCGGTAGCTGTTCCAGCAGAGCCGGAATAGCCTGAACAATGCCCATCGCCAAGTTCGTCAGGATCTGGATGCCCTGCTCCAAGATGAGCGGCATATTCTCCGTGAAGAACGTGATGAGCGATTCGATGATGACCGGGAGCTGTTCGAGCAGCAGCGGCACCGTGTCTACGATGCCTTGCACGAGGTTCATAATGATGGTCGCGCCCTGTTCCAAGATGAGCGGTAGGCTCTCTGTCAGAGCTGCGATGATGCCGTCGATGATGAGGGGCAGCTGCTCGATGAGCTGCGGCAGGGCGGTCATAATGCCCTCTGCCAGCCCGCTCAGGAGCTGCATACCTGCATCAATCAGCATCGGGATGTTGTCGATGAGCGAAGTCGCCACCGACACGATGGCGTTCACGAACTCCGGGATGAGCGTCGGGAGCATCTGGCCCACCGAGGTAATCAGGCCGTTCACTAACTGGATGGCTGCGTCTGCAATCACCGGCACGTTCTCGACAAGGGTCTGCGCGATCATCAGCACAGCGTCTACGGCCACCGGAGCCAACTCGGGCAGCAGCCCGATGATAGAACTCAGCACCTCATCAAAGATGCCCGCCACCGCTTCGAGAATGGGCGGCAACAGCCCGCTGATGGCTGGGATTGCCTGTCCCAGCGCCTCCGGCAGCGCGGACGCGAGGTTTTCAACAATCGGGGTGACGTTCTTCACCACGTTGCTGAAGTTCTTCGTGACGTCGTTCACCAGCTTGCCAATGTCAGCGTTCTCGTTGCCGAGGCCGGCGAACAAGTTTTGCATGGCCGCTTTGGTGCTGGCCCACGAGCCGCTGATTGTCTCAGCAGCCTCCTTCGCTGTAGTGCCGGTAATACCCATCTCCGTCTGGATGACGTGGATGGCCTCGGTCACATCAGCAAAAGAGTTGATGTCGAACGTGGTGCCAGCGAGCTTACCGGCATCAGCCAGCAACCGCTCCATCTCGGTCTTCGTGCCGCCGTAGCCGAGCTTCAGGTTGTCCAGCATATCGTAGTTCTGCTTGGCAAAGCCCTGATACGCGTTCTGGATGGTCCCGAGGTCGGTGCCCATCTTGTTCGCGTTGTCGGCCATATCCGTGATGGCCTGATTCGCTACGTCCGCAGCAAGGTTGGTATCACCGCCGAGAGAGTTAATCAGGCTCGCGGAAAAGCTGGTCACGAGGTTCATATACTCGTTGCCAGACACACCAGCGGTCTGGAAGGCGTTTGCTGCATACTGCTGCACCTTCCCTGACGCGTCCTTGAACAGCGTATCGACGCCGCCGACAAGCTGCTCGTACTCGGCATAGGCCGACACAACGGCCTTGCCAATGGCAACAGCGCCGGCGGCAGCGGCGGCGCTCACCGCACCGATTGCTGCCCCAGCGCCTTTCAGAATTCCACCAAACTTACTGAGTTTTCCACCGGAATCGTCTGCCGCGTCTCCAAGTTCGGAGACATTGCGGCGAGCCTCTCCTGCGGCGTCACCCAGCTCGCCGGTTGCGTTCTCAGCTTGCTGGGCGCTGCGGGCCATTTCAATGAAACGGCTTTTCGCGTTCTGGATGGCGTTGCCCAGCCCGTTCTTGATGGTCGAGATTGGGTGGGCAAACTTGTTCCCGATTTCAGACGCGCTGGACGCTACGCTGCTGACAAACCCCTTGGCCTGTCCAGTGACATAGCTGAACGCCCCGCCTACGCCGGAGCGCAGGGAGGACGAGAAGCTGTTGCCGCTGTCGATGCCATCGAGAAATGAACTGCGGAAGGCCGAACCAACGGAACGGGCCTGTGTCTGAACACCGCCGAGGCTGCTCGTGACGTTTCTGATGTTCGATTCAGCCTGAGACGTATCTGCATCAATGTTGATTGTGCTGCCGCCCAGACCGCCGAGGTTGCTCGTGATGTTTCGTATGCTCGCCTCAGCTTGGGAGGTGTTGGCCTCAACATTGATGCTATATGTTAGGCTGCGGGCCTCATCCACGGTTCATCCCTCCCTTCGGTCAGTCTTTCTTGTTCCACTCGGTCTGCCAGAGGATGCGTGCCTGTTCAGCTTCTGCGAAGTCGAACAGGTCCATAGCCTTCAGCTCTGAGTAGCTGATGCCACTCATGCAGAAGACCATCCTCCACAGACGCTCGTTGTTCTGCGCTCGGCGCTTTGCGGTCTTAGGATTTATTTCGCTCCGCAAGAAAGTTCTCGATCTCGCGCACCAGTTCGCTCGGTGTCGCGAGGTCATCCTGCTCGTCGAAGTATTTCAAACCGCCCTTGGCTACCTCAGCCGGTGCGGTGACACAGCCCTTGATAAGAGCGTCCACGTACTTCGCGGTGTTCTTTCTGCCGTTGGCTGGGTTGATGTACAGGTCTGTCAGGTTGGAGTACCAAGAGTAGGTCACGCTCTGAAGCTGATAATCAGTGCCACCCACGGTTACGGTTTTTGTACGGGCCATAGGTCGTGTCCTCCTTCTCGCGCGCGTGCGCGCGTATAATTTGCGCGAATTAGGCGAATTAGGGACGTGTGTTTTCCTCTAATTCCTCTAATCCCTCTATTTTTAGGTGTATTTAGTTATCAATGTTCCAATGTTCCATTTGATAGAGAAAACATGAAAAAAGTGAGTAATATCAAGGGTTTTCGCGTTTTTGCAAGTGGAACATTGGGTGGAACATTGACGGAACAACGGAACATTCGAGGTGGAACATTGGGTGGAACATTGCTCGACTTTGCGCCCTGACTTTCGACTTTCGTGTCTAAATCACGACTTTAATTCAAATGTTCCAGTCAATGTTCCACCTGTGTTCCGGTTGAGCTGGGGTCAATACAGGCCCCATTCCGCGAAAGCCTCGAAGCCTCCCACGGACTGAATGTACTGGCGGGCGATCTCCACGATTTCCTCGTAGGGCTTTCCGTCGATGGCGTCATCGCCGATGGCGCAGCACAGCTCGACAGGCTCGCCGGTCTCCTGCGCCTTCAGGAAGGCGTAGATGTTGACGGACACGTCCGCTTTGGACAGGTCCTTTCCGTGCAGCCCGCCGCCGGTGACGGAATCGGCCATGTCAGAGCCGAGCTTGCGGTTGGTCGCGCCGGTGTCCACGTCGGTGCCGCCGGTCCAATCGCCCAGCGGATTGATTTCCGCTGTCGGGTACAGCTTCTCGATGTCAGCCTTCGCCGCGTTGCTCTGGCAGATGATGAGCCAGTCATCGTCGAGGATGTACTTGCCGTCGAACGGATGGGCGGCGTAGATGTCGCGGGCAATCGCCGCGAGCGTCTTCTGCTCGTCCGTGAGCGGGACACCCTTGAAGATGCCGTTGTCGCCGCAGCGGAACCCTTCGCTCTGGTTGTTTGCGAGGTGGGTGTCCTGCGGCACGATGGTCAGGTCAATCTGGATGAGACCTGCGATGCGCCGGATGGCGTTGTGGATGGCTCTGACTGCCTCCGGCATGAGCAGCGGAGCAGAGGTCTCAACAATGACGTGACACACGCCATGCCCGATGAGGACCTCCACCGCGATCTTCGGGTCAGGCTGGACCTGATAGGCCAAATCCACAATCGCGCCGGCAATGCGGTCAGCGATTTTGTCCGGGTGGGACGGGTTTACTTTCTCAATCATGAATAGCCTCCTAACTGCCCAGCTCAGTTACTGAGCATGATGTCAGGAATCAGGAAGATGATGGTCACATCTGCCGCTTCCTTCGCTCTCGCCCTGTCGGGCAGCTTGGACACCATGACGTTTTGCGCGAAGAACATAGAACCGCTGTCGTTGGCATCCGTGATGGCGAGGTTTGCCATCACATTGCGTTCCGCGCACTGTTCGAGGAAGGCTACATCGGGAGAATCCTGCTGAAGCGTGATGGTCAGCTTGCCGGCCTTGTTCGCGTTCAGGATGTAGGTGCTGTCGCCCTTCACACCCTTCTTCAGCGTGACGTTATCCTCGTCGCGGGCGAGGGTAAACATACTGTCACCGAACATACGGAGCTGCCGGTTGTTGTAGGTGATATTCACCTTCATGGGGTCATAAGTCTGCAACATGGTTTCTCACTCCTTCCTTACAGCGACACACGCAGGACGCCTTTGGTTTTTACCTGATGCACAGCGCCGGACAGCAGAGCCTCCCAAGTGATGTCAGGCATCACACGGTTGCGGCGCTGCTCATCGGTGCTATCCGCGTACTTCGGGATATTGATGGTGAACACGCCGGCGCGGGTCTCCGCGTCTCTGGCGATGATGTTGTGGTCTTCGTCCGCAGCTTCGGCAAGAGCCTGCGCAGGGGCGGTGGCGATAAGGCCGAACCCGTCATCGCCGTAGTTAATGTTGGCGTTTTCCAGCAGCATATCGTAGAGCAGATCGCGCATCCGCTTTGCAATCCAGTCCGCGCCGAGCACGATGTCGATGAACTCACCATCGAGGCAGGTGCCGTCCTTAACGTACTGCCGCTTGTACTCCTCCGTCAGATAGTTGACGTGGTTTTCCAGCAACGCATCGCGCTCGCCCTCGGTCAGCTTGGGCAGGGAGATGAGCTTCTCGCCCTCGCTGGTGTCGGCGTTGCCGTCCTGCGGGCGCTTGAACTTCCACGTCACGGACTTCGGATAGAACGGGCCGACGTTGCCGGTGTAGGAGGCGTCAGGCTCCTCACTCAGATACTGCTCATCGGTGTAGATGACAGCAGCACGGGAGGTCACGCTGGCGAACTTCTTGTTGCTGGTCTGGCCCATGTAGAACTTTCGGTGGTCCTCGACGCCAGCGCCCAGCTCCGCTTCGGACGGCTCGCTGGCCTCCGCGAACTTGGCAAGGGCGATGACATACTCATCTTCGTCCCGGTCAGTCAGCAGGTAGTACCAATCATTGTCTACGTCAGACTGGAACTGCTTGATGGCGTTGATGAGGTTATCAGCGGCACTCACCGTGTCCGTGCCATTCACGAACTCGGCAGCCGCCTCGACCACCACAGGGGCGCTCAGAAGCTCATCCTCGAAGACGTCCACCATCTCGGGAATGGTGTCAGCCTCGCCGCCCTCAGTGGCGGTGTAGCGCACCACAGCGCCCTCAACGGCAGCAGTGTAGGTCTTGCCGCCCTTGGTAAAGCTGGTGTCGGCGAACAGAGCTGCAAGCTGCTCCGCGGTTGTGACAGCATCAGTAGTCGTGATTTCGACAACTGCCTTGTCATCCCCGCCAATCCGCGCCCACAGGGTCTTGCTGGCCTCGATAGACGGCGCGCCGGCGAACGTCACGGCAAAGGAGGCCGTGGTCGCAGGAGACGCGCTGGGCGGGGCAAAGCTCACAATCTTGAACTTGTCCAAAAGGGTTTCCGCAAGGGTGGTCTTGCCCTGATTGAACAGGGTGGTCGCCTTGCGAACGATTTTTGCATTGGGGCAGGGGCCGTCAGGCCCGTAGACAGCCTCAACGCTTGCTACGTCGCGGTACGTATCAACCGGGTATTCGCCGGTGGTAGACACGAGCAGGATGTCGAGGCTTTCCTTCTCGGTGGGCAGCGCGTCCCGCTGCACCACGACGATTACGTCTTTTGCCATAAGGCGTTCCTCCTTCTTAGGTTTTGATGTCTCCCGGGGTGGCTCCCGGACGCAGCACAGTGGTGGTCGGCACTTCGTCAGTCCGCACATAGGAAATGCGAATGTCGAACCCGTAGCGGCGAACGGAATCCTCCACGAGAAAACTGGTGCGATTTGTGACAGCGCCCACGTTGCTGATAACGATGTCCCCGTGTTCGGTCGAGAGACTGCGCCCGTTCAGCAGGAAAAAGCCATGGGCTTTCTCACACAGCGACAGCGCCTCGTCTTCTCCGAAGACGTACCCGTCATCAGTTTCACGGTTCATACTGCAAAAGGTGAAGGACAGCGTGGCCGATACCGGCTCAGAACGAACCAGCTTGAACTCCTCGCCTTCGCTCACCACCTCACGCAGTCCGAACCAATGGTCGGAAATGCGCGGAGCCAAAACGCTGTAGTAGCAGTACGGGAATTCCGGCATATCAGCGATCTGCTCGGAGAGATTGACCGGATGCCCGAGGTGGACTTCCAGCCCTGCCACAATCACGTTCCGCGCCTGTTCAAAAGTCATGCCTTCTTCACCCCCTCCACAAGATAGCGGTGCATCGGGTGGATGGAGTTGTGGGATAGCTCTTGCTTGACGGTGTATTGCTGACCGTCGTATGTGTCGAGGATGATTTGCCCCGGCTCAATGTCCACGGGGTCATCCGTATAGAGTTTCTGAGAGTTCTGCGTGTACGACCCTTCCGGTAGCTGCTTCCAGTCCAAATTAGACAGCGGCATCACCACGCCCCAGAAAGACGTGACCGTCTCATCAACTGGTTTTGACTGTCCTCCGGGGCCGCGCACGTAGGTGCGCTTTATTACCGTCAGAATGTGCAGCAGCGCCCTCGGAAGTCTCGGAGTGTTGTAGAACATAGGTCATTCCTCCACTTTGTAGGCGATGCGGTCCCGGATGTGCGTACCGGTCTCGTACAGCGTGGTGTGCTGCGTCTTCTTGGAAAAGTTGGACGGCGGCTTGACCCGGTTATCGTCGATGAAGTTTTGGACCATCTGCGCTGCCTGAGCGCCTATGGCGTTTGCAGCGGCTGTCGCAGACGCCCTCCCATCAATCACCTTGTTCACCTGTTCGGAGACAAGGGAACCAAGCTTCTCCCGGTCAGCGTCAAAGCTGGCGCGGAGGAAAGAGCGTTCCGGCATCTTTTCAGTGCCGTACTCATGGATTTGAGCGACCTTCAGGACTTCGGAACCCACTTCGCCAACGATGCCGACCACAATCTTCTTGCTGGACATTTCCTCGCAGGCGGATTTCAACCGTAGGAAGTCCGAGAGGATGGCATCAATATTCGGCATATCAATACCTCCTGTACAGGTTGATGAGCTGTTTCCACGATTCCGGGATGGACTTGTCGAAGTTCCAAGTCACGTCCGAGATGGAGAACGAAGACAGGCCCTGAGAGCCGTTCTGCAAGTTGGTGTAGATTTGCGACACCATATCCCATAGCAGCCCTTCAAGGTCCGAAGGTAAGGTCTGAGGGTCATCAGCTGTAGCATCTTTCGGCAGGACATAACCAGCCGTGTAGCTAACCTCGATGACCCTCATGGGCGCTACGATGTCGTAGGCCAGACCCCTTCGATACCCGGCCTTTAGCCATCCCTTATCTCGGTAGATGACCCCGATTTCTCCGGTCTGAGCGTAGTCATAGGTTTCCGGGTCAACAATCTTGCCCTCCTGCTTGACGTACTCGACGCTGATGATGGGGTACTCCAACAAGACGAGTTCCTGCTGGCCGTCTGCGTCATACCACTGGTGGTACGAACGTCGGCCTAAATGCCTGCCGATTTGTCGCTCGATCCACGATGAAGCTCTGTTAATCAGCAGCGTGATAATCTCATCCGTTCTCTCGTCTTCGATGTCTGCAAGACCCAGCATCAGCTTCATCCGGTCGAGGGTCGTTAATGCGTTATCTGCAAGCATATAGACCTCCTATGCGGACAGGCGGCGATTACTTCTCGCCGCCCGTTTCCGTCTTCTTCACTTCCGGTTTCTTGACCTCCGGCGCGGGAGCCGCAGCCGGGGTCTTTGTGGCGCTGGGACCGGCAGCCTTGTTGCTGGTCGGACCCACAGGCTTATAAATCCTCGGCATGGTACGGCCCTCCTTACACGGGCTGGACGTGCTTGTCGCCCAGCACAACGGCCAGCGTGGTGCTGGTAGCAGCAGCGCCGGACGCGGTGATTTTCACGTAGTTCTTCAGGCCGAGCAGGTCGATGTCGATATTCACGACGTCGCCCACTTCCAGCTCCTCGGTGGTGAAGGTGCCGCCTTCGGTCTGCTTCTCGGGGAAGACCAGCTTGTCTGTGACGGCCTCGTAGGAGCTGTTATCATCACTGTGAGTGATGGTCAGGGTCAGCGCGCCAGCAGTGCCGATGACCGCGCCGATGACACCGGACAGAAACCCGGTCCTGCCGAGGGCTGCGCCGGAAGTATAGGGCTGAACCTTGACGTTCTGAATCAGTTCTCTTTTCATCTTAGGCTACCTCCTGTTTTGATTAGACAGGAACAGCGACCTTGGTCGCCACAGCGAAGCTCTCGTCGTGACGGAGGCCGGTGTCCACGTTGTTGATGGCACGAATCAGGGTCTGGTCGTTCTCAAAAGCAGAGACCAGATTGCCAGCATCATCAGTCCACGCACCCTCGCGGCTGGTCTCGATTTCGAGAGCGCCCTGCTCGCCGATCACGAGGTCATTCCAGTTGCCAAAGATGATGGAGGTCTTGCCGCTGGCAGTTTCCAGCAGGTTGGTGGTGCGGTAGGGGTAGCCCGCCAGAGTGCCGTTCTCGTTCATCTCCTGAGCGAAGATGAAGCCACCCACGTTATCGCGCAGGGACTTGAAGAACTGCTCCACGCTGGTGTTGAACACGAAGCCCAGACCGTCAGCGTAGACGTTGTTCTTCAGGACGGAGGCGATGAGGTAGTTGGGGAAAGCGGCGGTCAGGACGCCAGCGGAGCTGGCATACAGCTCATCCAGCGCGGTGACGTCGATGTTCTGAACGCCCTTGTTCTTGGTGATACCCAGAGGCTGGAACTCGCCACCAGTGCCGTTCAGAGAACCCCAGTCAACGCCCAGAGCCATCTGCTTGGTCACGTCCTGACCGACGATGACGTCATTATCAAAGTTGGTGGAGCGCAGCAGGTCGTTGCTCATGGGGATGAGAGCGGTCAGCTTCTTCGCGGACAGCTTCAGGTTGCCGAACTTGGGAGCACTCTTGGGAATGGCGCGGTTCTCACCGGTGAACATGGCGCGGGAGCCGGTCTTGATTTTGGGGATGTTCAGGTTGCCGTTCGCCATACCGAGCCGACGAGCGCCGAGGCTGTAGATGACAGTCGCGGGGTACAGCAGCTCGATAATCTCGTTGGCATACACCTCGGGGACCAGATAGCCGCCGTCGGTGGGAGAGGTCACGGACAGAGCCTTGAACTCACGGGCCATCTCTGCATCGCCAAACTTGCGCTCGGCGGTGAAGGCCGCGCGGTCAATGTCGCCACCGGAAGCATGGATGCACTTCACAGCGCGACCAAACATACCGTAAGCAGCCTTGCGGCGCTCGGGGGCAGACATGGATGCGATGCGGGCCTTGAAGCCGCTGCCGCCGTTGCCGTCACGGGATGCTCCGGTGGAGAGGAACAGGCTTGCGTACTTGCGCTGGGGAGCTGCCTTGGGAGCGGAAGGACCGGTAGCGCTCTTGCCCTCTCTGGGAGAACCGGCGCTCTTACCGTCGCCGCAACCAGCCTTGCCCTCATCGCCAGTAGCCAGCACACCAGACAGGGCCTCCATAATCTTGCCGATGAGTTCGTCACCGTCAAAGCCCTTGCCTTCGGCGTCACCTTCGCCCTCGCCCTCACCGGCGGGAGCACCTTCACCTTCGCCCTTGCCCTCGCCGTCACCAGCGGGAGCGCCTTCGCCGTCACCGGCGTTCATCTCTTCCAGCACAGCGGAGAGTTCGGCAAGGATGTCATCGGCGGTGATGTCGTTCACGTTTTTGCCAGCCTCAGCAAACTTGGCGGTCAGGTTAGAGAACACCTTTGCAATCAGCTTGGCGAGCTGTTCTTGGGTCAATTTCATGATTCGTTTACCTCCTGATAGTTTTAGGGGACAATCTCAAAAATGATGTCGGACGGTTTGGCCTTCTTAGATGCCTGTTTCGGCTTCTTCGGAGGCTGGGGGTTTTTCGGGGGTTGCGGATTGCCGCCCTCACCTTCGTCATCAAGGTGGGCGGCAGGTTCCAACAGCGGACCGAGAATATCCACAAGCTCGCGGACAACTGCAATGAAGGGCTTCAGCGCATTGAGCCGAGAGCGGGTAATCTTACCAGCTTTTGCCTCAATCCGCAGCTCCTCTGCAAGCGACTTGACCTCATCAATTTTGGCTTGGTCATTCATCGCCCATGTGACGATGGAGACCTCCCACAGCTTGATTTCCTTCAAGTGCCGGATGCCGTTCTCCTCATCATAGTCAGCAGTGATCGCGTCATATCCAATCGAGAGTTCGTTCAAGACGCCATCTTTGAGCAGCGTCTTGATGTCCCGCCCTCTCTGCGTGTCGCTGATTTTGCCCCGGATATAGAGACCTTTTTCATCTTCACGCAGTTCGAGCGGTTTGCCGATTGGCAGGTCGCAGTCATTGTGCTGCGATAAAATCTTGATGCGGTCAAAATCCTCCCTGATGGTTTTGGAGAACGCGCCTCGTTCGATTACGTCCCTGCCGCTATCGACATTGCCGAAAACGGCGGCGTAGCCTGAGAATTCTCCGCTTTCCTCGTTCGCGTCCTCCAACTGGAACACAAACGATTTGTACTCGTGTGTCGGGTTGTCCGACTTCTGACCATGAGCAGAAGTCCGTCTACCCATTCGTGCCATACGGATTTACCTCCTTTCCTCAGAGTTTAGGGCTTATCTTAAAAACCGCCGTAGGTGAGATAACACCGGCAGTTAATAAGCTGTTCCGCACGTCCATCCTCCGGGTCACGCGGGAAACGCAGACCGTTGGAGAACCGCTGGTCGATGCCGACGGTTTCGCCGTCCATATCAACATGGTCGGGACGCGGGTTTTTCTGCGGCCTATGGTGCCACGTCTTTGTGGCGGCACCGGCAGCCTTCATCATATCGAACTGGCCTGTGGAGAGGGCCGTTGAGGTTTCCTGCCGAGCAATGAGCTTGGCACGTGATTCCGTGCTGCCCATCTCAGACTGGATTTCCTTCTTCAGCTCGATCTGGCTCTTGCCCTCCGAGATACCGCGCGAGATGATGCGGGCGATATTGTCTCTTGTGGTCTGCTCGATGCCAACCACACGCTTGCCGCCATTTACCTTGGCGGCAGACACGAACTCAGGCCGTTGGATTTCCACGAAGCCGTAGGCATCCCCAGCCACCGTCGCGCCGTCCTCATAGGCTGCTTTCCAGCAGGGCGTGAGTAGCTGAATCAGCTTTCGGGCCTCGTCTGTCCAGTTGAGCAAGCCGGATGCAATCGCGTCCGTGAGTTTTAGCTGATCCTCCTCGGAGAGCATCGCCCACAGCTCAGAGCTGAACGTGCCATCCGGCAGCAGATACTCCTGTAACGGGAAGAACAGCGGGTCATCGCCGTCGGCTTTGGCCGTGAGGCCAAGAGCCTTCGTGACCGCCGCCCGCTGGTCGGAGAAATGCTTGTTGACTGCGGTCAAAAAGCGCCGCTCATTTTTCAGAGCGGCTTGGTCTTCTTTCCGCAGCATCGCGGAGATGTTTACCCGCCGGCGAGACTTAATGCCTTTCGCATCAGGCATATCCACCGGCTGGATGATGTCCTCTTGGAACATGGCCTGCGTGACCGCAGCGGGGTCATCGCTCTCTGTCAGGAACAGATCGTTGATGGAGACCTTGAACACATCACCGCCCTTGGTGTCGGGCAGGTCAAGCAGCTCACGGGCTTCATTCTTTGTAATCAGCCCCGCATTGTAGGCGTCCAGCGCTTTGGCCTTGTTGAAGTCTTGGTCATAGGGGACTACCGGGTCAAAGCGCCACACCAGCCCGTCCCCGAACATCGGGAGGAGCTGCTTGTTGATGGCCTCCTCACGTGCCTGAATTCGCGGTGTGAGCACGTTCTTGGCGTAGATGTACTGGGCTGCGTCTGCGGTGGCGCGGTTGCTGTTTTCGGTGATGCCCATAATTTCACGGGGGACACCGAAGTGTTCCAGCACCGCGTCACGCATAGCGATTCGGCTTTCCGTGAAGCCCAGCTCTCTGGTGTCACTCGACCCGAACGCCTTGACATCGACGTTTCCAGTGAGGGCTGCGGCCTTGTGGCTGTTCTCAACGCCCCGGTGCTTCTGATTCCACCGGGCCATGAACGCATCGCTCTGGTCATTGGTGGCGTCCGGCATCAGGAACACAAGGGACGGCTCGGCATCGTTATAGAAGAACCGCTTTTGGAACTTCGCGGCGTACTCATCAATCTCCACCTCGTCCGCGATGCTCTCCGCGACGCCGAGGCCGCGGAGGAATGGGTCAAGCGGATTGAGCTGCTTCATCACGAACATATCGTCCACCGGCACGTCCATTGTCAGGCCAGAGGGGGATAGAATCTGGTACGTCGGACTTCCGAGGTATGGGGTCATCTTCACCCAGTACGGCGGCACAGGCCATAGCTCCACGGGCCGGCCATCGTCATCCCGCTCGATGAGCAAGAAGCTCTCGCCCACCAGCAGGAGGTAGATTTCGTGCAGCCGCCAGATGGCCGAACCGGTCATCTCATAGAGCGGGTTCGGCTGGTCCATGAACCGGAGGAAGGGGTGGCTGGTGATTTCCGTCTCCGTGCCATCCGGCTCAACGCGCAGTAATTTGCCCCCGATGTTTGCAGTGTCGCTGGCAATCCTGTCCACGACGGCAAGCCGGGGGCTTTTCGAGAACATATTCAGCCATTCGGCTGTGTTCAAAGTTGGGGGTCTGCTCCAACGTGAGACGAAGCTGCCGGCCTTGTCCGTGTACTGCTCACGAACCCGTCGCTTTCCGATCTCAATGTTAAAAATCCTCATCTTGCACCTCGCTTAGAAGGAGAAGTGGAATTCCGACCTGCGTTCCAGTTCAGAGAAGGCGTCGCTGGTAGCGTCCACCATGTCTTTGAACTTACTGGCCGGGAAGCTCTCCATCTGGGAAAAGTAACTTTCGTTCCAGTCTCCGACAACCACATCGAAGTTGCCGGCTTGCCACTGAGCGGCCACCGGCTCGGCTCTGGATTCCTTGCTGCCGCTGACTGGCTCTGTGCGAACACTGAAACCGGACAGCAAGCGAACGAAGCTCTGCGCTTGGTCCTTGCCGGCTTGTCCGGGGTCTTGCGGGAGCCGCACCCGGACGTTGCCATACTTTGCGTTGTCCACCTCGGCGGTGAGCTTTATCAAGGCCCGCACATCGCTGGCAGACAGCCGCTTGTTGATGACGTCGATGATGACAAAACTGCCGTCGGCGCGTTTCCCCATCAGCACACCAGCTGTGTACGCGGGGTCGCCCTTCTCGGTTTCCGGTGATGCCGCGAGGTCCCACGCTCTTACGTAGGATGTGACATCGGCAGGGGCACACGGCAGCATATTGCGTACCTGCGTCCGTTTGAAATAGAGGCCGGCGGCTTGCTTGATTTTCCAGTTACCGTAGAGCAGACGTTCTCGCTCCACGGTAGGCAGCGCCTTCAGCGTTGCCAAGTACGAGGGGTCGCGCTGCATGAGCAGCTTGTTGTCCTGCAACGTACTGTTGATGAAAGACACCGAGCGAGGCTCGGCCTTTTCTTCATCAGTTGTCAGGTTGAACTGCTCCCACAAGTCCTGCTTTCTGTCGGCCCAATACACTTTCTCATCCCTGCGGATGAACCAGCGGATTTTGCCGCACCGTTCTTCAATGGGGTAGCCGCTGTCTTGGTCAATCCACCACGATATGAAATTTGCCACCCAGCTATCGGCGTCAGGGTTGCAGGTTGCCCGGATGTATGGCTTTACGCCACACATCGAGCGGTTACGGGACAGCATATAGAAAAAGACGCTCTCCGAAAAGTGCGTCAATTCGTCAAACATTATGAGCGGAATCTGCGAGCCTTGCCAGTCGTACTTGGTCGATTCCATCTCCAAGTGCGAGAACGTAATTGTGGCACCGCTCGGGAACACCCACATCGGCTTTGGGGATAGCTTCGGCGTAGCTCCAAGCAAGCTGTATATGTTGAAGCTCTCGGACCAGAGACCGCCGGGGCTTAGGATTTGCGGATTAGTGCGTCGGAAGGTTACGGCAGCAAACTGCTTGTTGCCGATGTGCCGTAGCGGTTCGAGCAGAAGTGCATAGCTCTTGCCGCCGCCCGCAGCCCCGCCGTAAATGCAGATGTCGGCAGAGCAAGCAAGAAACTTTTCCTGCTTGCCTTTCTGCGGTCGGAACACAACCTTCTCCACGCGCTACTCCACCTCCTCCTTTTCGGGGAGATATACCTGCACCTGCTGGAACTCCAAGGGCTTTCCATCAGCGCCGGTAACTTCGGTCTTAGATACATCCCGCCAGTGTTCGCGCTTCCGGTTTTTGAGCCAGAATATCTGGGCCGTAGTGCTCGGTGGGATGTAACGCTTTTTCGTTCTCAGGTCGCCCAGCTTGGTTGTGCCGTCCTTACTGACCTCGATTAAGCGTTCCTCCTCATCTACGAAGTAGCCCTGCGCTGACTGGTACAGGCTACGCTCAATCTTGCTGTCAGCTATCTCTTTTCCCTCGGCCAGCGCATTTGCGAAGGATTCATGCTCTTTTTTCCATGAGCAAATCGTCTTTCGTGAGACGTGCATGGCCTCGGCAATCTCAGCGTCAGTAGCACCACGGATGGCGAGTGACCACGCCCAGTCATCGTGGAACTTCTGATTGTACACAACATTAGCCATCTAAAAAATCAGACCTCCTACTTACTGTCGAGGTACTGCTGGCAGAGCTGCGTGATGCCGCTGTACAACGCCTTAGCATCGAGCTGGCCGGAGCCTACCATCGTGTCCAAGGCTTTCTTGATGACCTTGGCGTCCTCGGCGGGGATTTTGGTCTTGCCAATCACCGTTTCGATGGGGACGTACCTCTTGTTATCCGTCGTTTCGACCCAACCCTCAGAGCACTGTGTCACGTTGCGCTGGAAGATTTTCAGAATCAGCTCCACCGCCGTAGCCACATTCTTGACGTTGTAGGCAGAGCCAACAGTTTCCTGCGCGTCCAGCCAAGCGTCGTAGTCGGCCATACGAGCCAGCCACACGTCGCTGGACGATTTCGCGCGATCTTTCGCCTCGTCGATGACCTTCTTCGCCGCGTCAAGTTCGTCCGGCAGGAACACCAGCGACAAGGTTTGAAACGTCAGGTTTGCCTCCGAGATGCTGATGCTGGAAAACTTGTCGAGCAGCGCCAGCGTTTTGTCATCCAGGCCGCTGTACTGTTTCAGGCTCGTGTCCAGAATCTGCTCGTACAGAGCTTTCAGGGTGGCAGGGTCATCCTGACCAGCAATCGCGTTGTGGGAGAGCTGAATAGCAATCCGCTGCTCTTTACTGAGCGGGTCATCTGTGGCAAGGCAGGTGATGGTGGGCAGCCCTACCTCGATAGCAGCCCTCGTCCGGTGGTTCCCGGACAGGCACAGCCAACGTTCATCGTCATCCTTGCACAAGAACGGGGTGGAGGTGAGCTTTCCATCCCGACGGATATTCTCGACCAGCCGGTTGAACTCCTCGTGTTTCATGTACCGGGCGTTCGTTTCCAGCAGCTTTATTTCTCGCGGGTCGATTTCCAGCGTGAATACGTTCATCATTCGTCCTCCTTAGCACCAATCTGCGAGTGCTTCTTTTTCCAAAGCTCCAACCCCTCAGCCAATGTCCACTGGCCCATAGGCGCACCGTAGTTGAGCTGGTAGCCGGAGTTGTAATAGATTTTCGACATATCCGTCTCGTTCTCATCGACACCGGGGAGCTGCTTCTTGTTCAGGAGCTGGAACAGCCCGCGATACTTCATGCTCACGGGCCGCTTGGTAAAGGCTGTAGTCACGAGCGAACGGATGCGGTGGTTGGTTAAGCGTTCTGCGTATAGCTTTGATTCACGGCTTAGGGCCGCGTATAAGACGAGTTTAGCGAGGCGTTTATATTTGGTGGGGGCGATGGGAAAGTCGCTTAGAAGGTACATTGTGGGTGTTTCTATGTGCTTATCCCAGTTGGACAGAGTGGGGGAGGCTGAGAAGGCGTACACACCAATCAGCTTATCATCCACCAGCACCCCGAAGCTCGCAGTCTCGCTGCCGGGCTTGATGTAGGGGTTCATGTACTGCGAACGCAGCGCCCGGAAGTTCTCGCTTTTCAGCGGGACAATCCGCATGGTGTCGCCGATGTCCTCGTCCTTCCCAAGCCTCTCCACCATCAGGCTCGCCACCTGCTGGTGCGGGACGATGATGCGGGACTTCGGCGCTTTGGAGTACACATACAGCGGGACGCCCCTGTTCGTGGTCTGCGAGATGCCCATGAGGTAGTCCGAGAACTCCTCCAACTCATCGTTGGTACCGAACATGAAATAATCCCGCTCGGTCAGCTTACGGAACATCTCGAAGATTTTGTCCTTGTCAATCATGTCGTACTCCGGCGGGTCCCACGCGATGATGCCCTCAATGACCTTGAACATCTTCTCGTAGTCGCCGGAGTAGAACGGCGGGTAGCAGACGAAGCCTTGGTCTTTCGGCACGTCATCGACCCAGCCGATGACATCCCCCGCGTAAAAGCTGTCGAGGAACTGGCCGGCCTTCTCCAACTTCGTGCGGGTCTTATCGAACAGCTCCGGCCACTGGTCCTTATACGCCTCGATCATACGAACGTAGTACGGGTTTGGCTTGGAGCCAAGGTACGTGCTCATCTTCGACAGGAGCAGCACACACGTTGCGATGTCCAAGTCGGTTTTCATATACTCCTGAATGAACTCCATCGGGCCTTCGTAGTTCTCGTTAAACCGGGCATTGAGCGGAGCGCCTGAGAAGTACCGACCGAGAAGGCAGGAGTAAATCGTCACGTCGTTCCCGTGCAGTCTGGCGTTGGTCACGCTCTTCAGCATACGCTCAATGGTGAAGTTGCCGGAGCATCCCACGTAAATGTCTGTGCATTTCCAATCGCGGATGCAGTCGCCCATGATTTGCTGAACGCTGTCTGGCAGCGAGCCGTGAAACATTCTCCTTCCTCCTTCTGTATGCAAAAGAAAAACCGCCAGCTTTGAACTGACGGTTTTTCCTGTCTATTCAAATGGAGCGGACTGCCTGAGTTGAACAGGCGTTTCGCTGCCGGGAGCAGCGGGTTCTGGCGTTGAACTAAGTCCGCATGAGCGGCAGGTGGAGCGATAAGCCATCCTGCCGTTTTCGAGAATCAGAACAGTGTGGTCTGCTCGACCGCTGCCTTCATCTTCGCTTTCGAGATTTTGGGTGTGGACGGGTCAGGCAATTCAGGAATTACCTCACCTGTTTTCTCGAACCACCACTTGGCAAACATCGTCCGGTGGCACCAGTCGCTCTCACCCTTTCGGACGTCCTCGTAGCACAAGAGCACGATGTCCTTGTCAGGCTGCTCGCAAGCTGCAAGCAACTGGCGAATATGCTGGACGCCGAAGTAATCCAGCCGACCACGGTATGCTGCCTCATACGCGGCCTTGTCGTTGTCGTACTTCCCATAGATGCCTTTCGGCATCAGCTCGCTGATGGCTCCCGCGATCTGGTAGCCGATGTTCCAGCGGGGGCTTCCGACGGAAATGCGAATGGCCGTGTATTTCCCGGTCTTCAGCTCCGGGTTTGAGAATCTGCTTGTGTAAATCATCGTATCAGCACCTTTCTGTTTCAATCAGCGCCCCTGAAAATCAGGGCGTCGCTCGGCATCCGAGCGTTAAGGAGGACAATCCGAACCGAGGCGGATGCCGAGCGTGGTGCCTGATACAGACTTTACACGATACCATTTTAGCACCGCCTCTCTGACAGGTCAATGACAGCTTTGTGACACGAGCGTCACTGACGTGATTTCCGGGTTGTGCTCCTGCATCCATGCGCCCAGCGCGTACAGGACGGTCTCACAGGAGACGGGCAGGGCGGGGTTAAACTCAACGCCCGCCATCCGCATGGCGCTCACTGCGGCAGTCACTTCACCGTCTACGCCATTTGCTCTCACGCGAACTACCTTCATCTGCTCGCCGTGGTCAGAGTAGCTCTTGAACAGGGCGTGGGTGAGCGGGTTTCCCGCGCTCACAGAACTGCCTACGGAAAGCTCGGCCAGTGTGATTTTATACCCGCCGGGGACTTCTCCAATCAGCGTGTACGTGCTCACGTCGGTGACATACTGCGGGAGCGCAGTCGTTCCGTCATACGGCTGGGGCGCGTAGTTCTTAATCATCAGTCTCACATCCTTTTGTTTGGGTTGGTTTCTACTCTTATATTATACCACGATAGCGTGGTTCGGTCAAGTGAATTTCAGAAAATTATTCTGAAAAAATCACTCATAGTCGGACGCACCTTCGGATGTGCAGATGGCATCTGCGACATCTGCTTTGGTCGCGTTCTCAATCTCGACGGTGCGCCGTCCATTCTCAAAAGTGTAAATCTTCACGTTCCGTGTGTTGCGGATGGCTTTGATCGCGTCCACCAGATACTTCAGCACGACAGCTACCAGCGTGGTGAACCCGAGCCAAATCCAGAAGCTCGAAAAGATAAATCTCAGCGCGTCCATCATTCTTCTTCCTCCAATTTCAGCCGAGCTTCAAGCTCAGTGATGCTCTGCAAAAACTCCATGCGGCAGGACAGCTCACTCTCCTCAACCGCTACACGAAGGCACTTCAGCGCATCCGCAATCGGCGTGTCAAAACTGTACTTTTGGAAGACCACGCCTCTCCGGTCCTCCGTGGTAAAAATCTCAAACGCATCGCCTTCACGGATGCCGAGGCTCCTGCGAACCTCTTTCGGAATAACAACCCTGCCGAGGTCATCAATCCGACGAACTTGTCCAGTTGCTTTCATCTCGCTGCTCCTCCTTTACAGCTCATACTCTTTGTGGTGGGCGGTCTTGCCCTTATACCGAACCGAGGGCTTGACCCAGACTGTCTTGCCGGACTTGTACCGGCGCAGGTGGCCTCTGACGTTGACCTCGTGCTCGGGCTTGGTGTACTTCCGTTTGGCCTGTTCAGGCTTCGGCAGGGCGTCAGCATCGAACTCAGCCAGCGTGTAGAATCGCCGGATGAGCGGCTGCACCCGCCGCGCCTTTCGGCCTTTCTTCTTGGCCTTGGCTGGCCGGTGCTCAACACGCTGCTCGACCTCGACCACTTCGCGATAGTAGGTCATGAACAGCATCAACGCGTGGTACTTCAGCGCCTCTTTCTCCGGCGTCTTATCGTACCGGAGCACGAGGTCGAGCGCCAACCGCTTTGGCTCCGGCAGCTCCGGGGCTACCCGGCGGTTGGCAATGTCCATCCGCTCCGGGAGGTAGTCGAAAACAATGGACGCCGGAATGTTCGGCTGGACCGTTGGATAAATCGCAATCTCCACCACACCGCGCACGTTCTCGAAAGTGAACTCGATCTGCTCTCCCTGCAATTCCACAACACCGGATTCCATCGGTGCCAGGAACGGCTCACGGTCAAGCCAGTGCTTGTTCTCATAGTACCAGTCGAGAACCATCTTCATGCGAGCATTGCTCTTGACAATGATGCGGTCAGCGGTCTTGCGATTCATCACTCAGTCCTCCTTTCCCAAAGGTTCACCGCAAGCAGGGCAGTAGTTCGGGTAATCCGAGGCGTCTCGGTCTTCCAGCCACTCATGCTGACAGTGCGGACAGGTGTGCTGCCGATACTCCACTCCATCGAATTTCGGTTCTGGCTTAGGAACATAGTCGCTCGCCAGACTTCCCGGCTTGCAGTGCCAGTGCTTTTCGCAGCACCACGGGATGTTGCCGATAACTGATGTATAGTTGCGGACGCCGAATCTGCACGTCGAGCAGATGTCGATTTGCTTCTGCATCTCACTTCACCTCCGCTACGAAGTCGTTGTTCTCATCGACCCAAATGCGCTTGCGCCCGAGCTTGGCGATACGTACCGCACCCGCCGGCGGCTGCACCGGCACAGGCGGCTCTGGCATCGGCATCCAATAGGCGACGTCCCGGTTGCCTTGCCACTCTGCCGGCCTAATCGCGCAGGGTGAGTAATACCGAGCGGTGGTCACTGCGCCGTTCTTCGTGCAGACGAGGTACGAACCCTCCTCCGTGGGCGGTTGCTTCTCGGCATCTACCCAGTCACAACGGAGGGCAGCGAGCGCAACGTCCAGTGCGTCCTGCAACGGATTCATGTCCGCGTCAGACATATCATCCGGCAGGTGATCCCACCACACTCCACATTCGAGAACGTGCGCGGCCTCCTTTCGCGTCATTTTCATAGCTCACACCTCGTAAACCTGCGGGTCCTCGGTGGCATCAACGCGGCGCACAATCACGGTCGAGATGCCAAATGCTGCACGGGCTTTCTCAGTCGCCTCCTCAATACTGTCAGCGAGGATAACCAGCGTTTTACCGCCCGTGTACATCCTGTGAGCGCGGTAGAGGTGCTTGGCAATAATCTTATAGGCACCCTCGTTACTCAGCTTAGGGGTGGGGGTTTTCCAGTTGGCGTACAGGGTATTCAGCGAGGCGTACGGACAGACCTTCATGCAATCATCGCGGTCATTCCAGCTCACCCAAACATACCCATCCGCACAGAACATCAACACGCGGTAGGTCTTGCCGTGGTGCAGCCCCATCGAGCCGTCCTTCCCGATGAACGTCATCTCCATCGGATTCACATACTGCCGTTCAACAATCATCTGTCTTTCTCCTTTCAGCTTTCAGCTTTCAGCTTTTCATCGCATACTTAGCCACGAACCGCGTGGCAGTCAACGCCAGCTCATCATCGCTCTCTGCGGTTTCCCATTCGAGATTCTTGTCAAAGTAACCGGTCTCGCCAACGGTGTCTACCGTGATGTCAAGCGATTCATCACAATCATTCACGAAGACTGCGATCCAATACTTCCCGAGCAGACATCCGTAACAGCCGGTACTGTCAATATACCAGCCGGGGAACCTGAACTTCCGAGCGAACTCTGCCACACGCGGGTGGGTTAGCGGTTGATACGCTACCGACATCTCAATCCCTCCTGTTCGCATAGCGCATGACAATCCGTGCTGCTTGCCGTAGAGCGCGGGCCTGAACGGTCAACCAATCCTCGCCCATCAGGGGCAGCTCGCCGTCGCGGGTTTTCTTCTTCTGGGATTCAGTGCAGAGCCGCTCGCAGATGTCACCGTCGTAGACCTCCGCGCAGCCGCCGTAGCTGTACTGCTCCCAGTTCTGAGCGCCGTTCAGCAGGTCGACCTCTGCGACCTTTCCGATGCGGACCGAATCATCGGTGATGTGCAATCGGTCCAAATAATCATCGAACAGCTCTACCGCATAGCCCTTGACGCCCTTGTCCCAAGCGGACCGGGCAGAGTGCGCGGAGATGTCCTTCTTGATGTCAGCAATACGCCTCTGCATAACTCACAGCCTCCTCTTTGCAGTCCTTGAAGTAGTCATCGGCGAAGTCGTGCAAGCAGTCTTCGTGGATGAGCTGCCCGTCGATGTTGTACACGGTCTCGCCCTCGTAAATCTCGCCGCCGCAGTAATCGCAGTAGGCGATGGGCTTTTCCTCGGGCGGTTCAAGCGGACGTTCCGGCAGATACTCAAACATTATCGCAGCCCTCCTCCAATCTGGTGCTCCACCGAGCAGCTTTCTCCCGGATGATGCGAGCGACCTCATCACGGTCAAAGCCGAGGACTGCCGCGCACAGGAGCACGTCAGCGAACTCCTCATTCAGCTTCCGGGACGCATCGCCGGTGGTCATCGGCGTCGGGTTGCTCTTGTCGAGCGTCCGGCGCATCTTCAGTGCGGCCTGAGCCAGCTCCGTGGCTTCTTCGGCCAGACCCGCCAGCAGCTCGCAGCAGCCGAGCAGGGTGTTGATGCCGGAGATTTCAGCGCCCCAATCTTCAAGCGCCTTCTCGATGGGCTGCTTATCAAATTCAATCGTTTCCATAGCTCACAGCCTCCTTCTGAACATCTGCCGCGACCTCCGGCTCCGGCAGTTCGCCGAGCATTGCCAGAATGTGTGCGTGAGGGATTTTGTGCTTCAGTCCGTTGGTGATGAACTTGCGCTCGGCGCAGCCCTTCACCAGCTCGTAGAAAGTCGAGAACTTCACGTCCACGCGGTCTTCAGCGGCGAACGCATCAAGAATTCCCATAGTCTTGTCCTCCTTTGCAAAATGAAAAAGACCCGCATTTCTGCGGGCCTTTCGGCATATAGGCAAATTCAGCTAACTATCAACAGCATCTGGGTGGCCTGGCGCAGCCGGATGTAATTCACATGCTCTTTGAACGTCTGCCCGGTGATCAGCCTGAACTTGCGGGAAAAATAGGTGGGGCTCAGGTTGCAGTATCCGGCCACTTCCTCCAGCGTTAAGGGCTGCTGGTAATTCAGCGCAATGTATTTCAGCGCGCGCTCAATGTCGGCGCTGTAGCCCTCTTTGGGAGACATGGTTTCATGGCTGAAAATGCCATTCCGCAGCAAAAGCAGCACCAGATGCAGCGATTCCAGCTCCAGCACCTGCTCCGAATATTTGCGCGGCAGGTCGTTTTCCAGCAGCATCTGGTCCAAAAGAGCTTCTACCATCGTGCGGGTCTCGGCGTTCAGGATCACCTTGCAGGAACGCTCCAGCGCCTGCTGTACTTCGGTCGGGTCGCCACGCATCATGCCGGCAAGTACATCTGATTTACAAAACACGATAATGCGCTCGCAGCTGGTTTTGCCCTCGTAGCGGGTGCTGTGGGGGTCGCCCGCAGCCACAATAAACAGGTCGCCCGCTTCCAGGTGCCACTGGCCCTGGTTGACAGTGTAGGTGCAGGTGCCACTTTTCAGGTAAAAAATTTCGCAATAAGTGTGGGTGTGCTCGTAAGACATGCGGAACACCGGGCCGTGCAGAGCACGCTCTACATAAACATCAACAGTTTGCTGCTCCAATTCTTCCGCCGTGCGGGAGTTGGAGTCGTTCTCCATCGGTTCGCGTTCGGGACTCATTGGCAAAGACGTCCTTTCATAAAGTTGTAACTTTTAGCATTGTGCATAAATTGGCGAAAATGTGTTTATGTATTATGGATATATATAATACACTATTTGTGGGGAAAGTCAAGAAAACTGTGTTTTGTAGCAAAAACTGCATATTTTTTTAGTATTTTCGGTGCTTTCCAGCAGGTATAATGACAGTGTTGAAAGAAAGACGGGGTGCACACCGCCTGAATAAAAAATGTTAACGGCAAAGCTGGTTCATCGCTTGCCCAGCCGCCGTTCCACTGCTTGACATTAAGGAGAACACCATATGAAAAAGAAAATTATTGCAGCCACAATGGCCGCCGCTATGTGCGTAAGCCTGGCAGCCTGCGGCGGCAGCACCGCCTCTTCCTCCGCCGCTGAAAGCACCGCTTCCTCCACTGCCGAAAGCACTGCATCCTCTACTGCAGACGCTGCTTCCACCGGCGATGAAGAAGTTGACCTGCGCATGGCATGGTGGGGTTCTCAGGACCGCCATGACCGCACCATCAAGGCCATCGAGCTGTATGAATCCCTGCACCCGAACGTAAAGATCGAGTACGAGTATTACTCCTTTGATGACTATTTCACCAAGCTCAAGACCCTGGTTGCTTCTGACCAGGTGTGGGACATTTTCCAGCTGGGCGGCAACTTCCCCATGTACATGGACAAGATCTATCCGCTGGATGACTACATCGCTTCCGGTGTTGTGGATGTTTCCGGCATCGGCGATGCCAACCTGAAGACCACCCAGGATACTGAGGGCCATCAGCTGGGTATCTCCAACGGCCTGAACTCTTACGGCATTGCTTACGATCCCGACATGTTCGCTGAAGCCGGCGTTGCCGAGCCCACCGATACCTGGACTTGGGATGACTACGCAAACGCTGCCAACACCATCCATGAAAAGCTTGGCGTTTACGGCTGCTCCTCCATGCTGACCTCTGAATTCATCGCTGGCTGCTCCGTTTACGTTGCACAGTATGGCGATGTTGGCCAGTACAGCTTCTTTAACCTGGATCTGACCGGCATGGGCTTCGATGACCCCCAGATGCTGACCCCTTACATCCAGATGCGTGCTGACTCCATCAAGAACGAGGTTTACCCCGATGCCGGTGCTTCCGCTGAGATCACCAACATCGAAAACGATTTCCTGGTAACCGGCGAAGCTGCAATGGCTTGGGTTGCTGCCAACCAGTTCCCGACCATGTACAACGTCTGCCAGGATCAGGGCCGCACCCTCAAGCTGGCAACTCTGCCCCGCATCACCAGCGATGGCCCTTCCGGTGCTGTCATCCAGTCCTCTCAGATGCTCTGCGTCTCTCAGGACAGCCAGCAGAAAGAAGAAGCTGCTAAGTTCATCAGCTGGTTCGAAAATGACCCCGACTGCAACAACATCCTGCAGGGCGAGCGCGGCATTCCTGTAAACGCTACCGTTCGTGAGACCCTGTCTGCCAACGCTACCGAAGGCCAGCAGATCATGTACGACTTCATGGACAAGGTTTCTAAGTTCAAGATGCCGGACAAGGTCAACGTGCTGAGCCCCGACGGCCAGGACGAGGTTGTTGATAACTACCGCAACTACATCCAGCAGGTTGTTGACGGCCAGATCACCGCAGAAGAAGCTGCCCAGAAGACCTATGACGATGCAGCTGCACTGTTCACTGAGTAAGGTTTAACACAAATTCATAATGCTCCGGGCGGGCACGGTCAGGAAGAAAGGGCTGTGCCCGCCCTTTTTGAAAGGGAGGTATTCTTTCGTGAAAGGTCAAACTTCCACCTCGGCACTGAAAAGGTTCATGAACAAAGATAATACCGTCGGCCATGTGTTTGCGTTCCCGTTTATCTTTGGTTTTGTCTGCTTTTCCCTGATTCCGGTGTGCATTTCCTTTTATTATGCATTCACCAACTACTCGCTCGGCTCCAAAACCGCAGCATTTATCGGGTTCAAGAACTTCCTGCGCCTGTTCCAGGACGAGGTTTTCCTGAAATCTCTGGCCATCACCTTAAAATACGTTTTGATCTCTGTGCCGCTCAAGCTGACTTTCGCTTTGCTGGTGGCGTACCTGCTCACCCGGCCCAGCCGCATGGTTACGTTCTACCGTTCACTGTACTACCTGCCATCCCTGGTTGGCGGCAGCGTGGCCGTTGCCCTGGTGTGGAAACAGCTGTTTGCCCGCAAAGGTCTGTTCAACAGCGTGCTGGCCAACATGGACATGAGCACCATCAACTGGTTCGGCAACCAGAAACTGGCGCTTTACCCGCTGATTTTGATGTCCGTCTGGCAGTTTGGCTCTTCGATGATTATTTTTGCCGCTGGCTTAAAAGAAATCCCTGTCAGCTATTATGAAGCTGCCAGGATCGACGGCGCACGTGGATACCAGACCTTCTTCCGCATCACGCTGCCCTGCCTGTCTCCCATCATTCTGTATAACCTGATTATGCAGACCATCTCTGCTTTCATGGCATTCACCCAGGCTATGATCATCACCAGCGGCGGCCCCAACAACAGCACCATGCTGTACGCCCTGTACGTTTACAACCAGGCCTTCAAGTACAATGATATGGGTTACGCCTGCGCCATGTCCTGGTTTATGCTGGTGGTTATGGGCCTTATCACGTTCATCATCTTCAAAACATCCAAGTTCTGGGTGTTCAGCGAAGCAAACTAAGCAGGGAAGGAGAGTACGGTTATGCATAACAGAAAAGCAGTCACCAAAGTACTGTATCACGTTTTTGTCATCCTGTTCGGCTTTATGATGGTCTACCCCGTATTGTGGATGATCAGCGGCTCGTTCAAGGGCAACGCCGAGATCCTGCGCGGCACCCTGTCCCTGATCCCGAAAGAGCTGAAGCTGACAAACTATGCCACCGGCTGGAAAGGCTTTGGCGGCACCACCTTTGCAACCTTCTTTACAAACTCCATCTTTATCACGGTCATTGCAACCTTCGGCACCGTCATCAGTTCCTCTCTGGTGGCCTATGCTCTGTCCCGTGTGCGGTTCCGCGGCCGCAAGTTCTGGTTCACCTGCATGCTGGTCACCATGATGCTGCCCACCCAGGTCATCATGATTCCCCAGTATCTGATTTATTATCGCCTGGGTCTGGTTCCCGGCTATGTACCCCTGATTCTGCCTTACTTCTGCGGCCAGGCGTTCTTTATCTACCAGATGATGCAGTTTATGCAGGGCATCCCCAAGGATCTGGACGAAGCCGCTACCATTGACGGCTGCAGCAAATACCAGATTTACAGCCGCATCATCCTGCCGCTGATGAAACCCTCCATCGTAACCACTGTTATCATTCAGTTCTACTGGAAGTGGGACGACTACATGGGCCCCCTGCTTTACTTGAGCCGCCCGCAGTCCTATACTGTATCTATCGCCATCAAACTGTTTGCAGACTCTGCTTCCACCACGGACTACGGCGCAATGTTTGCTATGTCCACCCTTTCGCTGATCCCCGTGTTCCTGATCTTCCTGTTCTTCAACCGCTATCTGGTTCAGGGCATTGGCACCAGCGGCCTGAAAGGCTGATGTTTGTATGAAAACCATCCAGAACCCCATCCTGCGCGGCTTTTGCCCGGACCCCTGCATGATCCGCACCGGGGACGATTATTACATTGCCACATCCACCTTTGAATGGTGGCCCTGTGTCAACCTGTACCATTCCAAAGACCTGGCCCACTGGGAGCAGCTGCCAAGCCCGCTGCGCGAACCCGGCCAGATGGACCTGCGGGGGGACCCCAACTCCGGCGGTATCTGGGCCCCGGACCTGAGCTGGGATGGGCAGTATTACTACCTGCTTGTCACCAACGTGACCACCAAAAAGGGCCGTTGGTACAACACCCATAACTATATGAGCCGTGCCGCTTCCATCACAGGGCCGTGGAGCCAGCCGGTGTACTTGAACAGCATCGGATTCGACCCTTCGCTGCTGCATGATACCGACGGTAAGTGCTACCTGGTCAATATGGTCAACGGCTTCAAAGGCGTGCTGGTGCAGCAGATGAACCCCGAAACCGGCGCCCTGCTGGGCGAACGCCGCAAGGTATACAGCGGCTCCGGCATCGGCTGCACCGAAGGTCCCCGCATCTATCACATTGGCAGCTGGTACTATCTGGTTGTGGCCGAAGGTGGTACTGGGTACTCCCATTGTGTCACGATTGCGCGGTCGGACAACGTGTTCGGCCCCTATGAGACAATGCCGGACAACCCGCTGCTGACTTCGGATCAGAACGATCTGACCGCCATCCAGAAATGCGGCCACGGTTCCTTTGTGGAAACGCAGAACGGTGAATGGTACATTGCACACCTGTGCTCCCGCCCGAACTCTGCCCGCGGCAGCCTGCTGGGGCGCGAAACAGCGCTGCAGAAAATTACCTGGCAGGATGGCTGGCCGCGGCTGGCCTGCGGCGGAAAAATTGCCCAAAACGCCGTGCCCGCCCCAAAAGATTTGCCAGAAGTGGAGCTGCCCGCAATGGCGGAACAGGATGACTTTGACGTTCCGGCCCTTGCCCCCGGCTATGCCACGCCGCGCACCCCGCTGGGCGATTGTGTGAACCTGACCGTCCGCCCCGGCTGGCTGCGGCTGACCGGGCAGGAATCCATGAACTCGCTGCACCATGTCACCCTGGTGGCCCGCCGCCAGCAGGAGCACGAAATGCAGGCCGAGACCCGCATGGACTTTGCCCCCGTCTGCCCGGAGCAGATGGCCGGTTTTACCTACTGTTATGACAGCATGAACTTCTACCTGCTGGGCAAGACCTGCGCCGAGGATGGTACCCCGGTGCTGGAACTGTTAAAAAGCGATACTGGTGTGGTGGAAGATGTGTGCGACCCTGTTCCCGTGCCGGATGGCACGCTGGACTTTAAGCTGACCACCACCCCGGACGGCGGCATGGCGCAGTTCTATTACCGCCAGCCGCAGGGGGAATGGCAGTCCATCGGCCCGGCCTGCCCCACCGATATTTTGACGGACGAGCACTGCCGCGGCTTTACCGGGGCGCATGTGGGTGTGTATGCCCACGATATGGCAGGGCTGCATAACCATGCCGATTTTGATTATCTGAACGTACATTTTGAGAGGTGAGCTCCCATGATGCAGGCAAACACCGGCGTCCGGTTTGAAACCAAAGACCCGCTGCTTTCCCAACTGGTCAAACAGGCGGAAGAAAAGTGCCGCCTGAACATTAAAAACTTTGGCGGCGACCCCGTTCTGGTTGAGGGCGGCGGCTATGAAAAAATCTGGCTGGAAACCCAGCCCATGGGCGGCGCAATGTATGCCAGCCGTGATTTTGCCACCGGCCTGAACAACAGCCTGATGTTTATGCGCCACCAGCGTGCGGACGGGCGGATTCCCGGCAGCATTGCGGTGATTGATGGCAAAGTGGTGCCGCAGTTCAACAAGTTCCAGGGCTTCTGTTTCCCGGAACCGGCGCTGGATCTTTACTATCTGGGCGGCAAGGATGCCGAATACCTGGCCCAGCTGGCCAAAACGCTGGAAGCGTTTGACGCCTACCTGTGGCGTGTACGCGATTCCGATGGGGACGGCTGCCTGGAGACTTGGTGCAAGTACGATACCGGCGAAGACCACGCCATGCGTTACGCCGATGCCCCCGACCCATGGGAGGAGGAAACCCCGCCCCAAGGCTGCACAGCGGTGCCCATTGCCTCGATGGATGTGATGAGCTACTCATATGCCTGCCGCGAAACATTGGCGGAAATTGCACGAATCAGCGGCGATGCCGAGGCACAGGCCCAGTGGGCTGCCAAGGCCAAAGCCGTGCAGGACAAGATGGTGAGCTACCTGTGGGACGATGCCCGCGGCGCGATGTTTGACCGCGACAAAAACCACAACCAGATGCCCACCCTGATCCACAACACGCTGCGCTGCATGTATTGGCACAGCCTGCCGGATGCTTTGGCGGAGCGCTTTGTCAAGGAGCACCTGCTGAACCCGCAGGAGTTCTGGACCAAAATGCCGCTGCCCAGTGTGGCCGCCAACGACCCGCTGTTCCGCAACGTGACCACCAATAACTGGAGCGGCCAGGCTGAAGCGCTGACCTATCAGCGTGCCATCCGTGCGCTGGAAAATTACGGCATGTATGAGCTGATTCCCCAACTGGGGCAAAAGCTGATGCAGGCCATTGGCCCCCAGTGCCGCTTTGTGCAGCAGTATGACCCCTTTACCGGCGAACCTTCGGTCATTTGTGAACCTGGCCAGCCCCCGCAGGATGCTTACGGCCCGGCTATGCTCTCGGTGCTGGAATACACCGCCCGCATGTACGGCGTAAGCCTGGTGCGGGATACCGTGGTGTGGGGCACCTGCCCGCTGGAATGCCGCTATACCCAAGCCCTGAACGGCCGCAGCTGGGAGATCGTGAACAGTGGTCACGAGGCGGAAGCCTTTGTGGATGGCCGCAAGGTGTTCACCGCTGGCCCCGGCCTGCGCATTACCACAGACCTGGATGGCAATATTCTGGGCACGGCCCGCTACCTGCCGGATGCAGACCCCGCCCAGGTGACGCCGCAATAAAGGCAACACCGCACAATTCCCGCCTTGCGGCTTAAGCACCGCTCCGGCAG
>OLNI01000129.1_pt1 | contig 79062 bp, 83 predicted proteins | sample 1672921 | NCBI WGS metagenome assembly OLNI01 (sample SAMEA3136737, study PRJEB25190) | human gut metagenome | biome: human gut; feature: human-associated habitat; material: faeces | place: Austria | collected 2013 | reverse complement strand
AACCCCTTGTATTTACTGGAGTTTTCTAACTTGTCCTTATTATAACTCGACCATGAGAAGAAATATGTGGAAGATATTCTGGACTTCTTTTTTCTTTAGATGCTTTTTTCTCTTCTATTTTATTATATTTTTCCACGATATTATTCAAAATAAAGTTTATAGCAGATACCGCATACACAGTGCCATTTTTCGTTACAAATAAAAACCCCGTATATCCATCTACTTTTACTTCACTTCTCCTACCTGTAAACATCATCACATTTTTTATGTCTGTTAAACATTTTCTAATTTCTGGTGTAATAGGAATATCTCTTTTTCCTGCTTCTGTTTTTAAAGGTGAAACATAAAATTTAAATTTACCATCCAATTTAAGGTATTGTAATTGGTGTTGTATGTGAATTACATTATTAATAGAATCAATATCTTTCCATGTTAATCCTACTAACTCCCCAACTCGTAAACCTGTCAACAATTCTAATGATAACATGGGGTAATAAATATTGTATACATCACTTTCTTTCACAAAATTTAAAAATCTCTTTTGTTCTTCTACTGTCAACGCTTCTTTTTTCTTTTGAGTACCATTAATTCCTTTAATAGCTTCTCTTGCAGGATTCTTCCTTATTATATCTGAATTTACAGCCATTTCAAATGTCGGACATATAATGTTATGGTATGTTTTGATTGTACTTGTAGCAGATCCTTTTTTTGCTTGATCGGCATAAAACTTTCTCACATGAATCTGTTTTATTTGACTTATCTTCATATTTCCCAGTTTTGAATCCTGGACAGCGGTTCTCCAAAGCAACCTATAATTTGATTTAGTATGTTCACGGATATTTACTTTACTATCTATATACAAATCAAAAAGCTGATTTAATGTCATATTGGCTTTAGAATGATCTATGCCATCCTGTAAATCTCTTTCAATGGCTTTTATCTTATCTCTAAGGCACATATCCTTACGTTTTCCCTCTGGTGTCTTATCCGTAGGTACTAACGTCCACGAATAAACACTTTTTCTTTCGTTTCCCCAAAAATATTTATATTCGTATTTCCCATCTTTTCTCTGATATTCATTATCCTTTAGAATACGTCCTTTACTGTCACGTCTTTTTTCTGACATAATTTCTTACCCTCTCTTCTTATTAGGCTCTATATTTAAGAATTGCCGGGATATGACCTGGTAACAGCAATCATGTCCCGGCTTATAACAATTAGTTTTCTCTCAAATACAAATATTCAACTAAATTATAAATTCTCTTCATCGTATGCTTATCCTTTATTTTATCCAATAACTCAATAATCATTTTTTTGTAATCCATTTTCTTTTTCCTCATCACTCTTTAATATTTCTTTACTATATGGCACTTCTACAAAATCACAAATAACCTTCAGTACTGATTCATCTGTAATTTCCTGAACCATCTCAACAATCCTCTTCTGATAATCCATAATTTATCCCCTTTCCTTTCTTAATGATTGGATAACCTCACAAATGAGTTTAGCAGTCTTTTCGTCTGGCTTTTGCTCAAATAACTCCATTAAGTGAAAGAACGCTACTGAAATATAAGCATCTGCTCCACCAACCTCTGCCCGATCTCGTTTTAATAAATCCGTAACCAATACCAGATAGTACAATGACAGGTTATCTTCAATATCCACAATATTTTCAATACACCGTTTTTTAAAATCTGCCTTTTCTTCTAAAACTCCAATACGTTCCTGTAATTCTGCGATAAGTTCGCTCGCTAAACCTTTTTCTTTCATTATTTTTAATCCTTTCTTTTTTTATTTATATATGGTAGACTGTAAATATGTCCGGTCTATATTGTCTCCGGGTTACCTGCCTGTATCAGAATGGCGGTTCTGATATGGGCTTTTCTATTATCTTGTAACGATTTTATGAAGCTCTGCTGTCATAATTCCACCAAGGAAGATAAGTGCTACTTCTAATACTGTCATACCGCTCCCCCCTCTATGGGCTGTACCTGTGAACGTCCAAAGAATGATGCTTTATAAACTGCATTATCTCCACGACTTCCCCAAATCAACTCCGCTCCGAATAATGCTTTGCATCCGTGGACTACTTCATAACCTAAAGCCTTCCAACCGCTCCAAGTATTTACCTCTTCTGTAACGCCTGCTGCTGATCTGGCTCTCTCAATGCGTTTCTGGTTGATTTCCTCAGCCTTGGCAGATAACCATGATCTGTGAAGTGCTTCTGCAAATGTAACCTGTACTTTACGGAAAATCTTCCATGCCTTTTTCATTATCATGCTTAAATCGTATTTCTTCATGTCTTGCTGCTCCCTTCTATTATCCTTCAAAGGAATCTCCCACAGCCCCGGCAGGTCTTAAAGCTATCTAAGGTATCTTTACCGTCTCATTATCCCCTTACCCTTGCCCGGTGTTACGTTGGTGTCTCCGGTACGCTTTCGCCACTTCGTTTTCACCCTTCGCTGTTTGCTGTTCCTTTAACTTATGAGCTTATTATAATACATGGGCACACATATTTCAATTGACACACTACACAAATATATGGGCACATGTAATCCACTTTTTTGTTCATCTATACATGGACACATATATTTACAAATGGTATAATATCATTGTAAGGTGGAGTAGAGACTTTTTTACAACTCCGTCCCCCATTATCCAAAGAAAGAAGGTTTGTTATGTCAGAAGAAAAGAAAAGCACATATACAGGGAATACTGACGCGAGAAGGAGAGCAAATGCTAAATATCTTTCAGAAACAGTTGAAGATGTGCGAATCCGTGTTCCAAAAGGGCAAAAGGCAATTATCAAGGCTCATGCTGATAATCAAGGTGAATCTATGAACCAGTTCGTTATAAGAGCCATTAATGAAGCTATGGAGCGTGACCAGGATAAATAGTTACGCCATTTTGCGTTTTGTTACAACTTCCTCACTTTCGAGGTGATTCTTTTTCACTGCACACTTTTGTACAGTGTAGAAATTTCTACGACTTCATAAAGGTGCTAAATGTGTAATTTATGGGGTAACGTTTTGTAACTGCATAATAGGAGCGTGTTGGACTGTGCAATTTTGTGCCGTCAGTAATTTAAAGCTACGTTACAATAAAAAACGTATTAAGGTGTCTCTAAATCGGGACACCCTTTTTAATTATTCGAGAAATTTTCTCAATGTAGCTTTTTTAATTGCCAGATATTCAGTATTTGACATACCTTTGTTATTGAAAGAATTAATTCCCGATTGATACATTATACTTGATTCTTCTAGCATTTCTAGCTTCTCACGTATTTCTTTTATTGCTTTAGGAGATCGTAATTTCTTCAAACCAGTTTCTTTAAGTTTTCTGACTTCATCAACAGATATTTTAGTATCTTCTGCTATTGCCTTATAAGTTTTATTCTCTTTGAATATTTGCTTAATAACTGACTGTTGCTCTGGTTCCACGTGCTTATCTACAATATCCCATAACGTCCGCTGCTTATAGGTTTTAAATTGCTTGGCTATAACAGTATGTTCCAGATCAAAGCTGTCTTGCACCGTTTCACCTAATGTTATTGAACCATCATCAGAAATGATCTCATCAATGCTTTTCGTATCTTGCATCCAGAATTTAATTCTCTTAATTTCTTCAAGAGAGACATCCATGCACTCGCACATATCCAGATCAGAAGGATTTCTATGATAAAGTTGCTGAAATTCCTGCACGCTTTTTTTGTAATGGTTTATTTGTTCTTTAAAATAACTTGGTATTCTGATAGATTTATCTTTAGAAATGTATGTCCTGGCTCTTCGCTTTATCCAGTGTTCAGCATAACTCATGAATAGCACGCCTTTATCTGGCTCATAATGATTTACGGCGTCCACCAGTCCTAAAAATGCTTCTTGCAGCAGGTCTTCTTTATCCTGTGGATTCAACCGGACATATGGATTTAAAAATAACCGAATTAAAGGAAGATTGTTTGCATAAAGAATCTCCATATTAAACGTGACAGAATAACCGTTTTGAATCTGATTTACAATTTCTTCATTACTCATATTGTAATTACACCCACCTTTCCGTATAATATAGGTAGATGTATCGTGGTGGGAAGTCTTAGCATATGGCAGCAGGACTTCCCCTTTTTGTTATTTTGAGAAATTTTTTAGAATGGTCTTTTTGTTTCTGGTGGTCGCAAAAGGAGGTTACCCCTACCGGACAAAGGTTTGTTAAAAGACCCCTGTCCGATTGTTTGCATCAAGAAGATAAATCAGAAACTCCATGTGGAAAATAAAATGTACTTCTTTGTGCAGGCTCAACTGAATTTTCTCCTGCTGTTATCAGTTCTTCCCTAGACTGTTCAATCTGAGAAACAACCCACTCTCGGCTTTCTCCTGTGACCTCCATCACGTCCTCAATGCTGAACATTTCGTTCTCCCCAGTCTCCGCTGCCAGAGACATAGCCATACCACAATAGGCTGCACGAACCGAAAACCCATAATTCATGATTCCTTTCTGTAATTGATCTGATAAAAACTTTTTATCAAATCCATACTTTTCATATTTGTTTGCTAGTTTATTCAGTGCTTCATTAAATGTCATGCTCTTAACCCTTTCTCTACGTGTTTATTTTTGCGTTATTTTCACTAATAACAACCGTTACAACAAAAGTATCGTGTAAGCCATTAAAGCGGCTAGAATCTTGAAATATCATTACTCCATCTTTAATTTAAAAGATTCCAACCGCCTTATCATTCAGAATTTATTGTGGTATAAATACTTCTGGTGTCATACCGATTCTCTTACACCCTACTACTTGTCCATTTATTTTATGAAGTTGGCAGTCAACCCACATTCCTGGTTTGTACTCAAACACTTCAAAATCTTTCGGCATTAGTTCAATAGTCTGGTTCTTTGCGACTTCAAGCCGGATTCCAAATTTGGGGGTTACTTCCACAATCTTACAAGCTGTTACATCGTTCATTCTCCTATTTGTTTTTGTCACCTGAATATCATTATAAAAGTTGTTCATGTTATATCCTCTCTTTCTATATCTCTGGTCTCTCCGGCTCCTCTGCCCCGATATATCCAGCGTGTCTGGCTGCGATCTCTTCCCGGCTCTGCTGTGGGATGCCTATGTTATTTGTCGGTTCAGCCAATGGGGCTGTTTCTCTCATCTGATAAGCTGCTTTAGCAATAAACATCTTATTTATTGAAGCTGTATTCGAGTTGGATAAATCATCAACCAAAACACTCTTACACGTATCTAACCATCTTTTAACGGCTTCTGCGTGTCCTGTGGTGGTGCGATATTCCTTGTTGGCCCAGTCGGTAAACGTTGCCCTATTAATGCCAACCAAAAAGCTAAAACACTCTAATGTTGGTAAACGCCCGTATTTAATACATAGCTTCACGAATATATCAAATAAACCATCCAATAACTGTATATCGTCATGTCCCGGCTTTTCAATGCCTTCTTTTATGTAAAATATCATCTGTACAAAATTTTTATTTATTATTTTCTGATAATCTGGATTATCCTGTGTCATTTGAAGTTCGTTACAAATAAAATCGTCAGCAAAGCGGAATATTGCGTTTTCATATACCTCTATACCTTCTTTAGTTAAAGTAGTGTTGTCTCTCATGTCAATATCACCTCTTTTTTATGTGTTGCCATATGTTCATAACTTAAGCATTCTCATTTAAAATGCGCGCCCTATAATCTTTCTCAATCTCTGCTGCAACTGCCAGTAGCAAAGACTTAGCAAACTCACCTTCTGGAGATGCCCTGTATTTTGCATATACCTTGTCAGCTTCAGAAATTAAAGCGCTCCAAAACTCATCATTCCCTTCTGGTTCCGCATATTTCTTGTGCAATGCAAATATATCTCCGTAAATTTGCCAATAGACTGTTTGCTTAAAATTCATGCCGTCCTTCTCCTTCCGTAATATTTATGTATTTTGACATGACACGCCGGACATAGACTCACAAGATCAGTCAAGACATTCTCATCTCCTAATCGCTCATAAGTGATATGATGCATCTGTAATCCATCCTTGCACTTTGATTCCGGTCTATCGCACATGGCACACTTGTGATTGTCAATTTCTAACCGCTGCTGTCGCTTCTGTTCCCACTCCTTAGAGCGCATATACTTTTTATAAAATTCGGTCTGCAATTTATTAATCACCTCCAATCTAAAACCGTTACAATGAGTAGGTACGTTCTAATCTTTAAAAGTCTGGAAACCCTTGATTTTACTGGGTTTGTGCAATTTGTGTAATTAGTATGTGACGGTTTAAAAACTAACTCTATAGAAGCTTTACATTTTATTTACACAAACTGCACATTTACTGTTTTCAGTCAAATGGCAACGGCTCATTTTCATCAACTGTTATGAAATCTTCGTCCACAAAAATATACCCCCTGACAATATTACGAACTGTTTTTCCGTTGACCGTTCCGCTTGCTCCGAATAGTCCTTTGGTCTTAAGTTCGATATAGAAATTGTTACGTCCGTCAATTCCCATCCCAGAATCAGAACACCATTTTGAATACTTCTCATACACATCTTTTGCAGATGTATTTTTATCTGACTTTACTAAGCATTCAGAAATGAACCGCCCTATTTTATCTGAATCAACCTCATATTCATTTGTAGAATCTTTGACCGCAGCAGGAGGCTTAAGTCCTTCCTTGCGATATAGATATAGTCCTGCAATCATCCAATTCAATATCCCATTGGCTTCTTTACGCAATTCATCTTTCAGTTTCTTGTTCTGTTCATGTTCATCAAAATGTTTGTTAAATGAAACAACTCGAATACGTCCAGATTTAAAAACTGTCTGGTCTGTAATTGTCGGCAAATAATTTGTGTTGATAAGCAACTTGAATTTAGGTGTAAAGCAAAACTCATTCTGATGTAAAAATCGTGCTGTTATTCGATCTCTGCCCGTGAGCGTTTTCACAAGAGATGTATCAAATATCATCTTCTTTGGTGGCTCACTTGCTATTACAAGCCTTATTCCGGCTAACTTTGCAATGTCTGGCGAAGCTGTCCTCGAGTCCTTGTTTGCTTTCACTGCTAAAGTCTCCGGCGAAATAGTCGCTCCATAATCGTTAAGGATAGAAAGGATCGTTTCACAAATCGTTGACTTTCCATTTCTGGTTGATGCTCCATAAAAGAAATACAGTTCCTCTTCTGCTGTTATCCCGGTTAAACATAATCCGAGGATTTTCTGCAGGTATCTGATTTTTTCTATGTTTCTTTCCATAATTTCATTTACGGTTTTCTCCCACAACTCGCAAGTAGCGTTTGGATCATAACTTACATCACAGCATTTTGATAAAAGCAAGTCAGCGTTATGCTCTAATATCTTTGGCGTATCTCCAGACAAATCCAGAACACAATTCTTCAGATTTAAAATCAAATCTTCCTTATCAAGTTCGGTATTTTCAAAGTAATTTAAGTCCTTAGCGTCATTAACCATTGTGTTTCTATCTCTATAGTTCATTAGCCGTGACGCATATTTCAGATAACTCTCTCGTTGTTTTTCATCCAGTCCAGATACATTTACTGCATATGATAATATGGCGTCCGCAAGCTTCTTTGCATTTCTCTTAGCTTTCATTCCCTCAGTATCGGCAATCCACTTGACGCCGTTGTAGTACATCCAATCTTTTTGTGTCGGATTATATCGGCTTACATTTCTAAACACCGTCGAAAATAATTCTGCTGACCCCTTATCATTGGTTGCAAATTTTTGAGCTGCATTCAGTTTTACAAGTTGATTTACAAGAGTGCTTTTAGATACAGTACTATTTTTGACAGGTATGGGACCACCTACGACTGTGTCTGTAACGAATTCTTTTATTAGAGTTTCAAAATCTTCATTGCTATGTCCTGCTGCAAAATAATCGCTTACATCACCTTTGGGAAGGTCTGGCGTCGGAATTATTACTTTGACCGACTGAGCCACGCCTTTCAGATCAGCTTCAACCCTGCTTGCAAGCTGTTTTCCGGGTAAATCGTTGTCTGATAAAATCACCACATCTGCATCTTTCAATATATCGGAAAAGCAACTCTGCCAATCATTCACGCCACCTGCTGTTAGTGCTACATATCCTCGTTTGGTTAAACAGTCACAGTCTTTTTCACCCTCGCAATAATAAATGTTTTTCCCCTCTAAAATAGCTTGTTTTAGGGCTGTAGGATTAAAATAAAGGGCTTTTAAGTCTCGCCTGTTCTGTCCTTGTAAGCCATATTGAAAGCGGTCATTTTTTAATATTCCGTATAGTAACTTTTTACCCTGCAAACGTATTTTCGTGTACATATAAGCACCGTTACAATCAACGTAGTGGTATATTGCTTCAATCTGGCGTTTCTCCCTTGCTTCAACATATCTCTGCCAACTGCTACCTTGGGTTTTGTTTTCATAAAAGAGATCGCTCTTTTTAAGTCCAACTGCTGCTAAAATATCGTCTATTTGACAGCCTGCGTGACAGTGAATAAGCGTTCCTGTTCGTCCCCTAGTGATAGTTAATGATGCTTGCTTATCGGGATGTGCCGGGCAGACAGCTTGTACACGGTTCTTGTAACGGCTTTTCACCTCAAAGCGGCTTATTACTTCCTCAAACGTCATTCGATAGGCCACCGCCCTTCTCTAAGAGAATCAAGAACTTCTAAATGAGCCTGTAAAACAGCATCCCATATATGCCAAATATCTTCGCTTGATTCATTTCTGAGCTGTGCGAACAGCTCTATATATTTTTCTAATTCCGCTTGATTTTCAGCTTTTACTGGAATATTTTTTTGAAGGAATGGGCTATAAATCAATTGTTCGATCATTCACCCACCTCACTCACTGACTTCATCCAGATATTTTTTGACTTTTCCAACATTCCATAAAACACGCCTACCAATCTGAACACGTGCTTCTGCTTGTATTCCAATTTCAACAGCCGTCTTTCTTCCAGATTGCAGTATTTCCTGTAATCCAGATGTGTCCACGCATAAACTTTGACTATTAGTTTCATATTTGGTCTTTGGATTCATATTTCTTTTTCCTTTCGTCTTATTTCATGTTGTACAACTGATAACTCTATGGTATCATTTAAATTAAAGAATGTATATTTCTTTTATTTTCTAATACGGAGGTTTTTTATGGCAAAAAAAGAAAGATTTTTTCCATTAAATACAGTTGGAGGAAGAATTCAAAGGAAAAGACATGAATTAAATCTTAGCAGAAGTGAATTTTATGATCTCATTTTTGAAAATAGCATAGAAAACGGTAGCGCCGGAAGTAATTCTAGTAAAGAAAAAACCGTTTACAATTGGGAATCAGAAAAAACAGAATTAAATTACAGTACTATTCTCTCTGTATGTAAGATATTAAAATGCAGCTCTGACTATTTACTTGGTTTAGATGAGTGTACCACAAAAACTCAACAATTCATTAGCGAGGAAACTGGACTAAGTGAAAATTCTATTGATACACTGAAACGAATCAATAACTACTGGGACGATAAAGAAAAAAACACGCTTAACTATATACTGGAAAATAGTGATCGGATGCTTGACTTTTTGAAATGGCTTTCAATTTACACTAAAAACGACTTTGACACACCAATTACCTTTAATGAAAAAAGAGGAATTTATGAAAAATGCGGTTATTCTGTTAATGGTGAAAATGGAATTATTTTAGGAGAAGAGGTAATAGATAATGCTGAAAATCCCGGATGGAATCAAATAGGCATAGGCGTAGATATTTTAGAATCTCATGCCATGCTCCAAATGCAGGAAATAATGATTGAATGGAAAAATAAGAGAAAAAGCAAATAGCCGTTACAGAAAACCGTATTAAAAAGCCCCGGCAGCAGGTGTTGAACCTACTACTGGGGCAGTATTTTTTACGACACTTTTACGACAGAATTTACGACAACTCAAAATCACAAGATAAAACATGATAACAGTAAAAAAGGGCAAAAACCCTATATTTTCAAGGATTTCTGCCCTGTATAAAACTAGATGAACCGTGTTAAAACTCGTCCTTTGCTCACATTAAATGAGTGCTAGTAATTTTGTTTTGTAACTTTTTATTTCTTTTTACGGTAAATAATCACGCCTGCAATGGCTGCCGTAGCTACTACAAGAATCACCACAAAAACAGCGATCGGTGAATCATCTCCTGTTTTTACTGCATTTTTGCGGTTTGCTGCAGGAGTAAGGTTCTGTCCCGGAGCAGTAACCTTTGCCTTGGAAATGGTAAACGGTACTGACTTTGTATCATAGGTTTCAGAACTCTTCCATGTTTTTCCGTCATAGGTCTGAAGCTGGAAAGTAACCTTCAGTGTGTAATCTCCGCTCTGAGCCAGGCCAAAGGTAGCTGTATACGGCGCTGCATCCCAGTTATTTGTATTGATCACAGTCCAGTTCAAAGGAAGATATCTGGTATCGCCTTTTCTCGGAGATGCATTGTCCATTCCTGCACCTACCGCAGTAAAGGAAATTCTGGATTGTGTAGTGTACACTCCATTGTACTCGATTCCTGTGATCTTATTCTGATCTGCAGATACAGTTTTTGAAGTATACGCTTTTACACTGACCTTAACACTTGTTTTAAGCTCCAGGTTCTTATCATTGTCAACACCTTCCGGAAGCTTCACAGTTCCCTGAACACGGAAGCTCTGCGCATCTGTATCGGACGGATCATAGCTGCAGTTCTTCACATCCCAGGATACTGTCGCATTCATATTTCCTGATGTTGTTTCAATTACAACCACTGACGGAAGTTTTAAGGATTTTGCATCCTTTTTCGTTCCGTTTGCCAGTCCGGTAATATCTGCCGGAGTCTGGATCTTTGTAAGGGATGCGCTTCCCTTGATTACCTGGAAAACTGCCTTAAAGCCTGTTTTTGCGCTTTCTGAAGCCACTTCTACGGTTTCCTGGTAAATATTTACATCAAGACCTGTCTTCGGCCTTACGGTAAAGCTTACAGAGTCTCCCGGCTGCAGAGTCAGCGCTGAAGCTTCCACTTTACTTACTTCAAAATTCTTTCCTGCAGGCTGTACCAGTGTCTCAGTAACATTTCCATTATTGGTCACAGTAACCTGCTGGGCCTCAATCTGTCCGTATCCTTTTTTTGCTGACGCAAAATCCAGTTCGGAAGGAGCTGCGCTCAGGCTGTGATTTACAGCCTCAACCGTCAGACTGGCAGTAATTTCAATTTTCTTTCCGGAGGTTTCATCTGCAACCATAAAGCTTTCCTGATAGCTTCCTGCTGCCAGCCCTGTTCTGGGACGAAGAATCAGAGTTGTACTCTCTCCTGCTCCGATCTTCTGATCAGCAAGAACTGCATCAAAGAACTGAGGATCTCCATTTTCACTTGCCGGCTGAGAGAGAGCAGCTTCCTCTGTGCCATGATTGGTCAGGGTCACAGATTTTTCTGCAGGAGCTTCCCCATATCCCTCAATCACAGCCCCAAAATCCACAATATCGGTATCTGGCGCAACATCACTGCCGCCCTGCGGCTTCTCTGAAGGAATATTCAGTTTCACCTGTACCGAAACTGTATTTTCACTGTTGTTGATATCTGTAAAAGATAACACGTCCTGATAATCTTTATCTGTTTCCATATCCTCGGCCGGAATCACAGCAAACTCAACGCTTCCTCCTGCCGGCACAACTGCTGTACCCGGATCTGCGATCACTTTTCCTGTCTCTGTGAATGCCTCAACTGTGATATCCTCAGAAGAATCATTCGTGATCATCAGCTTCTGAGCATCCTGTGTGCTGAATTCCATTAACTCCAGATCAGCAGACAGTGCAGATCCTTCAGGAGTCTCCGGCTGCTCTGAGTCTTCCAGAACCATTCTTGCAGTAAAGGAAGCTTCCGCTCCTTCTTCCGTCTGATATGCAATAGTATCTTCATATGTTCCCGCCGCAGTTCCCTGTCTTGGTGATACCCAAAGAGTTACCTCTGCTCCCGGTTCAAGGGGATCATGAATGTCCTGCACTGCAAAATGTTCCGGGGTATTTTCCAGAAAATGCAGTGTCTCTGTTCCTGTATTCCTTACGGTTACATTCTTTGTTGTTCCGTCTGCTGTTTCTCCCACCGGAAGTATTCCAAAATCCAGAACACCTGCTCCGTCTTCTGTGATCACTTCCACACTGAAGACCTGTTCCTCTGTACCGGAAGGATTTTCCTGTTCATTCTCTTCCGGAATGCTTTCTTCTCCGTCTTCCTGTGCCGGCGGAATGCCGTCCACGGACTCGCTTCCCGCCTCACCGTTCTCCTCTTCTGACGGATCAAACGGCGTCAGAATCTCATCCTCATTTAAAGTCTCTTCCGCTTCATCATATGTTTCTTCCGGTACGTCTGTATCTTCCTGCGCCGGCGGGATGCCGTCTACAGATTCGCTTCCTGCCTCCTCCGGGATTTCCTCCTGGGGTGTTTCCTGCACTGGCTGTTCAGCGTCTTCCTGGGAGGGTTCTTCCGGCAGGACTTCTGTTTCCTGACTGTTATTCTCCTCTGTCTGTGCCGGCTCCTGGGAAACTGCTGTTATCTCTGTTGTTTCTGCTTTAAGGCTTCCGGTATAGCCTTTATCTTCCAGCCCGGTAATTGTCAGAAGAATCTTTGACCCTACATCGTCCTGGGTCACAGAATATGTTTTTTCCCTGCTGAGTTCTGTAATGTTCCTGTTATCTGTATCAGATGCCGCCTTTCTGGACCATACATAGCTGACGCTGTCCTCTGATATTCCTTCCGGCTTCACTCCGTTCAGATCAGCACTGAGAGTTGTTCCAGGAGTTGCATTTCCGTTGATCTTAACCTGCCCTTCCAAAGTAGATACCGCTGCCGCAAACACGGCCGAGGGAAGAAGGGACAGCACCATAAAAACAGACATGACGATCGCTGCAATTCTTTTTGCTCTCATAAGTCATCCTCCTTTTCTGCTTTCTGCTATTTTTCTATTATGCCCATTTTTACCGGAGTCATGGACTTTTACAGGAATTATCCTGCTGTAAGCAAAGACACAGTTCAGTATCTCCTATTTCCTGTATGGTTATTATAGCATATATAAAAACAATCATGTAATCTCTGTTTTACCTGATCCGGTAAATAAAAACCGGAGAAGCTGCAGTCTGTTTGTGCTTTTCTCCGGTTCTTTTATTTCTTCTTAAATGAAAGGCTTTCTTTATTTTAAAAATCCGCTTATGATCTGCTCTTCTGCTTCAGCTTCCGTAAGCCCCAGCGTCATCAGCTTGATAAGCTGCTCCCCGGCGATTTTTCCGATGGCAGCTTCATGGATCAGAGCCGCGTCCACATGATTTGCAGTAAGCTGAGGAACAGCGCTGATCTTTGCATTTTCCATAATAATGGCATCGCATTCCGTGTGTCCGCTGCATCTGGTATTTCCGCTGATGTGGGACTGGAACAGCTGCCAGGATTCATCTCTTGCCACAGATCGGGACACAATATTGGCAGAAGAGTCCTCTCCGTCAAGCTGCACGTCAAACCAGCTTTCTGCTTTCTGTTTTCCATGAGTCATCAGACGCTCCATGACCACCAGCTTTGCGCCAGCCTTCAGATGGGCTCTGTTTTCCCTCTTTGTAGAATCCACGCCTCTGATCTGGACTGTTTCCATTTCCATAAAGCTGTCCTCATCCAGGCTGATCTCTGTTACAGGGTTCATAATACGCTCCCCGCTTCCATCGCCGCTTCCATAATGCTTTTCCACATATTTTACATGAGCATTTTTACCGATAAAAAATCTGTGGATTCCGTCATGGCGGCTGGCGGCATCCCCTCCGTTATGGATTCCGCAGCCGGCAATGATCGTAACGTCTGCATTTTCCCCAATATAAAAATCATTGTAAACCACTTCCTCAAGACCTGACTGGCTCATGATCACCGGGATATGAACACTTTCCTTTTTTGTTCCCGGCTTAATATGGATTTCAATGCCGCTTTTGTCCGGTTTATTGATGATTTCTATATTTCCCGTACTTTTTCTTTCAATACTCTGTCCGTTGGAACGGATATTATAAGCTCCTGCAGGGATCTCATGAAGACCGGCCACCTGCATCAGCAGTTCTCTCTGTATTGCGTCCATTTTTCTCACTCTCCCCTTTATTTACGATTTGCAGCCTTATCACAGGATGGCGCTGCATTTGCCGTTCCCAGAAGCTCCGGCAGAACCTCTTCCTTTGTTCCTTTTTTTACAAGTTTTCCGTCTGCGATCAGAATGATCCGATCTGCAATATTCAGAATGCGTTCCTGATGCGAAATGATCAGAATGGAGCCGTGAAGCTGTTCATGCATTTCCTCAAAAACCTGAATCAGATTCTGAAAGCTCCAGAGATCAATTCCAGCCTCCGGTTCGTCAAAAACAGATACTCTTGTTTTTCGCGCCAGGATCGTTGCGATCTCAATCCTTTTGATCTCACCTCCGGAAAGGCTTCCGTTCACTTCTCTGCGGATATAATCTTTTGCGCATAAGCCTACCTTGGAAAGATATTCACAGGCTCCGGCTACAGAAATTTCTTTTCCTGCTGCCAGACGGAGAAGATCAAATACTGTCACCCCTTTAAATCGCACCGGCTGCTGAAAGGCATAGCTGATTCCCAGTTTTGCTCTGTCTGTAATACTCATATCCGTAATATCCTGTCCGTCAAAAAGGATCTGGCCGGACGTAGGCTTTTCAATCCCGGCAATAATTTTTGCCAGAGTAGACTTTCCGCCACCGTTTGGTCCAGTGATCACCACAAACTGGTTATCCTCCAGGGTCAGGCTTACATCTTTTAAAATTCCGATTTCTTTTGTATTTCTTGTTTTTTCATCAGGCACCTGGAAACTGATGTTTTTTAATTCCAACATATCATCTGTTCCTCCATACAGGCAGAAAATCCGCCCTTATTTTTCACTGTTATATATCATAGCACATTTTTTCTTACATGGATGATTTTATTTAAGAAAACAGGAGAGCCCTGACAGATTTTGCGCAGTACTCTCCTGATTCTTATTTCTGTACTCTTATCCCTCTACGATCAGATAGCCACCTGAAGGCAGTGCAAATACCTCGCTTGCCTCCTTCAGCTCTTCATCTGTCATTCCCTCAATGTCAGCTCCTGCTTCATCCAGATAGCGGCGGACCTCTTTTAAGGTTTTTACCTCAACAGCCATACAGTCCTCCAGAAATTCTTCTGCCTCCTCATAGCTTTCTGCCACCGGCTCGTCATACAGTCTGCTCTGCTCTTTCAGAAATGTTTCAACGCTTTCTTTTTTGTACATCTTCAGATTACCTCCTCTATTTTTCCATTTGCCCGGATCAAACGTTCCAGGATTAGTTCTACCCTTTCTGCCGTATAGGATGCCGCCTCTATTACTCCCGGTTTGGCATGCTTCATGGCAAAGCTCCAGGGAACTGCTTTCAGCATCTCAATGTCATTGTATTCATCCCCGAATACCACACATTCCTCCGGTCTGATTCCAAGCTGATTCTGATATTCTTTTAATCCCTTTGCCTTATTGGTTCCAAAAGGAATAAAGTCCACCCATTCTGTCCCCGAGGTTACAACCGTACATTTATCAGAAAAACGCTCCTGCCAGTACCGGATCGAATCCTCATGAAGTCCTCTTTCATATACAGCAAGCTTCATGCAGGGTTCTTTCACTTCATCAAGACTTTCTATCACTTTACTTGTTGTTTTTACCACCTTTGTCATCAGGTCCAGATAATGCTGTGTTTTCGGACGTATATAATAGAAGTCTCTGGTTGCGCAGGAAAACTCTGCGCCGTCCTTTTCTTCTATTGCTTCCAGAATTTCTCTCACCAGCTCCGGCTCAAAATTGTCCTGATAAAAAACCTTTTCATTTCTTACTGCCAGAGCCCCGTTTTCGCAGATAAAAGCCATCTCGTCTGCCACCGGATCAAACAGCCTTCTCATGTTGGGATACTGTCTTCCGCTTGCCGCCACAAAAAGTATTCCAAGCTTTTTCAGTTCTCTGATCAATGGGAAAATCTCTTCCGGAAGCTGCTGTGCCCCGTTTAAGAGAAGAGTTCCGTCAAGATCACTTGCTACTAATTTAATCATTGTTGTATTCCTCGTAAATTTTTAATAGTTCCTTCGGATTTTCTATTATAACCCCTGCTCCGTTTTCCTGAAGCTCCTGCCTGTCCCGGAAGCCCCAGAGAACGCCCACCGTGTGCATTCCCGCCGCGTTTCCTGTTTGCATATCCGTTTTGGTATCTCCGATATAAAGACATTCCTCTGGTTTTGCTCCAAGTACTTCCGCCGCCTTTAAAGGTCCGTCAGGCGCAGGTTTTCTGCGGATTTCTTCACTCTGCCCGATCACAAAATCAAAGGTACTGCCAAACAGCTCCCCAACAACCTTCACCGCAGCGTCATGGGGCTTATTAGAGCAGACTGCAAGGGCAGTTCCCTGTTTTTTCAGCCGGTCAAGAAGCTCCGGAATCCCCTGATAGATCCTGACTTTATACAGAGGGTCTGCATTAAACCTTTCTCTGTACTTTCTGCATACTTCCTCATAATGCATAAGCTGCGGATCGCCGGCATCCTTCAGGCAGCGGCGAACCAGCATATTGGCTCCCTCGCCGCAATAATATCTGAAATGATCCACCGGCTGCCTCTCCAGTCCGATTTCATCCATCAGCTCATTTGCCACCGCCGCCATGGATTCCAGGGTATCAGCCAGAGTTCCGTCAAGGTCAAAGATACATGCTTTTATCATTCCTGCCACCTCAGTTCTATACCTGATTTTTTTGCTTCATAAAACAGTCGTCCCACAGGCAGGCCGACTACGTTTGAATACTCTCCTGAAATACTTTTCACATAAATACCGAATAGTCCCTGGATTCCGTAGCTTCCCGCCTTGTCCATAGGTTCTTTGGTTTTTACATAGTCCCGGATTTCCTTTTCAGATACCGGATAAAAGGTCACGTCTGTCTTTTCTGTAAAAGAAGTTTTCTGCCATTTACCACAAATATTTTCCAGAATGGTAACTCCTGTATAAACCTGATGAGTATTTCCCTGGAGCATTTTCAGTGTCTGTACTGCATCCTCTTCATCTTTGGGCTTACCCAGTATTTTTCCTTCAAAAACCACCACTGTATCTGCGCCCAGGATCACGGTTCCGTTTTCCGCCTCCGGAAAGACCGCCGAAAAAGCTTTCTGAGAGGACAGCTCTTTTACTGCCTCTTCCGGATCTGTTCCTGTAATATGTTCTTCTCCGTTTCCGGGACAGACTTTAAAACTCACTCCTGCTGCAGCCAGAAGCTCCCTGCGTCTTGGCGATGCAGAAGCCAGAATTATTTTTCTCATAATCTGTTCATTCCTTTTTATTCTTCTTTTCTGTATTACAGTATAACCTTTTGCAAAAATTGTCGCAACCGGAAAAATCAACAAATAAATCTGCTCTTCCACCAGACTTTCCTTTTCTTTGCAAACCGGGTAAGGTTCCAGAAATTCCTTTTTCATTTTCCTTCATAAATTTTTTAAAAAATTTAAAATAAAATATTGACAATCAATTCCTCTTCTGTTAATATAATCAACTGTGAGCGGTACAACGCTGTTACAATTTCAAAATGCTGATGTGGCTCAGAGGTAGAGCACTTCCTTGGTAAGGAAGGGGTCACGGGTTCAATTCCCGTCATCAGCTCGTCTAATATGTTGATTTTAAAGGGTTTTTGAGTCCTTGTAAAATCAATGGGAATCAAAAAGGTAATCAGACATGTGTCTGGTTATTTTTTTACAAAAATCCCCCTTCTTCCCCTCTTGTCATTTGATCACTGATTCTTAATCCCCCGATGCTTTTAAGTTTTTCCGAAGGTTTTCTCATAAAAACTTTTAAATTCCCGAATTTTATGATATGATAAATAATCAAGAACATTTCAGGAGGGAACGAGATGGAGAACGAAACCATTTCCAAAAATTTTATCGAAAATATTATTGATAAAGATTTAGCCGAAGGCGTATATGATACCGTACACACACGATTTCCACCGGAACCTAACGGCTATCTTCATATCGGCCATGCCAAATCTATTCTTTTAAATTACGGACTTGCCCAGGAATACAACGGCAAGTTCAACATGCGTTTTGACGATACCAACCCTACCAAAGAAAAAACAGAGTTTGTGGAATCCATTAAAGAAGATATCCACTGGCTGGGCGCAGACTGGGAGGACCGTCTTTTCTTTGCATCTGACTATTTTGACCAGATGTATGAGGCAGCTGTAAAGCTGATCAAAAAAGGCAAGGCTTTTGTCTGCGATCTCACTGCTGATGAAATCCGCCAGTATCGCGGAACTCTTACAGAGCCCGGTAAAGAGAGCCCTTACCGTAACCGTTCTGTAGAAGAAAACCTTCAGCTTTTTGAAGAAATGAAAGAAGGAAAATACGCAGACGGAGAAAAAGTGCTCCGCGCCAAAATCGACATGGCGTCTCCAAACATGAATATGAGAGATCCGGTTATCTACCGTGTGGCTCACATGACTCATCACAATACAGGAGATAAATGGTGTATTTACCCCATGTATGACTTTGCTCATCCTATTGAGGATGCTATTGAGGGAATCACTCATTCTATCTGTACTCTGGAATTTGAGGACCACAGACCGCTTTATGACTGGGTGGTAAAGGAGCTGGAATATCCTCATCCTCCCAAGCAGATTGAATTTGCAAAGCTTTACCTTACCAATGTTGTCACCGGCAAGCGTTACATCAAAAAGCTTGTAGAAGAAGGCATTGTAGACGGCTGGGATGATCCGCGCCTGGTATCCATTGCAGCTCTGAGACGCCGCGGTTTTACACCGGAATCCATCAAAATGTTTGTGGACCTCTGCGGTGTTTCCAAGGCCAACAGCTCTGTAGACTATGCAATGCTGGAATACTGTATCCGCGAAGATCTGAAGCTGAAACGTCCGCGTATGATGGCTGTCCTTGACCCGATCAAGCTGGTGATCGACAACTATCCGGAAGGTGAGATCGAGTATCTGGACGCTCCTAATAATATGGAAAACGAGTCTTTAGGCTCCCGTAAAATTCCTTTTGGAAAAGAGCTTTACATTGAGCGCGATGACTTTATGATCGACCCGCCGAAAAAATATAAAAGACTGTTCCTTGGCACCGAAGTACGTCTCATGAACGCATATTTTGTTACCTGTACAGGCTTTGAAGCTGATGACGACGGAACTGTCAGAGTGGTTCACTGTACCTATGATCCGGCTACCAAAGGCGGAAACGCACCGGACGGCCGCAAGGTAAAAGGTACCATCCACTGGGTAGAGGCTTCTCAGGCAGGACAGGCTACCGTCCGCCTCTACGAGAACATTGTAGATGAAGAAAAGGGTGTTTATAATAAAGAAGACGGTTCTCTGAACCTGAACCCCAATTCTCTGACTACTGTTACTGCTTATGTGGAACCTGAGCTTATGAAGGCAAAAGGCTATGACAGCTTCCAGTTTGTGAGAAACGGCTTCTTCTGTGCAGACATTCACGATTCCAAAGAGGGACAGCCTGTATTTAACCGTATTGTATCCCTGAAAAGCTCCTTTAAGCTTCCAAAAGCTTAATAGCTAAAAACAGCAAAATACCCGCCAGGACTCTGATGATCTCTTTCATCTGTCCGGCGGGTATTTTTTCATGCAGTTTATAGATTTGTGTATCCTGTACTAATCTGTACTAATGCGAGACTTTTAGAAAAATCAGCAGTTCTCCTTCCACTTCTGAACTCCGGCATCTCCGAATTTCTGGATATCCATGATCATGGTTCCCACTTCATCCATTGCTTTTTCCGCATCTCTGCCCGGAAGAACTTCCAGCCCCCTGTCAACAAAATAATGAAACATTGATGACAGCGCAGTATCTGTTCCGTCTTCTTTGATAGGACTTGCAAATCCGCTTTTTGTCATGATCTTAAAGCTGAAGTTTGGCCGTATACAGGCTAATATATAATGTATGACAAACAGGAGCATAACCAGTACCATGACTATGGAACCAAGGCCGTCCCTTGCCATATAAGCGGCTCCCGGCAGGGTAAACGCAAGCGCGATGGCTTTTGCATAATAATGTTTTCTCAGAAGAAGCAAAAAGCTTCCTGATATCAGAAGTCCGAGAACCAGCTCCAGCGAGGGTGAGCTGTCTGCAATAAAAAGGCCGAAATAATAAAATATTGCTACGATCACAAGGTTCAGAAGCATTGCAACAAAGCTGAGGCGGCTTCCGTTTCTGATCTCCATTCCCACTACATCATCCAGAGTAAATTCTATGGATTTCTGAGCGCGTCCTGACCAGTTCCTTCCGCTGAGCCGAAACAGTACACGTTTATTTGTTACCTGCAGCCTGCCCTCCTGCCACATTCCCTTTAAAAGAGAACGCGTTGTACACAGATCATATTGTCTTACGGGAATTTCCTGACCGCATGGCTGAATGAGATCCGGCACAATTTTCATTCCCCGTTCATAGCAGTCCCCTACCTGGGCAATCCTGTCCTCTTTCGAAAATCCAAGCAGCTTGCGCACGGGTACCAGATTACTGATTCGTCCCGGACGGTCGGTAGGGGTCATGAAATTATAAATTTTATCCAGAGCATTTCCCAGGCTGCGTGAAGTTGTGTTTAAAAAAGAAATAATTCCCTCTGAGGACTGCTTTTCTCTTCTGTATGAGTTGTCCCACTGAGACTGTCGAAAGGCGTCTTCCTGCTCCGGCTGTCTCTGCTCTGCGCCGGAAGCAGCTCCTTCTTTTTTACAGTCGCACACCTCTCCTTCCTTTAAAGGTCTTCCGCATTGTGAACAAAATTTTGCCATTTTTCTCCTCCTAGTAAATACTGTAAAGATCAGCAGAGCAAATTTTCCACTGCCCGTCTTCCATGATAAAGGTCATATAAGAATCTGAACTGCCGGATTCTGACCTGTCTTCTGCAGTTGTCTGCTGGTCATAGGAAAGCGAAGTTCCTGTGTATGTATAATCATAATTATAGCTTACATGCAGATTCACATAAGAACCGCCATACTCATCACTGTACTCATCTGTGACCTCACTGTAATAATTACTGAAGTTCATACCTGTAAACTGCACGGACTCATAGCCATTGGTATATGCAAAGTCCTCTTCCAGCTTCCTGTAAAGAGCATCTGCATTTTCCCGGGCTATGGCAGCCGTCTCCTTATTGCCGTTGTTTACAGCCCAGTAATCCAGATATTTTTCAGAGGGGCCTGACTGGTTCAGAACTTCCCCGTAAACATCTCCCATAAACTTCCTGACTGTTTCCTGCATCTGTTCTACTGTTTTTTTGCTGATGGAAAGCTTTGGTACCTCATAATAGCTTTCGTCCGTTGAAATATAGCAGGGAAATTCTTCCTGTTCCCTGCTGTCAGCAGAGGCTGTGATCACGTGATCTCCCGCAAAAACTGTTTCTGCATAAACATCATATCCGCTTTCTTCCAGCTCAGGCTGTTCCTCCGGTGTGAGAGCTGTGCCATCCATCTCCACTTTATAGCCAACGGGCGCCTTTATCGTGTAATTGGACACGATCAGTCCTTCAGGTATCACACACCATTTGGAAAAGAAAAGCATTTTTTTCTCTTTCTGCCTGCTCAGAGTCAGCTCCATACTTCTTACAGAGGAGTCTCCTTTCACGGAATACTCTGCTGTATATTCTTTCAGAAATCTGGAATCTGACCCGCCATACCCGTCCTGTTCCTCCAGCTTCAGATTTGTCACCTCCACTGGTTCCCTTTCATGGGTAACAGCCAGAAACTGTTCTTTTCCAAGGAGCTTTCCCTGAGGCAGCTCCAGATTTTCGTAGACACTCTTCCAGTCTCCCTGCAGAACAGCTTCCACATAATTTTCTGCAGTTTTCTTTGGACCAAAAAAACTGCCGCCGGCCCAGATCACGCCTGTCAGAACAAGGGCCACAGCACCTGCAATCCCTATATTCCGTTTTGTTTTTTTGCTTAAAGGCGGAAGCTGTTCCAGTTTTTCCCGAATATCTGTTTCCGGTCCCCGAAACCGCTGTTCTGCCTGCTGTCGGCTTTTCGTGCGGTCAATGGGTTTGTCAAAAATATCCGGTCCGGTTATATTTTCTTTCTGTCCATAATGATGATCCTCCATTTCCTTTTCCTCCTTCCGTTTATTTTCCGTAAACCATAATTTCCGTAATACAGGTATCCTCGGCAGTTCCCGCATATACATCATTGATTTCCAACAGAACCGTGTCAGCTGTAACAGGCGGGTCAGCTTTTACCCACTCTACTTTTTTATCGCCATCAAAGGTTACCTGTCCGGAGCTGTCTCCTGCCATAAAGGTTACTGTTTTTGGCTTCGAGCTTCCGGCATAATGCTGATCGTCCGTCCAGTTGCCCAGCTTAAAGCCCAGATACTGGATCTGGTACGTATCATCCAGTCCAAAGCTTACACTTTCTCCCTTTCCGGAGCCTTCTGTTCCCTCCTGCCAGAACGTATTGTCTTTTTTGTCAAACAGCAGCATGGGACTGTGATCTGTGTCAGGCCGGGCAAAAGTCGAGGTTGCGTTTGCGGTGATCACCCCCGCCTCCCTCAGAGAAGTAAGATCCGGTTCCACTGCTTCTAATAGAAAAGCTCCTCCCGAACCACTATTCTGTTCAGAAATATTTTCAGGTGCCTCTTCTTTTAATTTCACACTGACTCCGGATTCCGTTATATCTTCATCTTCTGTCAATTCACTTATGTCTGAGTCTGATGTATTTTCTTCTGTATTTTCTCCATTTGTTGAAGTACCTGTCTCTGATGCCGACAGCTCTTCTTCGTCTGTTATCGTATTCTCTCCGTCTATTGGTATGTCTGTATCTGAGCCCGATGAAAGAGCCACCGAGACATCGTCTTTATTTTTTATATTTTCTTGTTTTCCTGTTTCTTCATTTGATTGCGCATTCTTTTTATCTGAGCCTTCATTTTTTATCTCCGCTACTGCTTCTCCTATTTTCACAGTGGGCTCTGCAGGATCCGGCACAGAGGAATTCAGGATTTTCCATGACAGGATTCCTGCTGCAGCTACAAAGACCACTCCAAAAAGTCCTGCTGCAAGCCACCTCAGCTTCTTATTTCCCGTTTTCGCTTTTTCCGGTTCCCACAAGGGTTCATTTATTCCTGATTCTTCCGGTTCATAACTGTACGGAGCTTCAGGCAGCTCTTCATTATCCCTGAGCTTAACACCACACTCAGGGCAGTATACAGCATTGTCTTCTATTTCTGACCCACATTTTTTACAGTACATTTTCTCCCTCCCATCAAAATTTTCTGTTTCAGGTCATCATCTTCTTTTTTTGATATATATTGTCTTCTATTCATTAAATTCACCTGATTTTTTGCAAAATTCCTGTTCTTATTATTGTATACAACAAACTGTACCTACAATATGTGACACCTTTTGTGGTCGTTTTTTTTAATAGCATAGGGCATTAAATATTCCCAAAATATTTGAAACTCCCGACAGCCTTCTATATAATAGTGATGCAATTAATATAAGTGAGGTTTTACAACATGTCGGATTTTTCAGATCTTTTAAGTAAATATATACAGGAAAAAAACATCCAGGTAGCTTCCATGGTAAAATACTGTGGAATTGACCGCTCTGCCATGTACAAAATCATCAAAGGAAAGCATCATCCTCCCACTGTACAGATCAGAGATAAAATGGCCCGCTTCATGCATCTGACACCGGAAGAAAACCGGCTTTTCAACCGTGCATATGAAATCTCCCAGATAGGAAAGGATACTTATTTTCGAAGAAAAGAGGCTGAAAAGTTCATTTTAAACTTTCCCTCGGCTCTGAAAGTCCCGGTTTCTGCAAATACTTTCAGCACAGGCTCTGCACCGGAAAAACCCATTTCTCTTCCGGACAGCCCATGTATTTCTTTTTCACGCCATGAGCTGTTTCATTATTATGTACAGAATATCCTGGAAGCAGAAATGCAGACTGAAAATGGAAAAATAGGCCTTTTACTTCAGCCTGACTGCGAATTTCTTTTCAGTTACCTTACCAATCTGAATTTTTTCAGCTCCGGTCTTTCCATTGAACATATTCTGTGTATGGATTATACAGAAAAAACAGACACTTACTGCAATATAAGAAACTTATCTGCCATACTTCCTCTTTTCATGAACGGGATCAATTATCAGGTATCTTTCTTTTACAACGATGTACATTCTCACTATCGCAGTCTGAATGTTTTTCCATCTATGATCCTTACCAGTAAATATGCGATCACCTGCACCTCTGATTACAAAAACGGCATTCTCTATCAGGATCCGGCTGCCGTATCCATGCTGTGGGAGCTTTTTTCATCTTATAAAGAAAAATGCAGGCCGCTTTTTCAGATTCCTCATTCCATTGAAGAAGAGGGAAACATGGTCACTGCCACAACTCTCAGTAACTCCAGACTTTACTACATGGAACCTGAGCCCTGCCTGATCCCATTTCTGGAAAAAGACTGGATGGCGCATTTTGTTCCGGAAGGCTTTCCAGGAAGAGACAATATTATCGCCTATATGCAGGCCTACGTAAAAAACGCAGGTCAGGTAATACGAAAATCTGAATTTCATTTTTATTTTTGCAGAGATGAGCTTGACAAATTTGCAGAAACCGGAATTCTGGCTGAACTTCCACAGGAGCTGTCCCATACTTGCACGCTCCCTGTAGAGGAACGCATCACTGTTCTGGAAAATCTGCTGAAGCAAAAATCCAGGGCTCATTACCGCTTTTTGAAACCGCCCTTTGAACAGATTGCCAAACGGCTTCATCTTTGCGCAGGCGAAAATAATATGTACCTGATGTTTTTTGATATTATGTCCCACCGTTCCTATCTGTGGATCCAGGAAGCAGAAATCATTCATACGCTTTATGATTATCTTGGAAGCCTGGATTCCGAAACATTGTACAGCGAAGAGGAAACACTGGAATATTTCCGCCGGACAATCGAACATTTAAAACAATCCATCAAGGAGGCTTCACATTGTGACTGAATTTCCAGAACTGTTGAATAAATTTATAGAGCAGAAAAACATTCATATTTACTCTATGGCCAAATACTGCGGGCTGGACCGCTCTACTCTCTACAAGATCATAAATGGAAATCGTCGTCCTCCGTCCGCCTCTGTCAGAGATAAAATGGCCTGCTTTATGCATCTGACGCCTGACGAAACCCGCCAGTTTGAACAAGCCTGGGAGATTTCTTTTACAGGAAAGCTCACTTACTGCAGGCGGAAAAGCATTGAAGATTTTCTTTTAAATTTTTCTGACGGTTTTTCAGACATGCCTGTAAAAAAATCCTACTTTTCCAAAGAGCTGCCTGCTGACAGTCCCTGCATTGCTTTTTCTGAAAAAGACAGCTTTCCGGCCTATCTTCATGCAATGCTGAAAAAAGAATCCCATTCCACAGGAGGCAGAATGGGATTTCTGATACAACCGGACTACAGATTTTTATTTCACCTGCTGAGCGGCCCTGAATTTTTTAACAGTACAGTAAGGATCGATCATATTTTTTGTCTTGATCAGACGGAACAGCTGTCGGAAACTGATGAATACTGTCACATAAACTATCTCAAACAGCTTCTTCTTCCATTTAAAAACGGGCTTGACTATCATCCGTATTGCTTTTATGACAATATCCGGACACATTTTTCCAATCTGAATCTGTTTCCGGTACTGATCCTGACAGAAGGCTCCGCCCTGGTTTCCACCTCTGACTGTACCAGAGGGATCTTATATCAGGACCCCGCTACCGTAAAAATGATGTGGAAGCTCTTTGACACCTATCAGAAATCCTGCATCCCGGTTCTCAGACGAAGCCAAAAAAGCTTTGATAAGCTTCCGTGGGAATGTACTCCTTCCTACTTTGCCGCCGATAAGAGCTTTCCCTGCTTTTTTACAAAACCGGCTCTGGAATCACTGGGCAGGCTTGATTCTCTGAAGGCAGAAGCTTTGAAACAGTACATCCCAGCAGATTTCAGGTTTTTAAAGGGCGCGCTGGCAGAGGCGTCAGGCAGTCTTCACCTTTATGCGGAAAATAATGTTCTGTATCTGATATTTGATGACATTCGGAATACTCCCGTTCGCCTGTCCCTCCATGAGCCGGGACTTCTGTCTGCTTTTGAAGATTACTTAACCCACATACCTGCAAAATTTTGTCAGGATTCCTTTTCAAAATGCTGATAATCAACCGGATCACTCCATAGACCGCCCCAGCTGAATCCATATTTTGCAAAAATATTATAGCATACATCATTTTCTACAATCACATGAGGATCTCCGCAGGCGCGGTCAACATAGGGAGACGCATTTTCATGGCTCCACTGAAGCTGCCCCTGGGAGCTCCATACATAAGGGTTCTGCTGTGGATTAATGTCAATGGCCCGTCCGTAGGCATGATTTGACAGATTTCCCCCGCCTGTGATCTGCCGATAACAGAATGCGGACGTATTGTTATTGTCAATGGAATTGCTGTCAGAGGAATCCCCGTCTCCTGTCCAGTAATCATCGATCAGACGCATGGACTGGATCTCATACTCCGCAGCAAATAATTCCTGAAAAACACTGAGCACGTCTCTGCTGATGGCAGCATTTACGATCATTTCTCCCACCTGAATTTCATGATTAAAATTATAGTGCAGCATTTTCAGATACCGAAGATCCTGAAGCCCTATATTTTCGTTTTCATAATAAGATTTTCCGTAGATCCTGTTATATACAGAGTCTCCTTCCAAAATCTCATATTCCTGAAAAAAGGTATTTTCACTGCCCTGGATCTGAGAAATGTCAATGATCTGCCCGGGCTGAAGCTGATCAGCAGAAAGCGCGGGCCGGGCCGAAGGACCGATCATTGCGTTTTCTTCTGTTGTCTCCTTTTGGGGATTTTCCGCAGTTTCTCCATGAACCTGAGCGTTCTTTTTATAATCTGCAATCTCCTGTTCCCGAGCCAGGACTTTTTCATTCAGGCTCTGGATCTCCTGTTTCATCTGACTGATGGTTTCTGATATTTCAGCCTCTTTCTTTTGTGCTGCCCGGCTGTTCTTCTGCAGCTCTTTTTTCATTCCCACAAAGGAATAGCACAGAAGTCCCATTACAAGGAACAAACAGACCATACCTGTAAAAAACAGGATCCATAATGTATTCCCTGATTTTTGACTGTTTTCTTTTTTCATTGGCTGTCCTAACTGTTCTCTTCTGTTGTCATTTTTCATATACGGATGTTCTCTCCCTGCTGCTAAATCTCATTTTCAATTTCACTGAGCAGCTTTTTTCTCTGTTTTTCAAAAATCCCTGGCAGAATACACAAAAGGATCATACAGACTACTATTCCCACGATCCCGCCGGCCATCATCACAACACCTGCTCCCATTTCCGTTCCTCCTGACTTTTTATTAACAGTTTCTCTTCTCTGATTTTTCAGTTACTGAACCAGCCATTGGAAGCTGCCTGATCGTAAAGCTCCTTCAGCCGTTTCATTTCCAGATCGTTTACATTATTTTCAAGCTGCTGCTGATAAAGCTTTTCCGCTTTTTCATAATATTCTTTAAACAATCCGTAGCTTCTCTGGTTTACATCCACTTTTTCCTGTTTTGACACTTCCATAAAAGCCAGGGCTTTATAAGTGCGGTAATTTTCTCCGTACTCCTCAAGCATCTCTTTTAGAAGAGCAGATGCCTCCTCATATTTTTCCATATTCTGATAAAGGACAACCAGATTATAATCTGTATCGTAGCTTCCCATTCCCTGCTTCTGGATCTGTTTAAATACCTCTGCCGCCTTTGTATAATAAGCTGCATCTCCGGTATCATTTCCCATGTCGCTGTACACCTGTCCCAGAGTCTCAAGAACACCTATGTTATATTCTGTAGGCAGTTCCTTCCTGGCCTTTTCAAGAAGCTGTATCTTCTCATCATAGCCGCCCACACCATCCTCAAGCGCGTCAATACATTTACATGTCATAATGCAGGCGCGCATTTTCACATAGTCGTTCTGCGCCTTTTCCATACAGGTCAGAAAGATTTCTTTTGCCCCCTGAAAATCCTGATTATTATACAGGATCTCTCCCTGAACATAATCAATTTCCACAGAATCAAGTCCCTGTCTTCTGGCTGTGTCAAGAGCCTTCTGAGCCTTATCCATTTCTCCGGTATAGGCAAGAGCAATGGCATAGTCGCGGTAATAATCACTGTTGTCCGGCTTGATCTCTATGGCCTTTTCATAGCATTTTGCAGCATTTTCATAATCTTCCTGTTTTTCGTAGGAATTTCCAAGAAGATAGTACACATTATTTAACGCTTCTGAATCCACTTCAAGCTCCGGGTTTGACAAAATCTTTTCGTTAATAAAATTAATATTGTCTCCATACTGTCTCTGCTGGTTCAGAGCCAGAGCTTTCTGATAATATGCCTCCAGTCTTTCCGGCATAAGGCCTGCCGCTTTCTGATAATAGGATTCAAAATTCTCAAATTCTCCTGATGTCACGCACTGGGATTCCAGTCTTACAAGCTCCTCATACTGCTTTCTACGATCCACATCTCTGCGGAAATATCCGTTTACTGTAAGCACAGCGCTGACTGCCATAAAGAAAATCACCAGTATATAAATCCCTTTTTGCTTTTTACAAAGCTCCCGGTACCGTCTGTCCTTTTTCTCAATGTCCTTCAGGTCGCTGAGAAGCGCCTCTGCTGACTGGTAACGTTTTTCCGGTCTGGGCTCCAGACACTTCATAATAATATGGGCAAACACCTGGTTGATGCGGATTCCCCGGCTGCGGATATCCTCCACATATCCATTTTCATCCTGGGAAGGCTTTTTCCCTGTCATCAGGTGATACAAAACTGCTCCCAGGCTGTAAATATCCGCTCTTCTGTCAATAGTCTTCCAGAGGGAATGATCCAGCTCATTCTGGTTATAACGCAGCGCCTCTATCTGTTCCGGAGGCGCATATCCGTTGGTATATCCGGTCACCCAGGCAGTATCTCCATCCAGGCTTGCCGATATATTAAAATCGATCAGGCAAATATTTCCATCAGGCTTCAGCATAATGTTTCCCGGCTTCAGATCACTGTGAATGATGGGCGGCTTCTGACTGTGCAGATAGCTTAAGGTGGCGCAGATCTGTCTTGCCCAGATAAGCACTGATTTTTCTTTAAATTCTGTGCCTGCATCCAGATATTCCTTAAAGGAATTTCCTGGAATGTAGTCCATTACGGTATATACATCTCCGTCTGCCTCCAGAAAATCAAATACCTGGGGCAGACAGGGATGGTGGAGATTTTTCAGTACATCCGCCTCTGCACGATTGTTCAGAACATCCTTGAGCTCTGCCCGGATCTTTTTCAGTACAACATATTTTTTCAGATTTTTATGATAAGCCTTATAAACCTCTCCGCTGTTTCCGGCGCCGATTTTTTCTATAATTTCATAGGTGTCTGATATGTGCTTCAGCATTCTGTCCTCTCCCTTATTTTCCACATGTAGTATTATCTGTGACACTGAAGTTCATGCTTCCTGATCCCGGCTGCATTCCTGCGTTTACCACAACAAGGTCCTGCACTCCCGGTTCTTTTCCTGCAAGTCCGCCTCCAAGCGGATTTGGCACGCCGGCCATATCCTGAACCGGATTGTTTGCAAGATCCATTCCCGCAAGCATGTCTGCGCTTTCGGAAACCCAGGAGCCGCTCATTCCCGCACTGGAAAGAGCGCTGATAAAGCCGTCCTTTCCGCCTTCCTGCGGAGAAGATATGGTTCCGTTTATCAGTGAAGCAGAAGCTGACATATTCAGACTTCCGTCTGCTCCCATGGTATAAAGCGCTGCCACTGTTTTGGCGCCGGGATTTCCATCCCCTGTGTTCATTCCAAAATAATAGCCGGCCATTCCAATATCAAATCCTGCTCCGTTTTCTCTGATAAAGCAGGTCTGTGTTCCTCCGTATGTAACTCCTTCCACAGCCTTTCCAAAACATTCCTCAAATGCAACTGAAGAAACCATGGACGCTGCTCCGCCTGCTGCTGTATAGGTATCCAGAACAAGCTGGCCGTTTCTGATGGAGATTACAAGAAGTTCCTGCATTCCATCACCGTTAAAATCACGCTTCTCTGCTCCAAGTGTTCCACTGGCTACCGCCATACCGGATTCGTCCCCGTAGGTATAAGAAGCCGGAGTACTGAGAGATGACCTCGGACTTGCTGCAAGAAGCTCAGCCGCAAAGGCATCCAGAATCTGATCCGGCGTAAGCGCATCCTGTTCTGTCTGGCTGTCCTGATTTTCTGAAGGTGCCTCTGCATTGTTCTGATCTGTCGGAGGCACTGCCGGTTCTTCCGGGGCATCCGGAACTGCCGGCGGAATGCCTGTGTCCTCCGGATAATCCGGGACTGCCGGCGGGATTCCCGTGTCCTCTGAAGAATCCTGCGAAGATTCCGGAGCAGGCTCCGGCTGAAGCTCCGGATCCGATTCCGGCTGAGGCTCCGGTTCTGCATTCATATCAGGCTTTGGAGTTGGCGTCTGGTTGGGTGCAACAACCACTGTCCAGCCTCCCGGTATGGGAGTCTCTGCAGGATCCGTCATTGGTTCAGGGGTAATTTCTGCATCCGGATCAACTGGCATAACTGTGGCTTCCGGGCTTACTTCAGGAGTCACTGTGGGTTCTCCTTCCTGATTCTCTTCCGGTGCTTCCGTAATCTCAGGAGCAGGTGTTTCCTCCGGTGTTACCGTAGGTTCTTCCTCCTGTTCAGGAACCGGTGTCGTGTCCTTTTTGTCCTCTTTTTTGCCTGGCTTTTCAGAAGGCTTCGGGGTAGGCGTCACGTAATCATTGATGTATATATGTATATCGTTAAAAATATTAATCACATCTTCGGATGTATCTGTATCAGCCGGCATCTGGTTTCCGCTGTTCTGATAAAGCTGTTCAGTCTGCTTGTAAACCGTTTCATACATATCCATCTTGCTTTTCCACCCGTCCGGATTGGAATTTAACTGGGCTACAGACATATTTTCCAGATTTTTGTTTGTCTGTTCCAGCATCTTTAAAGCCTTTTCAGGCTTTTTCATTTTATTGTAAGTATCTGCCAGTTTAATGGTTGCATCCGGTGATTTTTCATCAATTTTCAGTGCTTCCTGAAAGGCAAGCTCCGCCTTTTCATAGTCGCCGGATTCCAGATATTTATCCCCAAGCTCCAGCTTTTTCTGAAGCTGTCCTGCCGTTGTATTTTCGGGATTCATAAAAATGATCACAGCTGCGACCATAAGCACACAGACCGCTCCCACGATCACAGGAATCAGGATTTGGGGATCTGGTTTTGATTTTTTCTTTTTTATCTCTTTCATTGTATGTCACTCTCCCTTCCGGAAAATAAACTCTTCATCAGAAAGTCTGATCCGGTCCTCTTCCTGAAGCTTTTTGGGATGTCCGGGCATCACGCGGATTCCGTTCAGATACGTATAATTGCTGGAATCCATATCTTCAATATAGTAGTCGCCGTCCCGGAACCGGATCACGCAATGTTCTCTGCTGATGGTTGGGTTATTGCGGATGCAGATATCAGCCATTAATGCCCTTTTGCCAATTTTACAGTTTTCTGTTGTCACGGAAAAAACTTCCTGGGTATTGATGCGGATAAGCTTTGCTGTAATTTTCTGAGGCTGTCTTAAAAGTACGGTTTCACTGTCTCCATCGTCACGTAAAAGCACAGTTTCTGAGTCATCATCAGAAAAATCCTGGGCCTGTACGGGTTCATCAGGTATCTGTACGGGAACTGGAATTTGTGGATTGCTTTTCTGTTCCCATGGTTCGTACCCTTCTGAACGTTCCAGAGGATTCTGAATTTCTGAACTGTTCCAGGGATTTCCAGTTTCCGGCTGGGTCCATGGCTTCTGCTCTTCTGGTTCCCTCCGGGGATTTGCAGCTTCCGGCTGATTCCATGGGGTATTCTCTTCTGCTATACTCCGGGAGTTTGCAGCTTCTGATTTCTCCCAGGGATTCAGAGTTTCTAAACTGTTCCGGGAGAGTGTATTTTCCAGCTGATTCCAGGGTGTTCTGCCCGGAACAGCATCCCGGGTTTCTGAATCATTCCGTAAATCTCTGTACGGAAAATCATCCTGGATCCCTGTTTTTTTCCACACATCCTTTTTGGGATCATTCTTTCCTGTTTGTTCCGAAAATCCTCTCTCCTGCCACTCTGTACTACTTTGGTTCACTTCCGGTCTGTCATAAGCCGGTTCCTCAGGTATGGGAGGGATCAGAATATTTTCCTGTTCTCTTTTTTTCTTTCCCTCAGAAGATTTTCTTCTCCACCAGCGGCTTTTGCGTTCTACTGGTTTCTCTATAAAAATATCTCCCGGCATGTCTCCCCTTGGCTCCGGCGGTATCAGAGGAAGAGGGGCTGCGGAGGCCTTGCCACAGTTTTTCCCTGTTTCGGTGCGAAAAGCTTCTCCCATATCCGCCCTTACAGGAATACAAATGAGCTTTATCTCTCCTGTGGATATCTCCACATAGATATACTGCTTTTCTGTCAGTATTTCCCCCTGAGGAATCCCTCTTCTGATCACTTCATTTACAGCAGCTTCTATCCTTCTGTCTGTTTCCATCTGTTCATTTACTGTCTGCCCGTCTTTCCATGCCATCATATTGATCATTCCGGCTATGTCATAGGTAAAACTGTATCCGTCATTCTCTTTTCTCATAAAAACCGGAAGCAGATTTCTACTGACTGCCCCGCTGCTGATCACAGTCCAGGACTCTGTATCAAGAGCTTCATTTTCCTTTGAAACATAGCTGAATACAGTATGTCCGTCTGTAAAATCATAGATAAATTCCATCTTTTTTCTCCCCCTGTTTTTAATAAATGTCAAGCTGGATCAGCTTCCATTTTCCATTTTCTTTTACAGGAGCAGCCCCTTCTTTATTAAAGGTTTTTGCTCCCTCAAACTGAGGTTCCACCACAAAATCTCCGTTTTCCTTAATAAATCCCCATTTCCCGCCTGAGCATACAGGAGCATATCCCAGTTCGGAAAATGCTGAAGCATTTTCAAACATGCACTTTAAAACCTGATCTCCTTTTGAAGAGACAAATCCCCATTTTCCTGCCTGCATAACAGCCGCGGGACCGGATGACAAAAACGGAGAAACCGCATCGTATTCATCACCGATCTGCACGCCTTCACTGTTGATCAGATAATATTTTTCTCCTATTTTTGCAAAAACCACTCCGTTTCTGGAACAAAATCCCCAGTCGTCACACACAATATCGTCAAAGCCAAAATCCGTCACTGCCTTAAGTTCCGTATTGATAATCGCCCACTTTTCGCCTTTTTTCAAGGCTGCTAATCCATTTAAAAACGGGGTGGCGCCGTCATATTCAAATTTAGTTACAGGCTGAAAATCCTCATTGAGATATCCCCATTTCCCGTCTTTTTTTGCCGGGATAGCGCCCTGATTGCAGACTCCCAGGAATTCATATTCCTCATCCGGCTGCCGCCTTTTATAATTATTTGTGTCTATGTAATACCACGTTCCGTCCTTTTGAACAGGCGCAAATCCATTTTCTCCAAACATGCCCATCTGTTCATACTGAGCGCGGATCACCACGTTCCCCTGAAGATCTGTAATACCGAGATCCTCTCCTGATTTTACCAGCATACAGGAGCCGCATGCATTGGAAATCTCATCATACTCCTCTCCAATATAGTCAAATCCTCCTGCAAGCGAGTTCAGCTTTGCCCTGAGAGAACCATTGGATTCCTGCTGCTGGATCTGGGCCTGCAAAAGCGCAATAGCGTCTCCCTTCTGTCCCTTTTCCAGATAATAATCTGCCAGGATCATAACCGCCTGCTCACCGTCTCCCTCCAGATTCATAGCCTGTGTACAGGCCTGTATAAATCCGTTTTCATCTCCCAGATTCTTGTAAGCCTCTGCGATCTTCAGATAGATATCCATGTTTTCCGGATGGTATTCCAGAGCCTTCTGATAGTTAAGGATCGCGTCATAATAAATTCCCTTTTTCTCATTTTTCTGCGCTTCTGCCAGATAGCTCTGATATTCCGCAGGCTTTTGTACTGCAGATGAAAATGTAGTCCACCATGACAGTCCCAGAAGAGCTGCCACTGCAACAATCATCAATTTTTTCATAACCTCTCCCTAAAATCCAATTATCAAAATCAAGATGGTTCCCACTGAAAAAAACGGCGCCAGCGGAATGGAATCCTTCATGGTCAGTTTTTTTCGCAAAAGCTGCACGATACTGAATATTGCAGACAAGCTGAGACACACCACCAGATTAAACCAGATCAGGGAGCCTCCCAGATACCAGCCGATCACAGCCACAAGCTTTACATCTCCCATTCCAATGCTCTTTCTTGACAAAAACCAGGCTGCCAGAAAAATCACCAGACCAAGACCAAGGCCGCCAAATGCAGATTTCAGACATTCCTTCCACCATGTGGGCTCTGCTCCGATCTCGCCGATCAGAAGCATGGCTCTTGCCACAAGCATCATAATCAGAAGCTGATTGGGAATCAGTGTTCTTTTTGAATCTATAAATCCCAGAACAACAAGAAAGGCAGACAGGATCAGATATCTCACAGTTTTCAGCCAGTGATATCCGTAAAATGTAAACAGAAACGCCTCTGTTACCACCAGTACCGCAATGATCACAGGCACATATTTTTTCTCTTTTAACAGTTCTTTTAAATACTTCATAAGACTCTCCTTTTACGCTCCTGACCAGACTCTGGTAGACGCGCACACACGGTAATGTCTGGGCGGCAGATCAAAAAAAGGAAAACTGCTTTTTATATCGTAATCCACCACAATTTTCACCTCACTGGAGCCTTCCCTGCACCAGGAGCTGTTATCATATCTGAGATTTGAAACTCCAAGGCTTTCCAGATATGCATCCGTATCTGTGGTTCCCGAGGCAACGGAAAGCTGCTGAAGCACGCAGGATTTTCCCACTGTCCCAACCATATAGGAGGACAGTGCATCCCAGCTCTGAGATTTTACAGAGCTGAGCACTCCGTTAATAAATTCCTTTGGACTGGACACATAGCCCTCTATATTGTCATATATGTCTTTTCCTGCATTTCCCATGCCAACCGTATCATCCACAGTTCCCTGTCCGGATGCAAGCTTCTGTGCTGCGTCATCGATCAGAGACAGATTTTCCTGAATTTCTTTCAGGCTGCTGCCAAAACCGGCCGCCTCCTGTCCTGTTCCCTGATATGCGTTCAGAATACCTGTTTTTTCCAGAATATAGCTGTACTGGGCAACCTCCCTGGCAGCCTGATCTGCCGCATACTGTATCAGAAGCTGCGCTCTTGCAAAAGAAACCAGACTGTAAATACTCATAAATGCAAACAAAAATATGGGAATAAAAAGCGTTGCCTCTACGGTTATGGAACCTTTTTGTCTTTCCTTTTTCATCTTCCTCTCCTGTTAATACGCCAGAACACTTCTGTATTTGATCCGCCTTTTTCCATTGTCCGTACTTGCTGACTGTCCCAGAAACTCCGGCACCTTTGGCAAAAACGTAGTGGATGCATCCACCTCTGCCTTTAATGTCACCATGGTATATTTACTGCTCAGTTCCTCTCTGATATTCAGCTGAATGCAGTCCCCTGCACGGGCAACCATCTTGTTTTTTCCTGAATTGTCCATCATGGAGATCAGAAGAAACAGCTTCATGTAATCCTTATAAGTAAACCTGATACGGCAGACATCTTCATCCGGCCAGACAAGAACTGCATTGATGTTTTTGTCCGTACTTGTCAGACTGGCTGTGTCCTGTGCCGCCAGGGTAATTGCGCTGCAGCAGAGATAGCCGTATTTGATGATCGGGTACAGCCATGCCTGCCCGGAAGCGCTGCTGACTGCGCCGGCAATGGCATTTGCAGCAGCATTTGTCTCTTTATCCATAAAAACATACAGCATATCAATGGCAAGCCGGGCTGCATAAAGGCTGGAATAGGCAATGGATTTATTTGTTGCAGTGGAAGCATTTCCATAAAGAATGTATTCAATCTCACCATTTATGATCACATGGTCCTCCAAAAGTGATCTTCCGCTGAGGGATTTATCTTCGGGAACTGTTGTCATGCAGTTAAACATTTCTGATATGTATTCCATCAGATACGCCTGCTCCAGCACGTTGCCTGCAAGGCTGTCCAGACAGGCTGCGAGACTGTCCAGCCATCCCATATTTTCTTTTGCCGCATCCACCGCCGCATTATCGTCTGAAGTATCTGTATTGGGGTTCTGATCTGTATTCCCGCTGGCGTTTACCTTTGCCAGACCGCTGGGGAATCTGTCAGGAAATCCCTCTGCATCCTTTTTCAGATTTCTTTCGTTCTCTACAGCGTTAAGGATTTTATCTTTTGCTTCATTGGCAACCTTTTCCTTCTCTTTTGCTTCTTTCTGATGTTCTTTTCGCTGTTTCCCCTCCTCAGATGTATCGGCTGACTCATCCTTCATATTTTCAAGTGAACTCTGATAAAATAAGCCTGCCTGAGGATTCTGTAATCCGGAAGTCTCAGGAACTCCCACATCTCCCAGAATATTATGGTTTGTCCAGAATCCCTGGATTGCCTCCGACGCCGGATTCAGCTCCAGCCATGTTCCTTCATTCTCACTGACCTGCTGTTTTTTCAATGTCTCAGGTATTGTTTTTAACTCTTTTATATTTTCTTTATATGCTTTTGCAGCTTCTGTATTTGCTTCAAGCAGAGCAATCTGCCTCTCCAGCTGATCTTCGTCGATCTGTATTTTTTCTTCTTCCTCATCTTCGCCTGGACGCTCTCCTGCATTCTCAAGGGATATACGGGCATCGTCATATAATGCTCTTTTCTTTTTTACATCTTTCCACTTAGATCTGACCTTCTCCAGCTGCTTTACTGCCTTATTTCCTGCACTGATAATCGTATCCGCATTCTTTTCCAGACTCTTAATACCGGCCTGATATTCTTTTACAGCCTGGTCATGACTTCGATTCATAACAGCAATATTGTTTTTTATGTTTTTGGAAATGTTGTTATAGGCATTGATCTGCTCTGAGGAAAAGCCATTCTCCTCCGTGACGATTTTTCCCGTCTGCGGCTGAAGCTCAAGCGCCTTTATCCAGCTGTCCAAAGCCAGAAGTGTTACCATCTTTCTGTAAGTATCTTCCGGAAATGCGGAAGCGCCTTCTGTCAAAACAGCAGAATCATCCAGATAATTTCCTATCATTTCATAAGAAATTTCACTGGGCGTATCCGGCGGAAAATTTGCAGTAATCTCTTTATCCAGATACATCTGCAGGGATTTTGCCGCCAGCCAGAACACAGACTTCTGCTGATATGCTGTCACCATCCCCGCAGGGTCGGAATTCTGAAGCTGTCCGATAGCTGCAGCCTGTGTATCAATGGCCTCTTTTGCCTCTTTCATTGGATCACTGAGCTCAGATGCCGCCTGTCCGTATTCTGTTTTTGTGTCTACATATTTTTTCTGTTTCTTCACATTTTTAAAAGGCAGTTTTTTTAATTTTTCTATAATATCGTCAGCAATATAAACAGGACCGCGGAATTTCATATATTCCACGATCTGCTGGCGGAGAACATTCACATCTGCAAGAGAAGAGGACGATACCCCTTTTGCCTCAAAGCCATTTTCTGCAAGAGAAACCTGAATCACAGAGCTGAGCTCTTCAGTGTCTGCATGTTTCAGGTACCTGGCGCTGATCGATTCACAGAACATCTGCTTCAGAGCTTCCTGCTCTTCGGGAGAACCGGGATCCTTTGCCATGGCAGTCAGTCCATAAGAATCCTTCAGCATTTTATCGTACTGTGCAAGAGCTGCGTTCATAGCCAGATCACCGGCACCTGAAACAACTGTCTTTGACGCAAAAAGACGGGAAGCGTCTACGATAATCCCACTGAAAATTAATACCGGTACCAGGATCAGGGTTAAAAACACACAGATCGACCCTCCCTGTTTTCCGAAGAATATTCGCATGCACTTCCCTCCTCCTTCTGTTTCCTAAAACAAAATATCTGTTACTTTATCAAAGGCCTGGCTGAACTTCTCAGCCTGCCCCTCCATTCCCAGCTTTCCCAGAAGAAATCTGCCCATATCCCAGGCAAGATCAATATTCCGGACAAAATCCGTGGTATTCATTACCGGCTGATAAGCTGCCGCATAAATGGTAATGTCATCTCTCACTCCCACAAACCGCAGGATTCCCGGCGTGGGGATCACATAGCGCAGCTCCGCACGCACAGATTTACTGAGAAATGAATTTTCCAGCCCCACATAAGCTTCTGTTTTTCCCATGGAAAACAAAGCGCTGTGCTTTTTCAGCGCTTCCTGATAGGCGGCAGCCCTCTGCTTTGCTTCACTGTCCAGTCCCCAGCGATAAATATTGGAGGCTGAGCCTTTGTAGGAGCTGTAATAATTTTTTACCTGTGATTCAGCAGGGCCATCCTCCCAGTCAAAATCCACTCTTGTACTTTCCATAGGCTTATCCGGAGTAAACTCATCATACCCCGGATAAGCAGTTTCTCTGGCAAGCTCCAAAGCTGCTCTCTCTACCTGAAAGAAAAAATAGCTTTCCTGCATTTTAAACAGCCCGAAATAAATCACTGCCATCACAACGGCAATGGTAATAGGAAAATAGATGGCAGCTTCCACCATAATAGCCCCGCGTTGGGTGTTATTGTCTGTCTCTATCATGAAATTCCAGATGGAGCCGGTGTCGGTTCTGCAAATGTTTCTGCCTGGCCCAAAACATTTTTTACTATAGCTATAATCTTTTCTTTAAAAATTACAGCTGCCCCAATCACAACCACAATGATCAGAATAATCGCCACGATCTCCGCCGCGCCTTTTTCCTCTGTTTTAAAATCCTCCCAGAAATTATGGATACGGGTTTTTGCTCCGATCCACAGCATGTCCATTTTTCTCATCATCTCTTATTTCCTCCTTATGTGTGTGTACTCATTTATAATAAACCGGTCTGTGCCGTTTATTATCCCATCTGCTGAAATACCGGAACCAGGATCATGATCAGAATCCCTATAAAAATCAGCATCATAGGAAGAAGAAGTCTGGAATTGGCTTTTTCTCCCTTTTGTTTTACTTCATTTTTCTTTACCTCCCACATTTCATCGGAAAGGTCTTTCAGGAAATAGGCAAGCTCCTCATTTCCTTTTTTCAGGTTCTGGATGATCAGAGAGGCAAACTTCCTGATCTCCTTTACATTACAACGCTCTGCAAAATTCCGGTAAGCGTCCGTTTCCATAACGCCGTTTTCGATTTCCATGCTGGTATTCCGCATTTCCTGATAGAGAGCTCTATCTCCTGTAACAGAAACCCGCTTCCAGGCATCCCGAAGCACCATTCCGGAATTAACCAGAAGCGTCAGCTTTGACAGTACCTGAGGAAGATCAAGCACCAGCTCCTGTCTGCGGGCTGTCAGTTTATCCTGTAAAGACAGATCCAGATAGGCAATTGCCAGTCCTCCCAGTAATAATCCCAGAAGCAGAGCCTCTGCGCTGGCAGCAAGCACAGCCAGAAGGCAGACAAATATCAGAATGGTAAATATGTAAGTGGTTTTTGCTCCCAATAGAATAAAATAATAATATTCTGCATACTGTTTGCCTTTGATCTCAGAGATCTCCTTGATCTTTGCCTGAGCTCTCCGGCTTTTTGTGCTGATGTGGAGAATCTCCATAACAGAAAATCCCACGCAGAACAGATCACTCATCTGAAATTCTCTGGCAAAAGCGCTGTTTGTATACTGTCTGTATTTTTTTCCTTTTGCTGCTGCCAGAAACAGCCAGATCAAAGCAAAGGGTGTGGTAACGGCCAGCAGTATCAACTGAAATAATTCCACGTTCTCTTCTCCTATATCCGAATATCAACAATTTTTCTTCCCATATAATAGGCTCCTCCAAACAGGGCAAGAGCTGTCAGCTTGATCACCACATTGACAGGAGTGTTCTGCACAATGGACATATCGCCCATTCCACCAAGCATCAGCATCAGAACAACCGGCATCAGAATCATAATGTTCAGGTCGTTTTTGTTTGCAGTGAGAAGGGTTCGTATTTCCATTTCTGTCTCAATTTTTTCATTGATGATCTGTCTTGTCTCTCCCACGACCTTTTTCAGATTTCCTCCGTACCGGTTTGTCACCTCAAAAATAGTGGCAAAGCTTTCAATATCGTCCAGATGACTTCTCAGGGCAAAATTTGACAGCATATCGTCAATATTCTGTCCATTATACAAACCGCTGACGATGAGCTTCAGCTCATGTACAATATCTGCTTTTTCTCCATATATGGAAATCAGATCCGCACACGCGTCCTGAAAAGCGCCCTGTGTATTTTTGCCTGCTGAATAGGAGGCGGATAAGGATTCCATCATATCCCGGAACTGAAACAGAAGATTCTGCATTCGTTTTTCCTTCAGGTAATTTCTGTATTTTGCGATTCCCGGAACAGCCAGAAGCCCTCCTGCAATAACAGAAAACAGAATACTCCTGAAAAATACCATGCAGACAAAAAATCCTGTTCCAAATCCCATCAGGGCCCCCAGACCTTTTTCCACAAAGTTCATCCGGTACACGTAATAATCATCTGCATGTCCGAAAAGCGCCTTTTCCGGCACATATTTTTTTCTGTGTTTTTTATTTTTTGCTCTTGCCTCTTTTATATGTTTTTCTTTTGCCTGTCCTGTCTTTTTCATTTTTACAGGCTTTTCTTTTATTGCTTTCTCTTTTTTTACCTTTTCTTTTTTCATGGCTTCCCCTATATTCTGCTGCTGACTCCCTGAAGTCTCAGTTTATAGTCATTTCTCAGAGGATTTCCGGTTCTTACCAGATGCCCCTCTACTTTTTCCAGTGTGCTTCCCTCTGTTTCTTTAAAAACAAACAGAGGATTCAGCTGAATCTCCCCGTTTTCATATCCAAGGACTTCTGTAATCTCCATGGTGCGTCTGGATTTATCTCTCAGCCTGGATAAGTGGATGATAATATCCAACGCAGAGGAAATCTGCTGACGGATAGCCGGAAGAGGCAGTCCGTCGTTGCCCTGAAGCACCATTGTTTCCAGTCGGCTTAACATATCTCTGGTGGAATTGGCATGGCCGGTAGAAAGAGAACCGTCATGTCCGGTATTCATAGCCTGCAGCATATCAAGTGCCTCTGCTCCGCGTACCTCTCCCACTACGATCCTTTCGGGGCGCATACGAAGAGCAGAGCGGATCAGATCGCGAATGGAAATTTCTCCTCTGCCTGATGTATTTGCATTTCTTGTTTCCAGGCTTACCAGATTCTCTATGTTTTTGATCTGAAGCTCTGCCGAATCTTCAATGGTGATAATACGTTCATCCCTTGGAATAAAATTGGATAAAGCGTTCAGAAACGTTGTTTTTCCCGAACCGGTACCCCCGCTGATAAAAATGTTATATTTTGCCCGGACCAGCTTTTCCAGAAAGGCCGCCGCCTCTCTGGTGAGCGAGCCGTATTTTAACAGCATTTCCACTGTCATAGGCGTTTTTGAAAACTTTCGTATGGTAACAATGGGACCTGACAGGGAAACCGGAGGAAGCACCACATTAACACGGGAGCCGTCGGGAAGTCTGGTATCCACAATAGGATTGGCCTGGTTCACTTCCTTCCCTGCCTTTCCCACGATTTTCTGGATAATATCCTCCAGCTGCCGCTCATTATCAAATTTCTTGTTCAGACGATACAGCCGTCCTGCATGTTCCACAAAAATATGATCCGGACCGTTGATCATCACTTCGGTAATGCTGTCGTCTGCCAGGATCTCATCCAGGATCCCAAGCCCCCGAATGGAACTGAATACCAGCCGCACTACCCGTGATCTTTCCTGTGGTGACAGACTGACCTTTCCAAGCTTGTGATCCGCCACGTCAGCAATTCTCCGCATGAGCTGTTCATCTGACGCGCGGCTTAAAAGCATGGCGTCTGCCAAAAGGAAACGTTTGATCTCAAGCACAAGACGGCTTATCATTTCCTCTGAAAGCATACTCTCACCTCATATATTTTATTTTTTCGACTTCTGTTTACTCTGCGTAAACAGTAACCTCTGAGATACAGGTATCCTCCCAGCTTGTGCCCGGATACACATCTTTCAGCTCCAGACGCATACTGTCTGCATTTACAGAAGGAGACACCTCCACCCATTCGACTTTCCGTTCCCCTGTAAAGGTAACCTGACCGGAATAATCTCCAAAAACAAGGTTCACTGTCTTCGGCTTTGCATTTCCATAATAATATTTGTCGTTTTTCCAGTTTCCCAGTTTAAAGGCAATGTATTTTACTTTGTGAATACCATCAAAGCTGAAACTTACTGATTCATTGATTCCATAGCCTGCCACGCCCTCCTGCCAACTTGTATCATCTTTTTTGTCAAAAAGCAGCATGGCATTGTTGTTTGTTTTTGTCTGAGAAATGGTTGAGGTAGCATTTGCAGAAATAACAGAAACCTCTTTTAACAAGGAAACATCCGGTGTTCCCTCATAAAGCACTGCTGAGGCAGTAGCCTCCTCTGATACACTGGCCGGAGCCGGTTCCGGGTGATTTTCTGCTGCCTGCTGTTCTGTGTTCTGAATTTTTTCACTGCCCTGGTCCGGGGAAAGCTTTTCCTCACCGGAGGCTGGCGCTGCCTCCTGTGCGGAATCCTGCGTTTTTTTATCTGTATTTGCAGCTCCCCCTATTTTAATCTCCACGTTTTCTGTCTCTGAACTCTCGTCCGTTTTTGTTTCTTCACTTTTTTCTGTTATTTCTATAGAATTACTTTCCTGATCCTCTGTTTCTTCTGATTCTCCTGAACCCTCAGAGGTTTCTTTCATGGCTGTTTTAACGGGATTTACTACCACATCATCCTTTGGAGCGCTGTCGGGTTTTAATAGATACCAGATCAGACCTCCTGTTACAAGTATGATTGCAATTGTCACCGCAATGCTGACAATCCATGTGGTCTTATTTCCGCCTTTCCCTCCCTGAGATGGCTGATTGTCCGGAACGAACGGCGCCTCCCACTCAAAAATATCCTGCTCTCTTTCTTGATTAATATTATCCTCTTCATTCCCTTTTGGGATATTTTCCGACCCTACAGGTGAACCGCAATTTGGGCAGAATCTGGCATTATCTTCAAGTTTTGTTCCACATTTTTCACAATACATGTTTCTCTTTCCCTGCCTTCCTGTACCAAATATTTCATTTTCCCATATTTAAAACAAATAATATGGAAAAACAATTTTGGGCGCTGCTTCTCTGTTATCTTTTTACAATATTCGATTTGTTTCTACAATATGTGGCATTCATTGTGGACAATCTTTTTTTGCGCTTATATTTCCTGTTTTCTGCCAGAAGGCACCTCACTGCACAAATTCATGATAAAAAGTCCTGAAACTGCAAAAACGGGGCGACATTCCAAAGAATATCACCCTAACGCCTGACAAAAAGCAAAAACACCGGTTCAAATGTGGTTACTCATAACCCTCATCTGAATCGGTGTTTCCCATATATTTTTATTCTGTTTTTTCTTCTGGATCATTTTCCTCAGAAGCTTCTTCCTTCAGCGCCGCTTCTTCAGCAGCCTCTGGCTCGTCTGCTTCTTCTTCTGTTTCCTCTGATGACTCAGCTTCCGGAGAAGCTTTCTCTTCGGTTTCATCTGCAGACATCTCAGCTTCCGGGGAAGCTTCTTCTGTTTCTTCTGCAGGCTCTTCACTGGTTTCCCCAGCATGCTCCGCCGCTTCCTCAGCCTCTTCCCATGCAGCGAAAGCCTCATGGATCTCTTCCTCTGTTTCTTCCAGTTCCTCCTCTGTGTCTTCAGGGAATTCAAATTCCTCGAAATCGTCGTCAAAATCATCAAAATCGCTGACTCTTTTTTTCTTCAGTACCATTGCCGCAACTGCTCCGGCTGCTGCTGCCGCCGCTGCTCCTACTGCTACAAAACCCCAGTATTTGTTTCTTTTTGCCATAATATACTGCTCCTTTCATTTCTGACCCTCTGGTCATTATGATATATTCCTAAAAATAATCTTATTTTATTGTACTACTTTTTATCTGTAAAAGAAAGGTTAATATTATATTTGAAATTTTTCAATACAGGTTCTGATTTTTCCTCGGATCCTCTGCAGAGCATTATCAATGGATTTTGGTGTTTTTCCCATGATCTCTGCGATCTGAACATAACCGTACCCCCGGAGATAGTAGTCCAGCACTTTATTTTCCATGGGGCTTAAAGCCCTGCTGATCTCTTTTTCCAGAATCCCGGTAGTTTCCCTGTCGATCACCAGAGCCTCCGGATTTTCTGACCACAGACCTTCCAGACTTCCGCTTTCCTCCTCTTCGCTGAGAGACACATAGGAATTCAGAGGAATATGCTTCTGCCTGGTAGAATTTTTTACAGCACTGTACAGCTGTCTGTCTATGCACAGCCCTGCAAAGGTACGAAAAGACGCTTCTCTGTCCGGCCGGTAGTCCTGGACAGCCTTAAAAAGCCCGATCATTCCTTCCTGTATCAGATCGTCTGTCTCTCCTCCGATCAGGTACATGGCTCTCGCTCTTTTTTTGACTGTTCCCTTATATTTTTCCATCAGATAATCTGAGATTTTACTTTCTCCATTTCGGAGTCTCTCAATCAGTTCTTCGTCACTGCACTGCCCGTAACGGCTCATACTGCCTCCGTTTTCCGTATTTATTCTGCTTTCAGTCTCTGACGCACGATTTCATAGGCAAGCACTCCTGCTGCCACAGAAGCATTCAGGGAATCAATGTCTCCTTTCATTGGAATAGAGGCTGTAAAATCACAGGCCTCTCTCACAAGACGGCTGACTCCCTCGCCTTCATTTCCAACGATCATCCCTATAGGACCGGTAAGATTCAGCCTGTACATGGACTCTCCGCCCATGTCTGCACACACAAACCAGATTCCCTTTTCCTTCAGCTCCTCTATGGTACGCACAAGATTAGTCACCTTTGCTACAGGAGTATAGTTAAGGGCTCCCGCTGAGGTTTTTGCAACTGTGGAAGTCAGTCCCACAGAACGTCTCTTGGGAATGATCACACCGTGGGCTCCTGCCAGATTGGCAGTACGGATGATCGCGCCCAGATTATGAGGATCCTCCACATTGTCAAGAAGAACCAGAAACGGCGGTTCTCCCTTTTCCTCTGCCTTTTCCAGAATCTCCTCAACCGTGGAATACTCATAGGCTGCCACCTGAGCGATCACACCCTGGTGGGCTCTTGTCTCACTGAGCTGATCCAGCCGTTCCTTTGACACATAATTGATAATGGTATCTTTTTTGCGCGCCTCTCTGGCTATGGTGCGGACCGGTCCGTCCTGGCAGCCGTCCAGAATAAACAGTTTATCCACGCATCTTCCGGAACGAAAGGCTTCCAGAACCGCGTTGCGGCCTTCTATCTGCTCGCTCATAAAATTTCCTCCCCGATTCCCATACGGATCAGTGTGATCATCCGTGTGTATTCTTCCTTCAAATATAGATACCCTATCAGAGCCTCAAATCCTGTTGCCCTGCGGTAATCTGCCATAGTTGCATGCTTTGCCATAGTAGGAGAATGAGCGTTGCGGCCTCTCCTGTAAACACTTAATTCTTCCGGAGTCAGTTCCTTTTCAATGATCTCCATGATTCCCGACTGGGCTGCCGCCTTTACAAGGCTGCTTGCTTTTTTGTGAAGACGGTTTACCGGACAGTTGCCTTTTTTTACAAGGATTGTCCGGATGATCAGTTCATAAATGCCGTCTCCTATATAGGCCAGAGTCAAAGGAGAATAGCTTCGGATATCCTGTTCCTCCAGATGAAACAGTTCGTTCAGATTACTTAAATTCGTTTCCATTTTACTCCCTCGCGGGTATCCTTAAGCTCGATTCCCATTTCAAGAAGCTGATCGCGGATCTCGTCGGCTCTGGCAAAATTTCTTGCTTTTCTTGCATCCTGACGCTCCTGGATCAGAGCCTCGATATCAGAGTCAAGGGCTTCTTCTTTTTTCAGAACGATCAGTCCAAGAACGTCGCAGAGCTTTACAAGAATATCCAGAAGACTTCCTGCAAACTCTCCGCTGCTCTTTTCATCCACATTTGTATTTGCAAATTTTACAAGCTCGAAAACTGCTGCCAGCGCGTCTGCTGTGTTAAAGTCATCATCCATGGCAGCTTCAAATTTCTGCTGGTAAATATCCGCCTCTTCCAGAAGCTTCTTCTCTGCCTCGCTGGCTGCCTCTGTGTTGGAAGCTTTGCGGTCATTCAGGCGGGCTGCTCCCTCCAGGATACGTTCCAGAGAGTTTTTTGCAGCCTCCATCAGCTCTGCGCTGAAATTCAGCGGACTTCTGTAATGGGCATTCAGCATAAAGAATCTCAGGACCTGCAGATCATACTGCTGGCTGATCTCTCTTACTGTGCGGAAATTTCCAAGAGATTTTGACATTTTACGATTGTCAATGTTCAGGAAACCATTGTGCATCCAGTATTTTGCAAAGATTTTTCCATTGCAGCACTCGCTCTGGGCAATCTCATTTTCATGGTGAGGAAAAATAAGATCCTCTCCGCCTGCGTGGATATCAATTTCTTCTCCCAGATATTTTTTTGACATAACAGAGCATTCTATATGCCAACCCGGACGTCCGTCGCACCAGGGAGAAGTCCAGTAAGGCTCTCCTTCTTTTTTCGGTTTCCACAGAACAAAATCCATGGGATCTTCCTTCTGATCCTCGCCGGAAACCTGCAGAGCGCGGAAGCCTGACTGCAGATCATCCAGATTTTTATGAGAGAGCTTGCCATATTCCTTAAAGTTTTTTACACGGAAATAAACGGTTCCGTCTGCAACCGGATATGCATAACCTTTGTCAATCAGGGTCTGGATCATTTCGATCATGCCATCAATCTCCTGAGTTGCCTGAGGATGTGTGGTTGCAGGTTTTACGTTCATTCCTGCCATATCCTTTTTGCACTCTTCAATATAGCGGCCTGAAACCTCTTCAGGACTTACGCCTTCTTCAATGGCTTTTTTGATGATCTTGTCATCCACATCTGTAAAGTTGGACACAAAATTCACTTCATAACCTTTATATTCCATATAGCGGCGCACAGTATCAAAAATGATCATGGGACGCGCATTTCCAATATGGATCAGATTATAGACAGTAGGTCCGCAGACATACATTCTTACCTTTCCCTCTTCCAGGGGCACGAATTCTTCTTTTCTTCGTGTCATGGTATTAAAAAGCTTCATAATTCCTTTCCTCCGATTTCTGTTTTTCGGTAATGGCAGTTGCCCTGATTCCGGAACTTTAAACTTCTTCCAGAAGGCAGATCGCCTGGGAGGCGATTCCCTCTCCTCTTCCGGTAAAGCCCAGCCCTTCCTCAGTGGTTGCCTTGATATTGATTCTGTCTTCTTCCACGCCCATTGCCTGAACCAGATTTTTGCGCATCTGAGGAATATGAGGCGCCATCTTCGGCTTCTGGGCAATGATCACAGCGTCTACATTTCCCACAGCAAAATGGTGTTGTCTTAAGAGCTCCATAACGTGTGTCAGAAGCTTTACGCTGGATATTCCCTTATAAGCAGGATCTGTATCCGGAAAATGCTTTCCGATATCCCCAAGAGCCGCAGCTCCCAGAAGAGCGTCCATCACAGCGTGGATCAGAACGTCCGCATCCGAATGACCCAGAAGGCCTTTTTCCCACGGAATGTTCACACCTCCAAGGATCAGGTCGCGATTCTCTGTCAGTTTATGTACATCATATCCCATTCCAACTCTCATGGTCATTCTCCTTTCACATCCAGAAGCCGGCTGACTCTTAAAAAGCTCAGTCTCCTTCTCACATAAGGCGCCAGTCTCAGGCTGACAGGCACGATCTCATCGGTCAGTCCGATCTCATAAACACTTTTTTTGCAGCCTGCCAGTTCCATCAGATGAAACAGTTCTTCCTCTTCCGGAAGTTCCTCGATCATCTCTGCGATCATTTCCAGACAGTCTGCCAGCCTGGAGGGATTTATCTCACGAAGAAGCTCCGGATCATTTTCTTTCTGTATTCCTTCCAGAAGGCCTTTGGAGCCGAAATATTTTTCCAGAAGGGCGGAATCTTCTTCACAGGCTTTCAGCTGGCATCGTCCCTCTCTTATAGCGCGGGCAAGCCTTTTATATTCTCTCAGTACAAGAAGAGTTCCAACAGAAACTTTTTCGCCGTGAAGGGCGTCCAGAGGTCCGTTTACCACTTCCATCTCCCAGAGGTGGGAAAGATGATGTTCCGCACAGGAAGCAGGTCTGGAATTTCCCACCATCTGCATGGCAAGGCCGGAAAGGATCAGTGCATACATCAGCTTTTCACAGTCCTCAGGCTGGCCTGAGGCAATTCCTTTCACACAGCTGCAGACTGTTTTCAGGGCTTTTTCTTCCATTTCTATAATTTCACTGCAGATATATTCACCTGTCAGAAGACTGGCTATCTTCCAGTCTGCAAGACAGATATATTTTCCCAGAAGATCTGAAACGCCTGACGCAGTCAGTCTTCTGGGAGCATGAGCAAAAATATCAGTATCAGCAAACACAGCTAAAGGAGCCACTGCCGGTACTGTTTTTTTCAGACCTTTCCAGGTCATTGCCGCAACATTTGATACGAATCCGTCCACGCTGGCCGCAGTGGGAACGGAAATAAAGGGAATTTTGTACTGGTAAGCCAGATATCGGCTGATGTCATGGATGGTTCCGCTGCCTACAGCCAGGATCAGGTCAATATCCTCTTCCATATAATTCTCCACGATCTCCACAGCGTGTTCGTCTGCATGAAGTCCCTCTGCGTCCAGAGTCAGAACCTGACAGCGGTCATAAATATCTTCCATACATTCTTCTGTTGCTTTCAGCGTATTGGTATCGCAGATGAGAAGCGGAGAAATATATTCCTTCAGAAATCCATCTGACATGGCTTCCTCAAGCTTCTTAACAGCACCCTCTTCTATAATGATTTCCTTTACTTCTATATGATGTTCTCTCCCGCACCTGCAAGGTCGGCCAAAGTCATCCGTATCGACTCGCATTTATTTTTTTCCTCCTGATTTCAGATATACTATTACAGTCTGATATTATACATGATTTCCACACAAAAAGAAACCCCCAGATTCCCTCTGAGGATTTCCCATAGCTTCCGCTTTTGTCTTTTTCACACAGTCCCGCCGGATTGCGCCCGGCCATCTTTTTCTGCGTATTTCCTGTCAGATCTTATTTCTCAACAGCTGCAATCATTTCCACTTCGCAGAGAACATTCTTCGGAAGTGTTTTTACAGCCACACAGGAACGTGCAGGCTTGTTTACGAAATATTTTGCATAAATCTCATTAAATGCCGCAAAATCACCCATATCCGCAAGGAAACAGGTTGTTTTTACTGCGTTTGCAAGATCTGTTCCGGCTTCCTTTGCCACAGCCTCCAGATTTTTCATTACCTGCTCAGCCTGAGCTTCAATGGTATCTCCTGCAATCTCGCCTGTAGCCGGATCTACCGGGATCTGTCCGGAAGTAAATAATACTCCGTTTAAAATAATTGCCTGAGAATATGGTCCGATCGCTGCCGGAGCTTTGTCTGTATATACTACGTTCATGTTCAGATCTCCTTTCTTTTTCCGTTCTGCTTTTATTTTATATCAAAAATTTGTAAGGGTCAAGCAAAAAAATTGTATTTTATCAGGTCCCTTCCTTTCAGGAGAGATTCAGATAATTATAGACTACTCCTGAAATACTTCTGATATTGTCAATGGCTTCGCTTCCGCTTTTAAAATCCTCTGACATGACACAGAGAATATAGGTTGTTTTTGGACCATACACAATTGCCATATCGTGCTGATCCGAATCTGTTTCACCTGTTTTGTTGGCTATCGGAATGTCCGCGCTGATCCCTGCCGGAATCTTGGCAGTATTTTTCTGGTTCATCAAAAGCTCCAGCATTTCTGCAGAGGCTTCCTCACTGACACATTCTCCCCGGAAAATTTTTTCCAGAAGGATTCCGCAGTCCCTGACCGTTGTCGTATTATGACCTCCCAGATTCAGCTTCGGAGATGAAGACGGGTGCAGAGTACTCTGATAGGAAGTATTTTCATATCCCTCTTTTTTCAGATATTCATTTACCTTTTCTGCTCCGTCAAGAAAATCATGTTTTTCCGACTGCAGTCTTCCGAGTTCATTACAGGACTCATTATCGCTGACTGTGATCATGTTCCAGAGAAGATCGTCCACTTTTCTTTCTGCTGCCGCACGGTCTGCCTTCATAAACGTTTCCTGATGTGTCAGCACATCTTCCATATTTTCATAGGTTTCTGCCATCACAAAGGCTTTAATTAAACTGGCAGAGTACAAAAGCGTTTCATTCAGAAGGATTTCTTCACCTGTATTCAGATTTTTTACATAGACGCTCCAGACTCCGTCGTATTCGGAGATCATGGACTCAAGCCGGGGCTCTAAGGTATCCATTCCAAGATTCTCAATATCTGAAACCTTTCCTGTGTCATCTACAGGGAAGCCCTCCGGAGTGGTCCCTTCTGCCTGGACCAGAACACCGTTTTCACCTCCGAAATAGTAAGTTCCTGAAAATTTCTGACCGTTGGATGTCATCTCTATTTCATGATATCCGGGAGTTGTGATCATCCGTCCGTTTTCATCAAAAAAATAATATCCTTCATAGGAAGTCTTATCCACCGTCAGCCCGGTCATATATCTGACCTGGGGCGCCGCAGTAAGCTTTCCCAGATTATTTACCATATACAGCCCGTCAAAGCCGGTCTCCGTCTTTGTTCCGTCATTGCCCGGAACCAAGCAGGTGAGCTCTTTCATCTGGACAATGTGGGGATTTCCGGCTTCAAAATGCCCTGACTGGTCATGATAATAAAAACCGTCCAGAACTGTTCCGTCGATTTCCATATGGTCAAAGTAATGAACCGCTGATTCCTCATGTCTGGTTCCGTCTTCCTTCAGACAGTAAAATCCCTCACTTTTTAAAAGATAGGTTTCCGCCCCGTCTCCAACAGGCTTTATCTGCGCCTCGCCTACTGAGGACAAAATACTTTCTGACTCCTGCTCTGCTGCATATACGGGCATTGTCAGTCCCAGGGACAGACAGAGAATGCCGGCGGTCATTCCACGCCGAAAAAATATTCCAGGCATAATTTTTTATGGTCTGATCAGATTTTCAGGATCAGACGTTCCTTTCTCCCAGAATTTACCGGGGTATTCCATACTTATCCCAATCAGCAGTATTTTACCGCTGCATTTTTTACAGTATACCTGAATCTCATTGGATGTCAAGCACATTACGTTTCCAGAAGTCTTTTAATATGCTTTCCACATTCCCCATTCTGCAGATATGCATATCGTTCCATTCTTCCGGAAAAAGGATGCGGTACTCGGTACTTCTGAATCTTTCGTCCATAAGAAGGATGCAGCCTACATCCTCCTTTGTGCGTATCACTCTGCCGGCTGCCTGCAGCACCTTATTCATGCCGGGAAAACGGTACGCATAATCAAAACCATTTTCTCCCAGCCTGTCATAATGCTTTTTTAAAACCTCCCTCTCTGTATTTACCTGAGGAAGGCCTGTGCCCACAATGGCTGCCCCGATCAGGCGGTCTCCCATAAGGTCGATCCCCTCTGAAAAAATCCCTCCCATAATACAAAAGCCTACAAGCGTGGTTTCTCCCTGTTCTTTAAATTCTTCCAGAAATTCCTCCCTGTCTCTCTCATTCATGGACGGGGTCTGGCACACACATGTTACCCAGTCTGCTGCAAATTCCTGTTCATACACCTGCTTTACATCCTCAAGAAGCTTATAAGAAGGAAAGAATACCATGTAATTGCCTTTTTTCTGCCAGGCCATCCTTGCAATATATTCTGCGATCCTGCGGTATTCCTCATAGCCTCTTCTGGTATATCGGCTGCTTACATCCACACAGGTAAGAATACACCGTTTCTCTGGATCAAAAGGAGAGCGTACATAAATGCCATAGTCATCTTCTCTTGTACTGAGAAGCTTCCTGTAATATTGCATGGGAAGCAGGGTAGCTGAAAAAAACACTGTACTTTTTCCTTTGTTCAGACATTCCTGAAGGTTTGAAGCAGGATTTACACAGAAAAGCCGTATCCTGAATTTTCCGTCTTCTTCCTCTGAGGTATAGATCTCATAATTCTCATCCACAAGCTCTGAGATATTCAGGAAATCCCGCACCTGAAAGTAAAAATCAAGGATTCTGTCCACAACCTCCTGAGAAGGCGGCTCTTCCAGCAGCCTGTCCATTTCTCCCTGAGCCTGAAGCAGAGTCAGGGGCAGGGTGCCTGTGCTTTCCAGGATTCTTTCTGTTTCTCCCTCTTTTTTTATTTCAAGAAGCTGTCTGGCAGCCCGTCCCAAAGCCCGGTAAAGCCGCGGACTGTAGGGTTTTATATACTTCCTGATTTCCATAACATCTTCTCTGGCAAGACAGGCGCTGTACATTTCCCTGCCCCGCTCTGCCAGATTATGAGCTTCATCAATAAGAAAAATATAGTCTCCGGATACTCCGTCTCCAAAAAAACGTTTCAGTTTTACATTGGGGTCAAACACATAATTATAGTCGCAGATGACCCCATCCACCCAGGAGCTGAGATCCAGGCACATCTCAAAAGGGCACACCTTCCACTTTTCTGCCTGTTCCAGGATCTTTTCGCGGCTGAAGGACTGTTCGGCAGTCCACAGTTCATAAACCGCATCATTCACTCTGTCAAAATGACCTTTTGCCCAGGGACATTTCTCAGGCGTACACTCGGTTTTTTCGCAAAAACACAGCTTTTCCTTTGCAGTGATGGTCACCGTCTGAAAAAGAAGGCCTTTTGTCCTCAGAATCTCAAAGGCATCCTGAGCAACGGTTCTGGTAATAGTTTTTGCCGTAAGATAAAAGAGCAGCTCCCCTTTTCCCTCTCCAATTGCCCGCACAGAAGGAAATACAGAGGACATGGTTTTTCCCACTCCTGTAGGCGCCTGTACAAAAATCTGTTTTTTGCTGGAAACAGCATGATAAACGCCGGCAACCATTTCTCTCTGGCCTTTGCGGTAAGGAAAGGGGAATTCCAGATTTTTCATGGAGGCGTTTCTTTTTTCCTGCCATTTCAGCCTGAAGGATACCCATTTATGATATTCTCCTGTAAGTTTCTGATACCAGGCTTCCAGCTCTTCTCTGGAAAAAAATTCCCGGAACCGTCGGATTTCTTCTGTATCCAGATGGGCATACGTCATCTGAACGTCTATTTTTTCCAGATCGTTCTGAAGCATATAAATCCAGGCATAACACATGGCCTGAGCCCTGTGAACCTCCACAGGGCTTTCCAGATGCTCCAGTTTTTTGTAAACGCCTTTGATCTCATCAATACACACGGTTTCTTCTTCTGTAAAAATACCGTCCGCTCTTCCCTCTACCCGAAGGATCAGATCCTCATATTCCGTGTCCTGCTTCAGAGAAACCTCAGGCCGGTAGCTGCTTCCCATCTGCTTTTGAATTTTGCGGTGGATACGGCTGCCCTTCTGCATTGCCTCCTTATCCTGTACGCCGCTTCCGCTGTCCAGATCTCCGCTTCGCAGAATAAATTCCACAAGATTACGGACAGAAATGCGGACTACTTTCTTTTCCATTATTTTTCTACTTCCCCCAAAATCTCCCATTAATAAATATAAGTTCTTCCACTTCTGAAAAGGCGCATACCTGTTTCCAGGTTATGCGCCTTTGACACTTGTAATCGTTTATGCAACTGCAAATTTTGCAATGACTTCATTGAAATGAGTGTTTTCCCCATAGCATCTGACAGTGAGCTTTCTGGTCAGATCCATACTGAGAATTCCCAGAAGGGATTTTGCGTCAATTATAATCCTGTTATATGAAATATCAATGTCAAAATCACATTTACTTGCCGCATTAACGAATTCCTTTACATCCTCTGTGGCATTTAACATAATCTGATGTTCTTTCATTTGTCTCATCCTCCTAATGTTTTCTGCACTAGGCGATATTTTGTCACTCTGTAAAGTATTTGTCAACAGACTTCAAATTTTCTTCATATTTTTCGACTTATTATACAATTTTTTCATGTGTTTTATTATTTTTCAGGTACTTTTTCTAGCTGAATTCCGGCATATTTGAACGAAATTTTAATGGAACAAACTGCCTCTGAAGACCGGTATTTTTCCTTTCCGGTATGGTAATATGGCTGCAGAAGGCCTTCCAGAGATTCTCATACTCATCTGACTGCACCGGATCCGTCTCTTGTGTATTTAATACTGCCTGTATATAAACCGTACATTCTCCGCCCTGCTCATGAGCCAGAACCTTCTGCCTTTTTTTGTCATAGATCATCCAGTTTTCATTTGGAAAACGATCTGAAAAATGGGGCGCCAGAAGTTCCAGGATGTCATTTTCCGGCTGGATTTCCGAAAAAAGTACTCCGCTGCCAATCTCACGGAACCGTACAAATCCATAAAATCTGTGAATCTCATGCCATACCTTGACCTGAAGTGAAGAGACAAGACTCACCGCCGGATCTGCCAGAGCTTCCAGTACCCGCGTATCAATCCTTCCCTTTTCCAGCGCTCTGCGAAGCAAATAAAAAATTGCCGTTCCCTTTTCCGGATGAACAGATGCCGCAGCATAGCACACTGCTTCATAAACCTGTCCGCCAAGCCTGTTTTTTATCGTTCTGGCAACCTTAAATGCCTTGACGGAATCTGAGATGATCTCCAGGTTTTCCGTAAAAAGCTCCGGATAATCCGGCTCTCTGACAGCAATCCCCACGGAAAATCCTCTGTTTCCCCAGCGCCAGCCGTCATAAACAGCCGTAAAGATTCCTTCCATCGTATCGTCACAGATCAGCATTTTCTTTTTATATTCCACAAACGCTCACCCCTTCCATTCCCGGAACAGCCAGATCTGCGTCAAACAGCGACAGCTGTCTGTAGGTAATCCCCGTATCTGCAGGATATTTTCCGGTTCCTGTTTCCAGAATATTTCTTACTATATAATCCTCATCCAGCTTTACCGGATACATCTGCCTTCCATTGCAGGTAATAAAATATACTGCCCTCTTCAGCACCACTCCGATCTTTTTCAAATCAGAAAAATCCAGCGTATGATATCTCCTTGCTCCCAGAATCCTTCTGGCAGATTTCTCGCCGATTCCGGGAACCCGGAGAAGCGTCCGGTAATCTGCCCGGTTGATCTCCACAGGAAAACATTCCAGATGACTGATGGCCCAGTCGCATTTGGGATCCAGGAACAGATTAAAGTTCGGATGCTTTTCTGACAAAAGCTCTTCTGCCCGGAAGCCATAAAACCTGAGGAGCCAGTCTGCCTGATACAGCCGGTGTTCTCTTAAAAGCGGCGGCCCCTGTGGAAGAACAGGAAGATCTTTATCTTCATTCACAGATACAAAAGCAGAATAAAATACACGCTTCAGAGAAAACTGCCTGTACAGCGCCTCTGCCACAGAGACGATCTGGTAGTCACTTTCTCCTGCTGCCCCTACGATCATCTGAGTGCTCTGCCCGGCAGGCACAAATTCCGGAGCATGCCGGTAAAGCACCAGCTCCTGTCTGTTTTCTTCCCTTCTGTTCCGGATCTGTTTCATGGGACGGAGAATCGTAGTCCTGCTTTTATGGGGAGCCAGCTTTTTCAGTCCCTCTGCAGTAGGAAGTTCCAGGTTCACACTCATACGGTCCGCCAGATAACCTGCTTTTTGGATCAGCTCCGGTGAAGCCCCCGGAATTGCTTTCAGGTGAATATACCCCTGAAAATGATATTGTTTCCTTAAAATTTCCACAGAGCGAATCAGCTCTTCCATGGTAGCATCCGGAGAACCCTTTACTCCGGAGCTTAAAAACAGACCTTCAATATAATTTCTTCTGTAAAATTCTATGGTGAGCCTGCTGATTTCTTCCGGGGTAAAGCTTGCCCGCACCACATCATTGGAAGCGCGGTTCACGCAGTATTTACAGTCAAATACACACTCGTTGGTATAAAGGACTTTCAGAAGGCTGATGCACCTTCCGTCTCCTGCAAAGCTGTGGCAGATGCCTGCTGAAATGCTGTTTCCGATCCCTGTCCCGTCCCCTTTTCTTGCAGTTCCGCTGGAGGTACAGGCAACATCATATTTCGCTGCATCTGCCAGTATTCCCAGCTTTTCCATTACTGTCATTGACTCCTGAATAACCATATGGGCCTCCCTAACATTTGTTTGTGATTATTTTAATCCAAACAGACGTTTGTGTCAATCCAATAAAACGGGATGAACTAAAAAAATTCCAGAACAAATCTGGAATTTTTTATTACATAATTATTTCATTTTAAAGCTGTGTTTCCACAAAGATATCATAGATCGCTTTTACAGCAGTCTCAAAATCGCGGTTCTCAACGCCTATGATAATATTCAGCTCACTGGATCCCTGATCGATCATTTTTACGTTTACGTGAGCATGAGCCAGGGCTGCAAATACTCGGCCTGCAGTTCCCCTCTGAGATTTCATTCCCCGTCCCACGACAGCGATCAGAGCAAGGTCTGATTCCATTTCCACAAAGTCAGGCTGTACGGCTCTGTGAATGCCTGCGATCACCTGCTGCTCCTTCTCTTCAAATTCATCCTGATGCACATAAACTGTCATGGTATCAATTCCGGAGGGAACATGTTCAAAATTAATTCCCTGATCTTCAAAAACCTGAAGGATCTTTCTTCCGAAGCCTACCTCGCTGTTCATCATGGATTTTTCGATGTTAATAGAACAGAACCCTTTTTTGCCTGCAATTCCTGTGATCACATATCTTGGCTTGCGGCAGGTGCTTTCCACAATAAAGGTTCCCTTGTCCTGAGGACGGTTTGTATTTCTGATATTGATGGGAATCCCCTCTTTCCTTACAGGGAAAATGGCTTCCTCATGAAGTACTGTCGCGCCCATATAGGAAAGTTCGCGAAGCTCTCTGTAAGTAATCGTTTCGATTACAGCCGGATTCTCCACAATCCTGGGATCTGTTACCAGGAAACCGGAAACATCTGTCCAGTTCTCATAAATATCCGCATGGACTGCTCTTGCCACCAGAGAACCGGTCACATCAGACCCTCCTCTGGAAAATGTCTGAACGGTTCCGTCTTCCTTTGCCCCATAAAATCCCGGAATCACTGCGCGCTCACATTTAGAAAGACGTTTGCCAAGAAGACGGTCTGTTTTCTCCCCGTCAAAGTTGCCGTTTTTATCAAAACGGATCACAGATGCAGCGTCAACAAACTCATATCCAAGATACGCTGCCATAATTTTTCCGTTTAAAAACTCACCTCTGGAAGCTGCGTAGTCTGTGCCTGCCTGCGCTCTGAAATCTGCTTCTATCTGAGCAAACTCTTCCTCCAGGGAAAGCTTAAGATCAAGACCTCTGATGATCTCATAATAGCGCTCTTTGATCTCCTGAAAGATTCCGCCGAACTCTTTCCCCTGGGCAGCTCTGTCATAACATGCATACAGAAGGTCTGTTACCTTTGTATCACCGGAAAATCTTTTTCCGGGCGCAGACGGTACCACATAACGTCTGCCTTCCTCACTGCGGATAATGTCTCCGACTTTACGGAACTGCTCTGCATTTGCCAGAGAACTTCCTCCGAATTTTACCACTTTTTTCATAATACTTCCTCTCACCCTTCTTCATTTAATAGCTGTATCCAAAAAACGCAGCATAATAGAAAATCTGACTTTTATTTTATTGAAAAAGGAAGATTTTTGCAAGTATTTCTTTGATTTTATCGAAAATATAATGATATACTCAAGTATAGCTGCATTACCGCCCGTCACTGTTTACATGTAATGATCCTGCAAGGCGTCTCGGCATAAAAATCCCAGAATCCCGAAACATACAGGGCAAAATGACACCACCGAAAATGATCCGGAATGCATTTCGGTCAGGTTGCCTCAAACGTAAGGAACAGCCTCCGTTTACGCGCAATATTCCTTCATGATATTTTCCAGCGCAGACGCACTGCTGGTATGGCATCTGCATACGGGGATAGATTTTCTCTTTGCCTCTTCCACCGCACAGTTGACCATTTTGTGAGATACTGTGTTTGTAAAAAGAATCAGAAGATCCGGCGCTCCGATTTTCTTTTTCATAGTACCTTTTTCTTTTGCAAAAACTTTTGCCTTACATCCATATCCTTTGCAGATATTTTCATACTGACATACCATACGCTCATTACCGCCCACAATCACAACACTCATATCCCGCTCTCCTTTGTTATTTATAACTAACTTAAAGTTAAAAATTTGAGTTAGCACTTGCTAACTCGTTGTAAACATCTTATCACAGGATTTTTTATTTGTCAAAAGATTTTTGTTCTTTTTTATACTCTGTCACCTCACAGACTGTCAGAACCCTTTCTTTTACATGAAATTTTATATTTTTGCTTCCATAAGAAAGCCCATAGATCCTGTTGGGATCCTCCTGATAGCCCGGTCTGGGATCGTTTTCCAGAACCTCTGTAAGAGCCGCTCTCTGTTCCTCTGGAATTTTCTCCAGAAGCTCCTCCGGAAACTCTACGGCAAGTCTGCTCCTTTCAATCTGATCGGTAAATCCTCCCGCTGCGCCGGGATGACTTTCCACATAAGGAAGGTACGGTTTAATATCAAAAACAGGAGTGCCGTCCATAAGGTCTGCGCCCGATACATGAAGTATGATTCCCAGTCTTGGATGCTGCTCCACCTTTTCAAGCCGGACGCAGGACAGCCCCAGATGATTTGGGCGAAAGGGGGATCTGGTGGCAAAAACACCTTTCCGCACATTTCCTCCCAGTCTGGGAGGACGTACTGTAGAGGACCAGCCTTTTTCCACTGCCTCTGAAAACTGCCAGATCAGCCAGATATAATCATACTCCTCAATTCCGCGGAAGGCTTCCGGCCTCCTGTATTCCGGCTCAAAAATAATCTGAGCCTTCTGCTTTTTCAGCCATCCGCTCTGATGAAGAACACCAAATTTTTCCGGAAAGTCATTGTGGATCCGCGCAATGATCTGCAGACTGTGTTCAGATTTTGGCATTATTTCAGACATTATTTCCCCTCCCACAAAATTTTACCGGTCAATCACTTCTACCGGAGTATCATCTTTTTTATCAAGATCATTTATGTATTTTTTTGTTTCTTTTACAATTACATTGGATAAAAGAAGTACCGCCACCAGGTTGGGAATTGCCATAAGCGCATTCAGAATATCCGCAACTGTCCATACCAGATTCAGTGAAACTACCGGGGCCACTGCCGCAACAATAATATAAACCACTCTGTATGGAATCAGTCCCGCTTTTCCGGCAAAATATTCCACACACCTCTCTCCGTAATAGGCCCACCCGAGAACGGTTGAATACGCAAAGGAAATAATTCCCACAACCAGGATAAAGGGGCCCAGTACCGGAATCTGCTGAAATGCCAAAGTGGTAAGGATTCCTCCGTCCGTAATATTTGACATATCAATGGACGGATTTTTCATAATACTGGTCACAAGGACCAGACCTGTCATCAGACAGACTACAACTGTATCCCAGAAGGTTCCTGTGCTGGATACAAGAGCCTGGCGCACCGGGTTTCTTGTCTGCGCTGCTGCGGCGGCAATAGGCGCGGAGCCAAGGCCTGATTCATTGGAAAAAAGTCCTCTGGCGATTCCATACTGCATTGCCATCATGATCCCTCTTCCAACCAGTCCTCCTGCAGCAGCTCCCGGAGTAAAGGCAAGCCTGCAGATGGTTTTGATTGCCGGAATGATAAAATCAAAATTCAGTCCCAGAATGATCACACAGCCCAGGATATAAAAAGCTGCCATAAAAGGAACCAGTTTTTCACATACATTTGCAATGGAGCGGATTCCCCCGAAAATAACCAGCGCTGTCAAAGCTGCGACTACGATTCCCACCAGCGCCGGAGCAATATGCAGATTTTCCTCACAGACAGTGGCAATGGCATTTACCTGTGTGGCGCAGCCGATTCCAAAAGAAGCGAAGCCTGCCAGAAACGCAAAGATCATTCCCAGCCACTTCATGTTCAATCCGCGTTCCAGAGCATACATGGCTCCCCCCTGCATTCTTCCGTCCTTTGTCTTCACACGATATTTCACTGCGATCAGAGATTCACTGTATTTGGTTGCTATCCCAAAAACACCGGTGATCCAGCACCAGAAAACAGCACCGGGTCCTCCCAGAGCCACAGCGGTTCCCACACCGATAATATTTCCTGTGCCAATGGTAGACGCCAGTGCGGTGGTCAGAGCGCCGAACTGACTGACCTCTCCTTCTGCGTCCGGATCTTTTGTCACAGACAGTCTGATTGCCTTTCCAATCTTCCTCTGTATAAATCCTGTCCGTACTGTCATAAAAATATGAGTTCCAAGAAGCAGAAGGATCATCCACCATCCCCAAACCATCTTGTCGATCTGATTGATCACATTTACTATCGTATCAAACATAAAAATCTCCTTTTTCTTTTTTAACGCCTTTCTTTTATATCTGCCCTTCCTGCTGCATCCATGCTTTCAGTGCACTGAGATTCCTTTTGGCATCTTTTTTTCCCAGTTCATATACCTCCTGAATTTTTTCCAGATCACTTTCCATCCTTCCCACGGTCAGTCTTCGGCTAGGCCGGATCACAAAAGCCTCTCCGGATTTTTCCATAGCGCGGATATCTTCCAGGGTCTGATTATATACCTTATGCCTGTTCTTCAGGGCGTCCACAAATCTGGGATATCGGTGATAATAAATTTCTGCCAGTTTTACCATTTCCGGCTCTTTTACAAAACCTTCTTCTCTGGTAAGTACCACCACATTCCTTTTATACCCCATTCTCTGGAACTGGCTGACCGGAATACTGTCTGTACAGCCCCCGTCCAGAAGCTTTCTGCCTTCCCAGTCAACAATCCGTGATACATAGGGCATGGATGCCGAAGCCCTCATCACATCTACCTGATTCAGCATATCTGTAATTCTGATATATTCTGCCTTTCCGGTTTCCAGATTGGTGCACACTGCATAAAACGCTGTATCCGATTTAAAAAAAGCTTCATAATCATAAGGATCCAGACGCTCCGGAATCTCATGATAACAGAACTGTTTTCCCACGACTTCCCCTGTGTGTACCAGACTCCACAGACTCATAAAATGTTTGTCATTCCTGTATTTTTTATAATACCGGATACTTCTTCCCTTCTGGCCTGACACAAAGGAACAGCCATGGAGCGCCCCTGCAGAAACTCCGATCACTCCGTCGAAATGAATCTGATTTTCCAGAAACACATCCAGAACCCCTGCCGTATAAATCCCCCTCATTGCTCCGCCTTCCAAAACAAGTCCTGTTTTCATCTGACGCCTCGCCTTTCTCTTATCCAGTAATCCCTGATCCGTTCCCATGCTTCTCTGTAGCTTATATGATTTTCTGTTGCAAAAGCTGCCGCACTTTCATATTCCGGATAACATCTTCTGCTTCCGTCCGGAAGTGTGCAGATTTTTACTGTCACCACTGCCTCAGGCATGGAAAGCTTTTGAATCTCTCTTTTTAGAACTGAACGTTCCATCCGGCTTCTCCGAATACCAATGGTAGTGGTCTGTCGGAAAAGAATTTCTTCCAGAGCAAAAATGTCCTGTTCTGCACAGATCACTGACAGAATCCATGCCGGGCGGTTTTTTTTCATATAAGCCGGCATATAATACACGTCTCTGGCTCCCGCTCCAAAAAGAAGATTCATTACGTTTCCAAGTTCCTCTCCGGTACAGTCGTCCACATTTGTTTCCAGTTTCCAGATCACATCCTTCTGCACCTGATCCTCTTTTTTCTTTTCCGGAGTGATCAGCATTGCCCTTAAAATTCCCGGACATGCATATTTCCGTTTGCCTGCCCCGATTCCGGTTTTATCCACTGTGAATTTTTCCGGAAGACAGTCTGATGTTTTTATGGCTGCCACAATAGCTGCCCCGGTAGGCGTTACCAGTTCCCCCTCAATGTCCGTGATCTTTAAAGTAAGCCGGTTCTGCTGCACAATATTCACAACTGCAGGCACCGGCACCGGAAGTGTTCCGTGCTGACAGCGTACAAAGCCTGTTCCCTCACAGAGCTTTGGCACGATCACTTCCGTAATGTCCAGATCATCCAGGCACACTGCTGCCGCTGCAATATCCACTATGGAATCCACTGCTCCTACCTCATGAAAATGCACCTGTTCCTCTGATACTCCGTGAGCTTTTGCCTCTGCCTTTGCCAGAATCTGAAAAATATGAAGCGCAGTCTCCTTTGCCCGGTCTGTCATCTCTGAATTCAGAAGAATCTCGCGGATTTCTTTCATTCCTCTGTGTTCATGAATATGCCCATGGTCATGTCCTGATTCCCCGGTATGGAAACTTCTGTGCCCGTGGGCTGTTTTTTCCGTATGCAAATCTTCCATTCCACGATCCGGTTCTTCTGTATAAAAAGGTTCCTCCTCATGACCCGGTTCTTCTGTGTGAGCATGTCCCTTCCCATAATCAGATTCTTCTGTGCAAAAATGTCCGTTAGCTGTCTCTGTACAGTCATGTACATGTGTATGCTCTTCTGTATGGACATGATGAGCCTGCTCTATGCTGTGACCATGAAGATATTCCATATCATGGTCATGATTCTCATGGTTTTTATCCAATATCACAGAAAAATCACAGGCATCCAGCCCGGACTTTTTCACCCGGGTGATCTCTGTACGAAATCCGTCAGCCCGGATACTGGAAAGCGCTTTTTCCAGCACCTTCTGATCTGCTCCCAGGTCAAGAAGCGCTGCAACCGTCATATCCCCGCTGATTCCGGAATAACATTCCAGATATAATGTCCTTCCCATAAATCTCTCCTTTATTTTTCTCTGAAACCAAGTCTGTTGATCTGCGTTGCTATATAGCCAGCCCCATAGCCATTATCAATATTGACCACTGCAATTCCATTGGCGCAGGAATTGATCATTGTCAGAAGGGCTGAAAGTCCATGCATACTTGCTCCGTAGCCTACAGAAGTAGGAACTGCGATCACCGGTTTATCTACCAGTCCTCCCAGCACGCTGGCAAGGGCGCCTTCCATACCGGCAACAGCAATCACACAGTTTGCCTCCTGGATCACATCAAGTCTGGAAAAAAGTCTGTGGATCCCGCTGACTCCTACATCATAGATCCTTTCTACTTCTGAGCCAAAATATTCTGCAGTCTGGGCAGCTTCTTCAGCCACCGGAATATCAGCGGTTCCGGCAGTACATACTGCAATCTTTCCCACGTGTTCCTTTTTTTCTTTTTCTATCTTGATGATATGTGAGATTTCATCATATTCCGTCTGAGGAAACAGTTCCTTTACCAGTTCATACTGATGCCTGGACGCTCTTGTTCCAAAAACCTCACCGTTTTCCTCATACAGTTTTTTAAATATTTGCGTAAAATGAACGTCTGCCTTTCCGCTGCAGAAAATCACCTCCGGAAATCCGCTTCGAATCTCTCTGTGAGAATCCAGCTTCGCATAATCCATTTCCTCAAAAGGCTGCTTTCGAAAATAATGCTCTGCCTCCTCCAGCGTAATCTCATTTTGTTTAAATTTTGTCAGTACCTCTCTTGCTTCCATTTTTATCTCACCTTAACTCCCGCTTTATCCCTGTCAGTTTCTGTAAATCCCGTCTTTTAAAAAGCCTGTTTCTGAATAAACAGTGCCTGATTTTGCTGCAAAATAAAAACAGGAAAGCCGCCCGGCTAGTGCCACGCACCTACTTCCGGCATTCTCCCTGTTATCTTCGTTTCCCGAATAACTCCGGCTTCACCCCGGTACAGTATTACAGAAATAACTATAGCATATTTCCCTTCCAAATTAAATAGTTTTTTATATTCCTCAGACTGTTGTTTCCGCAGGCAAAAGGCAGCGCAGACAGCAACTTATTTCTTGACAGTTTACCTGAAATATGCTATCTTTCTCATTAATAAACAGAAAGGATGTGAATTTTGCGTGGAAGACAATTCCGATGAAAATCATACTACAAATATTACGGATTCCCGCATTGTCATTATGTATATATAGAGGTATAGCTTGTGAGCATGCTTACAGGCTATACCTTTTTGTCATTTTATACTGCCTGCAGGCAGATTTACTTATTAACTTACAGAAGGGAATTAAAATTTAATCATGATAGGATCTGTTATACTCATTATTGTTTTTACATTTTTGAATGCAGTTTTCGCCAGCGCGGAAATCGCCGTTATCTCCATGAATGAAGCCAAACTCAGGCATCTGGTAGATGACGGCAACAAACGGGCAAAAAAGCTTTCTCTCCTTACAGAACAGCCGGCCCGATTTCTTGCCACCATTCAGGTTGCCATAACTCTGTCCGGATTTCTCAACAGTGCGTTTGCATCTGACAACTTTGCAGGTGTGATCGTAGATGCCCTGATCTCTGTGGGTGTTCCGGTTCCCAGAGCAACCCTGAACTCTATTGCGGTTATTATCATTACCATTGTTCTTTCCTATATCAGCATTGTATTCGGCGAACTGGTACCGAAACGGATTGCCATGAAAAACTCCGAGGCTCTTTCCCTTGGACTTGCCCCTACCCTTTATGGAGTCTCCAAGGTCTTTTCGCCTCTGGTGTCTCTGCTGACAGGATCTACCAACCTGATCCTGAAGCTTATGGGCATCAATCCTGCCGAAGATGACGAACAGGTAACAAAGGAAGAAATCCAGATGATGCTTATGGAGGGAAATGCCCAGGGTGTCATTGATACACAGGAAAACGAATTTATCCAGAATATTTTTGATTTTCATGATATTACTGCGGAACAGGTCTGCACACACCGTACGGATGTAATTGTCCTGGACACAGAGGATTCTCTTGATGAATGGAAAAATATCATTTATCAGAATCGCCACAGCTACTATCCGGTCTGTCAGGAAACCAAAGAAAATATCATCGGTATCCTGGATACCAAAGCCTATTTCTGTCTGGATGAACGCACCAGAGAAAACATTCTGACAAAAGCCGTAAAGCCTGCTTATTTCATTCCGGAAAGCATGAAAGCAGCAAAGCTTTTTGATCACATGAAGCAGTCCCGGAATTACTTTGCAGTTCTTCTTGATGAATATGGCGAAATGTCCGGTATCGCTACTCTCCACGACCTGATTGAAGAGCTGGTAGGCGATATTTATGAAGAAAACGAGGAGAATCCGGAAAAAATACAGCAGATTTCTCCAAATTCATGGCTGGTCCGGGGCGATGTGGAAATGGATGATGTGGCTGATACCCTTCACCTTACTCTTCCGGAGGGCGACTATGACACCTTTAATGGTTTTATCTACAGTATTATTGACAGTATTCCGGAGGACGGCAGCCAGTTTACCTGTGAAAGCAACGGCATGATCATCCATGTAAAATCCGTTGCCAAGCATAAAATCGCAGAGGCTGTTGTAGAACTGCCGGAAACTAAAAAAGAATCAGATGAGGAAAATTAAATAATTTATAATGGAAAAAAGGGGGCTATCGGTTAATATCGATTTTTCACTTAAATCTTAAAATACGAATCTTCCGTAGAAATCAGTATTTTTAACGATAGCCCTAAAAAATGAGATACCCTGTAAAAAATACAGAGTATCTCATTTTTTTATGGCAAGGCTCAAAATTTAGAATTTATGAAATCATTTGAAAATGCCTTAGTGCATCTTCTATAGCTTCTTCCTTTTCTGCGGTAACTTGTGGCACTCTTGTTTTTCCTTCCCCCAGATTATAATTGATTCTTTCAATAATTCCATATTTTCTTTTTACCTGTGCTATGTATAGGTTTGTTACATTCATTCCGTAATTTTTCAATACATACTCTTTAATCTCTTCATAGGTAGCCTTACTCTCTGCCCTTGATAAATCCATTTCATCAAGATTGATTTCAACCTCAATATGCGGTGTTGACTTTAGCTTGGACAATAAAACGCACGTCTCCACATGTGTGGAGTTTCTGAACCCAGTAACCGAAAAGCAGATTTTCCTCTTGGCGGGAAGCTGTTTTGTCCTGCCAGTTCTTTAATTCGCCTTTTCAAAACAAAGTTCTCTGTAATACTCTACACTGTGTCAGCCAGCTCTACAATGACGTATTGCTAACAATAAAACTCTTGAAGATAAATCTGCAAGAATTTTAGTCTTAGTAATACCACATCCGTCTTACCATACTTCCATTCTTAAATAATACCACAATTTCATTTGATGTGATTGCCCAAATGCGATCTACATACAGGCTTACCAGTTCATCTTCGTATTTCTTATATTTTGAATATCCTTTGATTGGCCTGAATCGAGAAGCAATCCACTTATCTGTATTATTTTTCAAAAGTAATTGACATAGCTTTTCCGCCAATTCATAGTACGCATTCATTTCTCTTGCGTAATATTCCATCAAATTCTCCTTTGCCCAAAATCCCTGCACATTTTCATGGAGTGCCTTTTCGATTGCCTTTTTATGATTCAGCATCTGTTGTGCAATGCTTCTTTGCTCTTTTATGTCCGGATGGTCAGGAACGGGGAGAGCTTGCTTCATGACAGCGTATGCGTTCCATACTTCCGTATGCAGCGCCTTCTCTGAAATCGTGTATCCTGTTCGACACACTCGACCGGCATTTTTTATATAGCTGCCACATTTCCATACAATATCTCTGTTTCCGGCAACTCTTCTTGTTACCCGCATATAGGTACTCCCGCAATCATAGCATAACAGTTTTCCTGTGAGTGCATATTGAGTGACTTTTCCTTTCAATTGTCTCTTAACATAACTGCGCCACAATCTTTGTTCTTGGACCCCGTAGAATACTTCTTTTGAAATAATCGCCGGATGATTGTCCTCCACAAAGTATTTGGGAAGTGTCCCATTATTTCTTACCCTTTGCTTTGTCAAAAAATCTGTTGTGTAGTTTTTTTGCATCAATGCGGCACCAATGTATTTCTCATTGGAAATCATTTTATCGATAACGGTTGGTTGCCATACGGTTTTACCCATTACGGTTCTTCTTTGATGTTGTTCCAGATATTTTTTAATCTGAACACCACTGCAGCCGATTAGGTACAGTCGGAAAATTTCTTGAACAACCGCCGCTTCCTCCGGAACAGGCTGCAGTTTTCCGTCCGGACCTTTTGTATATCCCATAAAGTGGTTGTAGTTAATAGTGGGTTCGCCTTTTTCATACTTGCTTCTCAAACTCCAGCGAATATTTTCGCTGATATTCCGACTTTCCTCCTGCGCCTGACTGCTCAGTATCGTGATAAGAATTTCACCGGTGCTTTCCAGCGTATTGATATTTTCTTTTTCAAAATACACCGCAATATTTTTGCTTTTCAAATTCCGTATTGTTGTAAGAAGATCCACGGTGTTTCTCGCGAAACGACTGATGGATTTGGTAAGGAGCAGATCTATTTTACCGGCTTCGCAGTCCTGTAACAATCGCAAAAAACCGTCTCGCTTTTTCTTTACCGTGCCGCTTGTGCCTTCATCAGCGTAAACACCGGCCAATATCCAACCTTCTCTCTTTTCAATCATCGCCTGATAGTAGGTTATCTGCCTTGCATGTACTCTAGTTATAATATTTTCTTAAGCACATACAGTAACGCATCAATATGCTCTTTCTCTAAAATCAAAGGAGGCAACAGGCGAATCACATGTGAACCTGAAGGAATTACGATAATTCCCGCTTCTTGTAAAGCATTTATATAGTATGCGGCAGGTACAGACAGTTCAATTCCTTTCATAAGCCCCAGTCCGCGCACCTCTTTGATCACAACTTTTTGAGCGGCCAATTCGGACAATGCCTTATCTAAATAGGTCGTCATAGCCCTGACATTCGCCAATATGTTATACTGTTGATAAAGCTGGAATACAGCAGTAACGGCTGCAGCGGCCAGAGGATTGGAGCCGTAAGTTGTGCCATGATCTCCTGCACACAATACACCGGTTGCTGCCCCTCTGGTTCCAATTGCACCTACCGGAATTCCGCATCCCAAAGCCTTTGCCGAAACCACAATGTCGGGAGCAACGTCGTACAGCTGATACGCAAACATATTTCCGCTTCTGCCCATACCACATTGAATCTCATCCAAAACCATCAAAATTTTGTTCTCATCGCAAAGCTTTCGGACTCCTTTGATAAAGTACTCAGTGGTAGGATAAATTCCGCTCTCACCTTGTACTGTTTCCATAAAAATTGCACAGGTATTTTTTGTAATCAGGCGTTTAACGCTGTCCAGATCATTGAAATCGGCAAATTTAACATGAGCAAGCATAGGAGCAAAAGGTTCCTGATAGGTTGCTTTCCCTGTTATGGATAACGCCCCCATAGATCTGCCGTGAAAGGATTTTTTCATGGCAATGATCTCTCCATTATGATTATTATGCTTCAAAAAATGATATTTCTTAGCAATTTTAACCGCACCTTCGATTGCTTCCGTTCCAGAATTGGTGAAAAACACCTGCTCCATGCCAGATGCCTGATTGAACAGCTTTGCAGCTTCAATCGCAGGAACATTATAAAAAAGATTAGAGGTGTGTAGCAGCTTCTCCATCTGTTCTTGCAGTGTACATGTGTAATTCGGATCGTGATATCCCAAAGCACACACACCGATTCCAGACCCGAAATCCAAATACCGTTTTCCCTCTGTATCATAAAGGTACATACCTTCGCCATGGTCCCATACAATGGGATAACGATTATATACAGGAACAAACTGCTGATTTGCTTGTTTGATATAAGGATTCATTTCAGTTCTTTTCCTCCTCTACTTCAATTTTAAATACATTGATTACATCCACATCTGGACAGCAGAATACAATGGAGCCATCTGGTTGGCTGGGGAGTTTTCCCCCATACCGCAGAATGTCAATGTAAGGGAAAGCCACGTGCATGGCCATTGGGCAGAGAGCGCCTCTTTCGGTATCAAAGTCAAAGGTATCTCCAATTCGATGACCACGATGGCACCCCATATGTCCTTTTTGATCTATTAAACTGATTTTAATTTTAGGCTTTTTCATCGTTAATTTCCTCCAAAAATTGTTCAATGGGAATTCCCTTGTATTTGTCAGTATCATGTAGATTGGCATAAATAATTTTTTCGAGTTGTCTCATTGCACTTTGTACGCTCTCTAAAATCTGGCCTGATTTTAAATAATACCCTACTACAATCGCCATAAAAATATCTCCTGTACCTGGAAAACGCACCGGTATTTCTTCATAAGGAAGCAAGATACACGAATTTTTCGGAGAACTTTTTACAACAGTAAACATTTTTCCATTGATATTTGCGCTTGTAATCACAACGGATTTAGCACCAAGCGTATGTAGTCGATTTGCGATTACTTCAATTTCCGGTTCAGAGTAAGTGTGTTTAACTGTGTATTCGGATAAAAAGCACGCCTCCGTAATATTGGGGACAATCACATCTGCAATAGAACACAACCGTTTCATGTAAGTGACTACTTGATTTGTTACACCATTGTATCGTTTTCCGTCATCTCCCATAATTGGATCAACAAAAATCGAAGTACCTGATTTTTGTTGTTCCTTACAGTATTCATATACAAGAGATGACTGCCTTTCCGACACAATAAATCCAGTACAGATTGCATCGAAAGAAAACATGAGTTTCTTCCATACCAGAAGCGTATTTTCCATATATTCTGTTGTATCCAGAATATCAAACTGACCATAATCCAGAGTGTTGGAAACAAGTGCAGTAGGCAAATTGAAAGTTTCAAATCTCAAGTGAGACAAAACAGGAATCATGACAGATAAGGCGACCTTTCCATAACCTGCCATATCATTGATCAATAAAATTTGAGTTTGCTTTTTATCTGCCATAGCCATATTTCCTCAGTGACCGAAATAACAAAGTCTGCACAGTGTTTTTCCTGACTCTGTTTGAAAAATCTTCTGTAATGTGGTTTCTATTATGTTTTTTCCCAGATTATCTTCATAAAAATTTACCAAAAAATCTGCTTCCACAAGAATCTGATAGTCAATACCATCTATATCTGCGTAGGTATGATGGTGTCCTACTAAATAGCAGATTCGATTGATGTCTGCTTCCTCAAATCCCAGCTCTCCCAACATTTTGCGGGCATAAAAAGGACCTTCTTGCTCCTGTAATCTCCCATTGGACATCCCATACTTTTCTTCTGCTGGCCGAATACCAATATCATGAACCAATGCGGCGCATTCTGTTAAAAACTGCCTATGCCCATCCAACTGTTCCATACGACCAATCATCTGTGCAAAACTGTGAACTTTTATCAAATGATGAATGCGTTGTGGATCATTCTGATTAAAACGAATCATCTTCTGCATTAACATATCAATTATATTTTCCTGATACATAATACCCTCCTATTCCATTTCTTTTTTCAAACAAAGTGCCAGCAGTTCCTTTCCTCCATCTGTTTGAAAAATTTTCTTTATATATTCTGCTTTTTTATGATCTGGCCGGTTTTCATAACAGTTTACAATTAGATCGGCTTCCATCAAAAGTTGCAATAGTTTATTTTTGGGCTTGTCATAATCATGATGGCAATTCACCAGTTCAATGATTTTCGGAACATACGACGGAAGATAATTGGCCGATTCTAAAAAGCGAGTCACAAGGATAGATACCACCTGTTTCTGATTGTTCTGACTGGCATCCCCGTTATAATGTTCTTTGCAATATTTAATTGCTACATCATGTAAAATGGCTGCTGCTTGCAAAATTTGCTGATCTTCAACAGAGATTTTTTCTTGCTCACCAAACAGCTTGGCTAATGCATAAACCTTAAGGATATGTTGCGTACGTCTACAATGTCCTTCTTCATAGCACAATACACTGTATAAAAGATGGGTTTCATTATTAATCACGTTGACAAGTATCCTTTCTTGAAAAATTTTTATATCTCTTTATAAGAATAAAGCATTTTTCATCAGTTCTGTGTTGCGCTTGCAACGCCTACCACAAAATGCTATACTTTATCTCAGAAGAAAGGAGAGACAATATGCAACTTAATTTCAAACAACTTGCTTCGCTCCCAATCTTCAATGGTATTTGTGAAGAGGATCTTCCAGCCATGTTGAATTGTTTGGGAAGCTTCCAAAAAAATTATCAAAAAGATGAAATTATCCTTCTGGAAAGTAATGAGGTTCGAAGTGTTGGTATTATATTGTCTGGCATCGTCCATATGGTTAAGGAAGATTCAGAAGGCTACCAGACACTCCTTGTAGCAATGAAAGAGGGGGAGCTTTTTGGGGAATCTTTTTCTTGTGGAAGCCATTTAGATGCGTATGTTAGTTTTTTCGCAGCTGCACCCTGTACAGTTCTATTTTTACCTTTCCATAAAATTATTCACTCATGTAAAATGAGCTGTACCTTTCATCATCGGTTGATTGAAAATATGGTTCAACTGATAGGAGACAAAAATGTTCAGCTGATGCATAAAATTGAAGTAATCTCGAAAAAAACTCTAAGAGAAAAAATTCTTACATATTTACAGCAACAAGCCCTTGATCAAGATAGCAGGCAATTTACCATCCCCTTAAGTCGACTTGAATTGGCTAAATATCTATGTGCCGACCGCAGCGCGTTGACTCGAGAACTATCTTATATGCAAAAGGATGGACTGATTTCTTATGAAAAAAACACATTCCAACTGTTATAATTGAATACTACAAGCTCCCCATTGAATAATCTACAGCATCAAACAAAGAAGAATCCATGTTGCACACGCAACATGGATTCTTCTTTGTTTGTGTTACACTCCTTATAGTCATCATGTAGTTATTTAAGTATAAGGAGGAAAATATATGGGATTTCATATTACTGATATGCAACTGAATGCATTATTTCAGACATGGCAAACAAATTACCATATCTATGCTCCCCGCAACTTTTCTGGCGGCGGGCGCTTTTCTGATACAGATTGTATCCGTTATGGAAAAATTGAACATGCTGACGAAATCGTGTTCGACAAAAAATCTGATTATTCCTTCAAGGAAGTGCTGACACCCGTTTCTCAAACCCTGTTCTTCTTTACGGAAGGGCAAACCAAAGAAGCCGATTTTCCCCAAAAAGGCGCAGTCATTTTCTTGCGTAGCTGCGATCTATATGCTCTTAAGCGGCTGGACGATATGTACCTACACAACGGTCCCGCAGATTATTACTATCAGCATCTGCGGGATAACATTAAGGTTGTGCTGATGGGCTGTGAACATTCCTTTGAAAATTGCTTCTGCGTCAGTATGGGAACCAATGTAAGCACTAAATATGATATGAGCATCGACCGCCAGCCTGACGGCACCTATCTGGTGGACTGTAAGGATGAGGCATGGGTAAAACAGTTAGTACAAGCTGGGTGTGAACAGCAGGAAGTCATCCCTGCTCATGTCACTGAAAACCAAGTTACAGTTCAAGTCCCTGAAAATCTGACCGCAGAGGTGGCCAAAAGTACTATGTGGGAGGAATACAATAGCCGCTGCATCAACTGTGGACGTTGCAATTTTGTCTGTCCTACCTGTACCTGCTTTACTATGCAGGACCTCTTTTATAGCGAGAATGGCAAAGTTGGAGAGCGTCGTCGTATCTGGGCCTCCTGTATGGTAGATGGCTTTACCGATGTGGCCGGTGGCGGCAGTTATCGGAAGAAAAACGGAGAACGGATGCGGTTCAAGGTACTGCACAAGGTACTGGACTACAAACAACGCAATGGCTATCACATGTGTGTGGGTTGCGGACGATGCGACGATATCTGTCCGGAGTATATCTCATTTTCAGGTTGCATCAACAAATTGCAGAGTGCTATGACGGAGGTGACTGAACAATGATGAAAAATGATTATATTCCTTTCCCATCCAAAATTTTGGAAGTAATTCGGCACACAAAAATTGAGTATACGTTCCGTATGGAGTTTCAAGGAGATGTTAAGCCGGGACAGTTTTTTGAGGTATCAATTCCTAAATATGGAGAAGCTCCTATCTCGGTCAGTGGTATTGGAGAAAACTTTGTAGATCTAACCATTCGTCGAGTGGGCAAGGTTACCAATGAAATTTTTGAACATTATGTTGGTGATACTCTTTTGCTGCGTGGTCCCTATGGGAATGGATTCGATGTATCAGACTATGCAGGTAAGGACATCATCGTCATGGCTGGCGGAACTGGCCTATCGCCTGTTCGAGGAGTGGTGGATTACTTTTTCAATCATCCGGAACAGCGGGGGCATATGACTCTGATTGCAGGCTTCAAAACGTCGCATGACATTCTTTTCCGCAACGATCTGACGCTCTGGGAAAAAAACATGGATGTCATCCTTACGGTAGATTGTACAGAAGAGGATGTTGCCTGTCATGTGGGCCTTGTTACTCAGTACATCCCTCAAATCAAACTGGATAATGTGCAGAACACAGTGGCTGTTGTGGTAGGGCCTCCTGCCATGATGCGCTTTTCCGTGCAGGGATTACTGGATATTGGACTTCCAGAAGAAAATGTCTGGATTTCTCAGGAACGGAAAATGTGCTGCGGTCTGGGCAAGTGTGGTCACTGTAAAATTGGGGACACCTATGTTTGCCTGGACGGTCCAGTATTTAATTATACCAAAGGGAAATTTTTAGTAGATTAAGGAGGGGTAACATGGATATCAACACAAAAATACTAAAAAAGAATGCGTTTCGTGTCACTAAAGAACGTGGTATGACTGCTTCCAGAATCCGTGTTCCCGGTGGTCATCTGGATGCCAAATATCTGAGCCAAATTCAGCATATTGCAGAAACTTTCGGAAATGGCACAGTTCATATTACCAGCCGACAGGGATTTGAGATTCCTGGTATTCCTTTTGAAAAGATGCCAGAGGTTAATGCTGCCCTTCAAAGCCTGATTGACGGTTTGGAGATCAATCAGGATGAAGTGGGCTGCGGCTATCCTGCTGCTGGAACCCGAAATATCACCGCTTGCGTGGGCAACCGTGTCTGTCCATTCGCCTGTTATGATACCACTGCGCTTGCCCAGCGTATTGAAAAAGCTGTTTTCCCCAACGATCTCCACTTTAAGATTGCTCTGACTGGTTGCCCCAATGATTGTGCCAAAGTACGTATGCATGACTTTGGCATCATGGGTATGACAGTACCTCATCTTAAGTCTGATCGTTGTGTTAGCTGCGGGGCCTGTGTAAAAGCCTGCAAAAAGAAATCTGTTGAAGCTCTGAAACCAGTCAACTTCCGTCCTCAACGAGATGAGCGGCGATGCATTGGCTGTGGAGAATGTGTTTTGGCCTGTCCGAATGCTGCATGGACTCGTAGTGAAAAGAAATACTATAGACTTACTTTGCTGGGTAGAACTGGCAAAAAGAACCCGCGTCTGGGTGAAGATTTCATCAAGTGGGTGGACGAAGACAGTATTATCAAAATCATTCTCAATACCTACGACTATGTGAAGGAGTACATCGACCCCAATGCTCCCGGCGGAAAAGAGCATATTGGCTACATTGTAGACCGTACTGGTTTTGAGGAGTTCAAACGATGGGCCTTGCGGGATGTCACTCTGCCAGAGATTGCAGAAGTTATGACTCCCATGTATTGGAAAGGTATAACATATTGATATATAACAGCTTGAGAGATTTTTGAAGGACACTTAAAAGTATTTTTTTGATAAAATAGATCATCAGAAAACATACAATGAATCACTCATACTCTCTATTGAAACATCAAGCTATCTTTTAATAAAAATTGATTCTTGCTGTACTCAATAATTCCGTCTTTTTGCATTTTTGAAAGCTCGTTACACATGGTACTGCGGTCCACATTCAGATAATCAGCTAACTGTTGGCGGTTGTAGGGGATCAGGAAAGAATTGCTCCCGGCGCGTTTGGCGCATTCCGAAAAATAGGACATCAACCGCCCCCGAATGGATTTGGAACTGGTATGCTGGATTCTTTGAGAAAGCTGAAGATTTCTGTGAGCGCAGACAGTCAGCAAATTTCGGACAAGTCTTGTGTGGAATGGACAGGCATTGGTACAAGTAGCCAGGACACGCCCCACATTCATAAACAATATGGATGTATCCTCCGCAGCGGACACCGTAACCAACATCGGCTCCCCCGGAATGCAGGCATACACCTCGGCGAATACAGAGCCGGGCGCAACATGACCCAAAATACTGGTATTGCCCCAGATATCGTTGCAGGAGATCACCGCCAGGCCGGACAGCAAGATCCCGATATTTTCCGTGATGTTTCCTTCTGAAAGGATTACCTCTCCTTTTTGAAAACTACGCGTTGTGGCATTCAGGCAACCCAAAAGAGATGTAATCTCTGCTTCTTCCAGTCCTCGAAACAGTTGTGTATTGGATAAATTCATATTTTTCACTCCTTGTTGTTATAACAACAGATTTTCATTTCATATTATAGTATACTAAATCCAGAAACGCAAGAGAAAGGATGAAGCAAACATGATTCGGAAAATTATTCAGATAGACGAAGAAAAGTGCAATGGATGTGGAGCCTGCGCCGAAGCCTGCCATGAAGGGGCTATCGGCATGGTAAACGGAAAGGCAAAACTCCTGCGGGACAATTATTGCGATGGTCTGGGCGATTGCCTGCCCACCTGCCCCACCGGTGCGATTTCCTTTGTGGAACGGGAAGCTGCTGCCTATGACGAAAAGGCTGTGCAGGAAAATATGAGAAAAAAGAACAGAATGAATTCTCCTTCCGTTGGTCTTCATACGGGTTGCCCGGGCAGCCGAATGCAGCGAATCCAGCATTCGCAGGAATCTACTCCTTCTGCCCCGATGCAGGCTGAGTCACAGCTGAGGCAGTGGCCCTGCCAAATTAAGCTGGTCCCAGTAGGTGCCCCCTATTTTGAAGGAGCCAAGTTGCTGATTGCGGCAGATTGCAGCGCATATGCCTATGCCAGAATGCACGAGGATTTTATGCGTGGGAAGGTTACGCTGATTGGCTGCCCCAAGCTGGACAACGTGGATTACAGCGAAAAGCTGACGCAGATTATCCAAAACAACAATATCCAGAGCGTGACCATTGTGCGGATGGAAGTTCCCTGCTGCTGCGGACTGGAGTTAGCTGCTAAAAAAGCATTGCAGGCAAGCGGAAAATTCATTCCCTGGCAGGTGGTCACTATCTCGATTGATGGAAAGATTCTGGAATAACCTCTGATTTGGTTCTTCAGTTTTTGGAATATGTCCGACAGACAAAAACAAATTATATTGCAGGAGGTGACTGTTATGAGTAAAAAAATGAAAAACATTGCGCAAGCCGAGGTTCTGACGCTGAAGGAGCAGATCTCCTATCAGGAGGGGCAGGTAGTCAGCAAGACGCTGGCGCAAAATCCGGCAGTAAGTATTACCCTGTTCTCATTCGCAAAGGGCGAGGAAATCAGCACCCATGAATCGGGCGGCGACGCTTTCGTAACCTGTCTGGACGGCGTTGGAAAAATCACCATTGACGGCACAGAATATCTGTTGCATGAAGGAGAATCCATCGTCATGCCAGCTGGACACCCTCACGCGGTATATGGACAGGAAGCGTTCAAGATGCTTTTGGTCGTTGTATTTTAATCAAACGTAAAATTGACAGAGGGCGGTGATTTTATGAAAATAAAAGTAGATCAGAATCTCTGCATTGGCTGCGGGCTTTGCTGTGGGATCTGCGACGAAGTTTTTCGTATGAATGAGCACGAGAAGGCGGAAGCATACCAACCAGCAAACGATGACAATCAAAGCGCCGTGCAGGATGCAATTGATTCGTGTCCTGTGTCTGCAATCGCTTGGGAAGATTAATTCAAGCGCATCTATATACTTTTTTGATTGAAAAGTAACTACATCATTTCAAATTTTAAAAGTTTTTAGGAGGTCTATTATGGAACCAAAAATGTTTTGCTATCAGTGTCAGGAAACCGCCGGGTGCAAAGGTTGCACCATGTCCGGTGTATGCGGGAAGAAGCCTGATGTGGCAGCTATGCAGGATCTGCTGGTCTATGTCACAAAAGGGATTTCAGCTGTTACAACTGCACTGCGTCAGGAAGGGAAGCAGGTATCTGCGGAAATCAATCACTTGATTACCCTGAATCTGTTCACCACCATCACCAATGCAAATTTTGACAAAGAAAGCATTGAGGCAAGAATCCGTGCCACACTGACTGAAAAAGATGTGCTGTTGGCGCAGATTGCCGAGCCTTCCGGTCTGCCCGAAGCGGCAAAATGGAATGGCTCTGGCAATTGGGAAGAAAAAGCCGCAACTGTCGGTGTTCTTTCTACTGAAAACGAGGATATCCGTTCTCTGCGAGAACTGATTACCTACGGTCTGAAGGGATTGTCCGCATACTCCAAACACGCAAACGTTCTACTGAAGGATGATGAGGAGGTCGATGCCTTCCTTCAGCGGGCGCTGGCAGCTACACTGGATGACAATCTCAGCGTAGAAGAATTGATTGCTCTGACAATGGAAACCGGAAAACACGGCGTATCCGGTATGGCTCTGCTGGACAAGGCCAACACGGAAGCCTATGGAAATCCCGAAATTACGAAGGTAAATATTGGCGTTGGGACAAATCCCGGTATTCTGGTTTCCGGTCACGACCTGCGGGATTTGGAAATGTTGCTGGAGCAGACACAGGGAACCGGCGTGGATGTTTATACCCATTCCGAGATGCTCCCTGCCCACTATTACCCGGCATTCAAAAAGTATCCCAACTTTATCGGCAATTACGGCAATGCGTGGTGGAAGCAGAAGGAGGAATTTGAATCCTTCAACGGTCCTATCCTGATGACGACTAACTGCATCGTGCCTCCTAAAGACAGCTACAAAGACAGACTCTACACTACTGGTGCAGCAGGATATCCGGGATGTACCCATATCCCAGGAGAAATCGGGGAGCAGAAGGATTTTTCCGCTATCATTGAACACGCAAAAAGATGCGCTGCACCTACTGAAATTGAAACAGGAGAGCTGATCGGCGGATTTGCACACGCGCAGGTTCTGGCTCTGGCGGATCAGGTGGTCGATGCGGTAAAAAGCGGCGCGATCAAAAAGTTCGTTGTGATGGCGGGCTGTGACGGCCGTGCCAAGAGCCGGGAATACTATACCGAATTTGCCAAGGCGCTGCCGAAAGATGCTGTGATCTTGACAGCCGGATGCGCGAAATACAAGTACAACAAACTGCCTTTGGGCGACATCAACGGCATTCCTCGTGTTCTGGACGCCGGGCAGTGCAACGATTCGTATTCTCTGGCTGTCATTGCTTTGAAGCTCAAGGAAGTTTTCGGTCTGGACGATATCAACGACCTGCCCATCGCCTACAACATTGCGTGGTATGAGCAGAAGGCTGTCATCGTTCTGCTGGCGCTTCTGTATCTTGGCGTGAAGAATATCCATCTCGGTCCCACTCTCCCGGCATTCCTCAGCCCCAATGTGGCAAAAGTTTTGGTAGAGAACTTTGGTATTGCGGGAATTAGCACAGTAGAAGAAGATCTGAAATTCTTTTTTTAAACTCATGCATAAATAAAAAAGACAGCTTTGCTTCTGTAAAATTGAACCGACCCCCAAAAGTTAGACTAAAAAATCTAACGATTGGGAGGTCGGTGTTTTTATGCCAAAATATAGTTTTGAATTTAAGAAAAAAGTAGTGGAAGCATATTTAAGAGGTGAAGGTGGATATTCCTATTTGGCTAAAAAGTATGTCGAACTGCTTGTACTGCACACCCTTCTTGTGCAGATACTCATTCATGCGCTGTGCGCTCCATCCGTAGTCCTTGGCGATAACGGAAATGTTCACCGCATCCTTACATTTAAGAACCACATCGTAGTAGGTTGCCTTCGGCTTCAGCTCTGCGATCTGCTGTGCCTGTACTGCGACCGCTTCCTCAAGTGCCTGCCTCTTTTCGCGCTCGGCCTTCAATGCCTGGAAGGCTGCGATGGCAAGGTCGGGATTTGCGATAAGGAGAATGTGAAACTTTTTCTGTAAATAATGTTTTAGAAGGTCTTCTATGGTAAAA